>Ga0335083_10004802_pt1 | contig 17172 bp, 17 predicted proteins | sample Lox_Sample_42_FD_206716 | JGI IMG/M metagenome (GOLD analysis project Ga0335083, IMG submission 206716) | Soil microbial communities from Loxahatchee National Wildlife Refuge, Florida, United States - Lox_Sample_4.2 | ecosystem: Environmental > Terrestrial > Soil > Wetlands | place: USA... | reverse complement strand
CCCCTACGAGGGTCTAACGATCTGGGGTGCTTGGGCGTACAGCTCCAAACAAATAGTAAATTCCATGCCGCTGTTCGGCGGGGCGGGGCTGAGCTACCAGGGGCTGTTCAAGAAGCGCTCTCGCGACACGATCAACGCTGCCTGTATTTATGGGAAAAGCAGCACTTTCATTCCCTACGCTTCGGCCGCGAAACTTTTCGAGGCAAACTATCAGTGGGTAGCCAAACGATACCTCACCCTGGTTCCCGACTTTCAATACATCTGGAATCCAACCGGTACGAATAGCACCGGAGCCGCAGTCGCAGGCCTGCAGGTCAATCTAACCTTTTAACGGGGACCATTCGGGCATTCCTTGGATGCCCTAAGCCACGACTAACGGCATCTTTTCCGCCACCGGCCATTCCGGACCCCATGGCGCTGATTCCATGACCTCTTAGAGCAAGGTCAGGCGGCGCACAAGTGTCAAAACTGACAGGTCCGGAAAAGGCACGGGGGCTCAATACTTACCTATCGCCCAATTTGCATTGTTCTCCCTGGGGGTAAAAATGAATAACCACGCTAGGGTTCTCATCGCCGACGATCACGGCTTAGTCGCGGAATTGTGCAAGAAATTGTTGGAGACCGATTTCAATGTCGTCGGAGTTGTTGGTGACGGTCGCGCTCTGATCCACGCGGCGCCAGTGCTGAAACCAGACGTGATCGTGCTCGATATCGCCATGCCCATTCTCAATGGCTTGGACGCCGGACGCCAGGTAAGAAAGATTCTGCCTCTCGTAAAATTGGTCTATCTCACCATGAACCCGGACGCCTCCGTGGCCGCCGAGGCCTTTAACCGCGGGGCTTCCGGCTACTTACTCAAAACCTGCGCGGCCGCCGAGATTGTGCTCGCCGTTCATACCGTCCTGCGTGGCAAAACCTATCATTCCCGAACCATCTCGCGCGATACCATCGACTGCTTGCGATGGGAAAACAAAGAACTGCCCGACGAATGCGAACGGCTCACCGATCGACAGCGTGAGGTCCTGCAACTGCTGGCTGAAGGCAGGGTCATGAAAGACATCGGCGGCATCCTGAACATGACCACCAGGACGGTCGCCTATCACAAGTATCGGATTATGGAGGCGCTCGCCATCGACAACAATGCAGACCTCGTCCGATACGCGGTTCGGAACCACATGGTAGCGGCTTAGGTATCGGTAATTCGTTCTGACACCGGATCCGTTCCTGTTTACTCACCATCCCATGAGCGCGTCCCGCTGTCCTCCGCGCTCCTCCAGGTCAGAGGAAAGATTTCAATTGACACTGCTCCTTATCGTTTTATAATAATTCTCATTCAATAAATATGCGCCTCAGCCATGAACAGTTCCGTGAGCTGGCTGCGAAACATGGTTTAGCGGTCACGCACCAGCGTCAAGTGGTGTATGAAGCCGTCATCGCTTCCCACGGACATTATTCGCCCGAAGATATTTACGCCGCCGTCCGGCGCCGCATTCCATCTATTTCCCTCGCTACGGTCTACAACAACCTGAGGCTTTTCATCGAACGTGGGCTGCTGCGAGAAGTCACTCCTCATTCGTCCACCTTACGCGTGGACGGCAATCTCCAACCTCATCACCACGTGGTCTGTTCCCGCTGCAAGTCCGTGGAGGACATCGAAGGAGACTTCATCGATTTGAAGCGGCTATCCCGGCAATTGCCGGACGGCTTTGATCTTACGCTGCCGCTGATCGAGGTTTTTGGCCTCTGTCGCCGCTGCAGCGCGAAAAAATAACTTTTTCACGCAACACGCAATCAAAAATCGAAGGACGGAAAACTTATGGAAAATACACTCGCGACTTCATCGGGAAGTGTTTCCCCCGAGACTAAGGACAAAAGCACAATCTCCGAGGCGAAGTGCCCTTTCGGGCATGGCGCTCGCAAATCCAACGCAAATGTTGATTGGTGGCCCAATCAGGTAAATCTGAAGGTCCTGCACCAGCATTCCCCGCTGTCCGATCCGATGGGCAAGGACTTTAATTACGCGGAGGAGTTCAAGGCGCTCGACCTGAACGCTGTCATCAAAGACCTGCATGCCTTGATGACGGATTCGCAGGCCTGGTGGCCCGCCGACTTTGGCCACTACGGGCCGCTTTTCATTCGTATGGCGTGGCACAGCGCCGGAACGTACCGCATCGGCGACGGACGCGGCGGAGCCGGATCTGGCCAGCAGCGTTTCGCTCCGCTGAACAGCTGGCCCGACAATGTGAACCTCGACAAGGCGCGCCGACTGCTATGGCCGATCAAACAAAAGTATGGCCGGAAAATCTCCTGGGCCGACCTCATGATTCTCGCCGGCAACGTCGCATTGGAATCGATGGGCTTCAAGACGTTCGGCTTTGGCGGCGGCCGCCCCGATGTCTGGGAACCCGAAGAGGAAATTTATTGGGGACCGGAAGGCACTTGGCTCGCCGACGAGCGATACAGCGGCGATCGTGACCTTCAGAACCCTCTCGGCGCAGTCCAAATGGGCCTGATTTACGTGAATCCGGAAGGGCCGAATGGAAAACCCGATCCCGTCGCTGCCGCACGGGACATTCGGGAAACCTTCGCCCGCATGGCGATGAACGATGAAGAAACGGTCGCACTCATCGCCGGTGGACACACCTTCGGCAAAACGCACGGTGCTGCCATCCCCGCTCAATATGTAGGCGCGGAACCAGAAGGCGCCGCCATCGAGGATCAAGGCTTCGGGTGGAAGAACAAGTTCGGCAAGGGCCATGGTGGCGACACCATCGGCAGCGGTCTGGAAGTCATCTGGACCACAACGCCCACAAAATGGAGCAACAACTTCTTCACGAACCTGTTCAGCTTCGAATGGGAACTGACGAAGAGTCCCGCTGGCGCGCATCAGTGGACACCGAAAAATGGTGCTGGCAAAGGTACCGTCCCGGATGCACACGATCCGTCAAAGCATCACGCACCATCCATGCTGACCACGGACCTCGCCTTGCGGTTCGATCCAGCTTACGAAAAGATCTCGCGGCGCTTCTACGAGCATCCGGATCAGTTCGCAGACGCGTTTGCCCGCGCGTGGTTCAAGCTCACGCACCGCGACATGGGGCCGATCGCGCGGTACCTGGGTCCACTCGTTCCGAAAGAAACGTTGGTGTGGCAAGACCCGGTTCCCGCCGTGGATCATAAATTGATCGGCGAGAAGGAGGTTGCTGCTCTCAAAGCCAAGATCCTCGCCTCCGGATTGTCGATCTCCCAACTCGTAACGACTGCCTGGGCGTCGGCCGCGTCATTCCGTGGATCCGACAAACGCGGTGGGGCGAACGGGGCGCGCATTCGCCTTACACCGCAAAAGGATTGGGAGGTAAACCAGCCGGCTGCGCTGGCGAAGGTTCTCAAGAAGCTGGAAGCGATCCAGAAGGAGTTTAACGGCTCACAGTCGAACGGGAACAAAGGGAAGAAGATTTCCCTGGCAGACTTGATCGTTCTCGGCGGCGACGCAGCCATCGAAGAAGCCGCGAAAAAGGCCGGACACAAAGTGAAGATTCCCTTCTCGCCGGGGCGTACGGACGCTTCGCAAAAGCAGACCGACGTAAACTCCTTCGCCGTTATGGAACCGGTTGCCGATGGCTTCCGCAACTATCTCCGCAGCGGACAGATCCTGTCGGCTGAGGAGTTTCTGGTCGATCGGGCCCAGTTACTGACACTGACTGCTCCCGAGATGACGGTTCTCGTCGGCGGACTGCGCGCTCTGAATGCGAACTTCGAGCAGACCAAACACGGAGTATTCACTAACCGGCCAGAGACGCTGACGAATGATTTCTTCGTCAACCTGCTCGACATGAATACGAAGTGGGAACCATCAAATTCCGAAGGGGTGTATGAGGGACGCGATCGGGCGACGGGCAAAACCAAGTGGACCGCCACCCGCGTCGACCTGCTCTTCGGTTCGAACTCCCAGCTGCGCGCGCTCGCGGAAGTCTATGGAAGTAACGACTCGAAGGAAAGGTTCGTGAAGGATTTCGCGGCCGCATGGACCAAGGTCATGAACTTGGATCGCTACGACCTTGCCTGAGGTTGACGAGAAGAGAGTGCTGTCAACTTCGTGCGGTTTCAGTTGTTGGATCAGTTCAACCGAAGTTGTCGTTTCAGTTGGCTCGTGAGGGCGCACCGCGCGCCCTCACGCCCCACGATTCGCCAGAAACATGGTGCCGGGAGGGGGAATCGAACCCCCACAGGGCGGTTAGCCCCTGCGGATTTTAAGTCCGCTGCGTCTGCCAATTTCGCCATCCCGGCTCGCGCTTTATTCTAGCGTAGGAGACTGCCGGCTTAATTGTCGGGATGACTGTGACCCGGAATCTGATTTAGGCGTGAGCAGCATTTGCTGCTCCACCCGTGGATCCCGTCGGGTTAGCACGTTGTTTGTGCAACACTTCGTGGAACTGCTCTGCGGTCAGCGACTCGCCATAGAACAACTGAAGCAACGGATCATCCGCGTCCGCCGTCGCTTTGTTCGCGCTCGATTCTGACTCCAGCCCTTCCGGTTCAACCAGTAATTCGGGCAACAGCGTGCGGTTCTCCGTAAGCACTCCCAGGAATCTCTCTACCGCCGCGCGATGCTCGGCTGTCGTCTGCGTAAACTCCACGCCCATTCCTTTGTCCGGATGCATCACTCGCACAACGCCCTGGGCTCGCACTTCGACTCCGCCCGCACGCATTGACAGCGTCACGCGGCTTGAGGCCGGGAAGGGAGAGGCGATTTCCAAATAACATGCTCCCAGACTCAGGTCGGTGAGCTGGCAACGGATCGGTGGATCGTCCTGTTCCAGTTCCGGTGAGTTCTGTTTCAGCCACTCGCGCAACTTGTGTGTCGCTTCCGGAGACATCTGCTGAAACCGCAATCCCGCTTGCGCTCCCGACCCTTCCCACGCGAACTCGGCCGGAAAGTCCAGAGTTGTGTCCGTCCCCGGTAAAGTAAAAGATATCTCCCATCGTCCGGTTGGGCGGTGTCCGCCGCGGATTCCGACAGCCATTCCACCCTCGCTCAGGTCGGTGGTGGTCACTCTCATGTTGGCGCCGGTCTTCGGGTTCTGCAATCCCACCGGAATCTGAACCGCAACCCGCGCATTGCGCCGACGCTCGCTCTTCATCAAAGCCCGCGCGGCTCGGAAACTCGATTTCGCGCGTTCGCTCGAAACCGGCTTGTAGAGCACGAAGTGTGCTCCAATCTCGAACACCGCCTTCAGACCGATCATGGGATCAACCACGGCAACCGCAACCGCGCGCTTGTTGCAGGGAGCGGTGCGCGCACTGCGCAGAACCTCGGTGGCGCCGTCGTCGGTAATATCGACGATGATCGCCTCGAACCGCTGACGGGTCAACTTGCGCAAAGCCACGTCTGAATCCGCGCACAGCTCCACGGCGATATCGAGGTCGCCCAGCACACGGCGCAATACCCGCACGATCTTTTCGTCCGAACACAGCACTAAAGATTTCAAACTCATGGCCTGGCCTGTTCCTCACCCGAACTCAGGGACCGATGTCGGTACAACGCTGTCGCGGCCGCTCGACTACAGCCGGGGGGACGGCGCGATGGAACTCCCTCTTTGAACTTTATGTCCATCGGTCGCAACGATCAATGTCCTGCGACCAAAAGAGGTTACGACCGTAATCTGCACATCCTTGGACCTACTCTCCAAGTCGATACCGAAACCTCGCAAAAAATTCAGGGCCCGACGTTGCGTTTCTGGAAGAATTTGTCGGCAGACCGCACCCGAGAGCCCACCGAGTCCGGCATAACTACTGCATTTACAATAACTTGAAACAGGTTCGAGCGCGCTTCCAGCAGGCGATTTCTCATTGACTTTCGCGGCAAAATGACTGTAAGATGTTGAGTCTCCGATTAGCTTTGGGTGCGGATCAGTCAAGGTCCTAGTTCTGTCTAACGCAGGCAGGCATTTCTGCCTTCACCGAAGCTGAATCCAGATGACGACTCGGAGAATCATATAGTTAGGGTGTTTTAGCAAGACGAGGTTGCAGTTTCATCCCCTTAAGTGGAAAGGCATTTTTCATGGCCAAGCGACGCGGAAATCCGAACTGGGGCAAGCCTGAACCGATCGGACCGATTACACCGACTATTACCGAATTTGAACAAGTTGTGCGCGAGTACAAGCTCTCTCCCGACCAGTACCTGCGTTCAACCCGTCTGCGCGAGTGGGCTCGCCGCAACAAGAACTCCAAGTACATCCCTGAGCCTCTCCTTGAAGCTTGGGGCTTCGAGATCGAGTCCACCCTGTAACCACAGCGATGGCAGCAATTTGAGGGTCGCTCCTTAAACAAGGGAGCGACCCTTTACTTTTGATATACAAGGTTTCAGATGCTTGGTGTTAGGTCTCCGGAAAGCGAGATCGCGGATCGGCAAACCTCGCGCCATAGACTCTAAGCCCTGAAAGCTGAAGCCCAAGACCGACGACCTAAGACCCAAGATCGTGCTCAACCTCCTCCAAATTCCGACGGCTGAAATCTTCTCCTTGCTGGCCGCAATCGGCTTCGCCGCCGGCCTGAATCTCTACGCTACGGTAGCCGTCCTCGGACTTCTCGCCCGTTTCGGACATCTCCCGCTTCCTCCAGGACTGCAACTCCTGGTTGGATGGCCCGTCATCATTGCCAGTATCGCCCTCTTCATCATCGAATTCTTCGCCGACAAAATCCCCGCCTTCGACTTGATCTGGAACGCGCTGCACACGTTCATCCGCGTTCCCGTCGCGGGATTCCTCGCCTATCGTGCAACCAGCCAACTCAGTCCGGAACATCAACTCCTCGCCACATTATTGGGAACCGTCGTCGCGCTCATTGCCCACAGCGGGAAAACCGCCGCCCGCGCAGCGGTAACACCTTCTCCTGAACCGTTCTCCAACATCGGTCTGAGCCTCGGTGAGGACGTCCTTGCGATTGCCCTGACCTGGCTCGCCACGCGCCATCCTTATATAGCAGGCACACTCGCCACAATCTTCGTCGTCATCATCGTGCTATTGACCCACTGGGTAATCCGGGCCATGCGTGCCCTCTTTCGCGGCGCCGAACACGAATTAGCGGGATGAATGTTGCAAAGGCGTTAAGCCTAACCACACCCTTGTCATTCAGAACCGGTCCGAAAGACCGGGGAGCAGCATCGCTCCCTTTATGCTGCTTCGTGCCCTTTATGGTTGATATCTTGGCCGCCACGACCTCTGCTAAAATCGCCGAATTATGAGCCCCCAGCATCCCTTTACTGACGTTCCTGATGCGATCGAGGAAATCCGCGCGGGCCGCATGATCATTGTGGTCGACGACGAAGACCGCGAAAACGAAGGGGACCTCACACTCGCGGCTGAGAAGGTTACGCCCGAAGCCATCAACTTCATGGCCAAATACGGACGCGGCCTCGTCTGCCTGGCGATGACCGAAGAGCGTCTCGAACACCTGAACATCGGCCCGATGACCTCGGAGAATACTTCGCAGTTCGGCACTGCATTCTGCGAAGCCATCGATGCGCGCCAGGGCGTGACAACCGGCATCTCGGCCCACGACCGCGCACGCACGATTCAGGTTGCAATCGATCCCGCGACGAAGCCTTCGGATTTAGCCCGTCCCGGACACATGTTTCCTCTCCGCGCCCGGAAAGGCGGAGTTCTGGTGCGCGCTGGGCAAACAGAAGCGTCGGTCGATCTGGCACGGCTCGCAGGCATGATCCCCGCGGGAATCATCTGCGAAATCATGAAGGACGACGGCGGCATGGCGCGCGTGCCGGACCTGATCGAATTCTGCCGCGAGCACAAGATGAAAATGCTCACCGTCGCCGAATTGATCCGCTACCGCATGTCGCACGAGCGCTACGTGCATCGCGTAGGTGAGGCACTGATCGACACGCGCTTCGGCGAGTTCCGCATGATCGCCTATGAAAGCGAGGTCGATGGCGGCGAATCGCACGTCGCGCTGATTCGCGGCGACATCGAGCACAGCCAGAATCCAGTACTGGTACGCATGCACGCCCATTGCCTCATGGGCGACGTCTTCGGCGCAACCGGATGCGAATGCCACGCCACGCTGGAAGGCGCCCTGCGCCGCATTTCCCAGGAAAACTTAGGGGCGTTGATCTACCTGCATCAGACTTCGCAGGGATTCTCGGTCGAGAAGGTCGGCGAGCGCAATGCGCTCGGCTTTCACCGCGGACAAGGGCTTCCCGCACTCTACGACAACGAAAGGCAGACCCAGCGCGAGGTCGGCATTGGCGCGCAGATCCTGTCGGACTTGAACCTGCACCGCATAAGGCTGCTTACCAACCGTCCCAAAAAGGTCGCGGCATTGGAAGGCTTTGGAATCGAGATTGTCGAGCAGGTCCCGGTGGAGTTGCAAGCAGTACGATCAGGAAAAACATAGGGGCCGCGGATCGCGGCCCTCGATTTCACGGAAATTCTAGAAGGGTTTGCGCACCACAACTTCACTGTCACGGATGAAGAACTGCGCCGAGCAACTCTCCGACCCGCAGATCACGGGCAGAAAGCCGTTGATCTGTTTGCGCGTAATCAGGCCCAGCATGCCGCAGGAAGGACACGACAACACAGCCCAGTAGGGATCTTCCTTCTCGCCGACTTCGCCGGCATTTTCCAGCACGAAGACGGTTCCCGGCTGCATTTGTTCCGGTATCCACTCATTGAGAAGATCCAGTTCACCGACCATGTCTTCCTCCTGTGTTCGAAATGCCTGTTTGTGCAGCAATCCCCACTACCTGCCTACGAAACTTTTTTAGCACGCCGACGGTAATCAGGCGACGTTACCGAAGTATTCGCCTTGCCCGAAAGTACCCCAGCCTGAACCTGCCGTACCGAGTCACTCAGGCATATCCCCAGAATCGGCTGGGCCGAATTCTTCAGGATGTCGACGATCTGCCGCGCCGAGGTCTCCAGATAAAGATGCGTTCCGTCAGTCAGCAGGTGATAGTCGGAGTTCCGGTCGACAAGCTCTGCCAGTCCCTTGCCAAACTCACGATCCAGAAACCGCATGACCTTCCGGACGCCCTGTAGAGAGAATCCTTTGCGGCGCAGTTCACAAATGACAGCCACCTCGGTCAGGAGGTTCATCGAGTAGAGGCGGCGATGGCCTTCGCGCTTGGGCTTCACGACGCCGCGCTCATCCCACCACTGGAGTTGGCGAGGCGTGATGCCCGTCAGAGCGATCACCTGTTGCGATGTGAACCGGTCTTCGTCCCGCATGATCCCCCAGATTTGTTTGAAACATTCCTCAAGTCGAATGTTTCAAACATTTTAGGCATGGACAGGCTGGGGTCAAGAAGAGAATCGGTGGAAAAGGGGTGACTAAGGGAGTTCCTGCCCGAAGTGGGAATCGATGCCGCCGCCCACGAAGTGGACGATCTCCAGGCGGTCGCCCTCTCTGAGCTCTGTACTAGACCAGCGGTCGCGGGGAACAATGTCGAGGTTCAGTTCGACGGCCACGCGATCGGACTTCATCCCGAGAATCTCGACCAGTGCCGCAAGAGTGAAGGGAGCGGGCGAGCCGCTGAAGTCGCGCTCTTCGCCGTTGATTTGCAGTTTCATGGGTATGAGATCAGAGGAGACTGAGATCCCTCGCTTCGCCTGAGAAACGGCTCGGCTCGGGATGACGTAACAAATGGTGCTTAAGAGACGTAATAAACGCTGCTGCTACTTCTACTCGGCTTTGCGCAGCACGAACTTTCGCGTCGCGGTACGGCCTTCCTGATTGATTTGGACCAGCAGCGTCGAATCCGGAAGCTCTGCTTCTTCGACTTCAATCTTGATTTCAGCGGCGCCGCCGGAGTCTGCCACGGCCTGCGTATAGAACGGCGTGCCGCCCGGACGGGCAAAGCGGAAGGTCAGCCGCGCCCCCGAAGCTGCCGCGCCTCCCTCGGTGACCCGCAGCTGCATCGTCAGGTTGCGGTCGGAGTGGACTGACTCGGAATTCAGCCACTGCACATCCAGCTCTTTGACCGTGGCCAGGACCTCGGGCTCGGGATGGTCCAGCACGTTGTCGAGCTTTCCCTCTCGGATCGCGTCGAGCACCAGCCGGTGTTGCTCGCGGAGCAGTTGTTCCTTCTGGGAGTCGCCGACTTGTGCTTCCCCGCTTGTACTGCCATAGGATGTGGCCTTCTTGCCTACGCAGCGCCCGCGGACAAAGACCTGCGTCTGCAGCAGGAGTTCGCCTTCCCGCGCTTCACTCTGTACGTGGTAGATCGTGTCGCCGTGCTTCACGTCGGTATTGAAGCCAAAAATCATAGGGATTGGGGCAATTCGGTAATTGTGTAATTTTATAATTGTGTAATTGGCCGGCCAGCAACAGCGCTGACAGCATTGATTTTCAATTACAAAATTACCCGATCACTCAATTACAAAATTTTCTTCTCCATTTTCACAGAATGCGCAGCCGCGCGCTTGACACTCCCGAGTGTAAGCCCATAATCTAGAACGTTTAAGCAACACTTCGCGCGAATTATATATACGTCGTCCTATGCCCGACAATTACTTCGCTCAATACCTCCCGTTTTTGATCCATATTCTTATGGCAGGCGGGATTGCGGGTGCAATTGTCACGCTTTCCTGGCTAATCGGGCAGCGTAAGCCCACCCGCGCCAAACTTTCCCCCTACGAATGCGGCATGACCCCGGTCGGCGACTCCCGCCAGCGCTTCTCCGTAAAGTTCTACTTGGTCGCCATGCTGTTCATTCTGTTCGATGTTGAGGCAGTTTTCATCTATCCCTGGGCCATCATTCTGCGCGATTTAAAGCGCTTCGGCCTGTGGGAGATGCTGGTGTATATCGGGATTTTCCTCGTTGGCTTCTTCTACGTCTGGAAGAAGGGCGTGCTGGACTGGGGCGAGACTTCTCCGAAGCGGGGGAATTTCTAAATGCCGCTGGCCCCCGCGATTACCGATCTGGAGCAACTGAAGAACCATCCAGCCGTAGCCCGCCTACTCGGCTGGAACGCGGATGCCGTCGTCGGGGTGAAGTTCGATCGCGACGAGATGACGGTTTTTGTCGATCGGGCCTACATTCGCGAGGCTTGCGTCATCCTGAAGGACGATCCCGCCTGCCCGTTCAACTTCCTGTCGGATGTGACTTGCGTGGACTGGTATCCTGCGGAACCCCGGTTCGAGATCGTCTATCACCTGCTGTCGATCCCAAACAAAGAGCGCATCCGCCTGAAAGTTCGCCTGAACAGCGACAGCCCGGTGATTGAATCGCTAACCTCGGTCTGGCCTGGGGCCAATTACTTTGAGCGCGAGGTCTTCGATCTGTTTGGAGTGAGGTTTACAGGGCATCCTTATTTAAGGCGCATTTTGATGCCCGAGGACTGGGAAGGCCACCCGCTACGCAAAGACTATCCGGTGGAGGGCTACCGCTGATCGCGAGATAATATGGCCCACCTGAATCCCACGCCCGTGTTGGAGCCCGGACAGGATCGAACCATGATCCTGAATATGGGGCCGCAGCATCCGTCGACGCACGGAGTGCTGCGCGTGCTGCTCGAGATTGACGGCGAGACTGTGGTGCGGATGATGCCGGACATCGGATTTCTGCACACCGGGATCGAGAAGACCTGCGAAGCCAAGTTCTACCAGCAAGTTGTGCCGCTGACCGACCGCATCGACTATCTCTGTCCCATGACCAACAACCTCTGCTACGTGCTGGCCGTGGAGAAGTTGCTGGGGCTGGAGATTCCGCCGAAAGCGCAGTGGCTGCGGGTTCTGCTCAATGAGTTAACCAGGATTAACTCGCACCTGGTATGGCTCGGCACGCACGCCATGGATATCGGCGCGCTGACGGTCTTCTTATATTGCTTCCGCGAGCGAGAAGAGGTGTTGCGCATGTTCGAGATGGTCAGCGGACAGCGCATGATGACCTCGTACTTTCGCGTGGGCGGAATCGCACTGGAACCTCCGTTGGGATTCTTCGACCGCGTGCGCGACTTCGCAGGATATTTTCCAGAGAGAGTCGATCAGTACGAGAACCTGCTGACGGGGAACCCGATCTGGGCGATGCGGACCAAGGGCGTTGCCCGGATGACCGCAGAAGATGCAATCGCCCTGGGAGCGACCGGGCCAACGCTGCGAGGCAGCGGCGTGGACATCGACCTGCGGCGCGACATGCCGTATTCGAGCTACGAGAAGTTCCAGTTTAAAGTGCCGGTATCACAAGAAGGCGACGTATTTGCGCGGTACATGTGCCGCGTGCAGGAATTGCGCGAATCGATCAACATCGTGCGACAGGCGCTGGACGGCATGCCGGAAGGTCCGATCAAAGCTGACGCGCCGGGAATCGTGTTGCCCGACCGCGAAAAAATGAAGACGCAGATGGAATCGCTCATCTACCACTTCAAGATCATCACAGAAGGGTTTGCGGTGCCGGCGGGCGAGGTCTATCAGGCAGTCGAATCTCCACGCGGAGAGATGGGCTACTACATCGTCAGCGACGGCACTGCCAAGCCGTATCGAGTACACATGCGGTCGGCGTGTTTCGCGAATCTGCAGACGCTGCCGAAGATGTGCGAAGGGCGACTGCTCGCAGATGTGGTGGCGGCGATTGGGTCGATTGATATCGTTTTGGGGGAAATCGACAGATAGGGTCTCAGGTCTTGGGTGCTTGGTCTTAGGATCGGAATCCACGAGTTTCTGGAAGAATGAAATTCTCGAACGAATTCGAAGCACGCTTCGCGGAGATGGTCCCGCATTATCCGACGAAAAGATCGGCGCTCGTCCCCACGCTGCTTTATGCGCAGGACGAGGTTGGCTACCTGTCGGATGAAGTCATCGCGGAAATCGCGGGACGCCTCGATTTGACGGACCTCGAAGTGCGCAACGTGATCAGCTACTACTCGATGCTGACCACCAAGCCGCGCGGAAAGTTCAACGTGCAGGTCTGCACCAACATCAGCTGCATGGTGCGCGGCGGCGAAGACATTTTGCATCACTGCGCGAAGAAGCTGGGCATCGGTCACAAGCAGACCACGGCGGACGGCATGTTTACGCTAGAAGAAGTAGAGTGCATTGGCGCCTGTAGTTGGGCTCCAGCCGCGCAGGTGAATTACGATTTTCACGAGAACCTAACCACCGACAAGATGGACAGGATTCTCGACGAGTACAAGAAGAAGGCAACTCAGTAGGGAAATTTGGTAATTGTGTAATTTAGTAATTTGGTAATTGAAAACCGACGGCGCGGACGGTTCTAAATTACTCAATTACCAAATTACAAACATTACTCAATCCTCATGGCTGATCTGGTCTCCCATCCCGACGAGGTAAAGGTCGTCTCCCGGCGCTTTGGCCAGGGTGCGGCCAATATCGACCGCTATCTCGAACTGGACGGCTACAAAGCCGTGCAGAAGGCGCTCGCCATGGAGCCGGACGCTATCATTAATGAGGTCAAGAACTCCGGCCTGCGCGGCCGGGGTGGCGCAGGGTTCTCCACCGGCATGAAGTGGTCGTTCGTACCCAAGCAGTCGGCCAAGCCGAAGTATGTGCTGTGCAACGGTGACGAGAGCGAGCCTGGCACTTGCAAAGACCGGCTGATTTTCGAGCACGATCCGCACTCGGTGATCGAGGGCGTCATGATCGGCGCGCTGGCCGTGGGCGCAAAGAGTGGATACATCTACATTCGCGGCGAATACCGGTACCTGCTGGAGATCATGCAGAAGGCGATCCGCGACGCCTATGCCAAGGGATTCATCGGCAAGAACATTTTCGGCAGCGGTCGCGATCTCGACATCTACTGGCACGGCGGTGCGGGCGCGTACGAAGTCGGCGAAGAGTCGGCACTCATGGAATCGCTCGAAGGCAAGCGAGGCATTCCGCGCATTCGTCCTCCTTTCCCTGCTGTGGTTGGACTTTGGGGCGGGCCCACTGTCATTAATAATGCCGAAACGCTGGCGAATGTCCCGCACATTATTCTTGGCGGTGCAGATTGGTACGCCAAGCTGGGCACTCCGAAAAACGGCGGCACGCGCCTGTTCTGTTTGAGCGGCAACATTGCCAAGCCAGGCGTCTATGAACTGCCCATGGGCTACAACCTGAAGAAGATGGTCTACGAGGTTGGTGGCGGGATTCCGAACGGGCGCACGTTAAAAGCGGTAGTGCCGGGCGGAGCGTCCTGTCCGTGCCTTACCGCGGATGAAGTTGACGTAGCCATGGATTTCGATTCCGTTGCAAAGGCTGGCTCGATGCTGGGTTCGGGCGGCGTGGTCGTGGTCGACGACGCTCAGTGCATCGTTAAATTTGCGCTACGCACCATGAAGTTCTACCAGCACGAGAGTTGCGGATGGTGCATCCCTTGCCGCGAAGGAACGGATTGGATCAAGAAGACGCTGGTGCGTTTTCACTCGGGTGGCGGCATGAAGAAGGACATCGACAACATCCAGTATCTGGCGGAAAACATGCTCGGCCGGACGTTCTGTCCGCTGGGGGACGCAGCGGCGATGCCGACGATTGGATTTGTGAAGAAATTCCGTAAAGAGTTCGAAGATCATTTGGAAGGACGGCCGTGCCCGTATGAGAAGGCGGGAGCGGCAGAAGAGATGGCGGCATTGAGTCATTGAGAGATCGGGCGATTTTGTGATTGAGAACCTTCCTCTGTTTGGGTTCGATCGCACAATGGCCCGATCGCTCAATCGCAAAATTACATGACTGAGGCTCCAAAACTCGTTTCGCTCGTTGTCGACGGCAAGAAGCTCGCGGCTCCCGCGGGCACGCTGCTCATTGAGGCCTGCAAGACCGTGGGCATCGAGGTACCCTCGTTCTGCTATTACCCCAACCTCTCTTTGCAGGGCGCTTGCCGCATGTGCCTGGTGAAGGTCGAGAAGATGCCCAAGCTGCAGACCGCGTGCACCACGGTGGTCGGCGAGGGCATGGTCGTCATCACCGATAGCGACGAGATCAAGCAGGCGCGCAAGTCGATGCTCGAGATGCTGCTGGGCAACCATCCGCTGGATTGTCCGGTCTGCGACGCCGGCGGCGAGTGTGAACTGCAGGACATGACGTTCAGCTACGGTGCCGCCGAATCGAAATTCATGGAGGCGAAGAACCACAAGGAGGAGCAGCAATGGTCTCCTGTCGTGTTCTTCGACCGGCCGCGCTGCATTCTCTGCTATCGCTGCGTGCGCGTCTGCGGCGAGGGCATGGACGTGTGGGCTCTCGGTGTGCAGAATCGCGGCGTAAGTTCGCTGATCGCTCCGAATAAAGAAGATCATCTGGAGTGCGAAGAGTGCGGCATGTGCATCGACATCTGCCCGGTCGGAGCGCTCACGTCCGGCGCGTATCGTTATAAAACACGCCCTTGGGAGATGAAGCACGTTGGCACCGTCTGCACGCACTGCGGCGACGGCTGCAAGACCACGCTGGGCGTGCGGCGCTCAGACACCGGCATGGAGATCGTCCGCGGCGACAACCGCGACAAGAGCGGGACGAACGGCGACTTCCTCTGCATTAAGGGCCGCTACGCTTTCGACTTCGCCAACCATGAAGAGCGCCTGACGCAGCCGCTGATCCGCAAGAATGGCAAGCTCACTCCATCGACCTGGGAAGAAGCCTTCGAGTTGGTCGGCAAGAGATTCGCAGAAGTTCGCGACCGAGATGGCGGCGGAGCGATCGGCGTGATTGGATCCAATCGCACGACGAACGAAGAGGCGTACCTGCTCTCCAAGTTCGCGCGCGTGGTGTTGAAGACCAATAACGTCGATCATCACCGCACGGCCGACTTCCCTGCCCTTTCTGCGGCGTTGCGCGGCAAGGCCAACGCAACCGCAAGCATGGCGGACGTCTTCACTGCCCCGGCGATTCTGCTGATCGGCAACGATCCGACCGAGCAGCATCCGCTGCTGGCCTGGCAGATTCGCAACAACGTGCGCCTGCATCGAGCAAAGCTTTACGTCATCAACTCTCAGTCAATCAAGTTGCGGCGCCAGGCGACCAGCTTTACGCTGATTCCGGCAGGAACAGAAAGCAAGGTCGCGAGCTTTTTGGCAGGTGATGATGCCGCCGCGGACGGTCTCGCAAGCGAAGTCACCAATAAGGACGCCTGGACCGCTCTCCGTGACAAACTGCGCGCAGAGCAGAATCTCGTCATCATTTTCGGTTCGGAAATCCGTGGCAACGACATCGCCAGTCTGGTCGCCTTCGGTTCCAGCATCGCGGGTGCCAAGTTCCTCTGCCTCGCCGATTATGCCAACTCTCGCGGCGCGGCGGACATGGGACTCTATCCCGATCTGCTGCCCGGCTATCAGCCCACCGCAGGCACAAGTGACTTCCACCAGGAATGGGTTGTTCCGCAAGCACCCGGCCTCGATCTCACCGGCATGGTGGAGGCGGGCAAGAGCGGTAAGCTGAAAGCGCTCTACGTAGTCGGATCGAATCCCATCGGGCGTCAGAACATCGACCCGTTCGCGTTCTCCAACAGCTTCGTCGTCGTGCAGGACATGTTCCTCACCGAAACCGCAGTCATGGCGGACGTGGTCTTGCCTGCGGCCAATGCCTACGAAAAATCCGGCACGATGACCAACACGTGCGGCGACGTACAGTTGGTCAAGAAGGCCGGCGAGATTTCCGGCACGAAAGCGGACTTTGAAATGATTGTCCGCATCGCTGACGCCATGGGCTTCGACGTCCGCCGACTGGTTCCGTTCGGTGGTGGTACGCGGGCCGACATGGGCCAATCCCGCGGCGCTCAATCTGGCGAAGCCGATCGGCACGCTGTATGGCTTGATATGCAAGGCCTGGAGCCGAAACTCAGCCCGCTCGATCCCATGGCGATTCTCGACGAAATCCAGCGACTCGTTCCCGGCTATGACGTCTCCCGTGTAAATCTCCTTGCGGGTAACGTAGAGCACACGTCGCTCGAGAAAAGCGGCCCGGGCGCGGCGCACAAGCCAGAATCGATTCTCCCAGCCAACGACGGTTTATTCACATCCGGGACATTGGGCCGCTATTCGCGCACGTTGAAATCGGTGATGGAGAGTCACGAAGTCAAGCCCGCGGAAGTCGCGGCCGACTGATTTTCAAGCTATAAGCTTTGAGCTGCTAGCAGTGAGAAACAACTGTTAGTTCGTTGCTCGCAACTCGTAGCTCACAACTCGTAACCCAGCAAGAGAGGAAGCAAGGCGTGGCGTTGCCAATCTGGCTCTA
>Ga0335083_10004801_pt1 | contig 17173 bp, 18 predicted proteins | sample Lox_Sample_42_FD_206716 | JGI IMG/M metagenome (GOLD analysis project Ga0335083, IMG submission 206716) | Soil microbial communities from Loxahatchee National Wildlife Refuge, Florida, United States - Lox_Sample_4.2 | ecosystem: Environmental > Terrestrial > Soil > Wetlands | place: USA... | reverse complement strand
TCCGCCCGATGGCAAAGCGGAACATGAACCAGCGCAGATCGACGCTCTCACCCGGGATGCCCGCTCGCGCAATTAATTCACGCCATTCGGTGCGCGTGAGCGAGCGCGCGACCGAAATGCGGCCGTCATGGACGACCACCGGATGGAGCCGCAGCAAGAAGCCGGCAATGGCAATGAAATAGAAAGGCACGACGCTGCGCTGGAGATCGTAGACGACCCAGCCGCAGCGCGCCGACGCTTCCATCCAGCGCAAGAAGCGAACGATCGTCTCGTCGGTCAGATGATGGGTGACCAGGCTGGTGACGATGAAATCGACCGGAAAGCCCGGGCGGAAATCAAAGACGTCCGTCACCTGATAATCGATCCCGTCGGCCACATCGGTCGCACGGCGCGCCACGTCGATCACCTGCGGGCTTAGATCGATGCCGATGAGCCTGACGTAGCGGCCACGCTTGCGCGCCCAGCCCCGCACCGCGCGCAGCAGATCGCCATAACCGCAGCCGACATCGACGACGGTCAACGGCCGCCCAGCGGGAAGCTCCTTCGCCGCGGCGTCGAGCCAGCGCAGCAGCGGCCGATGCCCCAACATCAGGCCGTTGAAGCGGGCGAGATCGTGCAGGACATCCCTCAGTTCGGCGGTTTCAAGCGGCCCATCGAGGACTTCCTTCTGCGTGCTCCGCCGCGCGGCGTCGAACACCGGCTTTGAGCGATCCAGGGCGGGCCGAAAAGCGATCCGCATCGGCGCTCACGCCGCCGTGCGAAAGCGCATCGTTTCCGCGATCAGGCCGGGACCGAACGACATGGCGCAGCCGGTTTGACCGCGCGCGCCGCTGCGCAGCAACTGCTCGAGGACAAACATGACGGTCGCCGACGACATATTTCCGTAACGGCGCAAGATGTCGCGCGAGGCCGCAAGCGCCATCGGGCCGAGACGAAAGGCGCGTTCGACGGCATCGAGCACCGTGCGCCCGCCCGGATGCACGGCCCACAGACCGACCGACTCGGCCGGCGTGCCCTCGAGGATCTCGTCGGCGTTGACGTGCAGGGCATCATGGATGGCAGCCGGCACCTGCCCCGACAGCATCATGTCGAAGCCGGAATCGCGAATGCTCCAGGTGATCAACTCGCGCGTATCCGGCACCAGTACGGCGCGGAAGCTGTCGATCGCCACGCCAGCCGGCTCGGCGCTCACCAGGCACGCGGCGCAGCCGTCGCCGAACAGAAGAAACGACAGCATCTGCTGCATGTCGGCGGTTTCCTTCAGATGCAGCGTGCAAAGTTCAAGGTTGACGATGAGCACGCGGGCCTGCGGTTCGGAGCGCACGATGTGGCGCGCGAGCTTGAGCGCATTGATCGCCGCATAACAGCCCATGAAGCCGATCACGGTGCGCTCGACAGCGGTGGGCAGCTTGCAGCGCTCGACCACTTCGATGTCGACGCCCGGCGCTGAAAAGCCGGTGCAGCAGGTGACCAGCAGATGCGTGATGCGCTCGCGATCCGCGTCCAGCGCCAGCCGCTCGGCCGCGGCCTGCGCAAGTTCGGGCGCATGCTGCTCGAAGCGGCGCATGCGCGCCGCGGTATCGGGAAATTCGCCGCGTTTATAAAAGGCATCGGAGTTGACCCGTTCCTTTAGCGACAACTCGTGCGGCGCAAGGCACGAATAGCGATGCTCGATGCCCGATTTGCCCATCATCCGCTTGAGCAGCAGGGAATTGCGCCGGTCGCCCTCAAAGAGGCTTTCGGCAAACCGCGTAAACACGCCATGAACGTCGTGCGGCGGCACCGCGCTGGCGACGCGATTGATGTAGGCCGTGACCAAGGCAAACTCCTGCCGATTTTCCCACCGGGGGTTCGTTGCGCCCACAGGAAAGAACACCGCAGGATCGGCAATTATCGAGCAGCGGACGCCGCCAGCTTCAACAAACTGTGACCGCCGGCTCCCTTGAAGTTCAGGCGCTGGCGCGCTCGCCGCGGCGCGCATTGAGCTCGACCGCACGGTCGGGAATGCTGATGCGGAAGGTCGCGCCGATGGTTCCATCGACCAGGCGCATGTCGCCACCATGCGCGCGCACCAATTCCGCCGCAATCGCAAGCCCGAGGCCGGCGCCGCCGGCGCGGGTCGACCCCTGAAATGCCTCGAATAAATGGGCGCGGGCCCGGTCGGAGATGCCCGGCCCGGTGTCGGACACTTCGATCACGGCAACGCTGCCCTCACGCCGTCCGGTGATGCGAATCTGATCGCGGGCCGGATCGCGGGCGCCACGCGCCTCCAGCGCCTGCACCGCGTTGCGCGTGATGTTGACCAGGACCCTGAATAACTGATCGTGATCGGCATCGACGGTGAGGCCGCGCTCCACGGCAACGATCCAGCGGATCGGCACGTCGAGACCAAGGCCGAGCGTCTCGTACACCTCCTCGATCAGCGGTTCGATCTCGATGGTCTTGCGGTCGGGCGGCGACTCCTGCGCGGCGCCGTAGGACAGCGTCGATTGGCAGAAGGCGATGGCGCGCTCCAGCGCGCGCATCAGCTTCGGCGCAAACCGCTGCACCTTGGGATCGGGCAGGTTCGAGAGCTGATCGGAAAACAATTGCGCCGAGGCGAGCAGGTTGCGCAGGTCGTGGTTGATTTTCGACACGGCAAGTCCGAGCGCGGCGAGTCGGTTCTTCTGATGCAGCATGGAAGCGATATCGCGCTGCATCGCCGCCAGCTCGCGCTCGGTCGTGCCGACTTCGTCATCGCGGCCGGAGTCGGCGATGACGCGCACCGGGTTTTCCGGATCAGCGCGGAACGCGATCATGTTTTCGGTGATGCGCCGCATCGGCCGCACCAGCAGGTAATGCAGCGAGAAATATACCAGCACCGCGGTGATGCCGGTGATCAGCAGCGACAAAAGCAGGATGCTGACCGAGAAATTGAGCATGGCGTGCTGCAACGGCGCTTCGTCGAGCACGATTTCGAGAAAGTCGCCGCCCATCGGCGCCGGACCCACGAGGCGGATGACGTCGCCCGGCTTGCAGAACAGCAGCGTATCGAAAGCGTCCATGATGGCGTGCCACCATGTCACCGAGCGCATATCGACTTCCTGATCGATATGCGAGGGGATTTCGGAGGCGGCGAGCAAGCGGCGCTGCGTCCCCATCTTCAGCGCCACCGCGTGGGCGCCGATACTGCTCAGGATCTGTTTGGCGAGACTCTCGGGCACCATGCCGCTCGGCGCGGCATCGAGCACCAGCGCCGCGGTATGCGCCGCGGCCAGACGATCATTGAGCCAGTTGAGGCGGAAGTCGGCAATCCAGGGAACGTAGATCAGGACTTCCGCCAGAGTCACGAACACAAAGATGAGTGCCAGCAGCTTGCCGGACAACCCGACGCGGGGCGCGCGCGCGGGCAGCGGAACTGCCGGGGATTTGCCTGGATCGGATGTCGAACTCAATTCCGCCTCAACCGAAGATTCGTAACCCTGCGATGATGCGCCGCACCCAAGGGCTCGTCAAACGCGGCATAAAAAAGCTCAGCGCCGCAGATTTGCCCAAATCGGATAGCGTCGGCGACGGCAAAATGACATCCGTGATGGCACCGATATTGAGGCCTTGCGCGACGGCGAGCGCCCACGGGGCGATGAGTTCGCCCGCCTGCGCGCCGACAATGGCCGCGCCCAGTATTTTACCCTTCGTTGACGTTATGACCTTGATGTGACCGCGCGTTTCACGCTCGGCCTGCGCGCGATCATTGTCGTTGTAGGGCCAGCGCGTGATGACGAATTTGATGCCATGCTGGCGAGCTTCAGCTTCATTCATGCCGACCTGCGCCAACTCCGGGTCGGTCAAAATCAGGCGTGGGACAACGCTGCCCTGCATTTTCACGCGCGAGCGCCACAGCACATTCCGCAACGCCAGGTTCGCGTGGTAGGCGGCCGCGTGGGGTTGCCCCACGTCGCCGATCGCATACACGCGTTTGTTGGAGGTCCTCAGGCGCTTGTTCACCCGGATGCCCGAGTCGCCAGAGACGATCCCGGCTGCTGCCAGATTGAGCCCGTCGAGCGCCGGCTTGCGGCCGGCGGCGACCAATAACTGTGTGGCCTCGACATTGTCGCCGCCATCGATGATCGCTTGCACCTTGCCGCGCGCATATTCGATGCGGGCAATTGTCACCTCACTGCGGATGACCGCGCCTTCACGCGCGAGTTGGTCGACGACAATCGCGGCGCATTCCGCATCGTCGCCGGCCAGCGGTCGCGCCGCGTCGAGCACGGTCACCGCGCTGCCGAGCCGGCGAAAGGCCTGCGCCATTTCAAGACCTGCGGATCCCGCGCCGATGACGATCAGATGTTCCGGCAGTTCGGCGAGATCGAACACGGTCTCGCTGGTCAGATAGGGGCCTTGGTCGAGCCCTGGAATTTGCGGCAGCGCCGGCGTCGATCCAGTCGCAATGACAAATCGGCGCGCGCGAATTTCGATGGCATCGCCGGCCATGAGCGTGCGGCGATCCTTAAACGCGGCATCGCCCTCGATCACGCGGATGCCGAAGCCGGCAAGGCGCGCCGACGCCTCGTTCGGCGCCACGGCGTCGGCCACGCGCTGCACGTGGGCGCGCACCTTGGCGAAATCGACATTGATCGCGCCCGTGGTCACGCCGAATGGCGCGCCCGTCCGCACTGCCGCCGCTCGCTTGGCCGCCGCCAGCAGCGAAGCGACACGGCCGCGATGCCCGTCCCTTGCACGGCGCGCCACCATTGCCACCGGCACGCCGAAGGCAGCCGCCGCCATGGCGAGCGAGGCGGCTCCGGAACCGCCGCCGATGACACAGATGTCGGGTGTAATTCTCTCGGCCATGCCGTCACGCGCGCGTCACATCATGCCCTTGCTCCCGGATGCGCGCAAAGCGGCCGCAGGCCCCGTTGACGCGACATTGACGCGACATTGACGCGCCTTGGCCCCTCCCTTATAAGCCGCGCAAATCGCGTGCCGATCCGCCGTTTTGGCGGGTTTTCATGGCGGATTATGGAGCAGCTTGTCCTGCTCCTTTATGCCACGGCACGGCCAGCGGAGAACTGAAACGTGAAGCGGACCTATCAACCGAGCAAGCTGGTGCGCAAGCGCCGCCACGGTTTTCGCACGCGCATGGCGACCAAGGGCGGCCGCAAGGTTCTCTCGGCGCGGCGTGGGCGCGGGCGCAAGCGGCTCAGCGCTTAAACCGCGGCGTTAGGGCCGCTAGCGTTTGCTTCCATGGAACGATTGAGGCAGCGAGCGGACTTCCTGGCGGCGGCGACCGCGAGCAAGGTTCCGGCAACGGGTTTCGTGCTACAGGCGCGCAAACGCGGCGATGAAGGCCCAGTGCGCGTCGGCTTCACCGTGTCGAAGAAAGTCGGCAAAGCCGTCGAGCGCAACCGCGTGCGGCGCCGCCTGCGGGACATCGTGCGGCGGTCGAACCCGGCTTGGATGCGTTCCGGGCATGACTATGTGTTGATCGGCCGGCGCGCGGCGCTCAACCTGCCGTTTGCCCGGATGAGCGAGGATTTCGAGGGGGCGTTGCGGCGCCTGCACGAGGGGCGCATAGCGGCAAAACGGACCCTGGATGACCGATAGCAAGAACACCATCATCGCCATCGTGCTCTCCGCCATCGTGCTGATCGGCTGGCAATATTTTGTCGGCATGCCGCAGATGGAGAAGCAGCGGCAGGAGCAGGCGCAGCAGCAGGCCGCGCAAAAGGCCGCCGGGCAGCCCAATCAGGCGGCGCAACCGCCGGTCTCGGCGCCGGCGGCGCAACCGGGCGCGGCGCAGGTCCCCGGACAGGCCCCGCCGCCGGCCAATGCCGCCGGCACCACGCGCGAAGCCGCGCTCGCCGCCTCGCCGCGCGTCCCCATCGATACCGCCAGCATCGTCGGGTCGATCGATCTCAAGGGCGCGCGCATCGACGACATCGCATTGGTCAAATTCCGCGAAACGGTCGATCCGAAATCGCCGCCGATCGTCTTGCTGTCGCCGTCGGGCAGTCCCGATCCGTTCTACGCCGAGTTCGGCTGGACCGGCGCCGCCGGCGCCAAGATCAAGGTGCCGACCGCCGACACGGTGTGGACGCAGGCCGGCGCAGGCAGCCTCGGCGTCGGCCATCCGGTGACGCTCACCTACGACAACGGCGAGGGCCTCGAATTCCGCCGCACCTTCGCCGTCGACGACAAATACCTGTTCACCGTCAAGGACGAGGTGGCGAACAAGAGCGCAAACCCGGTGACGCTTTTTCCCTATGCGCTGATCTCGCGCCACGGCACGCCGCAAACGCTCGGCTACTACATCCTGCATGAGGGCCTGATCGGCGTGCTCGGCAACGAGGGCCTGCAGGAATACACCTACAAGAAGATCGAGGACAAAAAGAACGTCGATTTCGACGTTACCAACGGCTGGCTTGGCATCACCGACAAATACTGGGCGGCGACGCTGTTGCCGGACACCAATGCGCGCCTCAAGGCGCACTTCTCCACCGGCATGCTCGGCGCCACCAGGACCTACCAGACCGATTATCTGCTCGACGCGCAGACCATCGCGCCGGGCGCGACCGGCGCGGCCGACGCGCGGCTGTTCGCCGGCGCCAAGGAAGTCGCCGTCATCAACGACTACGAGAAGCAGCTCAACCTCAACCGCTTCGACCTGCTCATCGACTGGGGCTGGTTCTACTTCATCACCAAGCCGATGTTCATCATCATCGACTATTTCTACCATCTAGTCGGCAATTTCGGCATCGCCATCCTCATCGTCACCGTGCTGATCAAGGCGGCGTTCTTCCCGCTCGCCAACAAGTCCTACGCCTCGATGGCGAAGATGAAGGCGGTGCAGCCGCAGATGGCTGCCTTGCGCGAGCGCTATCCCGACGACAAGGCCAAGCAGCAACAGGAATTGATGGCGCTCTACAAGAAGGAGAAGATCAACCCGGTCGCCGGCTGCCTGCCGGTAGTGATCCAGATTCCGGTGTTCTTTTCGCTCTACAAGGTGCTGTTCGTCACCATCGAGATGCGGCACGCGCCGTTCTTCGGCTGGATCCACGATCTCTCGGCGCCGGACCCGACTAACATCTTCAACCTGTTCGGGCTGATCCCCTTCGACCCGACGACGATTCCGGGGATCGGGCATTTCTTCCATCTCGGCGCCTGGGTGGTGATCATGGGCATCACCATGTGGCTGCAGATGAAGCTTAATCCTGCGCCGCCCGACCCGACGCAGGCGCTGATCTTCAACTACATGCCGATCATCTTCACCTTCATGCTGGCGAGCTTCCCGGCGGGGCTGGTGATCTACTGGGCGTGGAACAACACGCTGTCGGTGGCGCAGCAGTCGATCATCATGCGCAAGCACGGGGCCAAGATCGAGTTGCTCGACAATATCCGGGCGCTGTTTGGGAAGAAGAAGGCGCAGGGGTAGGCGGCCGCCCTCTCCTCGTCATTCCGGGGCGCGGGCTTTGGCCCGCGAACCCGGAATCCAGAGGCCAACATCACAGTTCGTAAGAACGCCCCATAGCTCGCAGGGTGGGTCGGCGCCGAAGACACGTAACCGTCCTATGAGATGAACATGCTACAAATCTAATGGGGGGCTAAGGCGCCTCGCGCCTAACCTCTCCTATCCATCATCTCACCGAATCCAATTCTCCACCTTCAAGCCCTTGACGCGCCTGAATTCGTCCGCATTGGCCGTGACGATAACCGAGCCGGTGGCGCGCGCGTGGGCGGCAATCAGCAGATCGTTGCTGCCAATCGGCGTCCCCGCGGTTTCCAATTGCGCGCGAATGTTGCCATATTCGGCGTCGGCGGGCGCGTCGAACGGCAGCACGGTCATCTCGTCGAGCAACGCCTCGACGGCCTTGCGCAGCCGCGGCGAGCCGCTCTTGGCGCATCCGTAGCGCAATTCGGCGGCGACGATGATGCTGGTGCAGACGTTCGCCTCGCCCGCGCGTTCGATGCGCTTCGCGGCCTTCCCTTGCGGGTTCTTGACGAGGTCCGAAATGATATTGGTGTCGAGCAGATAACGCGTCACAGCGCCCGCTCCGGCGCCGGGACGGGATCGTCAATGTCGGGAAACTCCCCCGCCGACGGCGTCATGCTCCGGAGCAAGGCGACGAGCCCGCGCTTGCGCACCGGCTCGATCACCAGCCGCTCGCCGTCGCGGTGCATAATCGCTTCGTCGCCCGGCAATTCGAACTCCACCGGGATGCGGACCGCCTGGTTGCGACCGTTGCGGAACAATCTGACGTGCCTTTGCCCGGACATCGGAGCCTCCCGCATATGCCAAAAGCATATGCCTCGCATCGGCCCCTGACAAGGGGTTGACGCAAGCGCCGGGCCGCAGCCGGCAAAGCGACGCGGTAACCAAAGGAACATATTCCTTGACAGCCGAACGCTGCCCGGCTAGCTAAAGGGCATTCTCGCAACAATCAGGTTCGCGGCAAGCTACCCTAGGTCCCTGCCTGCGCGGGAACGAACGGCAGATTCCGACGCCAGGGCCTCAGGGCCTCAATTACCCAGGACCACCGCGATCGCTTCCGCATTCGCCGCCGCAAACGGATTGATCAGACGCAGGCCCTCGATCATTTGGCCGTCCTGCATATCTTCCGTCATCAGCACTCTTGCGCCCGCAGCGGCGGAAGCGGCGCAGACCACGCAATCCCACAAGTGCAGGCGATGCGCGCCCGCCAGCTCGCAAGCCTTGTTGAGAATGACGTCCGTCGTCGGCGGCGTCAGAAAAGCACCCTGGTAGATCGCCGTCTGCCGGATCGCCTGCTCGAACGCCGCGGGCACGCGGCGCTGCACGAAGCGCAAATATTCGCCGAGCACCTGCGCCGGAACGACGCCATCGCGCGCGGCCCGCAAGATCAGATCGGCAGAGCGCGCGCCCTTCTCCGAGTCCGGCTCAAGCTCGGCATAGATCAAAATATTGCTGTCGAGCGCCACGCGCGTCATACGGCGTCGCTGCCGTACTTGTCGTCTTCGCTGATCGTTCCGACGCGATAGCCGGTCGCGCGTTTCGAGCGCAGACTCTTCTTCAGCGCCGCATAGGCGGCTCGCCACGCGGGGTCGTTCGAGCGATCGGCCGTTTGCGGGGCGATCTTGGCGACGGGGGTGCCATTCTTGGTGATGACGATGGTTTCGCCGCGCTCAGCCGCGGCAATCACCTGCGAAAAGTTCTGGTTTGCTTCCCGGACTGTCATCTCGCGCATGAAGAGCCTCATGTTCTACGTTGCAACATAAGCGAAAATCCCTGCCGTTGCAATGTCCCTTTTCCCGGCGGCTGCCGCGGTCGAGGAGGAACGGAGACGAATGGGCTGAATTCGCGCCGCAACGCCCCCGCCCCAACCCTCCCCCGCAAGCGGGGGAGGGAAAAAAGAAACACCCTCCCCCGCATCGCCCGTCGAAGACGGGCGTGAACGCCCTTTTGCGCGGGAGGGAGATAGAGAGTACCCCATGCCTGTCCTCACCCCCGACGTCTGGGCGCAGATCCGCTACGACTACGAGCACACCGCGCGGCCGGTCGAGGAGATCTGCGCCGAGCACGGCATCTCGTCGGCGACGCTGCGCGACCGCATGCGGCGCTGGCGCTGGAGAAGGCGGCGCCCGCCGATCCCGCGCGAGGGGCCGCCGGCCTTCGTGGTCGTGGAAGAGGCCGTCACCCCATCCGGCACGGCGCTGACGGTCGCCGAGCCGGCGGCGCTGGCGCTGCCGGAAAATGCGAGCGACCCCGCGCTGCCCATCGGGGCCGCACGGCAGGCGCCGGGCGATACCGCTCCGCTCGCGCCCGCGCTGCAAGAGGCGGTCACAACTTTGCTGCCGACCATCCAGCGGACACTGACGCAACTTGCCGCGGGCAACTCCCATCCCGACGATGCGGCGAAATACGCGCGCGCCTACACAATGCTGGCGCGGAGCTTGCGCGAGCTGACGTGCCTGTTGAGCAGGCCGCAAGGACGGCGATGATTGCCAGACCTTCCTTGAATGTGCTCCTCATGGTGAGGAGCCGCCGAAGGCGGCGTCTCGAACCATGAGGCCTCATCCTTCGCGACGCGCTCCTGGCGGAGCGCTCCTCAGGATGAGGAGAAGCAGACGAATGACCGCTTTCACCCGCAGCGAGATCGACGCCGGCCGGCGGCTGTTCGCCGGCGACTGGCAATTCACCGCCGCCGCCGGATCGGAAGCCTCGCTGCCGCGCCCGCGCGGCAGCGAGATCGCCTTCGCCGGCCGCTCCAATGTCGGCAAGTCGAGCCTGATCAACGCACTCACCGGACGCAAAGGCCTGGCGCGCACCTCGCGCACGCCGGGCCGCACGCAGGAGCTCATTTTCTTTTCCGGCGGAGGCGCGCTCAGCCTCGTGGACATGCCCGGCTACGGCTATGCCGCCGCCGCCAGGGAGAAGATCGCGGCGTGGACGGCGCTGATCCAGGCTTACCTGCGCGGCCGCGCCAATCTCGCCCGCGTCTATGTGCTGGTCGACGCCCGCCACGGGCTCAAAGCAACCGACGACGCCGTATTCGCGACCCTCGGCCAGGCCGCGGTCAGCCACCAGGTCGTGCTGACGAAATCGGACGAGGTGAGCGAGGCCGAACTGGCCCGCCGCATCGGCGAAGTCGCGGCGGCGCTCAGCAAGCGGCCGGCCGCCTTCCCCACCGTGCTGGCGACCTCGGCCCGCGAGGGCAGCGGCATCGAGGAGTTGCGCGCTGCGGTCGCGCGGCTGTTCAAGGAGCGCGGCTCGTTCGGCGCCGGCGCCGACATGCGCTAGGATCGCCGGCATGGAAGAGATCCCGATCGCGCTCGCCGGCCTGATGGGCGCCGCCGGCATCATGCTGGCGGCGGCCGGCGCGCACGGCAAGCCGGGCGCCGGTCTCGACAGCGCCGGCTACCTGCTGCTGATCCACGCCGTCGCCGTCATCGCCGTCACGATGGCCGCCCGCCTCGGTCTCGTCCAGCGCCCGCTGGGCCTCATCGCGCTATGGGGCTTCGTGCTCGGCGCCGGCCTGTTTGCCGCCGACGTCTCGGCGCGCGCCTGGATCGGACAGCGGCTGTTTCCCTTTGCCGCACCCGCGGGCGGCACCCTCCTGATCGTGAGCTGGCTGGCGCTCGCCGCGGCGGCGCTCGCCGCCTGGCGCCACGGATAACGCTCTTTCGCCGGGCGGCCGCTGCCGCTAAAAGGGCGCACCCACCAGCGAAGGCCGGCGTATGAGCAAAGCCCCCAAGATCGATCCGCAGACGATCGCGCGCATCCTCGTCGAGGCGCTGCCGCACATGCAGCGTTACGACGAGGAAATCGTCGTGGTCAAATACGGCGGCCACGCCATGGGCCAGGAGCAGAGCGCGCGCGATTTCGCCCGCGACATCGTGCTGCTCGAGCAGACCGCCATCAATCCGGTGGTGGTGCACGGCGGCGGGCCGCAGATCGCGGCGATGCTGAAGAAACTCGGCATCAAGTCTGAATTCGTCGATGGGCTGCGCATCACCGACGAGAAGACCGTCGAGATCGTCGAGATGGTGCTCGCCGGTTCGATCAACAAGCAGATCGTCGGCTACATCAACGCCGCCGGCGGCAAGGCCATCGGCCTGTCCGGCAAGGACGGCAACCTGGTCACCGCGCGCAAGGTGACGCGCACCATGGTCGATCCGGATTCCAATATCGAGAAGGTGGTCGATCTCGGTTTCGTCGGCGAGCCGGAAAAGGTCGACCTCACCGTGCTCAACCACGTGCTCGGCAAGGAACTGATTCCGGTGCTGGCGCCGGTGGCGACCGCGGCCGGCGGCGGCACCTTCAACGTCAATGCCGACACCTTTTCCGGCGCCATTGCCGGCGCGCTCAAGGCCAAGCGTCTGCTGCTCCTCACCGACGTGGCCGGCGTGCTCGACCAGGACAAGAACCTGATCCCCGAGCTTTCCGTCGCCGACGCGCGGCGGCTGATCGCCGACGGCACGATTTCCGGCGGCATGATCCCCAAGGTCGAGACCTGCATCTACGCCCTCGACCAGGGCGTCGAGGGCGTCGTCATCATGGACGGCAAGGTGCCGCATGCGGTGCTGCTGGAACTCTTGACCGATCTCGGCGTCGGCACGCTGATCCACCGCTGATAGCCGGCAACGGCGCCAAATAAGGCAGCGGAACCCGGCCACGATCGGCCCAGGATGGAATCGCTGCAAAGAGAAGGCTTTGCTTTATCTTTCGGTCAATTTCGCTATAAGGAAGTGGCCTTGGAGGGGTTCAAGCCTGTGACCGACAAATCGTGGCGGGTACTGCTGGTTTACCCGAAATTCGTTCCCAACTCGTTTTGGGGCTACACCGAGGCCTGCAAAATCGTCGGCGCGCGCTATCCCGCAGCGCCGCTCGGCCTGATCACGGTCGCGGCGCTGCTGCCGCAGACCTGGGAATTCAAGCTGGTCAACTGCAATACCGAGGAACTTAACGACGCCGATATCGACTGGGCCGACATGGTGATGACCGGCGGCATGCTCAATCAGCAGCCGGACTGCCTGCGCCTCATCGACCGCTGTCACGAACACGGCAAGCCGGTCGTGGTCGGCGGACCCGACGTCACCTCGAGCCCGCACGTCTACGCCGCGGCCGATTTCCAGGTGCTCGGCGAGGCCGAGGACATCATCAAGGATTTCATCGCCGCCTGGGAGCGCGGCGATCGTTCCGGCATCTTCAACGCCGAGAAGTTCCAGGTCGACGTCACCAAGACGCCGATGCCGCGCTTCGACCTGCTCGATCTGAGCCACTACCTCTATATCTGCGTGCAATATTCGCGCGGCTGCCCGTTCACCTGCGAATTCTGCGACATTATCGAGCTTTACGGCCGCAAGCCGCGCACCAAGTCCAACGACCAGATCCTCGCCGAGCTTCAGGCGCTGTACGACCTTGGCTATCGCGGCCACGTCGATTTCGTCGACGACAACCTGATCGGCAACAAGAAGGCGCTGCGCATCTTCCTGCCGATGCTCAAGGCCTGGCAGGAGTCGCACGGCTATCCGTTCGAGTTCTCGACCGAGGCTTCGATCAACCTCTCGGACGACGACGAACTGATGCAGGCGATGAAGGACGCCAATTTCTGGCTGGTCTTCATCGGCATCGAGAGCCCCGATCCCGAGACCCTGGTGCAGATGCGCAAGAAGCAGAACACGCGGCGCAACATCGCCGAGAGCGTGCACCGGATCTACAGCTACGGCATGGCGGTGACCGCGGGCTTCATCATCGGATTCGACAGCGAGAAGGCGAAGGTCGGCGAGTCGATGGCTGCGTTCGTCGACGACTGCGCGGTTCCGGTGGCGATGGTCGGCCTCCTGTACGCGCTGCCGGGCACCCAGCTCACGCGCCGCCTCGAAAAAGAGGGCCGGCTGTACCAGGGCCACGACGTCATGCACGAGGATCGCGCCGGCGATCAGTGCTCGATCGGCATCAATTTCGAGCCGGTGCGGCCGCTGCGCGAAATCCTCACCGACTACAAGGCCGTCGTCGACACCGTGTTCGCGCCGGAAAACTTCGCGCGCCGGCTCGAGCGCCTCGCCACCATGCTCGACCGCAGCGACCGCCGCAACACCCCGGTTGCGGGCGACCGGCGCGGCGCGGTCAGCGACGTCGAGATGGTGCGGACCATCATCAACGCGGTGCCTGGCACCCGCGAGGTGTTCTGGAACACCTTCAAGACCGTGGCGCGCAGCAATCCGCATGCGCTGCGCTACATCATGATCCTGATGTCGCTCTATATGCATCTCGGCCCGTTCTCGAAGCGGGTTTCAGCCGAGATCGACCGCCGCATCGCCGAGATCGACGCGGCCGAGCGCCGCGGCACCGCCGCGCCGGCGCTTGCGGCGGCGGCGCTCTGAGCCGGCTTGCCACGCCGACCGCGCCAGCCCTAGACAAGGCGATGCAACGCCTAACGCCGCGCGGCTTCGACCATGTCGAGACCTGGGTCTTCGACCTCGACAACACGCTCTATCCGCATCACCTCAACCTCTGGCACCAGGTTGACGAGCGCATCCGCGCCTACGTCGCCGATTTCCTGAAAGTGCCGAAGGACGAGGCCTTCCGCCTGCAGAAGGACTATTACAAGCGTTACGGCACCACCATGCGCGGCATGATGAGCGAGCACGGCATGGCGCCCGACGATTATCTGGAATTCGTGCACCAGATCGATCACTCGCCGCTAACGCCGAACAAGGCACTCGGCCAGGCGTTGGAAAAACTGCCGGGGCGCAAGCTCATCCTGACCAACGGCACGCGCAAGCATGCCGATGCCGTGATGAAACGGCTCGAGATCGATCAGCATTTCGAGGACGTGTTCGACATCGCCGCCGCCGACCTCGACCCCAAGCCGCTGCCGCAGGTCTATCAGCGTTTCCTCGCCCGCCACGCCGTCGAACCGGCAAAGGCGGCGATGTTCGAGGATCTGGCGCGCAATCTGGAGACCCCGCACGCGCTCGGCATGACCACGGTGCTGGTGGTGCCCGAACGCCAGCGCGAGGTGTTCCGCGAGGACTGGGAAATGCAGGGCCGCGACGCCGCCCACGTCGACCACGTCACCGATGACCTGGCGGGGTTTCTGCGCCAGGCCGTGGGGGCGTAATTTCCCGTTCATTCCCGCGGAAGCGGGAACACAGTTCTTTGGCTGCAATGCTTGGCTTAGCTGGGTCCCCGCATCCGCGGGGACGAACGGAGTTTGATTGGTTAGCCGATGCCGCCGACGAACTGCTGCAGTTCCGGCGTCTTCGGCGCGGCGAAGACCTGCTTCGGCGGCCCCTCCTCGTGCACCTTGCCGTGATGCATGAACACCAGATGGGTGCCGACGTCGCGGGCAAAGCGCATCTCGTGGGTGACCAGCATCAGCGTCATGCCCTCGCGTGCGAGCTGCTCGACGACCTTGAGCACCTCGTTGACCAGTTCGGGATCGAGCGCCGAGGTGATCTCGTCGCAGAGCAGCACCTTCGGCCGCATCGCCAGCGAGCGGGCGATGGCCACGCGCTGCTGCTGCCCGCCGGAAAGCTGGCTCGGATAGGCGTCCATCTTCTCCGACAGGCCCACCTTGGCGAGCATTTCCGCGGCGAGCTCGCGCGCCTCGTTCTTCGCCACCTTGTTCACCACCATCGGCGCCAGCATGACGTTTTCCGCCGCGGTCAAATGCGGGAACAGGTTGAATTGCTGGAACACCATGCCGACATGACGGCGCAGTTCGCGCAGATTCGAGTTCAGCCCGCCGACCTCGATGCCATCGGCCAGGATGGCGCCGGACTGGAAGGTCTCCAGGCCGTTGATACAGCGCAGCAGCGTGCTCTTGCCCGAGCCGGAACGGCCGATGATGGCGACCACGTCGCCCTTCTCCACTTCGAGCGAGACGCCCTTGAGCACCTCGAGCGAACCGAAGCTTTTTCTCACGCCACGGATGCTAACGAGCGACATTGAGCCGACCCTCGAGTTTCTTGGCGCACCAGGACAGCGGGAAGCAAAGGCAGAAATAGATCAGCGCCACCAGCGAATAGACCAGAAACGGGCGGAAGGTGGCGTTGTTGAGCACCGTTCCGGCCTTGGTCAATTCGACGAAGCCGATGATCGAAGCCAGCGCCGTGCCCTTGATCACCTGCACCGAGAAGCCGACGGTCGGCGCCACCGCGATGCGCGCGGCCTGCGGCAGGATTACGTAGCGCATCTGCTCGATATAGGTGAGCGCGAGGCTGGACGAGGCCTCCCACTGGCCGCGCGGGATCGCCTCGACGCAGCCGCGCCAGATTTCGGCGAGAAAGGCGCTGGTCCAGAAGGTGAGCGCCAGCCACGCCGCCATCCACGGAGAGACCTCGACGCCGAACAAGGCGATGCCGAAAAAGAACAGGAACAGCTGCATCAGCAGCGGCGTGCCCTGGAAGAACTCGATGTACGACTTGGTGAACCATTCCAGCGGCGCAATGCGCGAGGTGCGCATGAACAAGAGGATGAGGCCGACAATGCCGCCGGACACGAAAGCGATCAGCGACAGGATGATGGTCCACTCGGTGGCGATCAGCAGATTCGAGAGGATGTCCCAGAAACTGAACTGGAGCATGGGTCAGACCGCCTTTGAACCCAATCTGGGAATTTCCATCGTCATGCCCGGCACTGTGCCGGGCATCCACGCCTTGGCGGCAAAGCTAGACGTGGATGGCCGGGACGAGCCCGGCCATGACGCGTTCTGGATGAGCAAGCTGATCATGCGCTAGACCGCCGCCTTGAACAGGTAGCGGCCGAGCCCGCGCAGCACCGCGCGCATGGCGATGGCCAGCAGCAGGTAGATGACCGCGACCAGAATGTAGACCTCGAAGTTGCGGAAATTGCGCGAGGCGACGAAATTGGCGGCGTAAGTCAGATCCTGCGCCGAAATCTGCGACACCACCGCCGAGCCGAGCATGACGATGATGATCTGCGACGACAGCGCCGGATAGATTTTGCGGAACGCCTGCTTGAGCACGATGTAACGCAGCACTTCCCATTTGCTCATGGCGAGGCTGACGCCGGCTTCGAGATGGCCTTTCGGCACCGCCTCGATGCCGGCGCGAATGATCTCGGTCGAATAGGCGCCGAGATTGACCCCCATGGCGATGAACGCCGCGGTTGCCTCATTGAGCTTCACCCCCAGCGCCGGCAGGCCGAAAAAGATGAAGAACAACTGCACGATGAACGGGGTATTGCGGATGAGCTCGACGTACACCGCAACGACGACGCCCAGCCATGTCGGTCCGAAGGTGCGCGCGGACGCTCCCGCCGTGCCGACCGCGATGCCGGCGACGGTGGACACCGACGTCAGGACGATGGTGAAGATCAGCCCGGCCAGCAGTTCGTGCCAGTAAGGCAGCAGCGCGCCGAACTGAAGGTGATAGACCATCGGCTAGCAGACGGTTTGGCGCCGCGAGTCATTTTTACTGAGCATGATCCTATCCGAAAACCGGTTCCCACTTTTCGGGATCATGCTCTAAAAGCCCGCCGGCAGCGGATTCTTCAGCCACTTCTCCGAGAGCTTCTCCAATTCGCCGTCGCTTTTGGCCTTGGCGATGATCTCGTTGACCTTGGCCAGCAGCTTCGGCTCGTCCTTGTTGAGGCCGACGTAACAGGGGCTGTCCTTGATGACGAATTTCAGCGCCGGGGCGCGCTGCGGATTCTTCTCGGCGATCGCCGCGGCCACGGTGTTGCCGG
>Ga0335083_10004800_pt1 | contig 17174 bp, 17 predicted proteins | sample Lox_Sample_42_FD_206716 | JGI IMG/M metagenome (GOLD analysis project Ga0335083, IMG submission 206716) | Soil microbial communities from Loxahatchee National Wildlife Refuge, Florida, United States - Lox_Sample_4.2 | ecosystem: Environmental > Terrestrial > Soil > Wetlands | place: USA... | reverse complement strand
GGTCAGTATTCACAACGAGTTTGGCGAACCGTCTCTGCGCAACTATCCCAACGACACCACCGAAATCTGGAGCTACGCCGACAAACCCAATTCCAACGATATCGCGGCCGCGTTGCTCTATACCTCGACCAAGGAAGGCGACAAAGGGACCTTCCTGGACCTGAAGTTTGTGGACGGAAAACTCGTCTCATGGACGGAGGCTGAGCACATCATGCCCCCCAAGGAGCGCAGCGGGTTCGGGGCTGGAATCAATGCGCCTGCAATAACCGGGGTGGGTGGTGCGTCTAACTCGACGACGAGTCATTATTAGGATGACGTGCTGGTGCGCTTGCAACGCAACAGTGCCATCATATTTAATTGGCGTGGATCGCAGTTCGCGAATGACCGACAACGATACAACATCTTTTAGCTCACCAAGGCCTATGGACTGCCGGAGCGCCGCCCGGCTTCGTTGATGGCAACCGCGAGCAAAAGCTTTGAAACAATCCTGCTCGACCGGTCCTGGGTTTCTCCCCAGGACCTCGACCGGGCCCGTCAGCGGCGCAAGCCCGGCCAGGAGCTCGCCGACGTCCTCGTGGAGATGGGCGCGCTCGAGCCGCAGCGACTTGCTCGCGCCCTGGCGCAGGAGTACCGCCTGCCCTTCCAGGCGCACATCGATGAGCATGCGCTCGACCATACCCTGCTCACCAAGGTTCCGATCAACTACGCCAAGAAGAACCGCCTCCTCCCGCTCCATTCGGATGACTCGGGCGTAACCGTCGCAATTGCCGACCCCGGCAACTACGAGCCGCTTGACGATCTGCACATCCTCTTCGGCGCGGCGATACTGCCGGTACTCGCTCCCGGCGAAGTCATCAACGACGCCATCAATCGCGCCTACGACAATGCGACCACCACCACGGCCGAAGAGCTGATGTTCGACCTCGACGAGGAACGGCTCGATGTGATGGCGAGCGAGCTGGCACACGAACCGCAGGACCTCCTCGAGGCCGACGACTCTGCGCCGATCATCAAGCTGGTCAACGGCATCCTTTCACAGGCGGTCAAGGACCGCGCCAGCGACATCCATATCGAAGTCTTCGAGTCCGACATGGTCGTGCGCTTTCGCGTGGACGGCATGCTCTACGACGTCCTGGAACCGCCCAAGCGCTTCCAGCCGGCCATCACCTCGCGCGTCAAGGTAATGTCCGGCCTGAATATCGCCGAGAAGCGATTGCCTCAGGATGGCCGCATCAGGTTGCGCATCGCCGGCCGCGATACAGACCTCCGCGTTTCAACTATCCCGACCCACTTCGGCGAGCGGATCGTGCTGCGCCTCCTCGATCGCGCGCAGACTGCCGAGGTTACCAACCTCGACCATCTCGGCTTCTCGGGCGACAATCTGCGCAAGCTGGATCGGCTGATCCGTCAAAGCCACGGCATCATCCTCGCCACCGGCCCCACCGGCTCGGGCAAATCGACCACGCTGTACGCCTGCCTCAGCCGCATCAACTCGCCCGAAAAGAACATCATCACCATCGAGGATCCGATCGAGTATCAGCTTCGTGGCGTCGGCCAGATGCAGGTCAACCCCAAGATCGATTTGACCTTCGCCAGCGGGCTGCGATCGATTCTGCGCCAGGACCCCGACGTGATCATGGTGGGCGAAATTCGCGACGCCGAAACCGCGGGTATCGCGATCCAGTCCGCGCTCACCGGCCACCTGGTCTTCTCCACCTTGCACACCAACGACTCCTTCGGCGCGGTCAGCCGCCTGCTCGATTTTGGAATTGAGCCGTTCCTGGTTTCTTCGTCGCTCCTTGCGGTGCTCGCGCAGCGCCTGGTCCGCCGGCTGTGCACCCAATGCCGCGAACCGTACATGCCGACCGAAGCGGAGCTGGCGCGAATCGGCCTGCACGCCGCCGCCCTCGACCACCAGATCCACCGGGCCAAGGGATGCCGCGCTTGCCGCAACAGCGGATATCGCGGGCGTCTCGCGATCCAGGAGCTGATGGTCATCGACGACGAAATCCGCTCATTGATCATGCAGAACAGCGATGGCGCCACGCTGCGCCGCCATTGCACTTCGATGGGCATGAAGCTGCTGCGCCAGGACGGCGCGGATCGCATCCTCGCGGGCGAAACCACCATCGAGGAGCTCCTGCGTCAGACCCAGGAGGAAGTTCTGTAGCTCGCTCCCAGTCTCTTCCCAGCGATGCCGGTTTTTGCCTACCGCGGACTCTCGACCGAAGGCCGTTCGGTCTCCGGCGTTATCGATGCCGACAGCGCGCGCACTGCGCGAGAGAAATTGCGCGGCTCGGGAATCTTTCCGACCAATCTTGCCGAAGAGTATGGCGCGACTGCGGAATCGCTGGCGTCGGCGCGCGATTGGATCCCGTTTCGCCGCACCGGCATGTCCGCCGGCGATCTCGCCCTCCTCACCCGCCAGCTCGGCTCCCTGCTCGGCGCTGGAGTACAGCTGGTCGATGCGCTCGGCGCTCTCGGTGACCAAAGCTCCAAGGCCTCGACCAAGAAGATGCTCTCGACGGTGCGCGAGCGCGTACGCGAAGGTTCCTCGCTCGCCGATGCGCTCCGGGCCCATCCGCACATCTTCTCCGACCTCTACATCGGCATGGTACGCGCGGGCGAACAGGCCGCAGCGCTGGAAGCCGTGCTCGAACGGCTGGCCGAATACAACGAAAGGCAGGACGAGTTCGTGTCCAAGGTCAAGGGTGCTCTCACTTACCCGATCATCATGATGTTCGTGGGCGCGGCGATCATGACCTTCCTGGTCACCTACGTAGTGCCGCAGGTGGCGACCATCTTCGAACAACAGCATGCCGCCCTGCCGCTGGCGACACAGATCCTCATCGGAATCTCGTCATTCCTGACCGGATACTGGATCTGGATCGTGATAGCCCTGCTTGGCATCACCGCGGGCCTCCTCTACGGGTATTCGACTCCGCGCGGGCGCCGCATTTTCGATAGCCTGTCTCTGCGCATCCCCTACATCGGACCGACCGTGGTCCGTGTCGTATGCGCGCGCTTTGCGCGGACGCTCGCGACCCTGCTCGCCGCCGGCATCCAGCTCCTGCCGGCGCTGGATGCCGTCAAGGCGGTTGTCACCAACGGCCTGCTTCGCGAGGCGATCGAGAAAAGCCGCGACGAAATCCGCGAGGGTCACGGGATGGCGCAGACTCTGTCCCAGAGCAAGCTGTTTCCACCGATGCTGATCGAAATGATCCGGGTCGGCGAGCGTTCGGGCGAGCTGGAACGAATGCTGGAGCGGGTCGCCGACAACTACGAGCGCGAGGTCTCTCATTCGCTCAACCAGGCCACCACCATCCTCGAGCCGGTAATGACCTTGATGATGGCCGCTGTTATCGTGTTCATGATGCTGTCGGTGCTGTTGCCGATCTTCCAGCTCAATCAGATCATGCAGTAAGGGCGCGCTCGCCGATGAAAAGAAAGTACTACACCCAGGACGGCTTCACTCTGATCGAGATCATGGTCGTCATCCTGATCATCGGGCTGCTCGCCCTGATGGTCGTGCCGCGGCTGCGCGGCGTCGCCGACCGCGCCAAGCGCACCAAGGCCCAGGCCGATATCGCGGAGCTCAAGCAGGCACTCGATCGCTATTACCTGGACAACGGCACTTACCCGACCACCGACCAGGGGTTGCAGGCTCTCGTCTCGCCGCCCCAATCCGGACGCACGCCCAACAACTACGAGCAGGGCGGCTATATCGAGAAGCTTCCGATGGATCCCTGGGGCAACCAGTACTTCTACCAGAGCGATGGCAGTACGTACGCGCTCAAATCTTTCGGGCCCGACGGGGTCCAGAGCGCGGACGATATCGACGGCAGTTCAAGCTGAGTAATTCATGAGCAGCGCGCGTCCCCCGCGCCTCCTCGCGATCAAATCGAGGCGTTTAGTCGATCGCGGCCAGTCCGCCGATCGCGGCTTCACCTTGCTCGAGCTCGCGATCGTTATCTTCATCATGGCCCTGATGTTCACCCTCGTCCTGCCCTACACCGGTGGCTATCGCAAAGCGCGGCTCAAGAGCGAAGCACGGCGGCTCGCCGGCCGCGCATCGTATCTTTTCGATGAAGCCTCGGCACAAAAGGTCTTTCTGCGGCTGGTCTTCGATCTCGATCACCAGGTCTATGGCGTGATGCGCCTGGACCCCTACGCGATGCCCACGCCCTCGTTCGGTCCCGATCGCAGCAGCGCCGGCGCGCCGGTCACGATGCCACCCTCGATCGCGATTCGCGATGTCACTGTGGGTGATCTTGGTACATTCAATAGCGGCACGGTCGCGACCCAGTTTTATCCCGAGGGCTTCGTGGACGCGACGCTCATTCACATGGTCGATTTGTCCGGCCACGTCATGACGCTCGCGTTCAACCCGGTCACCGGCCGGGTGATAGTCAGGGAAGGCGACCTGAACATGATGCAGGTGCTCTCCCAATGATCGTGCGCCGCTCGCCGGGATTCACTTTGCTGGAAGTGATGGTCGCGATGGCGGTGCTGGGCATCGCGATGCTCGCGCTGCTATCGCTCCATCATCAGAGCCTCCAGAGCGTCATTCATAGCCGCGACATCGCGCGCGCCGGCATGCTCTGCCAGTCGATCATGACGCAGGCCGAACTCGACCAGTGGCCGCAGGTCGGCATAACCAAGGGCAATTTCGAGAAGCTCTACCCCGGCAAGTATCAGAAGTTTCGCTGGGAGCGCGATGTCGAAGAATCGGGCGTCTTCCCCGATGTGCGCAAGGTGCGCGTCAAGGTCTTCTACGGTCCAAAATTCGCAAAGACCTTCTCGATCACCGAGTTCGTGCACAACCCGGTTCCGATGATGACCGAGCAATGAGGCCGCGCCGCTATGCCACTCGCGCGCAGGCGGGCTTCACGCTGATCGAGCTGATGCTCGCGGTCGCGATTCTCGCAATCATCGTGGTGATGCTCGCAGAAGCGTTTCATGCCGTCTCGCAAAGCAAGCTGCACGCGGAGGCGCGCCTCACCTCGGAACGCAGCGGCCGCGCTATCCTCTGGCAGATGAGCAATGAAATTCGCGGCGCCGTTCAGACGCCGCTGACGCCCAGCCGGGTAATCGTTCTGGGCGCGGCCCGGTACCAGGGCGGTGCTCCCACCAATACCCTTACGGTCTCGACTCTCGACCCCGGCCATCGCCGCGCGATCGACGGATACGGCGCCGAGGAGATCGTCACCTACAATGCCATCCCCAACCCGAATCATCGCGGTTGGTTCTTGCTCGAACGGTCGCAGTACAGTGCGCTCGGCACGGGAGGTAACCCTATGCCGATCGTGGTCGCGGACAACCTGCTGGGCCTGAAGTTGCGCTACTTCGACGGACAGCAATGGGGAGAGGTCTGGAACTCGGAGAATATGTCACTCGGGCGTCAGATCCCGGTCGCGGTATCTATCGACCTGAGTCTCGCCGGCCCCAGGGGCGAACCGCTGGCGTTCTCGACCCAGGTCACGCTGCCGATGGCAATCATGCAATGGTGAAAACGCTCAAGGCCAAAGAACGCGGGGTGGCCCTGCTGGTAGTCCTGCTCGGCATCGCGCTGATGACGCTGATCATCGTGGACTTCTCCACCACCGCGGCGCTCGGCTACCTGTCCGCTGCCAACCAGGCCAACGAGCTGCGCGCCTACTTTCTCGCTCGCTCTGGAGTCGCGGTAGGGCTCGGCCTGCTTGCGGAAGATTCACGCCTGGACAGCGCGATGCAAACGCCCTACGACAGCTTGAACGACGTCTGGGCGGCTCCGTTTCCGCCGGTCAACGTCGATGGCGGCACGGCGTCTATCGCTATCGTCGACGAAGCCCGCAAAATCAACCTGAACCAGCTCATCAATGCGAGCAACGGCGAGCTGAATCCCCAGGTCGCGCAGACGCTGGAACGGCTCTTCGCGCTGGTCGGCGTCGATCCTCAAATCATTCCCGCCATCGCCGACTGGATCGATCCCGACAGCCTGCCCTCCGGGGAGGCCGGCGCGGAAATGGACTACTACATGCGACTCATGCCACTCTATGCGCCGCGCAACGGATTCATGCCAACGATTGGCGATCTCAAGATGGTGCGTGGCGTCGACGACGCCACTTTCAATCGGCTGCTGCCGTTCCTCACGGTTGATCCCGAGATGCAGGTCAACGTCAACACGGCGTCGCCGGAAGTGCTCGCGGCAGTGAGCCCTGCCCTGTTCGCCAACCCGGACCTGGTCAAGGCGATCGTAACCGCGCGCATGATCAGGCCGTTCGAGAACATGACCGACGTGGGGAATATCCCTGGCGTCGGCCAGTACCAAAGCGATCTCACCAAGGTATTAACCACGCGCAGCAATTTCTTTACGATAAACGGGATGGGGACTTTCGCAGGCGCGCGTAAATTGGTTCACTCCACTTTCCGCCGCCAACCCAATGGCGTGGGACTCCTCATAGCCTGGCAAGAAGATTAGTCTCTTAGACCCTCATGCCTCAGCGCATTCTAGCGATCGAAATTGACGGTGACCGGGTGCGCGCCGCTACCGCCGATCGCACCTGGAATACCTTTCAATTCATCGGGACCTTCGAAACTCATCGCGCCGAAGGCGAAGAAGACCTCGCACCCGCATTGCGCCGCCTGACCGAAAAGGCCGGCCGTCCCGACATCGTCATCTCCGCCCTGCCTGCCGATGCGGTCGCCAAACGATTGCTCGAACTTCCGTTCCGCGACCTGCGTCGACTGCACCAGGTGGTCCCCTTCGCACTCGAAGAACACCTCCCGTTTCCGGTCGATGGCGCCGCGGTCAGCTTCGTGCGGGTCGGGCGCGCGGGAGACAAGTCGCTGGTGGTCGCCGCGATCGCCCGCAAGCCCGAAGTGCAAAACCATCTCAAGCTGCTCGCGAGCGCGGGACTCGATCCCAAGACCGTCACCATTACTCCGTTCGCGGTCGCATCGCTCTTCGCAAGAGCGAAGAACGGCAAAGCACCGACCGCTCATCTTGTGGTTGATGCCGAACAGGGTTCGACTTCGTTCGTGCTGGTCGACAAGCAGGGCATTCCGCGCGCAATGAGAAGCATCGCGGTCGGCCTGCTGAGTCCGCAGAACACTCCGCGCTCGGCGGAAGAGATCGCCCCGATCGTCAATGCCCTGCGCCAAACGATGCTGGCGCATACGGCGGACCTCGATGGCGCGGAGCTGATCATCACCGGCCGCGGCGCCACCGTGCCCAAGCTGCGCGGCGGCCTGGCCGAAGCGTTGGCGATGGAAGCGCGCGATTTCGATTGCTCCAGCCTCTTCGATGGCGCGCAGGCGGAGCTCATCGGCTACGTCAATCCGATCGCGATGCTGTTGGGCGAGATGCCCGACAAGCCGGTTGAGCTCCTCAACTTTCGCCAGGGTGAGTTTGCTTTCCAGGGCAGGACTCGGGGAGACCTCACGGCCTTTTACACGACCGCCCTCCTGGGCGCCGGGCTGGTTGCGGTCATCCTGCTTCATCTCTCGCTCGGCTTGTATGGCAAGATCCATCGCCTTCACATGATCGACCGCCAGATAGCCCACGCTGCCGCACCCGTACTGGGCCCCGATATGTCATCTGACCCGATCGCCCAACTCCGGTCGGGAATCTCCGCGATGGACAAACAGTTGCGCATTCTCGGCGGAAACATGAGCCGCAACTCAGCCCTCGATACGCTGATGACCGTCTCGCAGGCCATACCACAGCGGATTCCGGCGGAGATCGAAGATCTCCAGGTCGATCCCAGTGGGTTGAGAATCACCGGCGTCGCCGACAACTTCGGCACCGTCGATCAGGTCAAGCGCGCACTCGATCAATCCGATGATTTCGGATCGATCGAGGTCACACACGCCAATTCCAGCAATGAACCCAACAAGGTCGATTTCCGGCTGAGCGCCGACTTCAAGGGTGACGAGGGACGGTAGGCGCGATGCGGGAATATTTCGAAGAGCTTCAGCGCCGGATTGCGGAACTTCTCGACCCGCAGATCCGACGCGTCCGCGAACGTATCGATCCGTTGATCGCACAAGCGCGCGCGCGCTACCAGAAGCTCGAGCGCCGCGAGCGCCTGCTGGTCCAAATCGCCGGCGCGTTCCTGGGCGTCTTCCTGGTTTACAATCTAATCGTTTCGCCCGTGATCGATTACGTCGACGGACTCGACCAACAGATCGCCAGCCGCGAGCATGACCTTGCCGGCGTGCAACGCCTGGTCGCGACCTACACCCTGGTGAAGGAGGACCTGCGCGCCGCGCAACACGACACGGTTCCAGCAGGCCGCGACTTTTCCCTGTTCTCGATCGTGGAAGCATCGTTCAGCAAGAGCATCGGGCACGACAAGATCGCATCGATCACTCCGCAAGCCGACAAGAAACTGCCCGATGGGCTGGTGCAATACGGGGTTCAGCTCAAGCTCAGCGACGTCAGCCTCGATCAGATCGTCGACGCGCTCTACGCCGTGCGCACTCTCGGCGTGCCGGTCGGTATCGCCAATCTGCACATCGAGCGGCGCACGCCGAATACCCATTCGTTTGATGTCGACCTGACCTGCGTGGCGCTCGGACACAGTGCCTGACTTCAGCCAATACTTGAGCCGCGAATATTGGCGCGCGCATCAGCTCGAACTCGTTTACGGCATCGCCGCATTCGTCCTGTTTCTGTCATTCATGTTCGCGACCTTTCCCTATGGACCGGCGCTGAAGGCGGCTCTCGGCCCGATGGGCCTGCGGTTTGAAAGCTCCGAGCAAAGCCTGGCGTTCCCGTTTGGCGCGCGCCTCACGAATGTTGAGGTTCGATCGCTCAACCCGGGCCCCGCGCTCTTCACCAGCCAGAGCATACGCATCTGGCCTGCCCTCGGTTCGCTGCTGCTGCTCCATCCGGGCATCAGCGCGAGCGCGCAGGCCTACGGCGGCACGCTCAAGGTCAGCGTGCATCGCAGCGGCGATGGTGCGACGGTCAGCTTCGATACGGACAAGCTCGACCTCGCCGCGCTTCATCTTTTGAAGGAAATCGGAGTTGTCCTCGGCGGCGAATTGTCCGGCGATGGGAAGATCGTGGTCGATCCTGTCTCACCGGGAGATGATTCCGGATCGGCCCACCTGACGGCAAAAGGATTTCTCATCCGGATCCCCGGGCCAATGCCGGCACTGGGACTCGGCGAAGTCGAACTCACAGCCAGGCTAACCGACGGCACCGTGCAGCTTAATCAGATAAAGAGCAGTGGCGGCGATTTGACCATCGACGGCCACGGAACCGTTCGACTCGATACGATGGACTGGCGGCAAAGCGCCGTCGCGATCGACTTCACGCTGACCCCCTCTCCCACCGCGCGCCAGAGATTGGCTTTTCTGCTGAACTTTCTGCCTCATCCGCCGGGAACCGGCCCCTACAAGCTGGGCGGTACTCTCGCATCGCCACTCGTCTCGTAATGCGCTCACCCCTAGGGGTCTGCGGCGTGAGCGTGCACCGTAATCGAGGTTGATGCGCCCGCCCAGTTACAGATTTCCGCAAGGCGTTCGCAAAGGTTAATTCCGCTGCCTCGACGCGCGAGTCGAGTCGCGCAAACCCTCGGAGGTCCAAATCCAGTCACGGTCGCGCGGTTAGGCGATCCCAAGCGTCCATAGACCAGCCTGCCTGTACAAAGTCCAACGCCCACCCGAACTCCGTTGGAATTTTCGAAAGTGGTCGCGACCTTGTCGAGAACCGAGACGATCCTGGTGACCAGGCTTCGCTGATCCGTACTGGTCAGCCTTGGTTGGTAGAACGACAACGTGATTGCCCCGGCGAAGTTATTCAGGTCGCCATCGGTCTCAAGTATCGCCTCAGATATGCGCGCGTAATAACCATCCAGCACCTGCTCGATTTGCAGTGAATCAGCGTTCAGGCAGAGGGCATCGAACCCCTGCAAATTGGTCGCACAGCAAATCGACTGAATCTCGCGATGGGGAAAATCGCCTTCGGTAGACGTCATCTCATCGACGGTCCTTGAACCGACGTAGGTACCGAAGATTGATTTGAGCCTGTCGCGGCCGGTGCTCACCTTCGCCTCGTCCTGATCTTACGCTGGTGCATTGCGGAAGAACTCCAGCACGGCTTCCTTGTAGCGCTTGTCGCCGGGTGTATTGAGATGGTCGCGCCCTTCGATTTCGACCAGCCGGCTGTTGCTGATGCTCTCGGCCAGCCCGTGCGCCGATCCGACGATCGCGTCCCTGGTCCCCACCGCGATCAGGACCGGAACCTGGTTCTGCGCAAACCGCGACGCGGCAATCTGCGATCGCTCGGCGCCCATGCACGCGGCGAGCGCCTTCAGGTCATTGCGATTTGCCTCGGCGAATCGGCGGAACTGCTTCGGTGTTTCCGATTGAACCGCATCGGCATCCGCCGCGAGCAGCCCCTCGACGATCGCGTTGCGCCGCGCCGAGTCACTGACGGCGATCCCCTGGCCGATTCCTCCAAGAACGACCGCCCGGAACCTCCCTGGATAGCGCACCAGCAATCCCATCGAGATTCTCCCACCCATCGAATATCCCATCAGCAGTGCCCTGCCGATTTCGACATGGTCCATCAGACGGATCACGTCGTCCTCCATTGTGGAACTGAGGTACGCAGCGCGATCGTGCGGCTTGTCACTTTGGCCATGTCCCCGACAATCGAGCGCAACCACGCGATCGTCCCGCGCCAGCAGGTCGAGGCATCCGGTCACACCCCAGTTGTGCTGAGCGCTCGAGGCAAAGCCATGAACCAGGAGCACCGGGGCTCCTTGCCCGCGGTCTTCGTAGTGGATCTTCACGCCATCGGAATCGAACAACGGCATCCCCTCGACCTCCCGATTCCCGGAATTTACCGAGGAACGACCGGCGCCCACAACTCATGCTAAGAAGATGAACCATGAGTGACACACGCAAGCTCGGACTGATGATGGGCCCCGGCCCGATCCGCGATCGCCTCGCATTGGCACGCGAGGCCGAAGACCTCGGATACACTTCTCTATGGGTTGGCGAAGTGTCCGGACCCGATGCACTCGTGACGCTGGGCGCAGTCGCACTTCACACCAGCAAGGCCGACCTCGCCACGGGAGTCATTCCGATTCAGATCCGAACACCAGGCGCGATGGCGATGAGCTTCCTGACCATCAATGAATTCTCCGGCGGGCGCGCGATCGCCGGGATTGGCGTGTCGAGTCCCGCCATCGTCGAGCGATGGCATGGAGCTTCGTACCGCAAGCCGGTCACCGCGATGCGCGAATGTGCCACGATCATGTGCCAGCTCTTCACCGAAGGCCGCTCCAAGTTCGAAGGCCAGGTCTACAAGAGCGACTTCCGCCTCGGAATGCGCATCACCGCCCCGCGCCCGCCCCGTATCTACATGGGCGTCCTGAACAAACCGATGCTGCGGTTGGCTGGCGAGTTAGCCGACGGTGTCCTGATGAACTATTCACCACCTGAGGCAGTCGCTCCGATGGTCCAGGAAATCCACGAAGGCGCGCGGCTGGCGGGCCGCGATCCGGCTTCAATCGATATCGGAATCTATGCCCGCATGTGTATCGGACCTGAGGCAGACAAAGCCGTGGATTTGTTCAAACGCGAACTCGCCGGCTATGCGTTCGCCGACAGCTACAGCAAGATGTTTGCCCGCTACGGGCTTGGCGATGAATTCGCGGAGCTGCGGCGGCTGTGGCAGCAAGGCAAACGCGACGAAGCGCCCCGCGCCATCAGCGACGCCTCTGCGCGGAAGATTGCGGCCTTCGGGTCACCAGAGGTTGGGCGCGATTTCGTCGCGCGCTTTCGCGCCGCGGGCGTGACTCATCCGGTCGTGGTTCCGATCGGAACGCCGACGACCTTTGCGCGCGACTACGTCACCACTATGCGGGAACTGGCCGGGTCCTGATCACTTCCCCTGGTAGTTTGGTTTGCGCTTTTCCATGAAGGCCCGCGGGCCTTCTTTCGCGTCTTCGGAGCGCATGACGTCGCGCGCGCATTCGTTCTCGATCGCAAAAGCTTCTTCCAGCGGACGGCCCGAGGTGCGCCGCACGGCTTCCTTGATCTTGCGCACCGCGATCGGTCCGTTTGCCGCGATCGTCTCTGCCAGCTCGGTCGCCTTTTCCATCAGCTTTGTGTGGGGAACGACATAGTTCACCAGCCCAAGCCGCCACGCTTCTTGCGCATCGATGCGATTGCCGGTCAGCAGAATTTCCATCGCCTTGCAGTATGGAATCTGACGCTGGAGGCGCGCCAGCGAACCCGCTGCGGGAACGATGGCCCATTTAACTTCCTGCAAGCCGAAGCTGGAACTCTCCGATGCCACCCGCAGGTCGGTCGCCTGGATCAGCTCCATCCCGCCCGCGATGCAAAATCCGTTGATCGCCGCGATGATCGGTTTGTCCACGTCATAGCCGCGCAGCAGCGCCATCTCGCTGTACCGCCGATTCGCGAGCAGCCGCTGGTCCCATTCGTCGTCCGGCTTGCGCGCGCCGGTGAACAGCGGAATCAACCTGCCGAGGTCCGCTCCCGCCGAGAAAGCCACGGTGCCCGCTCCCGTGATGATTGCCGCGCGGATGCCGTCATCGCGGTTGACCTCCTCCCACGCCTCGGAGAGCCGCAGGATTGTTTCCGGGTTGAACGAATTGTGCACCTCCGGCCGGTTGAAGGTCAGGAAGGCAAGATGTCCACGTTTTTCGAACAGCAGCGATGGCATTGTGATAGTCCTCGTGCAGAAAGGTTTGCCGCGAAAACTATCACGTGCCCCGCTTTACGGGCCACTTTGGTGCTCGTAACATCAATGGGGGAAATGGCGGAGGTCTGGCATGCATAACCGAGCACTGGCCATGTTCGTATTACTAACGATGCTGTCCACCTCTGCTCTCGCGATCGAAACGCCCCGGATAATCTCGCGATCCGACAAGGTCAACAAGCCAATCGACCAGGTCTTCGGCACGCTCAAGCAGTATTTCAACGACTCGTCGCTCAGCGGCTTCCGCCTCACCAATGCAGACCAGAAAAGCTGGACGCTCGTAGCCACCCGGACTGATATCGATGGCGCCAACTGGAACAAGTGGGCGTTCTGCAAGACATCACCGGAGCAGATGATCTATCGGTTCGAAGGCGGGACCGTTTCCGTGACCGTGGAGCTTCAGAAGGCGGGCAATGACGCCACCTTCACCACGGTCAGCGCCGATTTTCAGGGTGACTACGCACTCGGCTCCCAGGAAACCACTATCGACTGCGTCTCCAAGGGCGCGCTCGAAACCGATCTCATCGCGGTGGCCGGCAATTCCTCCAAGGCAGCCCCTTGAGCGCAGCGCCAGAGCCTTTTGTTCCGCAGGCGCCGCCGTCGAATCTCTCATTTCCTGACGCGCGGGGACTCCGCTCCCGAGATATCTTCAGGCTGGTCAGCCGCGCCTGGCCATTTATTCGACCCTATCGCCGGCACCTGGCATTCCTTTTTCTCCTGATGCTGCTGGCGCTGCCGTTCGGTCTGACCGTCCTCACCTTGATTCGAATCTTTTTCGATGTGATCGGCCGGGGACATGCCCTTCTGCCCGCCGAGGCCTGGTTGCTGCGCGTACCGGAAGATACGAGCCGCGAGATGGTTTTGTGGCGCACCTGCATCGTTGGCGGCGTGGTGACGATGCTCATTGTGCCGATCAACGCGATCATCCTCGGCTACGCGGTCTGGATCCTGCAGCGGATGTCCAACCTGTTTCGCGTCAATCTTTACGTTCGCATGCAGGACATGTCGATGCGGTTCCATGGCGAAGAAAAGATCGGTGACGCGATCTTCCGGATGTTCCAGGACTCCGCGGCAATTCCGCAGGTCGTGGACGGACTAATCATTCAGCCGATTCGATGGATCCCGCTCGCGCTTGGCACTCTCGGATACTTGTTGCTCTTCAACCGCGCGATGGCGTTGATCGCGATGGTCGTGCTGCCCCTCGACTTCGCGCTGGCCGCTCTCTATGGCACCGCGCTGCGACGCTCCTTTATTGCGGAACGGGAGACGTCCGCCGCCGCGACCACTCGCATCGAAGAAACGCTGGCTTCCATCAAGGCCGTCAAAGCGTTCGGGCGTGAAGACTACGAGACCGACCGCTACGCCCGCGATAATTGGACATCGTTCGTAGCGGCTCGCCACGCTCGCATGATGCTCGTGCGTTACCGCGTTCTGACCAACACGGTTCGCGGCTTGGGATATGTCGCGGCGGCATACCTGGGAGCGCGAATGGTTCTCGTGGGGGGCCGCGCTGGAGCAATCGCTGCCGTCGCTTCGCTCGGATCGTTCCAGGCTTCCCTGTCCGCGTTCGCCTGGATGACGGCCGGCGCTCGCAACCTGGCGGATCGATGGGGAAGCCTCCAGGACGTGAGCGTCGCGATCTCGCGGGTACTCGAGATGCTAACCCTGCCCGCCTCGGAACGTACCCGGAGCGGCACCGCCATTCCCAAACAGATGTCGAACTCGCTCGCGTTTCGGAACGTGAGTTTCTCGTACGATTCACGCATGCCGGTGCTGGAGAACATGGCGTTCGAAGCACACGTCGGCGACCTGGTCGCAATCGCGGGACCCAGCGGCGCCGGGAAGAGCACGATAGTTTCCCTGCTGCTTCGTTTCCTTGTTCCGGACTCGGGACAGATTCTTTATGACGATGTTCCGATCGAGAAATTCGACCTCCCCGCGTGGAGGTCGATGCTCTCGGTCGCGCTTCAGGAAAACCCACTTTTCACCGCATCCATTCGCGACAATATCCTGTACAGCCGCCCCGATGCGTCGGAGTATGACCTCCACCTCGCAATCCGACGCGCGGGCCTGGTCGACTTTGTACGCTCTCTGCCGGCCGGGCTGGAAACCATCCTGGGTGAAAAAGGCGCCAAGCTCTCCGCCGGACAGGCGCAGCGAATCGGCCTTGCGCGAGCCCTCCTTCGCGATGCGCCGATACTGCTCCTCGACGAACCCACGTCGGCGCTCGACGGCAAGACTGAGCATGCGGTGCTTGATGGTATCCGGGAATGGATTGCCGATGCCCCGTCGCGTCGCCTGGCAATCATGGTCACGCATCGTCCCCTAAGTGCCGCGCGGGCAGACCGCGTGTACCGGATTGATGGCGGTCAGAGCGTTGCCGATTCGGACCGGGCTATGCAGATGAACTCCGGCAGCGATTAGGCCGATGGCTGAAATTACTCATCCACAGGCCGTGAATGGCGCGATCGGCGCGCCTGTCGATGCGCGCGCCAACCTGCTCTACGCCGACGAGCAACGCCCTCTCACACCTCGCGAAGTATGGCGGCTGTTCGTTCGTAGCTGGCGTTTCATCCATGAGCATCGTCGCCTGGTATGGGCAAAGGCACTCCTGGCGACAGTATCGCTCACGTTCTTCCTGGCTACGCCATGGCCGCTCAAAATCGTGATCGACAACGTGCTCGACAAGCGACCGCTCACCGGCATTCCACGCGCGCTCATCCAGCCACTGGCGGGCAGCGATCCCGCTCAGATCCTCGCTGTCATGATGATCTTTCTCTTCATAGCCGTAATCCTGGTTGGGATGGTGGCAGACCGCGCCGTCGACCTCGGAACCGGGGTCCAAAGCGGAGGTTTGGATCAGGCAGGTTTCACCCAGAACGACGCCAACGAGGGGTGGAGCCTGTGGAACGGGTTATTCGGGTACGTAGAAACGCGCATCACTATCGACCTGACCCAGCGCGTGACCCAGTCAGTCCGTACCGCGGTGTATCGCGCGTTCATGACCTCCCCTCTGGGCCTGTATTCGGATCAGAAAATCGGCGATGCGGTTTTTCGCGTGATGCATGACTCCGCCGCCGTGACCGCGGTTTTCTACCGCGGAGTGCTGGCGCCCATCACATCGATGGTCATGTTCGTGATGGCGCTGGTGGTGCTGGTCGCACAATTTCCCAGCGAGCCGCTCATCCCGGCCCTGGCCGCCTTGTCGCTGCCTGTGTTCGCTATCTTCACCACCATTTTCGGCAAGGCGTTGCGCAATCAGAGCCAGGAAATGCGGGAGCGCGGCAGCAACGTGATGGCCCAGTTCGAGGAACGCCTTTCGCACGTACAGGTGATCAAGGCCTTCGGGCGCGAAGCGCACGAGTCCGAATCCATCGACCGCGCAAGCTGGAAATCCTTTCGCTCCACCCTGCGGATGCTGGTGATCATCATGGCGATCGCGCTCGTCCTGACTCCGACGGTCGGTTTCCTGATGTACACGGCGCTCTATCACACCATGATGGAAGTCATTGCCGGGCGAATGACTTTGGGCGATGTCATTCTGCTGGCCGGTTACGGTGCGCTGCTCGCCTTTCCGATGGCTACCCTCGGCAACACGTGGGCCGCGATGCAGCTTCCTGCGGCCGGTTTGCGGAGAATCCACAGCGTGCTCGACCGGCTGCAGACGACGGCTCCATCCAACCTCGATGGCGTTGCCATCAAGGGAATCCGCGAGATTGCTTTCAACGACGTGAGTGTCGGCTACGCGGCGGGCGCACCTGTGCTGCGCTCCGTCTCGTTTCAGTTGGATCGCGGAGAAATGATTGCGCTGGCCGGTCCCAGCGGAACCGGCAAGACGACACTCATTCTTGCGCTCCCCGGGTTCCTCGCGCCGCTTGCAGGAACCATCTCCGTCGACACCGGAGACGGCTGCGCTGTGAGTTCCAACGACCTGCGCCGTCACGTCGGCTTCGTGTTTCAGCAGGAGGCGCTGTTTTCCGCATCGATCGAGGACAACATCCGCTATGGACGCCTCGATGCGAGCCTGGAAGAAGTTCGATCGGCCGCAGAAAAAGCGGGCGCCGCCGAATTCATCACGCGTCTCTCCGACGGCTATGCAACCATACTCGGACGTCGCGGCGCTCGCCTCTCAGTCGGCCAGAAACAGCGCATCGCAATTGCGCGCGCGCTGTTGGCTCGTCCGGACGTGCTTGTTCTCGACGAACCGACCGCACCGCTCGATGCTGCGAGCGAAACCAACCTCATCGCGACGCTTCGTGAGGTCGCTCAAGATCGAATTGTCTTGATCGTTGCGCACCGTCCAACCACCCTCGCAGCCTGCGACCGCGTCCTCTTCCTGCATCAGGGCATTCTTGAAGCGTCGGGAACCCACGCGAGTCTGTTGGCATCTTCACCATCGTACCGGGACTACCTTGCGGAAAATTAATCGACATTTCGCTCTGCGTAG
>Ga0335083_10004799_pt1 | contig 17175 bp, 14 predicted proteins | sample Lox_Sample_42_FD_206716 | JGI IMG/M metagenome (GOLD analysis project Ga0335083, IMG submission 206716) | Soil microbial communities from Loxahatchee National Wildlife Refuge, Florida, United States - Lox_Sample_4.2 | ecosystem: Environmental > Terrestrial > Soil > Wetlands | place: USA... | reverse complement strand
AGGCGATGCTCGCGCTCGCAGGCTCCCCGACCCACGGCGCGCCGCGCCGGCGCGGGATCCGCGCGCTCTGGATGCCGGAGTTCACCGGGACGTACGCCTGGCTCGCGGCGCGCCCGGCCGCCGCCCAAAGCACGCTCGCCGCGCTCAACCTCGACATGGTGGGCGAGGACCAGGGGGCGTGCGGGAGCGTTCAGCGCCTCGAGCGCGCCCCGCACTTCATCGCCTCGTTCGCGGACGAACTCGCGCGACACGTGCGTCACGCGACGCTCCCGCAGGATCCCGTTCCGCCGCCGCGGACCGCCGAGGGCGCCTTCACCGGTGGCAGCGATCACGCGGTGTGGATCGATCCCACGGTCGGCGTGCCCTGCCCGATCCTGATCCAATGGCCCGACCGCTTCTACCACTCCTCGTACGACACCCCCGAGCGATGCAGTCCGCGTTCGCTGGAGCACGCCGCGCTCACGGCGGCGGTCTACGCGACCTGGCTCGCGGAGGCGGGTCCGGGCGAAGCCGGCTGGCTCGGAGCCGAGATCGCACGCTCGGCGCGACGCGAGATGCGCGCCGCGCTCGATCGGCCCGAGCCCGGCGGGGCGCTGCGCGAGGCCCGGCTGCGCGCGCAGCAGGCGCTCGCGAGCCTCGAGCGCTTCGCCATCGGCGGCGAGCCGGCCGAGTGGCGCGAAGCGCTGGCGAGCACGATCGCCGAGCACGCCGAGGCCATCGAGGGCGTGCGTGACTCCGAGATCCCGCCCGGGCTCGACCGGCGCCCCACCGCCATCCCCGCTCCGCGCACGGGCGCCGTGCCGGTCCGGCGATCGCAGCCGGCACTCGTTCCGATGCGCTCGCTGCAGGATGGCTGGCGCGAGCTCGGGACGGAGACGCGCGAGCGCTGGCTCGAGTGGGAGGCGATGCGGCAGGCGCCCGGTGTGGCGCTCGAGCTCGCCTGGCTTGCCTGCGACGGCGTGAGGACCGTGGGGGAGATCGCCGGCCTGCTCGCCGACGAGGGCTCGTCGCTCGAGGTGCAGGCTCTCGCCGAATACTTCGACTGGCTGGTCACGCTCGGCGCGTGCCGCTGGCGGGACTGAGCGACCCGGAGGTTCCATGCAGGCGCAACGCACGACCTACGGCTGGATCCTGCGGCTCGACCGCGGCGAGGAGATCGTGGGCTCGCTGGCGGCCTTTGCCGCACGCGAGGGCATTCGCGCGGGGTTCCTCTCCGCGATCGGCGCGGTCGGCGAAGCGGAGCTCGGCTTCTTCGGACCCGAGCGTCGCACGTACGAGCGCCGCACGTTCACGGGCGATCACGAGATCGGTTCGCTCACGGGCAACTTGAGCGAGCTCGAAGGCCGGCCGTTCGCGCACTGCCACATCGTTCTCGCCGGTCCGGACTTCATCGCGCACACAGGCCACCTGTTTCGCGGCGTCATCACCGTGACCTGCGAGGTGCAGATCGTCACGGACCCGGGCGTGCTCGCACGCCTCAGCCGTCCCGCGGAGGGCTTCAACCCGATCGATCCTCGTTAGGCTTCCTTCAAGCGCCCGTTGAGGCCCGGCGTTCCGACCGAAGCCCACCCCGCGACGTCGCCGCGCGGTGTCCTCGAGCGAATCCTGGGCTATACTCGCCGGTCGCTGCGACCCGGGGCCTCTGTTTTCTGGGCTTCGTGGGTCCCGCGCCGCAGCGCGACGCCCCACATCCGGCCGGTTCGGCCGGCGTCGCGCCGGTGCGAGAAGTACCAGTGGGGCTCGCACGCGGTGCACGCGCCGGTGTCGTGAACGCGTTCGGCGGGCAGTCCCGCCAGGGCGAGCGCGATGCGGGCGGCGGTCGGAAGGTCGAGCTTGCTGCGCGGCTCGCCCCGTCGGAGGGCCGCCGCGGGGAACCGGGCGGCGACGTCGTCGCCCACTTCGTAGCAACAGCCGCGGATGCAGGGGCCGAAATGAACCGAGACTTCGGATGGGGCGCAATGGGCGAGGCGGCAGATCGCGGCGAGCGTGAGCGCGGGCAGATCGGCGGCGACGCCGCGCCATCCGGCGTGGGCGGCCGCCACGGCACCCGGGGCGGCAAACAGAATCCCCATGCAGTCCGCGGTGGTCACCGCCAGCGCGAGATCGGGCTGCGACGTCAGCAGCGCGTCGCATTCGGGCTGGTGTCCCGGCGCAGCGACCTCGACGATGCGCGCGCCGTGCACCTGGCCCGCGGTCGCGAGGCGCTCCGGCGCCGTGCCGCACGCCAGCAGGAAGCGGCGGCGGTTCTCCGCAACGCGCTCCGCCTGGTCGGCCGTCGAGCGGCCGAGATTGAGCGTGTCGAAAGGCGCGTCGCTCACGCCGCCGCGGCGCGTCGAGAAGGCGAGCTCGCTGCCCGTCGCGGCATCGGTCCGCCAGTGCGGGGGTAGGTCCGAAGGACGCTCCAGGATCCAGGTCATGCATCGCACGCTAGAAAGCGGCCCGCCGGCGCGTCAAGCGCGGGGCTGGAACCGAAGGAGACGAACGACGTGAATCGATGGATCGCATCCGTGCGACCGTGGGGTGCGCTGCTCCTCGTCATCGCCTGCGTCGCGCGCGCGCAGCAGGTGCCGCCCAGGCCCGGGGCGCCCGCACGCGGCGGCGTTCCACCGCTCGGGCCGCCCGTCGCCTCGGTCGGAGCGGTGAGCGTCTACAAGTCGGCGCTCGACGCCGCGACGGCCCAGGCTTCGGCGGAGCTCGCACGACGCAGCGGCAATCGCGAGCTGCCTCCCGAGATGCACGACTTCGTGCAGCGCCAGGTGCTGGAGAACCTGATTCGCGTCGAGCTCCTCACCCAGGAGGTGACGCGCACCGGCTCGCTCGGCACGACCGCCGAGGCCGAGGAGATCCTCAAACAGGATCCGATCTTCAACCCGGGCGGAAAGTTCGACGCGAGCCGCTACCAGATGGTCAAGACCACGCAGCCGCGGGCGTACGACGCCGCCATTACGGCGCTGCGCCGCCGCATCGGCGCGCGCAAGCTCAACGCCTCACTCGAGGCGAAGTTCCTGCCTCCGGACGGCGAGGTGCGCGCCGCGGCCGAACGCGCGCTCACGCAGGTGACGATCGAGGACGTCTCGCTGCGCACGTCGGAGTTCAACGGCAGCTACCCCGAGCCGCGCGAGGCCCAGGTGGCGGCGTGGTACCACTCCCACCCTCGGGACTACGTCCGCCCCGAGCGCTCGACGCTCACGATCGCGTTCGCGAACACGCCCGAACTCACGGATTCCATCCGGGCGCTGCCCGGCGGCGAGGCGGCCTGGACGCGCTCCATGCGCGCGCGAGCGGACAGCGTGCTCGAGCTCGTGCGTCGCGGGCGCTCGTTCGACTCGCTCGCGGCGGGGCTCGGCTCGCGCTCCGACGTCGTGGTCGCACGCGACAACTTCCCGGCGTACTGGAAGGGCTCGGCGGAGCAGGTGGCGTGGCTCTTCGATCCGAAGAACGCCGGCCACGTGCTCGATCAGCCGGTCGCCGCCACCCAGGGCTGGCTGCTCGCGCGCGTGGACGAAGTGAATCCGGAGCACATCGCCCCGCTGCGCGAGGTGGCTCGCGAGATCCGCGGCACGTTGCGACGCGAGAGCCGGATCCACCACGAGGAGAACGACGAGCGTTCGCTCTACGATGCGCGGCGCGACTCACTCGCCGCGCCCGGTGTCCGGCTGCGGCTCGCGGCGATCGACACGACGAAGCTCGTCGCCGCGGAGCCCGGCGCGGACGAGCTCGATCACTACTACCGTTCCCACCAGGCGGACTACTCCTCGTTCGACGCCAGGAGCGGGGGCATCGTGGTGCGGCCGTTCGCCGACGTGAGATCGGAGATCCGCGAGCGCACCATGCGCGACCAGATCGCGAGCCAGGCGCGCGCCGACGGCGAACGCCTCGTGGCGGCATGGAACGCCGGCAGGCGCGACGCCGAGCTCGAGGCGCGCTATCACGCCTACGAGCCCCCGCCCGCGGTTCGCGGCGGCATCATCGACACGACGGCCGTCGCGATCGCGCTCAGCGACACGCTGTGGCGGCTCGGTCCGCCGGACGGCGCCGGGCTGGTGCCCTACGCAAAGGGCTGGATCGCCTGGCAGCTGCTCGAGAAGCTGCCGCGCGTGACTCCCACCTTCGAGCAGGCACGCCCGCTGCTGGCGCTCGAGGTCTCGCGAGCGAAGGACGAAGAAGAGCGCGAGGGCGCACGCCGGCTCTACGACGCCGATCCGGGGCACTTCTCGCACGGGAACCTCTACCACTTCACCAACTTCGTGGTGTCGCCGCCGCCGCTCCTCACCGTACGGCTCACCCATGCCGAGGTCGAGAAGCAGTGGCACGACCACATCGACCGCTACTCCGCGCCCGAGCTGGTCACGGCGCGCCACATCCTCGTCGTGCCCAGGGACAACTCGGCGGCGGCGGACTCGGCCGCGCGCGCGAAGGCCCTCGATCTCATCCGGCGCGCCAAGGCGGGCGAGGACTTCGAGTCGCTCGCGAAGCGCTACTCGGACGACCCCGCGACACGCGACCAGGGCGGCTCGCTGGGCGCCTTCGGCCGGGGAGCGATGCTCGAGCCGTTCGAACGCGCCGCGTTCGCGATGAGCCCCGGCGACCTGTCCGAGGTGCCGGTGCGCACGACGGCCGGCTATCACGTCATCCAGTGCATCGATCACGTCCCCGCCGTGGTGCGGCCGCTGGCGCTGGTCTACTCGCTGGTCTCGGCCGATGCGGCGCTCGCCAAGGCGGACCAGATCGCGGGAATGCGTGTCGACAGCATCCTCTCGCACGGCCACACGCCCGCCGAGCTGCGACGCATCGCGAAGCAGCTGGGCTACCCGGTCACGACCACCAACACCTACCACCCCGGCCAGTACGCCGGGGACGCCAACGTGGCGCCGTGGTTCGACGAGCTGACGCGAACGCGCGTGGGCGAGGTCGTCCACATGCGACACTTCGAAAAGGGCAACGGTTACTGGATTGCCTGGCTCGACAGCATCGCCCCCGAGACCCATCCGCGATGGGAGGACGTGCGCGAAGCCGCGCTCCAGGAGTATCGCAAGGGCGCCGGCGATCGCGCGCTCGCGGCGAAGAAGGCCGAGATCGACTCGCTGCTCGCCGGGGGCATGTCGGTCGACAGCCTCGCGGTGCTCTGGGGCGGTTGGGATCGCCTGCACAACCTCCAGCCGGGCCGCAGCCTCCCGGGCCTCGATGGCGCGGCACTGCTGGATTCGCTGGTGTTCGGCCTCCACGATCCCCCGGTTCTCGCGGTCGGACAGGTGAGTGACTGGGTGCGCTTCCCGAACGGCTGGAGCCGGTTGCGAGTCGTGAGTCGCCAGACCGCCCCGCCCGACCAGATCGCGACCCGCGCCGGCGCGATCCGCGCCGCGCGCCTCGAGAGCGGGCTCAGCGCCTACTTCAACGAGCTCGAGAAGCGTTACCCGGTGCGCATCCTCGATCCCAAGCTCCGCGACGTTTCGCTCGCGCAACCGCCGCCCGGACTGCTGCCCTGACCGCTGCGCCGCCGCCGCGGCGCCGTGCAATCTGCACGGCCGCGGCCGCGGCCGCGCGCCGCGAGGCGTCGCGGGCTCACGTCCGGAGCCCTGCGCGCCGATGGTAGCTTCTAACGCCTTCGGCGAACCCTTACCCATGGCCACCTCTCCGAGCGAGAATGCGCACGCGATGTCCCGCCGTGTCGTGCTGATCGATTTCGACTGGCAGGACGCCGATCTGATGCCGCAGCTGCTGCGGCGTCCGGGTGTTTCCGTGCGGCTCGTGGCGGGCGAGGACGGGCAGGATGCCGGCGTGCGCGTAGCCGAGCTTTGCGGACTGCCGCGCACGCTCGACCTCGCCGACCTGACGCGCGAGATCTTCGACCTCGCGCTGATCGGGGAGCGGAGCTCGCGCCGCACCCAGCTTGAGAGCCTGCTCCTCGCGCTCGGCACGCCGTGCCAGACGCCTGGCGAGTTCCTGCGCGGTCACGCCGAGGCCGTTCCGAGCATGCTGCCCACGATCGAGGCACCGCTCGCATTGCACGCGGCCGCGCTCGAGCACTCGCTCGGCGGCGTCGACTTCGACGCGCTCGTCGAGCAGGCGCTTCCCGACCTGGGCGCCGATGCGCCGGTCGCGCCGCGCCCCGTCGAGACGGTGTCGCCGCCGCGCGTCCGGATCATCAGCCTCGAGGACTTCCCCTCACGCGAAGCGCGCGCGCGGCTCGAAGGCGCCCTCAAGGGTCTCGTCGTCGACACCGGCGCGGGCACGGCGGAGCTCCATGCCGGCGACGCGGGCTCGCTCCAACTCGTCGCCCAGGTCGGACCGGAGGACAAGCTGCTGCGCGGGCTCATCGATCTCGCGCACGAGATGGGCACTCCGCAGGTCGTGACGCGTCTCTCGGAGCCGGGCAAGGGCAGGGCGTGGGGAGCGTGGCCATTCAAGACCATGCAGCGCAGCGGCGTGCTCGCGGCCTCGGCGATCGATCCCGACCAGGGCTGGGCGCAGTGGCAGCGCATGGTCGACGAATTGCGCTCGACCTGGGACGAGGAGGATCGCGAGAAGGCGGGCGCGGCCTTCCCGTTCGTGCCGCAGCGCACGTCGGGATGGATCGAGAACGAGGAGTTCCGGCAGTGCGTCGAGTTCGCCTGCGAGCGCCATCGCCGCGACCGGATGCGCTTCGAGCTCCACCGGCTCGACTTTCCGGACGCCTCGAACGCCGTCGACCGGCTGTGCGCGTGGCTGCCCGGACAGCTGCGCGACACCGATTCGATCACGCGCCCGAGCGCCCTCACGGTGCTGCTGCTCGTGGCCGGCGCGGCGGACGGCTTCGTCCACCTGCGCCGACGCGTGCTCGCGCTCTGGGACACGGCGTGGCGCGACAGCGGCGCGTCCCCGCCGGCGCCGGCGCTGGTCGATCAGCACGTCGAGCTCGCGGGCCCCGAGGACGCTCCCGTCTTCGCGGCGACCGCGGCGGAGTGGCTCGCCGGTCGCTGACGCGACGCCCGCCCCCGCGCGGCGGGTGCGACGCTTGACCGCTTCGCGATTCCGCCATCATGCTCCGCGACTTCCCACCGACACGAGGGAGGTCGTGTGTCCGCCCGCATCCTCAGGCTCAGCGCCGAAACCGCGTCCCGCATCGCTGCGGGCGAGGTGATCGACCGGCCGCTCGCGGCACTCAAGGAGCTGGTCGAGAACGCGCTGGATGCGGGTGCGAAACAGCTCGAGGTGCGGGTCGAGCGCGCCCTCGACCACCTCTTCGTCGTGGCGGACGACGGCAGTGGCATCGCCCACGACCAGATGGAGCTCGCGCTCGAGCGCCACGCGACGAGCAAGCTCGGCGCGCTCGAGGACCTCGATCGGCTCGGCACGCTCGGCTTCCGCGGCGAGGCCTTGCCCAGCATCGCGGCCGTGAGCAGGCTGCGGCTGACCTCGCGCGCCGCGGGCGCCGAGGACGCGGCCTTCGTCGCGGTCGAGGGCGGCGTGACGGTGGCGCGCGGGACGGCGGCGCGAGCGCCGGGAACCACGGTCGAGGTGCGCGAGCTGCCGGCGCGACGGAAGTTCCTCAACACGCCCGCGGGAGAGATCCGCGCCGGGCTGCGGATGCTCGAGAGCTACGGGCTCGCGTTCCCGGGAACCGCGTTCCGGCTCGTGGTTGACGATCGCGAGCGCTTCGCGTGGGCGCGGGCCCCGTCGCGTCGCGAACGCGCCGGACAGATCTGGGGCGCGGCGCATGCGCGGCAGCTGCTCGAGGCAAGCGGCGAGCGCGGCGGGATCGCGCTCGAGGCGTTGCTCGGCCTGCCCGAACACGCGCGCGGCAACCGCGACGGCATGATCTTCCTCGTCAACGGGCGCTGGGTGCAGAGTCCGGCGATCGCTCAGGCCGTCCGGCAGGCGTACGGCAACCTGCTCCCGGGCGGTCGCCACCCCAGCGCGGTCGTGTGGCTTCACGTGCCGCCCGACCGGCTCGACGTGAACGTCCATCCGACCAAGCGCGAGGTCCGCTTCGCCGACGACTCTGCCGTCTTCTCGCTGGTCGCCGCGGCATGCGCGCAGCCCCTTTCGGCGCTCCATCCGCCGTTCACGGTCGTGCGGGGCGGGGGCGAGGAGCCGCAGCCGGCGTGGGCCGATCGCGTGCGCGAGCGCCCCGTCGACGAAGCACAGCTGGGACTCGCCCTGCCCGCGCCCGCCCCGGCCCCACCCGGCGCCGCGGCGCCGGGTGCGGAGACCGTGGCGGTCACGGCCGAGCCCGAGATGTGGCAGCTCCATCGCACCTACATCCTCGCGCCCGTGCGGGGCGGGCTCGTGATCGTCGATCAGCACGCGGCCCACGAGCGCATCCTCTACGAGGAGGCGCGCGCGCGGCTCGAGGGGCAGCAGGGCACGGCCGACGTGCTCCTGTTTCCGGCGCTCGCCGACCTCACCCAGGACCAGTACGCGCTGCTGCTCGAGATCGGGCCGCAGCTGCGCCAGCTCGGCTGGGAGCTCTCGCCACTCGGAGCCCCGACCGTGGTGATCCGCGGCGTGCCGTCAGGACTGCGCGTTCCGGACGCGCCCCGCCTGCTTCGCGACCTGCTCGACGGCATGGACGACGAGCCCTCGACGCCCGGCGCGCAGGACGACCTGCTCGAGCGTCTGGCGCGTTCGCACGCCTGCCACACTGCCGTGCGCGCGGGGGACGCGCTCACGCGCGAGGAGATGCGCGCGCTCGTCGACCGGCTGTTCGCGACCCGCCGGCCGCACGGCGACCCGCATGGCAGGCCGACGTTCGTGCGGCTCGAGCTCGACGAGCTGCACCGCCGCTTCGGCCGTTCGTAGCCCGGCGATGGCCGTCGTCGTCGCGATCGTCGGCGCCACCGCGACCGGAAAGACCGACCTCGCCGAGTCGCTCGCCGCGGCCCTCGGCGGCGAGGTCGTGTGCGCGGACGCCCGGCAGGTCTACCGCGGACTGGAGATCGGCAGCGGCGCGCCCACGCCGGCCCGGCGCGCCGCACTCCCGCACCACCTCTTCGGCGCGTTGGCCCTCGGCGAGCGGGGGAACGCAGGCTGGTTCGCGCAGGCCGCGACGCTCGCCTGCGACGCGATCGTCGCGCGCGGTCGAATTCCGGTGCTCGCCGGCGGCTCGGGGCTCTGGCTGAGCGCGCTGCGCGACGGGCTGCACGACGAGCCTGCCCACGATCCCAGGCTGCGCGCGGAGCTGCTCGCCGCGCTCGCCTCCGGGGGCGCTCCGGCCCTGCACGCACGGCTCGCGTCGCTCGACCCTGGCGCCGCCGCCCGGCTCCACGCTGCGGACGGCCAGCGGATCGTGCGCGCGCTCGAGGTGCGGCTCGCGAGCGGCGTCACGATCGCGCGGTGGCGCGCAGGTGCGACGCGCCGGGGTTACGCCGCGGACTGGCGCGTGCTCGAGCTCACCTGCGAGCCGGGGCGGCTGCGTGAGCGCATCGCGCGGCGGACGACCGCGATGTACGAGGGCGGGCTGCTGGAGGAGACGCGTGCGCTGGCGGACGGGACCGCGCGCGAGGCGCTCGCCGCGCTGCACGCGATCGGGTACGACGAGGCCCTCGCCGTGCTGGAAGGACGGCTCACGCGCGAGGCGGCGGAGGTCGAGACCAACCGCCGCACGGCGCTGCTCGCGAAGCGTCAGCGCACGTGGTTCCGCCACCAGATCGAGGCGACGCGCCTGCCCGTCGATGCGCCGGGCGGGGTGACGGAGGCGGGCGCGCGGCGCGCGCTCGAACTCGGATCGGCCCGCGGCGGTTGACACTCGCGGGCGGCCTCTCGTAGCGTCCGGTGGCCTCATCGGCCCACCCATTCGCGGGCATAGCTCAGTTGGTAGAGCGCGAGCTTCCCAAGCTTGAGGTCGCGGGTTCGAACCCCGTTGCCCGCTCCATGTCCCACCGGGCCGCGGCGCGCGGCTCGCCTTGAGAGTCGCGCGCCCCGCGGCCGGACGAGTCACCAGGGATTCATGTCCGCTCCCGTCGTCGCCATCATCGGCCGGCCGAACGTCGGCAAGTCCACGCTCTTCAACCGCATCCTCGGCGAGCGGCGCGCGGTCGTGCACGATCGTCCCGGCGTGACGCGCGATCGCAACGCCGTGCACGCCGAGTGGGCGGGGAGATCGTTCGTGCTCGTCGATACGGGCGGCTTCCTGCCGGGCTCCTCCGTGCCGCGCGACGCCGAAGTGCGAAGGCAGGCGGAGACCGCGATCGAACTCGCCGACGCCGTCGTCTTCATCGTCGACGCGCGTGCCGGCGTCACCGACCTCGACCACGCGATCGCCGAGCAGCTGCGTCGCGGCGGAACGCCCACGCTGCTCGCGGTCAACAAGGTCGACCGCGCGGGCGATCCGATCGTGCACGACTTCCACGGCCTCGGTCTCGGCGAGCCACTGCCGATCGCCGCGGAGGGCGGACTCGGCGTCGGCGACCTGCTCGACGCGGTGCTCGCGCGGCTGCCCGCCCCGGCGGAGGACCCCGACGAGCCGCTCGCCCGGGTCGCGATCGTCGGTCGGCCCAACGTCGGCAAGTCCTCACTCGTCAACGCGCTGCTCGGACAGGATCGCGTACTGGTCGAAGCCCGGCCCGGCACGACGGTCGACGCGATCGATGCCCGCTGGGAGACGCCGCACGGCGCGTTCGTGCTGGTCGACACCGCCGGCATCCGGCGCCAGGCGGAGTTCGACGACCAGGCCGAGTTCTACGCGACGATGCGGGCCCTGGCGGCGCTCGAGCGCGCCCACGTCGCCTGCCTCGTCGTCGACGCCGTGCAGGGCTTCCAGAAGCAGGAGGCCCGGCTCGCGCACCAGGCCCTCGAGGCCGGGTGCTCGATCCTGGTGCTCTACAACAAGTGGGACCTGATCGAGCAGCGCGAGCAGGCTTGGAAGGACGTGACCGCGGACCGGGCGCGGCGCTTCCCGACGCTCGCCGACCTGCCCGCGCATCCGCTCTCCGCGACCGAGAAGACCCACCTCGCGCGCCTGCCGGAGTACATTGCCGGGCGTGCGGCGGAGAGTCAGCGCCGCATTCCGACCGCGCAGCTCAACGAATGGCTCGCGGACGCGCAACGCCGGCGCGCGGCGCCGAGCAGCGCGTCGGGACGCTCCGCGAGGATCTACTACATGACGCAGACGGGCGTGAGGCCGCCAACGTTCACGCTGTTCGTGAACGCACCGTCGCGGCTCTCCGACAACTATCGCCGCTTCCTCTGGACCCGCTTCGCGGAGCACTTCGGCTTCCACGGCACGCCGCTGCGCTTCAAGGTCCGCAAGAGCGACTGACGTGACGACGAACATCCTGACCGCGATCGCGTGCATCGGGCTCGGATACCTCGCGGGCTCGCTCCCGTTCGGGCTCTGGCTCGGGCGCTGGCTGCGTGGCGTGGACGTGCGCACGCTGGGCTCGGGCAATCTCGGAGCGACGAACGTCTACCGCTCGCTCGGGCCCGGCATCGGCATCGCGACGTTGCTGCTCGACGTGAGCAAGGGCGCGCTGCCCGTCGCGCTGCTGCCCGAAGCGCCCTTCGCGCAGCGCTTCCCGGGCGGGCACGAGTGGTGCGCCGTCGCGGTCGCGCTCGCCGCCGTGTGCGGGCACGTCTGGACGTTCCTCGCGGGCTTCCGCGGCGGCAAGGGGGTCGCCACGACGGCGGGCGCGCTGCTCGCGCTCTCGCCGCCCGCGTTCGGGGTCTTCCTCGCCGTATTCGCGGCGACGCTGCTCCTCACGCGCTTCGTCTCGCTGGGCTCGATCCTGGGCGCGATCGCCTTCACGCTCGCGCTGTGGCGCTTCGGCCCCGACGGCGCAGCCAATCCCAGGTTCCTGGCCGGCGCGCTGCTCGCCATCGTCGTCATCGCCCGCCATCGTGGCAACGTCGCGCGACTGCTGCGCGGCGAGGAGCGGCGCTTCGAGTTCAAGCGAGGCGGCTCGTGAGCCGCGTCGCGGTGCTGGGCGCGGGCTCCTGGGGGACGACGCTCGCGATCCACCTCGTGAACGCCGGGCACGAGGCACGACTCTGGGGCAACGATGCGGCCGACCTCGCCGCGCTCGAACGCGATCGCGAGAACCGCAAGTTTCTGGCTGGCATTCCGCTACCTGCGGGCGTTAAGGTGCTGCCCGAGATCGATGCAGCGCTCGAAGGTGCCGAGTTCCATGTCTACGTGGTGCCCTCGCAGGCGGTTCGCGAGGTGGCGGCGCGGGTCGTGGCGAGGCGGGCGGCGGGCCTGCCGGTGTGCGCCAGCAAGGGGCTCGAGCTGGGCACGCGGCAGCGGCTGTCGGAAGTGCTGGGGGAATCGCTCGGGGATGCGGCGCCGGTCGTGCTGACCGGACCGAGCCACGCCGAGGAGGTGGCGGCGGGGATCCCGACGACGGTGGTGGCGGCGTGCGCGGACGGCGCACGCGCGCAGCAGACGCAGGCGCTGTTCTCGACGCCACGGCTCAGGGTCTACACGAACGACGACGTGGCGGGCTGTGAATACGGCGGGGCGCTCAAGAACGTGATCGCGATCGCAGCAGGGGTGTGCGACGGGCTGGGCTACGGCGACAACACCAAGGGCGCGCTCCTCACGCGCGGGCTCGCGGAGATCGCGCGGCTCGGCGTCGCGCTCGGTGGACGGCGCGAGACATTCTTCGGGCTCACCGGCATGGGCGATCTCATCGCGACCGCGATGAGCCGCCACAGCCGCAACCGTCACGTCGGCGAGCGGCTGGGACGGGGAGAGCCGCTGCAGGAAGTGCTCGGCGCGATGGTGATGGTGGCCGAGGGCGTGAACACGGCGCGCGCCGCGCGCGAGCTCGGGCGCGCGCACGGCGTCGAGATGCCGATCACGGAGCAGGTGTGCGCGATCGCACTCGAGGGCCGCAGGCCCGCGGACGCGATGCAGAGCCTGATGACACGCGATCTCAAGCGCGAGAGCTGAAGCGGGATCCATCCTCGACGGGACAGGGAGGGCGGGCACGTGGCGATTCGGAAAGCGGGGGGCGAGCCGGAGAGCAAGCTGTACCGCTCGATCAGCGAAGTGAGCGAGATGCTCGACGTGAAGCCGCACGTGCTCCGGTACTGGGAAACGCAGTTCAGCATGCTGCGCCCGCGCAAGAACCGCGCGGGGAACCGGATGTATCGCCCCGACGAGGTCAAGCTCCTGCTCCGCATCAAGGAGCTGCTCTACGCGCGCCGCTACACGATCGAGGGCGCGCGCCGCACGCTGCTCGACGAACGTCGAGAGGAGTCGCCGCAGGTCGAGCTCGGCTTCGACAACGCCGAGCGCCAGATGGTGATCTTCGAGGTGCGCGAAGGCCTGCGCGAGCTCGTCACGCGGCTGCGCGCCCGCCCCGAAGGCGCGCTCTGAGCGGCGTGCGCGCTTGCGCCCGACCGCGAACGCACGCTAGATTGCGGACCCCTTTTTCACGCCGACGGTCGGGGCGTAGCGCAGCTTGGTAGCGCACCTGCATGGGGTGCAGGGGGTCGCTGGTTCAAATCCAGTCGCCCCGACCACTTCACCTTCGCGTCCTCGCATGCTCGCCGTACTCGCCTACCGTGCTGCCGACGTCGTGGCGGGGGTGCTGCCGGCCCGCGCCGCGGATGCGCTCGCCGTGCTGATCGCCCGCGCGGCGTACGCGCTCCACCTGCCCGCGCGCCGCTTCCTCGAGGCGAACCTCTCGCGCGTGCTGCCGGGCCTGCCCGCCACGCGGAGGCGCGCGCTCGGGCGCGCGGCGTTCGTGAGCTTCGCGCGCGGCTTCGCGCGCTTCCTGCGCGGCCCGCATCCCCTGCCGCCGGGCCGCGTGCGGATCGAGGGCGCCGAGCACCTCGCGCTCGCCCGCGCGAGCGGCCGCGGCGTGATCCTGCTCTCCGCGCACGTCGGTGACTGGGAACTCGGCGCCGCGTGCATCGCGTCCCAGGGAATCCCGCTCCACCTCGCCGCGCGTCGCCAGCGCGAGGGCGCGATCGAGGCGCTGTTCGCGCGCCGCCGCCTTTCGGACGGCGTGCGCGTGCTGCCCGCGGAGGCGCGGTTCGTGCTGGGCGCCGCGGCGCTGCGGCGCGGCGAGTGGATCGCGCTCATGGCCGACCGCGCCCCGGCGCGCGCGCACGCGACCTCGGTGTGCGCGTGGGCGGCGGCGCTCGCACGGCGCACCGGCGCGCTCGTGCTGCCCGCGGTGTGCGTCAGCGAGCCCGACGGCTCGCGGGTGCTGCGGATCGAGGCGCCGATCCCGCCGGCGCGATGCCGCGAGGGCGCGTTCGCGGACACGCTGCGCGGCTGGCTCGAGCGCTGGCCGGGGCAGTGGGCGGCGTTCGAGCCCGTGCCCGAGGGCATCGCGTGAGCCTGAGCGTCGCCGCCCTCGTGCCCGCCTACCAGGCCGCCGCGCACCTCGGCGAGGTCCTGCTCGGGCTCAAGGCGCTCGATCCGGCGCCGCCGGTGCTGGTCGTGGACGACGGCTCGCGCGATGCGACCGCCGAGGTGGCGCGGCAGTTCGGAGCCCCGGTGCTCTCGTTCGCGGGCAACCGCGGCAAGGGCCACGCACTGCTCGCGGGCTTCGAGGCGCTGCGCGAGCACGACGCGGTCGTGACGCTCGATGCGGACGGCCAGCACCCGCCCGCCTGCATTCCCGCGTTCCTGGCCGCCGCCGAGGCCGGGGCCGACCTCGTGCTCGGAACGCGCGCGGTCACGCCCGAGATGCCCGCGCAGCGCCGGTTCGCGAACCGCGTGAGCAGCGCGTGGTGCAGCGCGATCGCGGGCCAGCCGATCCGCGACAGCCAGTGCGGTTACCGGCTCTATCGCCGCCGGCTGATCGAACGCACGCCCGTGCGCGCGAGCCGCTACGAGGTCGAGACCGAGATCGCGGTACGCGCGGCGCGCCTCGGGTTTCGCATCGCCGACGTGCCGGTTCCGACCGTCTACGGCGACGAGCAGAGCCACCTGAGCCCGGTACGCGACGTGCCACGCATCGTCGCGATGCTCGTGCGGCTGACGTTCGAGCCCGTTCCCGCGGCGAAGGGCGCCTGATGCACATCCTGCTCACGAACGACGACGGCATCCAGTCGCCCGCGCTCGGTGCCCTGCGCGAGCGCCTGCTCGCGTTCGGGCGCGTGAGCGTGATCGCACCGGACCGCAACCAGAGCGCGACGTCGCAGGCGCTCACGCTGCACCGCCCGCTGCGGATCTCGCCGGCCGGCGAAAACGCCTGGAGCGTGGACGGCACGCCCGCCGACTGCGTGCTCGTCGCGTTCCACGGCAAGCTGATCGAGCCGCCGACCTTCGTCGTCTCCGGCATCAACCACGGGCCCAACATGGGTGAGGACGTCTTCTACTCGGGCACGGTCGCCGCGGCGATCGAGGGCGCGCTGCAGGGCGTGCCCGCGATCGCGGCCTCGCTGGTGACGCGCGCCCCCACCGACTTCGTGGCGCCCGCGGCGGTCGTCGGCTCACTCGTGCGGCAGATCTGCGCGCGCGGCGTGCCTTCGCGCCTGCTGCTCAACGTGAACGTGCCGCACCGCCCGCTGGACGAGCTCGCGGGCGTGCGGATGACGCGGCTCGGGACGCGCGTCTACGAGGACACGCTGGTGCGCAAGATCGATCCGCGCGGCCGCGAGTACTTCTGGATCGGGGGCGAGGATCCGATCTGGGAGCCTTCGCCGGGCACGGACTTCCACGCCGTGCACGAGGGCTTCGTCTCGATGACCCCGCTACAGCTCGATCTCACCGACCACGCGGCCCGGGCCGAGATGGAGCACTGGTCGCTGACGCCGTGAGCGGGCACACGGAAGCCGACGGGCCGTTCACGCGCGCCCGCCGGCGGATGGTCGACGAGCAGTTGATCGCGCGCGGGATCCGCGACGCGCGCGTGCTCGCGACGATGGCCCAGGTGCCGCGGCACACGTTTGTCGAGGGCGAGAGCGCCGAGCGCAGCTACGGCGACCACGCGCTTGCCTCCGCGCAGGGACAGACGATCTCGCAACCCTGGATCGTCGCGCGGATGCTGGAGCTCGCGACGCTCGCCCCGGATCAGTGCGTGCTCGAGATCGGAACGGGCACGGGCTACCAGACCGCGCTGCTCGCACGTCTCGTCCGCCTCGTCGTCAGCGTCGAGCGGCTCGGCGCCCTCGTCACGTCGGCGCGGGCAAGGCTCGACCGTCTCGGCGTCACGAACGCCGTGCTCGTCCACGGTGACGGCTCGCTCGGTTGGCGGGAGCACGCACCGTATGCTAGGGTGCTTGTCGCCGCGGCCGCTCCACGTGTGCCCGGGGCTCTGCTCGAGCAGATCGAGGACGGCGGGTCGCTCGTGATCCCCGTCGGCGGAGCCCTGAACCAGCATCTCGAGGTCTGGCGGCGACGGGGCGAGCGCTGGACGAGCGAGCGCCACGGAGAGTGCCGCTTCGTTCCGTTGATCGGAGCCGATGCGTGGCGCTCCGATTCATCGGCTTAGAGATCGTCGGGGCGTGGCTCAGCCTGGTAGAGCACCTGGTTCGGGACCAGGGGGTCGGAGGTTCAAATCCTCTCGCCCCGACCATCGTGGTACGCGAAACCCGCCTGCAAGGGCGGGTTTCGCGCTTCCGGCCCCTTGCGGGCTCCCGGCGAGCACGCCATGCTGCCCGCATGGTTCGCGTGCAAGGTCTTCAGCTCGGGTCGGTTCGCGGCGGAGGCGAGCGCAGCCTCGCGGGGCGGAAATGAGCAAGCCCGGCCGGCTGCCGACGCTGATGGCGTTCGAGTCCCGCCTCGCGGGCGTGGAGCACGAAGCCCTCGCCCGGGGCGCCCTCGACCGGCGCGAGGACGAGGCGCTGCTGCTCGATCCGGACTTCGACCCCGCGCGCTACGAGGCGTTCCGCGCCCGGCTGCTCGCGGCGCGGGTCGAGGTCCCCGACGCCGACGACGAAGCCGCAGGCGAGGCGGCGCTCGATCGTCGGGCGCTGGGTGGCGAGCCGGGCCGGCCGATCCTCGAGCGCTACCTCGACGAGATCGGGCGCGTCGCGCTGCTGCCGCACCTCGAGACGCTCGAACTCGCCTGGCGCGCGCGCGGCGGCGACGAGGCCGCGCGCAAGCAGCTCATCCTCGCCAACCTGCGACTCGTCGTGCACGTGGCGCGTGCCTATCGCGGCCGCGGACTGCCGTTCCTCGACCTGATCGAGGAAGGCAACCTCGGCCTGATCCACGCCGCGGACCGCTTCGATCCCGGGCGGGGCGTGCGGTTCTCGACCTACGCGGCGCTCTGGGTCCGGCAGTCGATCCTG
>Ga0335083_10004798_pt1 | contig 17177 bp, 18 predicted proteins | sample Lox_Sample_42_FD_206716 | JGI IMG/M metagenome (GOLD analysis project Ga0335083, IMG submission 206716) | Soil microbial communities from Loxahatchee National Wildlife Refuge, Florida, United States - Lox_Sample_4.2 | ecosystem: Environmental > Terrestrial > Soil > Wetlands | place: USA... | reverse complement strand
CGTGCGGGCGTATTTAACCATGTTGAAGGGTACGCGCGATGTCGTGGCAAACTCGCTGGCGGAAGGCAAAACCCTCGACCAGATGAAGCAGGCCAAGCTGCTCGATCCATGGAAGAAGTATTCCGGAGACTTCGTCAACGAAGACGCGTTTCTGGAAACGCTCTACAACTCGCTGACCGGGCAGAAGAACGGAAAGTTCATCAAGCACAATTGATTCCCCTTCGCTGTCATAATGATTGAAGGAGATCCAGTCTAGTTTGCGCCTCACACGCCGCAATTTTGTGCAGTCGATTCTCGGCGCCGGGGCCGCTGCCGGGCTGCCTGCTGTTTTCTCGGCATGCAGCGGGTCCTCCAAGGCCAGCACGGCAGCCCCGGCGGGCGCCCTGATTCACCAGTTCGATGCGTCCTCTCAAACCATATTTCCCAAGGGATTCTTCTGGGGTACGGCCACCGCGTCCTACCAGATCGAGGGCGCCTGGAATGAAGATGGCAAGGGCGAATCCATCTGGGACCGATTCGCGCACACTCCAGGCAAAATCAAGAACGGCGACACGGGCGATGTGGCGTGCGATTCTTACCACCGCTGGCGCGAAGACATTGGCCTGATGCGAGCGATGAACTTGAACAGCTACCGCTTCTCGATCGCTTGGCCGCGCATTCAACCGGCCGGATCGGGCGTGGCAAATTCCAAGGGCCTCGACTATTACAGTCGTCTTGTCGATGCTCTGCTCGAGGCGCGCATCCGGCCGCTGGTTACGCTCTATCACTGGGATTTGCCGCAGGTTCTCGAAGATACAGGAGGCTGGACGAACCGCGATACGGCCCCCCGTTTCGCTGAGTACGTGCAGCTGGTCGCGCAGTCCCTGGGAGACCGAGTCTCCGACTGGATGATTTTCAACGAGCCCGACGCTTTCGTGGATCTCGGATATCTCGAAGGAACGCACGCTCCCGGGCGCAAGAGCATTCTCGATTTTCTGCGGGCCACGCACGTCGTGAACCTGGCGCAGGGCGAGGGCTTTCGCGCGCTTAAAGCAGAGCGTCCGTCGGCGCGCGCCGGCACCGCGTTCAGCATGTCGCCGTGCGAACCTGCTAGTGACTCCGAGGAAGACAAGCTGGCGGCGGAGCGCGCACATGCCATCAGCAATACCTGGTTCCTCGACCCCGCAATGCGCGGGCGTTATCCCGACGCGCTCGCGTTTCTGCCGGAGACTGCCATGCGCATCGAGTCCAGTGACATGGAGAAGACGCGGGCAGCGCTGGATTTCATCGGCATCAATCTTTATTACAGGACTATCGCATCGGCGCCCGGCACGATGGAACGCTTCTCGCACGCGCAGGAGTGGCTGTTCCCCGTGAAGATGGATGGCGGACAACAGGGACCAAAGACCGACTTCGGATGGGAAGTCTGGCCGAGAGCGTTGTATGACATGGTCACGCGCATCTCACGCGACTACAACCGTCCCGTGATCGAGATTACCGAGAGCGGGTGCTCGTACAACGATGGGCCAGATGCCAAGGGTGTGATTCATGACAGCCGCCGCATCGAATATCACCGCGAGTACTTGGGGGCGCTGGGACGGGCGATCGCCGAGGGCGCGGATGTTCGCGGATATCACGCCTGGAGCCTGCTCGACAACTTCGAGTGGGCCGAGGGCTTCAGCCAGCGCTTCGGTCTGACCTACGTAGACTTCAAAACGCAGCAGCGGACGCTTAAAGACTCGGGTCGGTGGTATGCGAAAGTTGCCTCCCAGAATCGAGTGGAATCAGCCTGAGATTGTGTGGGACCGGGTCTCAGACCCGGTCATGCGGCCCGAAAGGCCGCTGCGGCATGCTCTCGTCGTCTACGCGAATCTGTGGGCAGAGATTCTCCCGTACCTCCAAAGCGCGGCCAACCCCACCACCACTCCGCTCCCGAACACGACAAACGTGTAGACCAACATTTCGTGCGAACGTCGTGGCAGTCCGTTCGTCAGGGCATTCCCCAATCCACTGCTGGTATTAAAGAACGCGTGCAGCACAATCGCGACGAGCACGTTGAATCTTGAAATGTTGGCCGCGGCCGTGAACAAAAAAGATATTCCCACGAGGATCAACAGAAACTGCCAGGGATTCGCGCTGCTCCACCCCTTCATTTGAAACAGCGGCAGGTGCCAGCCTGCCCATAGCGGGGCCAGAATCAGCGTCGCCCACACTGAACCGTAGCGCTCCTGCAATCGCAGCAAGGCGAATCCGCGCCATCCCGGTTCCTCGGGCAGCGGACCTCCAAGCAATGTCGAATAATTAATCGCGTACGGAGCCCAGTGCAACAGAGCCGACCAGCGCATTGCGTAAAGGGGTGCCTTTGCGATCGCTGCCGAAGGCACGACGAGCGTGACGACGAAAAAGGCGCACAGGCCAAACGCGAGACCCATGGCCAAGTTGTACCAACCTGTCCACACGCGGCAGATTTTCAGATCACGATGCGTGAGCCAGCGAGTGACTAAGGCGCCGATCGTCGGTCCAAACGCTCCGGCGAGAAACACCAGCTGCCCAAATGTCTCAGCCTTACTGTCAGGTATCAGAGCCGCGACGCCCAGCCACCAGGTCCAAGTCCAGACATAGGTCAGCAGGAAGAAAAGCGTGAGAGGCCGCTTCTGCGCGAAACGGACAAGGCCTGTCCGTTGTTCTGCAACCCGCTCGGTCGAATCCGCCATTTTTGTTGGCGGAACAATATCATGGCCGCAAGCCGGAAGGACAGAGCCGGAGTTATTTCTGCTGCATGACCAGTTCGCTGTTCTGAACCTTCATGCCTCCCACGTTGTCGGGAAGCTTCAGCCGGTCGCGCTCCTCTGCCAGTTTCTTTTGGAGCGCAGGATTCACCAACGATACCGGCACGTTCAAATCTCCGACCTTGAACTCAGTCGGATCGAACGTGGCATACCCATCCTTCTCGCCGAGGTGTCCAGAGATCGTCACCCACACGTCTTTGCCGGCAATTTCAGTCAGGAACTGGCCGTGGACGACGTCACCATCCATCGTGACCGACTGGTCTTTGATCGTAGGCGCGGAGCTGCCGATATTGGAGTCCGGAGTCAGCGCCGCTCCACCGGCATTGCCTAACGATTGCGCGAGAACCGCGCTGATTTCGTCGGAGTTGATATGGACTTCCGCCTTGGGAGCCGGCGTTGCAGCCTGACCAGCTTCCGGATTCGAAGACGCAGAAGAGGAGCTCGGCGCCGGCTGCTGTGTTGCCTGCTCAAACTCGGCCATCTTGCGATCGAACGATTGGGCATGCTCCGCGATCGCTGCCGGGGCCTGCGGCTGCGCCACCGGCGCGGGCTTCTTCAAAACGAGGAAAATGGCAATGAGCGATGCCACCAGGGTCGCGATGCTGATAATGCGGTCGAGTTTGAATTTCTTCATGGCAATTCTCGAGCGGTCAGCCCGAGACAGGCGGGCCCAGTGTCATGGTACTAGGCAGCCGAAGCCAGGATTAGATGACCAAAGTGAGGGGCCCCGGGGATGGCTATGTGGGGCGGGATTCTGGTGTGGGACCGGGTCTCTGACCCGGTCGGGCGGCCTGAAAGGCCGCTGGCTTTCCTGGCCACATCTCAGAGGACGGGAATCTTCCCTTTCCAAATCCAGGCATACTCAGCCTGCGTTGTTACAATCCCAGCCCGCACCGGATTTTCACACACATACTCCACTCGATCCACCAGGCTGTCATTCGATCGCAGCACATGATCGAAGAACTCCTCCTGCCAAACCGGTCCCGCACGCTTCAGAGCGACATTGATAAACCGCGCCGATCGGCCTTTGATCGCCTTCATGACCTCGGGCAAGCTATAGCTCCAGCCATCTTCGCGGCGAAGTGGTGAATAGATCAGGTGCACATGATCGGGCATGACGACAGCGGCATGCAGGTCGAATTTCTGGCCATTCTCCTGAAGGCAACATTCGAGAACAATATCGCGAGCCGAAGACGGAAGTTGCCAGCGCCGATCGGTGGTGAAGGTGACGAAGAGCGGGTGATCGTCCTTCTGATAGTGAGGTAGACGACGGCGGTATTCGTATTTCGGCGGCATCGTGGCCTCGGCCCGTTCGGGCCGACCGACCGGGTCAGAGACCCGGTCCCACACATTCAAAAACCGCAACATCAAAACTTAACGAATCACTGCAGCTTCTTGGCCAGCAACTCGTTCACGATCTGCGGGCTGGCTTGGCCTTTGGATGCCTTCATCACCTGGCCAACGAAGAAGCCGAGCATGGTCGTCTTCCCCGCGCGGTACTGTTCGAGCTGCTTGGGGTTAGCAGCCAAGACATCGTCGATCATCTTCTCCAGCGCCGACGTGTCGGTAGATTGCTGCGGCCGCCCTTCCTCCTCATAAACCACTGGGAAATCCTTCCCGCGCTCGAAAGCAAGATCGTAGAGATCCTTCAGCATCTTGCCCGAGATCGTGCCGGCCTCCACCAGATCGGCCGATGCCGCAACTCCCTTCATCGTGATCGGAGATTGCTCGATCTTGATCCCCTTGGCTTTCAGGCGGCCCATCAACTCGCCCTGCACCAAATTAGCCACGCGCTTTGGATTCTTCGCCCCCTTCGCCGCCTCCTCAAACTGATCCGCCATCGACTTTGAGAACGTCAGCACCTGCGCGTCGTATTCGGTGATGCCGTAGTCCTTGACCATGCGCGCCCGGCGGGCCTCGGGAAGTTCGGGCAAGGTGCGAGCAATCTCGGCCTTCCACTTTTCATCGACCACCAGCGGAAGCAAGTCCGGCTCGGGAAAGTACCGGTAATCGTGCGCCTGCTCTTTCGAGCGCATGCTGTAGGTCTTCCCCTCGTTCGAGTTGTAAAGCCGCGTCTCCTGCGTGATCTTTCCACCGGATTCAAGCACGTCAATCTGCCGTCCGATTTCGTACTCCAGCGCTTCGCGAATGAAGCGGAACGAATTCACGTTCTTGATTTCCGCCTTGGTGCCGAATTCCTTCTGCCCGCGCGGCCGCACGCTGACGTTGGCGTCGCAGCGCAGCGAGCCTTCTTCCATGTTGCAGTCGCTGACTCCCGTGTACAGGATGATTTCTTTCAGGCGCGTAAGGTATTCGTAGGCCTCGTCGGGCGAAGCGATATCAGGCTCACTGACGATTTCGATCAGCGGCACGCCGGTGCGGTTGAGATCGATGGCGGTCTTCTCGTCTGAGTCAGGAAACCCTTCATGCAGGCTCTTGCCGGCATCTTCTTCGAGGTGCACCCGGGTGATGCCGATTTTCTTCTTTCTGTTTCCAGCGGGAATCTCGATGAATCCAAATTCGGCCAGCGGCTTGTCATACTGCGAAATCTGGTATCCCTTGGGCAAGTCGGGATAGAAGTAATTCTTGCGCGCGAAAATCGAAGCCTCGTTGATGCGGCACTGCAGCGCCATCGCCGCCAGCGTCGCGAACTCAACAACTTTCTTGTTGAGCACGGGCAGAGCGCCGGGCATTCCCAGGCACACCGGGCACACGTTCGAATTCGGAGGCGCGCCGAATCGCGTCGAGCAGGAACAGAAAATCTTAGTCGTCGTCAGCAGCTGAACGTGAACTTCCAGCCCGATGACCGGCTCATATTTCGTGTGGGCCGCAATGGAATCGGCCGTCGTGGTGACCATAGGGAGCGATTATAAAGGTGAAAGCGGGGCGAGAGCAGCCCAAGGGTGAGCGCTGGAACAGTATGGTGTTTTCAGCCGTGAAGAGCGAGGCGCTTATCGTTTTGTGGTGACGACAAGTCCTCTTTCAAAGCGAAATCCGCTTGCTTTGCCAGGTCATTGCACAACGCGTGCAATGCCGACGGGCACTGCGTTCTAGCGCTTTTGCTAATTTTGTTGACGTCGCGCGTCTCGAGAGTGGCATCAACGTGTTTCATTACAAAGGTCCAGAACTCAGCGTCCTTCACCGCGAGGTGGGCAAATCGTGGCAGCGTGTTCCAGTGGTCTACAAGGATACGCGCGATTGACTCACTGTAGCCCTCACCGATGGCACCGTCATCGCACTGCTGATATAGCTTGGAAGACCTGTAGAGTGCATCCCAGCTCCGAAGCACCGCTGCCTGGTCTAGAGCGTGCCGACCATCAACATCTGTGCAGCCGTGCTCTTGCGCATATCCCACTTGTGTAGACAACAGTGCGACGACCAAACTCAGAGTGATGGCGATGCTTTGCATTGCAACGCCGCGTTTACGCGCGCTCATAAAACCGAAAGAACAGCGACTGCTTCGACACCGGCTCCGCCTTCGCTGTCAGCCCCTCCATCTGCTGCTGGTTCAGCGGAGTGAACTCGCGCGCTAGTTGCACATTCTGTTCGAGCTGCGCAATCGTATCGCAGCCGATGATGACCGTGCTGACCGGCAGTGACAGCGAGTAGTACATCGCCTGCCGCATATCGAGCGTGCCGCCCGTCGTCGCCTGGATCGACATCCCCTCCCACGAATGCTTCTGCTGATCGATTGGCGGCGGCGTCCACGACGAAAGGATGCGCCCCCGCGCCGGGACTTTCATTCCGATAATCCCCATCTGCTTCTCCACCGCCAGCGGCAGCAGTTGCTCACTGAAACTGTAGTGATGCGGATCGGCGGCGTTCACCGCCATCAGGATCGTGTCGAACGGATGCCGGTGAATCGCCTCGATCAGCGCATCGGGCCGATAGTGCCCCGTAATGCCTAAATACCGGACGATTTTCTGATCGCGGGCTTCGAGTAGCGCCTCCATGGCTCCGCCCTTGGCGAAGATCTCGTTGATGTCCGTCATCGTGCCGATGTCATGCAGTTGCCACAGGTCGACATGATCGGTCTGCAGCAAGTTCAGCGACTTCTCGATCATGCGCATGGAGGCCTCGCGCGTCCGCTCTTTCGTCTTGGTCGCGAGAAACGCTTCGCTGCGGCGATGCTTCATCACCTTGCCGACATATTGCTCGCTCCAACGTTCGGGGCCTCCATAGATGGAAGACGTATCGATGTAATTGACGCCAAGGTCGAGAGCCTTCTCGATGATGGGCACGGCGACCGCTTCGTTGTTCGACTTCTCCAGAGAGGCCTGGCCGCCCAGGCTGAAGATGCCGACTTTGTATCCGGTCTTGCCCAGATTCCGCGTTGGCATCGCGTTTGTGGTCGCCGGGTTGAAAGGCAAAGTACTCGGCGCCGGGCTTGCGTGCCCCCGCGCGATCTCAGGAAGAGCCGTCGCGCCGATCGCGGCCGCCGTCATAAGACCGCTGGCTTTCAGAAAAGACCTTCGATTGCTGGATGATTTGTCCGACTTAGATTTGCTCATGAGGACCTCCGGTAGGAATGTAACGCACTACATTAACGCCGATTCCCGGCCAAATCCATGGCAAATTGAGGAGAGACGTCCGACCTTGGACCTCCGACGCCAGACCTCAGACTTAGGACGAACGGAAGACTGCAAGGTCAAACGTCCGAAGTCCGAGGTCCGAAGTCTGAGGTCCGAAGTCCGAAGTCCGAGGTCCGAATCTAGTTCGGGTTCTTCGGCGCATCCAGATACTTGTCCAACGAGATCTCAAAGTACAGCAACTCGTTTCCTTTGGCGTCCGCCACGCCTGTGATGTCGATCGTCGCGCCCGGCAGTGGCGACGTAATACCTCCGACGTCGAAGAACATGAATCCTGACTGCGTGGAATGCGGCTCAACCGCCCTCGCCGCGAATTGCGACGACTCCACTTCATCCATTTCTTTCTTGCTGATCCCGCCCTTCGTCTTATGCGGCAACGGAATGGGGCTTGGCCGTGTGTTCGACTGTGGGTTGGAGAGTCGCCTGTACAGGTCGTCCGTCGTGATCGGCGTCAGTTTCGAATGATGAGCAGTCCTCATCGTGATCGCCATGTTCGCGATGGAGATGGGCTGATCGCCATCATTGGTCACGATAAAGAAAACCGGCAGATAACCGTGGCCCGCAAAATCGATCGAAAAAATCTTCGCCTTCTCCGGCGTGTCGTAGGGATCGGCGGCGATGGCGGTCTTCTCGTCGCGGTGAAAGTCGTGCGCCGGATAATTGATGGCAGTCTTCGCCACCGGCTTCTCGAAGCTCTTCGAGGCCAGCAAAGCCGGCACAACCAGTCCAGCACCCAGTGCGAAGACGAACGAACAATGAACCCATGGTGAGGATAAGAGCCGCATGGGCTCAATTATAGAAGGCGACCGCCGCCGATGAGGCGGTTTAGAATGGCTCAGCTTGAACTACCTTCTCTACAGTCTGGTCCTGGCGCTGGCCATGTTGGGGAGCCTGCCGTATTGGCTCTACCACATTTTCCGCCATGGCAAATACCACAGCGGATTCGGCGAACGCATGGGAAGAGTTCCGCAACGCCTGATGACGGGCAACGGCTCTTCATCGAATCTGCAGACAAACCGTAGCGCCGGCGTCCCGCCGGCTGTCGCGAGGGCGTCTCGCCCTCGCTCCCGCCCACATCGCGTGATCTGGGTGCACGCCGTCTCCGTGGGCGAAGTAATCGCAGTCAGTGGGTTAATCGAACGCATGCGCCACGTTTTTCCCCAACATCGCGTGCTGATATCGACCACCACCGATACCGGACAGGCACTCGCGCGCAAGCGTTTCGCTGAAGAGAACGTCTTCTATTTTCCGATGGACTTTGCGCTTACCATCCGGCCCTATTTGCAGGCCTTGCAACCGGAACTGGTCGTGCTTGCGGAAACCGAATTCTGGCCAAACTTCCTGCGCTTGGCGCACGCCAGCGGAGCCCGCATCGCGGTGGTCAATGCGCGTATCTCAGACCGCTCGTTGCCACGCTACCTCCGTTTCCGCTGGGCTTTGCGGAAGATGCTGGCGCACGTCGATCTATTCCTCGCGCAGACCGCGGAGGATGGCGCAAGGCTGCAATCGATCGGCGCAAACCGCGAGCGGGTTCAGATCACTGGCAACCTGAAGTTCGACGTGAGCCTGCCCGCACCTCCGCCGATCGCCGACAGCCTGCGTCGCTCGCTTGCGGCTGAGAACGCGGGGCCCATACTGGTATGCGGCAGCACCGTCGAGGATGAAGAACCTCCGCTGCTGAAGGCGTTTGAAAATCTTCGCGTAGCGCATCCGCGCGCCGTCATGATCCTGGCGCCGCGCCATCCGGAACGCTTCGATGACGTCGCAATCCTCGTGCGGCAGTTGGGTATTCCGTCGGTCCGGCGTTCGCAGTGGCAGGGACAGGCGCTGGCCGGAGGCGTTCTGCTGGTCGACACCATTGGAGAGCTCGCCGCGCTCTATGCGCTGGCCGACGTTGCATTCGTCGGCGGAAGCCTGGTGCCGCGCGGCGGACACAACATTATCGAGCCGGCACAACACGGCGTGGCCATCGTGACCGGAAACCACACGGAAAACTTCCGGGACATCGTTGGCTTGTTTCAAAGCCGCGACGCGGTGCGGATTGTAGGCTTGGCGGAATTGCCTCTGATGCTGATGCAGTTGCTGGCCGACGACGCTGAACGACGCGCCCTGGGCCGCCGCGCTTTGGAAACCATCCGCTCGCAGATGGGTGCGACCGCCCGGACGCTGGAAGGACTCAAGACCCTGATCCCGGCGGAAGGCGAACCGCTGGCAGTTCCGGCGCGAGCCGCTCGTACAGATTGAATCCTCTCTCAGCCATCTACGGCAGCGTAGTCGGAACGCGGAATGCGCTCTACGATCGCGGATTTCTGCCTGTCCACCGCTTGCGAGGGCCTGTGGTCAGCGTTGGAAACCTGTCCGCCGGCGGTTCGGGAAAAACTCCCTTCGTCATGCTCTTCGGCGAATTGCTCAAAGCCCGCGGCGTCAGATTTGACGTGCTGTCGCGCGGGTACGGACGGAAGTCAAAAGGGGTGCGGCTGGTCGATCCCGCAGGCCTGCCGGGTGAGTTCGGCGATGAACCCCTGCTGATCGCGCGCAAACTCCAGGTACCCGTGATTGTTGGCGAAGACCGGTACGAAGCTGGGCGCCTTGCAGAATCGAGATTTGGTGTTCAGTTGCATCTGCTCGACGACGGCTTTCAGCATCGGGCGCTGGCGCGGGACTTCGACATCGTCCTCGTCACGCCGCAGGATGCGAAAGACCATTTGCTCCCCGCCGGGCGATTGCGCGAGTCCCCGAGGTCATTGCGCCGCGCGGATGCGGTGGTGTTGTCCAGCGGAGCTTCCGCGGATTCGTTTCCGTTGAACGGAAAACTGGTTTGGCGCGTGCGGCGCGGGATCGTGCCGAAAAATGTTCCGCCCCGCCCCGTCGTGTTCTGCGGCATCGCCCGCCCGCAGAACTTTGTGCTGCAACTGAAGACAGCAAACATCGAACCGGTCGCCGAAGCGTTCTACCGCGATCACCACGCTTACAGCGAGATGGATGTTCGGGAGTTGCTCGCGCTCAAACAGCAGAGCGAGGCAGATGGGTTCGTAACGACCGAGAAAGATGCCGTCAACCTGGGAGGGTATCTGTCTGCCCTGTCGCCGCTCGCAGTGGTCCCGGTCAAAATGGAACTGTCCGATGCGGCTAACGCCGTCGATACCGTGCTGCATAAGATCGAAGAACGAAACCGCCCCGCATGAGAGAATCGGTTGCGTAGCGCCGGCGCCCCGCCGGCTGTCGCGTGGGCGTCTCGCCCACGCACCTCGGACCGGCAACGGCGCTAGAAGGTTTTTCACCCATCGCAACATGACGAAGCATCTGAAAGAAGCCGAACGGCTGATGAAGATCGTCGAATCGTTCCCCAAGATCACTGTCACGGTACTGGGAGACCTCGTCGCGGACGAGTTCGTTTTCGGCGAAATATCGCGCGTGTCGCGCGAGGCTCCCGTACTCATCCTGAAGCATCGCGAAAGAACCGTGGTTCCTGGTGGCGCCGCCAATGCCGCCAACAACCTCGCGGATCTTGGAGTCAATGTCCTCCCCGTGGGCATCGTCGGCGACGACGAGCCTGGGCGGATGCTGCTGAAATACTTCCGCCACAAACGGATCGCGGTCAGCGGCGTGCTCAAAGACAAGAGCTATACGACCGTCACAAAGACCCGCATCCTGGCCGGCATGACGCATACATCGCGGCAGCAGGTGGTGCGCGTGGACCGCGAGCCGCAGGAAGCGCCGAACGCTCATCTCACGCGCGAACTGTATCTGGCGGCGCGGAACTATGCGCATGCATCCGACGGATTGCTCGTGTCGGATTACGGTTATGGCGCGGCGACACCCGCGATCGTGACCACCCTGCTGGAAAAGGGCAAGCTGGGGACCGTGCCGGTCATCGTCGATTCGCGCTACCGCCTGCTGCAGTATCGTGGTGTGACCGCCGCCACTCCCAACGAGCCGGAGGTCGAAGAGGCTCTCGGCGTTGGCATCGGGCAGGACTGGAACAAAGTCATCTCCGCTGGTGAGCAGGTGATGGAACGCATGAAGCTGCAGTCGTTGGTGATCACGCGCGGACGGGATGGGATGGTCGCGTTCGATCGCAAGCACAAGCCGGTCGATATCCCGATCTTCGGCTCCGATCAGGTAGCGGACGTGACGGGCGCGGGAGACACCGTGATTGCAGCATTCACGGCTGCGGTCGCCGCCGGAGCGGCCACGGAAGAAGCCGCGCAACTGGCCAACTATGCCGGCGGAATTGTTGTGATGAAGCGCGGCACGGCAACGGTTTCGACAGAAGAGTTGCTGCAGGCGATTGAGCAAACGCCGCCGGCGACACGACCTCATTGAACTTGCGACCTTTGAACACAAGCGAGAAAATCCTGAGCCGCGAGCAACTTCGCGAGCGCGTCGAATCATGGCGCCGCGCTGGCGAGCGCATCACGCTCGCGAACGGCGGGTTCGATCTGCTGCACGTGGGGCATGTGCGTTACCTGCGCGGGGCGAAAGCGCTCGGCGGCAGACTCGTGGTTGCCGTCAATTCCGACGAATCGGTGCGAGCGCTCAAGGGCGATGGACGGCCGATCATGCCTGCCGAGGAACGGGCCGAGATTGTGGCCGCGCTGGCCGACGTGGATGCGGTCGTGATCTTTTCGGAACTCGACGTGCGGCCGATCATCCGCGAGATTCGTCCCGACATTCAGGCCAAGGGCACCGACTACACGGCAGACTCCGTACCCGAGCGCGACACGGTTGCGGAATATGGTGGACGCGTCGAGATTGTCGGCGACTCCAAGGATCACTCGACCACCGAGATCATCCGCTCGCGGCTCGTGCCGAGGAAAGCTTGACCGGCAAGACGGAAGCTTCTTCGACCATTGAGCGCCTCCTCATCGTGCGTTTGAGCGCGATGGGCGACGTCATCCACACCCTGCCCGCGGCGCAGGCCTTGCGCGAGGCGTTTCCTGACGCGATGATTGGCTGGCTCATCGAAGAACGATGGGCCGAGCTAGTGTCCGCGTCCGGAACTCCGCGGCGCGGCCCGCGATCGGCAGGGCGTCCACTGGCGGACTGGGTGCATCCTGTAGATCTGAAGGGATGGAAGAAGTCTCTGTTTACAATCTCGACAGCGCAACAGATCGCGAAGGCCTGGAACGACGTTCGCGCCGCGCGCTATGACGTTGCGGTCGATTTGCAGGGAGCGATCCGGTCGGCTGTGCTGGCGCGATGGTCGGGAGCGCGGGTGGTGTATGGTGCAGCCGAGCCGCGCGAGTCTCCGGCAAGCTTGTGGTACACGCGCAAGGTTGTTACGCGGGGGACGCACGTGGTTGAGCAGGCCATGTCGATCGCCGAGGCAGTCGCTCAGAGGAAGTTGAGTGTGCCGCGCATTGAGTTCCCCGTCGATCCTTTGATGGAAGAGAGCATCGGTAAAGACCTTGAGCAGCATGGTCGCGGCGGCTTCGCCATCTTGAATCCGGGGGCAGGTTGGGGAGCGAAGCGCTGGCCGGCGCAGCGCTATGGCGAGGTCGCTCGCGCACTGGCTAAAGACGGATTGACCTGCCTGGTGAATTGCGGTCCGGGTGAGGAGGCTTTGTTCGAAGAGGTCAACGCGGCGAGTGGAGGCGTGGTAAGGCCGACGAAGACCTCCATCTCGGGACTGATCGCGCTTACAAGGCGGGCGCGCCTGTTCATCGGCGGAGATACGGGGCCGATGCATCTGGCAGCGGCGTTGCAGGTCCCGGTGGTGGGCATTTTCGGGCCGACGGACCCTGCGCGCAATGGGCCCTATGGAACCCGGAGCATCGTCTTGCGGAATCCGGCGAGCCCGACCACGCATGCGCGCAAGGCGCAGCCTGACGAAGCGATGCTTGAGATCACCGTCGACTCGGTGGTGAATGCCGCGCGCCGCCTGCTCGCAACGGAAGGTGCTCATGGCTGAGTCGAGCATGGAATGGTCGAAGATTGCCCGCCGCATTCGCGTGCCGTTGGGATTCGTGTTTGCCGTGGTGTACTTCTGGCTGGCGCGGCCGACTTGGCGCTTCATTGCGTTCGGCGCGATCGTGATTGTGCCGGGGCTGTTGATTCGAGCGCTGGCCTCCGGACATGTGCGCAAGAACGAGGCACTGGCGACTTCCGGTCCGTACGCGTATACGCGGAATCCGTTGTATCTCGGGTCGTTGCTGATTGGGATTGGCTTTGCCGTCGCGGCGCGGAGTTGGTGGGTGGGAGTTGTTCTGGTGCTGATGTTCTTCGCCATCTATCTGCCGGTGATTCGCAGGGAGGAGGCGTTCCTGCGGCAGAAGTTCCAGGAATTCGAGGAATATGCGCGGCGGGTGCCGCGAATGTTCCCGCGGCTGGCGCCCGCCCGCTCGGAGGGCGAGCCTGGAGGGTTCTCCTTCGGTCTTTATATGAAGCATCGCGAGTACAACGCGCTGCTGGGAGCAGCGGCCATGACAGGCGCTCTGATCTTGAAGATGATGCTCTTCAAGAACTAACCGCAGAGTCGAGCAACGACACGCCGAGCTACTCAAGAGTTCACCTCAGGAACAGTTTCCGGACAGCCCGCGTGAGGCGGGGGAAGCGATCTTCAACGATCCGTTTGAACAGCTTTCCGGGAGCGAACTGATTCTGCAGGCCGACGTCGTCGTAGTGGCCGGTCAAGTCGATGAATGAGAAGTGCGGATGAGCCGTCTTGTGGAGGCAGAACTGGGAGTAGGGCAGCGCAAAGATTGTGGCGCCGACCGCCTCGGCGAAGTGTACCGCGAACGGAAACACCAGCGTCGGTTCGAAACTCGTGTTGTGCTCCCACACGGAGCGCGTGAAGTCGTCGCCGCAGACGAAGCCGCCAACGCGCACCTTTGGATACACGCGAATCAAATCAATCGTGATGCCCTTCAGCGTGTGGTCTCCGTCGATGTACGCCAGATCTAATTCGCCGTCGTTGATCTGATCGATGACTTCGGTTGTCTTTCCGCGTAGGATCACTCTTTTGTTCGCGGCGAAGTCGGTCTTCGCCTTGGTTTCCTCGAGGTAGGCTGCGAGCACGGCATCTTCATGATTCGCCGGCTTGTTCCAATCGGACAGGTGGCGCCACGGGTCGACCATGTAATAGGTAGTTAAGCTCCCGCAACGCTGCAAGGCAAAGGCTGCAAAGTCGCCGCGGTAGACGCCGACCTCGGCCATGCGCCGGGCTCCGATGGAAGCGATGAATTCGACCCAGAGATCCATTCGGGATTGCGAGCGCGAAATACACTTCCGAAGAAGCTGCTCGGGCGAATCACCTTCCGCGGCAGCGGAAGCGGCGGCGCTGAGGTGATCTCTTTCCAGGTTGGATTGATCACGCATGATTGCTGACTTGATGCTTCGCCAGTGCCCCTTCGGCGCAGGTCATTTCTGAGCCAGCAGCTGTTTGGCGCGGCTGAGTTCGGGGCGGGTTGAGCTTCCGCCGGCGCAAGTCTTCAGCAACATTGAGTAGTAAGCGTTGGCTTCGCTTTGCTTGCCGGCTGCTTCGGCGGCGCGGGCTGCGCCGTAGAGGCCGTTGAAGCGGTTGGGGTTGAACTTCAGGTCCGTCTGATATTCGGCCAGAGCTTGCTGCGGGCGCTTGGCTTCGAGCAGGATCTCGGCAATCATTTCGCGCGTGGGAATGCCCTGGGGCTCGTCGCCGAGTTCGTCTTCCTTGTCGGCGATGGGCCGCAGGGTTTCGACAGCGTCGTCGTACTTGCCTTCGGCGAATGCGAGCCAGGCCTGCGCTTGCTTGAGATCGGTCTCGGTGGCTTCGGCGAAGTCCTTCTTGTTGGAGGTCACGAACTTCTGATGGATGGCATCGATCGCGGCGACATCTTTGCGGACGTCGTCGGGCTGATGCAGGTGAGCGGCGCCGATCGCTTTGGCCCAGTAGCCGACAGAATCGGAGGCGGTGCCTTCGACAATCATCGGGGTCAGAGCAGCGGCGGTCGCCCAGTCCCGCATCTCGAGCGGATAGAGGGCCGCAAAGTTCGCCTCGGTGGCGAGGTGTGGATCGAAGCCAACGCCGTACATATCGTGCATTTCGGGCATGGCCTTGACTTCATCCATGAGAGCCTTCGCGTCGGCCTCGCGGCCGCTTTGCAGATAGGCATAGAAAAGAAAATCCATGGCGTGGAATTGATGGCCTTCGCCGCCCATGTGCATGGCAGCGGCTTTGCGAGTGGCGGCGATGGAGGCGAGATTGGAATTGATGTCGTCTTGCCAGAGGCCGACGCGGGCGAAGATGTGCGAAGGCATGTGGAGCGCGTGGGGCGCAGCGGGTGCAACCTGGGCGTAGCGGCGGGCGGCAGGAATGCCGCGCTCGGCCAGCTGCGGCTTGTCGTAGGCGTGAATCAGGTAGTGTGCCACGCCCGGATGATCGGGCTGGGCGGCGAAGAGCGGCTCCAGGATCTTTGCGGCGGCAAGGCGATTGGCGAAGGTCGCGTCGTGGTGCGGTTCGGAGGCGAGCAGCGAGAGAGCGTAGAAAGCAGCGCCCTCGTGATCGGCGGGGAAGCGCTCGTACACCTGCTTCATGGCGTCGGAGTAGGCTTTGGTGCGGGCGTCATTGTCGAGCGTGTCGGAATGCTCGTAGAAGGCCGCGATGGCGACGATGTAACCGATCTCACGATGGGTCGGCCTCATGGCAAACCTGGCGGCCTTGACTTCGCTCTGCCCGCGGGCAAGCACGGCAGTGTCGGGCTCATTCCAGAGTTGATGCCAGATGCTCATGGCGATGCCCCAATGAGCCATGGCGCAATGCGGGTCGTCCTTTGCGACCTGCATGAATTCCTTTTCGGCTTCTTCGTACCAGAACGAATGCAGCAGGGCCACGCCGCGGGTGAAGGACTTTTGCACGGCCGGGTCGCAGGAGACGGGGAAATAGACGGTGCCGAGTTGCGCCTCCGTGAGCTCTTCGTGGTGATGATGCTCTTTGTCGTCGTCGGCGAAGGCGCTGAAGTTCAGCAGGCTGACAAACAAGAGCAGACAGGCGAGGCGTTTCATAGAAGACCCCATGAGAGATGTGACGGAATTCTATTCAGGCGCGCGGAGAGGGTCAAACTTGGGGCAATGATGGGGACGAGGGAGACGTCAGAGCGTGGTGACATTTCTTTCGACGGATTTTCTAAAATCTTGATTTTGTTGAGGTTAGGCAGCGCCGATCCGGTGTGATGGCCGCAAAATCTTGAGCCGCAAGGACTTACACGTAAAATCTTCTGGAATAAGGAGTTAGCCTCGCTCTGGTGAGGATTCTGACGGAGACTTATTTCCTGCAGCGGAGCCAAAACCATGATTCCGTTGGAGATTGACGAGATCGGCTTGGCGGCCTGTCCGCAAAATATTGATCTGCAAAGACTTAACGATAAGAGATCTTGGAAGAAGGAGCTCATTGCCGTCCACACGTTCGTCAGCTTATGGCTGCTGGAGAATAGGATGAGGGAACCTTCGCGCATACAGTTAAGATTGCTCCTTTTCGGAACTCTCAGTAAAGGTCGTTCGTCACAGGAAATGCGTTTTCTGCCTGTGGAAATCTGTGGAAAAGGAAGCTGCGCCCGAGCCTGTGATATCTGGATGATTCGCGCTGATGGCGCGGACCGGAAGTGGTGAGCATCTAATTGGTTCGAGCGGTTATTGCCCGCGGCCCCCGAACAACCTTACGATTGGATCCGTCATGCAGAAAGCGATCTCGATCCTGTTCGTCGTTTCATGGTTAGCAGTGGCCAATTCCGCGCAGACTGCGGATGCCCCTGTTCCTGTGCTGGTGGAGTTATTTACTTCCGAGGGCTGTTCCAGCTGCCCTCCCGCAGACGCGTGGCTGCAGCGACTCGACTCCGCCCAACCC
>Ga0335083_10004797_pt1 | contig 17178 bp, 14 predicted proteins | sample Lox_Sample_42_FD_206716 | JGI IMG/M metagenome (GOLD analysis project Ga0335083, IMG submission 206716) | Soil microbial communities from Loxahatchee National Wildlife Refuge, Florida, United States - Lox_Sample_4.2 | ecosystem: Environmental > Terrestrial > Soil > Wetlands | place: USA... | reverse complement strand
TGTAGTATTCTAGTGGGCAGATTGACAATTTTGTCCTATGTCCCAATTACGAATCAGTATGTCCCCCGTTTTCCTAGAAGCTAATCTGCGGCAATGTTAGATTTCTTAAAGAACATTGTTGGATGTTTTTGAATAGTCAAAAAAGTCTGTCGGAAGTTCCGATGAAATAAAAGATGCTAGTGGCAGTTAAAATTTCCTAAGCTGATCCTAAAACTAAAAAGGTTAAAAGCGGCAATCTCAGGTTGCCGCTTTTTTCTTTCCAACGCCGATGAAACGGCAGTTTTATTACTGTCCAACAGTATTGGCAGGGCCGGCGGGAGGGGGGGATTCATCTTTACTGTGCTGGCTATAGCTGATGAAGGCGGCGCCAATAACAATCAAAATAACGCCAATCCATCGGACGGAGGACACCTTTTCGCCAAGAAAGATAATGGCGGCGAAGGTGGCGAAGACAAAACTTAACGAAGTGAGAGGCCAGAGAAAGCTGATATCACTTTTCGACATCAAAATAACGAGGCAAAGGAAAAAAAGGGCCTCGAAGAAAACGCCGAAGAGGATTTGCGGATTGAGTGCGCCGGCTTTAGCCACGCGCAAAATTTCCCCCATGGTAATGCCATGCATCTCGCCGATATGGAGCATGCCTTTTTTGAGCAAGATGACACCTGCTGATTCGAAAACAAGGCCGACAATCAAAATCAGAAGCAACTTAAACATGGTTTCATTTAACCATGAAACAAACGAAAAACACGAAGTTTTTGATTACAAATTGATTACAAATCCTGGTAACGGATCAATTGAATGCCAAGCTTTTTAACCTGCTCGCAGACTCGCGGGCTGATGAGGGCTTCAAATTCGTGCCTGAATTTGTCCAGGGAGGGATGGGAATAAAGTTCCGAATCGCCAGGTGGCAGTTCGGGAAGGAGTTTTAGGACATAGTCTTCGTCCACGCGGCCATCCTGTAAAAGGCCAAAGGTGATTTGAGTGTGCTTGATGCTTTTTTGCTTTAGAGTTTCTCGTGCCTGGCTGGACAACCAATCGAAGATAGCCGCATGTGAAACACGGTAAAAAAGATATCCTTTAGACATCTTCCAACTGCGGGCCAGGCAATCACGGGTAAAGCGGAGGCGGCGGATATCGAATTTTTCTGAATCATCCATCAGAATTTTGAAAATGACGGGATGCAAATGGAGGTGTAAATGGCCGTTGATGTGGTCGAATACAAGCCCGGTGGAGCGGAATTTATCAAATTGGGCCTGGATTTCCGCGCGAAGCGGATCGAGCAGGTCGCTATCAAAAAAATATTTCATGCCCACACCGACGGGGCTGTTGGAGAATTCGCCGCGTGGGTTTACGAGGCCAGGGATCTTATCGTGGGCTAAGGCGCTATGGCCGTGAAGCAAGGTCAAGTGAAGGCCAACGCCGAGCATGGGGTTGTCTTTGGCCAGTTTAACCGCTTCATCGAAGCCAGGTTCATTCACCATCAAGCTCGCGGTAGTGAGGATTCCTTCGCGATGGGCGCGAATCACAGCTTCGTTAACAGAACGTGAAAGGCCGAAATCATCGGCATTAACGACCAGGCGGCGGGTGGTGGACGGCTGGGGATTGGAGTCGCCCATTTTACGGATTTCCGTAATTACTGGCGGCCATCCCAAAGGAAAAGCGCAGCCACGATTGAAAAATCAGCGCCAGTTTTTGGGGTTTGGACAATCCGACGGGGCGGGCCGCAAAAACGTTAAAATGCGCGCGTTCCAGCTTTTTCAGGAGCCGCCAATAGACCATGCCCATAAGTTCAGCGGCGACCATGCTTTTGCGGTCTTCGGACGGCAAGGTCTCTTGCGCCGCGGAATAAAAAGCTTTGGCGCGGGCGGCAATTTTTTCAGCCAGCGCCCGATAATTTTCTGTATAACTGCCCAGCAGAATTTCATTCTCAGAGACATTGAATTTTTTGAGTTCGCTTTCGGGTACATAAATTCTTCCGCGTGCGGCATCGGTTTTGACGTCGCGTAAAATGTTCGTGAGCTGGAGCGCTTTGCCCAGATAAATGGCGTATTCGCGGGTACGAGGGTTTTTATAACCAAAAATTTCGATGCTCAAAAGACCGACAACTGAAGCCACGCGATAGCAATAAAGCTCTAATTGCTCGAAGTTTTCGTAGCGCTTAACGTCGAGATCCATCTCGCAGCCTTTGATAAGATCGTCGAACAAGTCGAATGAAAGGGAATATTTTTGAATGACCGGTTGCAATTCACGGTTTACGGCAAATTCCGGAGGTTGGTTTTCACAGGCTCGTCTAATATCGGCGCGCCAGGCGGCGAGTTGCTGGCGACGCTCTTCGACGGGGGCGCTGTCTTCATCGGCAACGTCATCTACGTTGCGGCAAAAGGCATAGAGAGCGGACATGGCGTCGCGCCGGGGTTTGGGAAGGAGGACGAAGGCGAGCGCGAGATTGGAAGCGCTTTTGCGGGTAATCGCGCGGCTGTGTTGCATTCAGGACTTGGGTTGGTCTGTCAGATTTTCTCTGCGGCGAAGCGGAGGCAAACCGCCAGTGTGAGCAAGGGTTGGGTTCATGCGGGATTCGCGACGACGCTTGCGGCGACGCTTTTTCTTAAATGCAAGAGCCCAGATAAGGACGATGAGCGCGGGGATGACGACGGCGCCTACCAGCATCAAAATGCCCAGGACAAACTGGGTTGAATTCGCAGTTGTGATAGAAAACTTCATTCGGTGGTGATGTCTCCTCCCATATTGAGGCGTTGCATGCGATAACGCAAGGCGTGGCGAGTCAATTTAAGCCGGTCGGCAGCACGGGTCAGGTTTGAATTATTTTGGTCAAGCGCAGCAGAAATAAGTTCGCGTTCGATGCGCCCGAGCGCGTCATCAAGCGATTCATCAAGCCCGACGGAAACGGCCTGGTTTTTTTGCAGGCGGGCTTCGATTTGGAAATCCGGCAAACTGGCGGGCTGAAGTTCCCGCGTGGTTTCCAAAATCAGGGCGCGTTCAATGGCGTTGCGAAGTTCGCGGATGTTGCCAGGCCAGCGATGCGAGAGCAATTTCTGGCGCGCAGCACGGGAAATTGTCCCAACACTCTTATTCATGGCAACCTGGAATAATTTCAGGAAATGATCGGCCAGGAGCAGGACGTCATCGCCGCGTTCGCGCAGCGGCGGCAGATTAAATTGCACAACATTCAGGCGATGGAACAAATCTTCGCGGAACTGATCGCCGGTGATGGCGGCGGCGATGTCGCGATTCGTTGCGGCGATGAGCCGGACATTGACGCGCAGTTCCTGCGTGCCACCAACGCGGGTGAAGCTGCCGTCCTCTAAAAAGCGCAGAAGCTTGGCCTGGAGCGGCTTGCTCATGTCCGCGATTTCATCCAGAAAAATGGTGCCGCCGGCGGCTTCTTCCACGCGCCCCATTTTTTGTTTCACGGCGCCGGTGAAAGCGCCGCGTTCGTGCCCGAACAATTCGCTTTCCAGCAGGGTTTCAGGAATGGCGGCGCAATTGATGCGGACGTAGTTTTGGTGGCGCCGCTGGCTCAAACCGTGCACTGCGCCGGCCACGAGTTCTTTGCCGGTGCCGCTCTCGCCAAGAATCAGAACGCGGGCGTCGGTTTGCGCGACGGTTTGGATTAATTTCCGCAGCTCGCGTATTTTGTCAGATTCCCCAACAATTTGCTCGAGGGTGAAGGTTTCGTGGGTGCGTGAGCGCAATGCAGCGTTTTCACGCAACAGCCGGTAGCGTTCGGCGCAGCGGGCGACAGCGTGAAGCAGTTCTTCCGGCGCAAACGGTTTAGCCAGGTAGTCTACGGCCCCCGCCTTGATGGCTTCAACAGCGAGGCGCGGTGTGGCATACGCGGTGAGCATGAGCACCGGCAATTCCGGCTTCTGTTCCCGGAGTTTCTTCAGGAGCTCGTAGCCGCTCATGCCGCCGAGCCGAACATCCGTGATGACCATGAAGAAATCTTCGCGGGCAATCAGGTCCAATGCGTCTTCGGCCGATTCTGCAACCTGCACGGCATAGCCTTCATCCTTCAAAACGGTTTCGAGGGAGCGGCGCATGTTTTTCTCGTCGTCCACGACCAGAACTGGAGAGAGAGGAAAATTCATTTGCGTAAATTCACAATTGCTTTTGCCGGGAACGTTAATATAAATTCCGCGCCTTTTCCAGCTTCTGATTTTACCTGGACGGTGCCGCCGTAGAGGTCAACGTTATGTTTGACGATGGCGAGGCCCAGGCCGCTGCCTTTGACCTTGGTGGTATAATAGGCTTCAAAGATGCGGGTGACTTTATCCCGCGGGATGCCCGGACCATCGTCGCGAATAGAAATTTCGGTAGTATAATCCGGCCCGCAGGCGGCTTTGATGAAAATATTGCCTCCTTTGCTCAGGGCATCGCGGGCGTTTGAGAGAAGATTGACGAAGATTTCCGCGAGATGGTTGCGCTGCATGAGCAGGGGCGGGAAATAATCAGCATATTTGCGGTGGACTTTGATTTCGGTAGGTACGGCCGAGGGAAAAACCTGGGTGACAGCACGTTCCAATTCCGGGATGACCTCGAGTTTTTCAACCCGGCCTTCGCTTAATTCGGCATAACCCATAATTTGCGTCACGACGCGGTCAGCGCGCGCGACTTCCTCCTGGATGATTTCGATTTGCTGGGCGGCGGAATCTTTGTTTTCGGATAGCGAACGTTTGAGCGAGTAGGTGGCGTTGGTGATAACGGCCAGGGGATTTTTAATCTGATGGGCAAATTCAGCAGCCAAACGGCCGGCGGAATGCAACTGGCTTTCGCGCACGGCAAATTCGCGGGCTTCTTCGAGTTCGCGGCGCTGGCGTTCGGCCAGTGCCTGCACGCCATAGCAGCAGAAGGTGAGCAAAAGCAGCACGAAGATATGGAGGACGAATGATTCCGGAGGCAACGCGTCCTGATCGGGTTGTTGCGGCGGCGAGCTATCGTAGTGATACGAATGGTGTGATGAAGGTGAATGCGCCTGGGCGATGGCGGAATTTGTTTCTGCCGGGGTGTGCGGCGGTGAATGCGCCTGGGCGGCGGCTGAATTTGTTTCTGCTTGAGGATGCGGTGCGGGCACTGACCAAATTTGGATGATTTGGTACCGGCCAACATCAGCAAAGAGAACACTGGCTCCAATGTAAAATGCACATAATACCAGGTTTAATACGATTTGCGGCATGGCCAGCGGAATGCTGATGGCGTTGAGCACGACCAGGATGGGGAAAATCCAGAAGGCGATGCTTTCCGAGCCATCGGTAATCAGGATCATGCCGGCCATGAAAAGGCCGTCCAACAGTCCCAGCACGAAGGCCAGCCATTGGAACAGTCCCGGCGGGAACCGTTCCCAGAAAAAAAAGAACCCCGCGGCGATGGTGTTGCAAATAAAATAAAGCAGGAAAAAACTGCGCAGGGTTTGGACAAGGATGGTTTGGGCGCTGGGCGGGCCGTTAAACCAATCGGAAGAAAAAACAAAGTATAAGGCCACCGCGAGGACGCCTATCCTGACGGGCATCACGAAGCGGCGTTGCACGGCCACGATGCGCTCCGCCTGCCGTGCCGGTTCAGGCGGCGGCGTGGACAGCAACCCGGGGAAGGCTTTGAGCCATTGCCAGAGACCTAGTTTCACGATGGGCTAACTCAGTTGCCGGCTAATGCGGTCGTTAGACGGCGATTAACCATTTAACGTTTGAACGATAAAACGCGTTCGACAATTTTCTCCACAGGCCAGAGGCGGCCAATGCCTTCGTAGCCGCACGAGAGCATGCCTTTGTCCGGCCCGATAAATTCCGCGCCGCGGGACTTGAGCAGCTTCACATTGGATTGGGTGGCCGGATGGAGCCACATCTTGCCGTTCATGGCCGGGGCGAGCAAAAGCTTGGCTTTGGGATTGAGCGCGAGCGCGATGCAAGTCAGCGCGTCGTCGGCGATGCCGTTGGCCATTTTGGCCAGGACATTGGCGGTGGCGGGCGCGATTAAAAGGAAATCTGCTTCGTCTGCCAGGCGGACGTGGGCGGGTTGCCAGCCTTCTTCTTCATCGTAGAGATTCGTAACGACGGGATTGCGCGTGAGGGTTTTGAAGGGCAGGGGCGTGATGAAGTGCTGCGCATCGGCGGTCAAGACGGTGCGGGTATCGCATCCGGCTTTGGTAAGCAGAGACGCTAAATCAGCCGCCTTATGCGCGGCAATGGAACCAGTTACGCCCAAAACGATCTTCATAATCGTTATTGGGAAGATATATGTGTTTTTAAGTGAATGCGATAAGAAAGCGGAGAAGGGGGGCGACAGGAGAGAAATGATATATTCGCGGGAAAGGCTTAACATCCTTAACATTGTTGATTCGCAGGTACTTAAGGCTTAACACCATCCTTAACAAAACGGGAAGCACCCTTAACATTGTTGATAGCCAAGGGCTTAAGGCTTAACATTTACCTTAGGTTGGCTTGGCAGACCGGCGCCTGGGCCCGTTGCGCGCGCATTTTTTCGGCCTCGATAATGGACTGGGCGCGGCGCAAGTCTTCCTGTTTGCTGGTGCTGATGACCAGATAATCGAAGTTTTTCCACTGGACGATTTCCTGCCGGGCGGCCGCCACGCGTTTGCGAATGACTTCGGGGGAATCGGCGGCGCGGTTTTTCAAGCGGCGCTCGATTTCGGAAATGGAGGTGGGCGTTAGAAAAATGGTGACCAGGGCCTGCTTCAATTCAGGCACTGCCTGCGCCTGTTCGCGAATGGTGGCGGCGCCCTGGACATCCACGTTCAATAATACATCCTTGCCCGCGCGCAGTTTATCAAGCAATTCGGATTTCAGCAGGCCGTAGCTGTTGCCATAGACGGTGGCATGTTCCAGGAAATTTCCCGCCTGAACCCGTTTCAAAAAATCCTGGGCTTTGAGGAAATAGTAATCCGCGCCATTTTTTTCCCCGGAGCGCGGTGGACGGGTGGTGCAGGTGATGGCGCGGACCATGTTCCGGCGCGCGCGGAGCAATTGCCGGCACAGGGTTGTCTTGCCGCCGCCGGAGGGCGCGGAGATTAAAATGAGAAGCGGGTTGGTTTTGGCTTTCTTCATTCCACGTTTTGCGCCTGCTCGCGGAACCGTTCCAATTCCGCCTTGAGGGTGACCACTTCGCGGGAAATAACCGCGTCGTTGGCCTTGGAGCCGATGGTGTTGATTTCGCGGTTCATTTCCTGCGCGAGAAAATCCAGCGTGCGGCCGACGGGTTCGGAGGATTTCCGGCAATCTTCGAACTGCTGGAAATGGCTTTGCAGGCGGGTCAATTCTTCCGAGATATCCGAGCGATCGGCAAAGAGGACGATTTCCTTTAATAAACGTTCGTCATCGGGGGCAATGTTCTCAAGGCCGGCGCTTTTGATGCGTTCGAGCAGTTGTTGGCGGTAATTCTCAGCGGTCAATGGGGCCTGCTTGTGGATTTTATCCACGGACTTGCGCATGATGCCGATGCGCGCTGTCAGGTCACTGGCTAAATGTCCGCCTTCGCGCTCGCGCATTTTTACGAGAGCGCCGAGCGCCTGGGCGAGGGCTTTTTCCACCGCGGGCCAGACTTTGTCCGCTTCCACCAATTCCTCGTCGCTTTGAAAAACGCCGGGGGCGCGGACGATTTGGTCAAGTGTCACGCCGTTGGGAATCTTTAATTGTTTGGCGAGTTTGGTGAGTTCCGTGGCATAGGCTTCGGCCAGGCTTTTGTTAATGTGCATGCGGGCGGAGATTTTTCCTTCAGCGGCATGAACGGCGATGCGGGCAGTCACACGGCCGCGGCCGATGCGGGCGTTGATGGCGTCGCGCACCTGGGCTTCGAGCATTTCCAGTTCGCGCGGAAGATTTACGGAAATTTCGGACTGGCGGCGGTTGACCGCGCCCAGTTCGACGGTGATTTTGAAACCGTCGCGGGCGCATTCGCCGCGTCCATAACCCGTCATGGATTTCATGGCGGGGAGGATGGAGGAATTTCCAATTTGATGCGAATAAATTCGCCAAAAGCCGTCGCCAAAAATTAGATGGTTCTTACTGCACCTTCAATGGCTTCCGCAAGCTCTCCATCAAATATCTCTGTGCCGTCGTCGGTTTGCTGTAGTTTCCCTTTTGCTATTGGCAAAAGATGTTCAACTGCAATTTTTTGCCGCAACAAAACAGCGAGTTCCTCTCTTGATAAATTCTGTATGGGCTTATGCCAAGCGTCCCTGCAACGGGTGATCAAACCACTTTCCCAATTAGGTTCAATCCATGGGCCTAGTAAATTAGAAAGTGAATTATGTTCTGCCTTCACCGTTATATCGAACGCTTGTTGCAGATCAAAATCCCTCAATATCTCATCACTTCGGTGGGCCTTGTTTTTTTCCGGCGATGGCGCCAGCCAGCATCCCGATGCCAAAGATGAGAAGCACGATGCCCCAGATGAGATCAATGTTGACGCCTGGCAGGCGGGGGGAGGCGCCGCCGGAGAAGCTGGTAATAACGAGGAGCACGCCAATGAGCGTGAACATGAGGCCAATTGGCCAGCGAATATCGAGTCCCATAATTTTAGTTTGGTTTCGTTTTTAAAATTTACCAGAAAATGATGTTCAGGATGACGCAGCAGACGAGCAGAATTGTGGCCAGTACCGGCGGGCGCAGGAGGAAGTGAGTTTCATCGTCCTTGAGCTTGGGCGTGAGCGAATAGACCAGTCCTTTGAGTTCTTCGTCCGTCTTGGTGCGGGCGGTGGCCAGGGAAATTCCGGTGGTGAAAATGAAGCAACTGGCAAAGGCGAAGCTCGCCAGCCAGAAATTTTGCGCCATGCTGCTCGGCAAAATGCAACTAGCGGGAATGGTGCTGTGCCCGAGGAAATGCCAGAGGTAAGCGCCCTGGAGGCCCGGCGTGCCACCGGTATAAATCGTCAGCGAATGAAACAACGCCGAGGTGCACGTCCCAATAATCAATCCATAGAAAGCGCCGGTGCCGGTGGTGCGCGCCCAGAACATGCCGAGCAGGAACGTGGCAAACAGCGGAGCGTTTACAAAGCCGAAGACCAATTGGATGACGTTCATCGCATTGGAATAATGGCTCGAAAAATACGCGCAGAAAATGCTCAGGATGATGCCGACCACCGTCGAGGCCTGCCCGACGACGAAATAATGCCGGTCGGTTTTACTCGGCGCGAGGTAGGCCTGATAAAGGTCATAAGTCCAAATCGTATTGAACGCCGTCACGTTTCCAGCCATGCCAGACATGAAGGAGGCGAGCAGGGCGGTGAGCGCGAGGCCCAGCAAACCTGCCGGGCAATATCGTTCAATCAACGAAAGGGTCACGCCATTGTAGTAGGTATCGGTGACGGCATCCTGCAATTTCGTTTTCAAGTCGTCGTCTGAGAGCGCTGACGTGCTGTTGGCCTGGATGATAGCGGTGAGTTTGGCCGGGTCCATGCCGAGGCCTACGTCCGCTTTTATTTTTTCCACCGCCGCAGGGGCGTTGTCCGGCGCCGCTGCTTTTACATCAGCAACGGCGTAGCTCATTTTCGTGGCCGAAATCGCCACAGGGGGCAGGCGGTAATCTTTGCCCGGCATGACGGCCAAGGCCACGGCGACCATGCCCGGCAGGATTACAATTGCCGGAAAAAGCATCTTAGGAACGGCGGCAATCAGCGGGGTACGACGCGCGGCACTCATGTTTCTGGCCGCCATTGCGCGTTGCACGACGAGGAAGTTGGTGCACCAGTAGCCAAAGCTCAAAACGAAGCCAAGGCCGAACACAATCGGGAATACGCCCACGCCCATGGGGTTATGTTCCGGCCCGGCAATGATGGGGGTCCAGGCATGGCTCCAGGCGCCGGAGTTGTATGCTTTATCACCCAAATAAAGCGCCGAGGGATTTTGCGCCACGACGGAGAGCTTTTCCTTCAACGTGCTCCAGCCGCCGACTTCTTTTAATCCCAGCCAAACCACCGGTGCGAAGCCGAGCACAATCATGAAAAACTGCAGCACTTCGGTGTAGATGGCCGAGGTCAAACCGCCTTTTAACACATAGACCAGCACGATGGCAGAACAAATGATCAGGTAAAAGTCGTAGCTGCCAAAAACGTGGCCGCCGATGTTGTATTCATTTTTCCACGGCAGCAGGAATGAGAGCATGCGGGCCAGGGCATCCATGGAGATGCCCGAGGCGAACACGGTCATGATGGCAAAGGAAATGGAATTGAAGCACCGGACACGGCCATCGAAGCGCATATTAAGGTATTCCGGAACGGATCGCGCCTTGGAGCCGTAGTAAAACGGCATCATGAAGACGGCGAGGAAGAGCATGGCAGGAATGGCGCCCACCCAATAAAAGTGCGCAGTGGCCACGCCGTATTGCGCGCCGCTGGCGGCCATGCCAACCACTTCCAGCGCACCAAGGTTGGCGGAAATAAAGGCCAGGCCAGTGACCCACGCCGGAATGGAACGGCCGGAAGTCAGGAAGTCCGAAGAGCTTTTCAGGTATTTCCTCAGGGCAAAACCAATGCCGATGACGAAAACCGTGTAAGCGATTAAGATGGTATAGTCAACCCAGGCGAGATGAACTGATTGCATATAGGATTTGCGTGATTAAACGATTTTCGGAAAACAGTGTCAACAGATGTTTAGTACCTCTTTCGAGGGGGTAGGTTAAAGTCGCATGAATTGATGGGAGGAAATTCAGCCGCAAATCATTCGCATAACCATGAAATCGCCCGAAGAGAATGTCCGCGCGAACTGGAAAAATCAAATCTTTGTATGATTCACAAAAGAAGTCATTAGCATTAGTCTCGTTGAGGAAATCTCAATTATGACGAAGACTTGCTTGAAATCTTTCGCCCCGGCTGTGTTCACCGCGACATTGCTCGCCACCCTTTCATTGTCCGCTGCGGACGACATCGGGCGGCTTCAGCAGAGTTTTGACCAGCCGCCGGACGATGCGCGCATCATGGTGCGCTGGTGGTGGTTTGGGCCGGCAGCCACCAAGCCGGAAATCGAACGCGAAATGACGGTCATGAAAGAGGGGGGCATCGGAGGATTTGAGGCGACGACATGCTATCCGCTGGCGCTGAATGGGACGCTGCCGGGTTTGACGAATTATGGGTTGCTGTCGCCCGAGCATTTGGATGCATTAGGCTTCGCGGCGGCCAAGGCGAAGGAACTGGGCCTGCGCATGGACCTGACGCTGGGCAGTGGCTGGCCTTATGGCGGCCCGCAAATAACCCGCAGCAATGCCGCAGATGCCATCCATGAATCTGAGCCGGTTAATGTTTCACCGGGGCAGAAGAGCGTGGAGATGGCGCCGGTGCATAGCCGAAAAGGGGAGGGGGAAAATCAAATCATTGCCGCACTGCTTGGCCCCATGAAGAACGCATCGGCAGAGGCCAGCTATTTGCCGCTGGAGGTCCATGGCAATACCGCGTTGTTGCCGGATGATTTACACGGCGCGACGCAAGTGACGTTCTACACGCTCGCCCATCCAAACCTCGTTAATGTAAAACGCGCTGCAGTGGGCGGTGAAGGTTATATCGTGGACCATTACAGCCCGACGGCAGTTGATACTTTCATCAAGGACATTGCCGAGCCAGAGGTTAAGGCGTGCGGTCCGAATCCGCCTTATTCGATTTTTTGCGACAGCCTCGAGGTGTCCGGCGAGGATTGGACGCCGGATTTTCTCGCAGAATTCAAGAAGCGCCGTGGTTATGATTTGACGCCCCTGTTGCCGGCATTATTTAACGACTTCGGCCCCAGGACACCAGACATCCGGCAGGATTGGGCCCGGACGGTGACGGAAGTTTTCGACGATTACTTCATGAAAGGGTTTACGAAATTTGCGCACGAAAACAATTCGCGGTTCCGCATCCAGGCTTATGGCACGCCGCCTGCCGCATTATTCAGCTATGCGGATTGCGACCTGCCGGAGGGCGAGTTGGGCGGAGGAAATAATGAAAAGGATTGGTCGGCCACGCGCTGGGCCTCATCTGCCAGCCATTTGCTGGGGCAACCGGTGACTTCATCGGAAACGTTCACGTGGCTGCATTCGCCGGTATTCCGTGCCACGCCGCTGGACATGAAAGCAGAAGCTGACCTGCATTTCCTGTGCGGCATTAACCAAATCATTTGTCATGGCTGGCCATACACTGCGCCCGGCGCGCCGTATCCGGGCTGGAGTTTTTATGCCGCGGGGGTATTCGACGAAAAGAATCCATGGTGGATTGTGATGCCGGATGTGACGAAATATCTGCAGCGGGTCAGCTATATCCTGCGGCAGGGCGAGCCGGCCAATGATGTGGCGCTCTATATGCCGGACAGCGACGCGTGGGCGAGCCTTGGGCCCGACTTCAGCCTCACGGCCGCGCTGAAAAGCCGCGTGAGCGATCCCACGCGTGCGATCCTGAACGCCGGTTATGACCTCGATTATTTTGATGACCAGCTCCTGGCCACGCGCGGGAAGGTCTCAGGTGATACGTTAAAGTTTGGCGGGGTGCGTTATCGCGCGGTGGTATTGCCGGGAGTTGAGCGCATTCCGCTCGCCACGATGAAAACGCTGGAAAAATTTGCGCACGACGGAGGCATCGTCATCGCCTCGCAGCGTTTGCCGGATTTGGCGCCGGGGTATAAAACGCCCGCTTCGGATACGAAGGATGTACAAGACATTGTTCAGCGGCTGTTCAAAGATCCGAATGCGCCGGGGATTTTTGTAAAGGACGACAACCAAATTGGGGTGGCGCTGGCGAAACGATTGCAACCGGACGTGGTGTTCTCTTCCGCGGCCGATCAAATCGGCGAGGTGCACCGGCACACTGACGATGGCGAGGTTTATTTCATCGCCAACACAGACAATCAACCGCACAACGTGTCGGCGGCATTTCGCGTTACCGGGCTCCAGGCGGAAATCTGGAACCCGATGGATGGCAGCGTTAGGCCGGCGCCGGTGATGGGGAAATCAAGTGATGCAACCACCGTCCAATTGGTTTTGCCGCCCTATGGTTCGACGATAGTGGTATTCACGAAACGCAGCCAGGTGGTACCGATCTTTTTGCCCCTTGCCAGTATCCCGCCACCGGTTGATTTAAACACTGGTTGGACGGTCCAGTTCGGTACGAATGACGCGCCGGTGGCGATGGATACCCTTGCTTCGTGGACAACGCTCAAGGACGAAGTCAATTTCTCGGGCGTCGCGACTTACGAAAAGACGGTTACGGTCGCGCCGGAGATGTTGCAGACGGGCCTGTCCCTGGCACTTGATTTTGGACAAGGAAAACCGACGCAGGACGAGGGGCACGGGGTTCGCGCCGATCTCGATGCGCCTGTCCGGGAAGCGGCGATCGTTTACGTCAATGGCCAGCGCGCGAGTTCTCTCTGGTGCCCGCCATATTCGATTGACGTGACCGGCAAACTTCACGCGGGTGAAAATCAAATCCGCGTTGAAGTTGCCAATCTTGCTATCAATTATATGGCGAGCATCCGGTTTCCGAATTATGACTACCGGGGATTGACCCGGGAATACGGGAATCGTTTTCAGCCGCAGAACCTGGATGAGATCCAGCCTTTGCCTTCCGGTTTGTTAGGGCCGGTGCGATTGGTGGCATCGGCGAGGCCACATTGAGAGAAGCCTCCTCGATGATTCCTAAGCAGCCTTGAGTGGAAAAAATATATTTGCGGTCACTTGAAGTTGACCTGCATTTCTTTCCCTTGATAGGTCGCGGCGTGAGTGGTCTCCGGCGTGAACGAGAAACCAACCGGATGATCCTGGGAGACCAGCACAAATTGGAAGGTTCGTTTCTTTAGCATTCCGTCGAAGGAGCCCTGGCGCTTGCCGATGGTAAGCGTTTGACTCGCGTTGTCCCAGTGAAGGGGAATCTCCGTAAACCCGCCTTTCTCATATTTATAGGTCAGGCCATCGTCTTCGTAGAGGGTGAAGTCGCCGTCGGCGCCGGCGTAAATATAAAACGTCAACGGGTCGGCGGGTTTCTCGCCGATGTATTGGATTTCCGGACCAAACGGAACAATGTAACCGGCGCGAACAAAAACCGGAATGGCATCGTATGGGGCGGGGGCATCAACAGTCTGCGCCGCATCAAAGCATTTGCCAGTCCATGCATCGTACCAACCGCCGCTTGTTTGCGGCAGATAAACCGAACGGCTGCGCGCCTGATAGCTCGTGACCGGATTGACCAGGAGTGCCGGGCCAAACATGTATTCATCGCCAATGTTAAAGACATTAGTGTCCGCAGGAAAATCCATGACCAAAGCGCGCATCATCGTGCCGCCTTGCTGGGTTACGTTGCCGGCCAGGGAATAGACATAGGGGAACAAGCGATAACGCAGCCGGTCGAACTTTAGTTGGGCGGCGTAGGCGGGGCTGGAATTGCCGCCGAACTCCCACATTTCGCGGTTGGGTGATTCACCGTGAACGCGGAGCAGGGGAACGAATGCGGCAAATTCGAACCAGCGCGTGTTCATCTCGCACCACTCGTCAAAGTCCCGGCCGGTTGAAAACCAGGAAGGCACGGAGAAGCCGCCGCTATCCATGGACCAATAGGGGAATCCCGAAAGACCGAAGCCAAGGCCGGCAGTGATTTGCAGGCGCATCGCCGTCCACGTGGCGGAAGAATCACCTGACCAAACTGCCGCCGGATAGCGTTGCATCCCGGCAAAGGCGGAGCGCGTCAAAATGAAAACGCGCTGGTCCGGTTTTTCTTTTCGTTGTCCTTCATAAATGCCCGCAGCATTTTCCAGGGGATAGGCATTCAACATGGCCGCGCCGGTGCCAAGAAAGTTGGGATGCAGGTGCGTCCGTTGACCGTCGAGAGTTGGCGTCGGCAGCATGTCAGGTTCGCTGGCGTCCATCCACCAGCCGTCCACGCCTTTGCTGAAAAGCTTCTCACTGATTTGCGACCAGAACAGCTTCCGGGCGTCGGGATTGAAGGCGTCATAGAAGGTGTCCGGGTGGCCGACCCAGTCAATGATGTCTTCCGCGAGATTTTCTTCGTACAGGAAATGATGCGAACGCATGGTTTCAAAATTGGTAGTGCCGGCGTAAAACTTCGGCCACACGGAGATGGTCAGATGCGCATGGTTGGTATGGATGTCACGAATCCATGCGTCAGGATCGGGAAAACGAGCGGGGTCAAATTCATGAGAACCCCACTGGTCTTCCCGCCAATAAAACCAATCCTGTACCATGTTATCGATCGGCACATTACGCTCGCGGTAACCGTTCAGGACATCCAGGCTTTCCTGCTGGGTTTTGTAACGCTGGCGGCTTTGCCAGAAACCAAAAATCCATTCGGGCATCATTGGCGCCGGGCCGGTGATTTGGCGGTAGCCGGCAATGACTTTGTCCATGTCCGGCCCGTAGATGAAGTAGTAGTCAATGCCCTGGCCGACTTCCGACCATAGCGAGGTGTCCACATCATGAGAAGGAGTTTTCCAGAAGAGTTGCACCGTTTCCATGCCTTGCTCTTTGGTCCATTCCATTTTCAAATGATAATGATGGCCCGCTTCGAAATGCACTTTGGCCACGCTCCACCACGGCAGCCAACCCTGTCGCCAGTGGGAAATGACGAGCTGGCCATCCACCCAAAGTTTCAGGCCGTTGTTGAAAAACGTTTCCAACTGGTAATCGCCGGTTTCGTTGGGGACGACATCGCCTTCCCAACGAACGCTGACATTTCCATCGGCCGGAAGTTCAGGGAAGATCGTTTGATTGGCGTCCTTGGCGCCGCTGGGAATCTCTATATCCACTTTAGCATCAACGCGCCGGCCGACGAGATGCTCAAAATGTTCACCGGCAAAATAGGAACCCGTCAGGCCGCCTGCGTTGCCATCGGCATCAATGAGCTGCGACGATGGGATGGGTTCGGGCTCGCGCAAATCGCCAAAGCGCGTGTAGGAGGTATTGTCCCAAAAAATGCCGTAGCCACGGCTCGAGACGAGCAGGGGAATGGCGATCGTGCCGTTATGCTGCCACAGGTCGAGGTCGTAGCCCTTAATATTCATCAGGCCGAGTTGTTGTTGTCCCAGGCCGAACAGGGCTTCGCCGTCGTGGGGAAGCCATTGCTGGCGGACGTGGAAGGTTCTTTCGCCCTGGACGATGGCCGAATTCAATGTATGCCCATGGTTATCTTCAGCCAGGATCAAATCTCCGTTGGAATTAAAAAAGGAAACGGCGCCGGAAGATAAATCTACCTCTACCCGCAACTTATCTGTTGTCAGAGTCGTTTTTCCATTGCTGGTATCTACTGACCAATCAGTTTTCGCATCGTGCCGGACGCCTGCGGAGATGCTTTTGCGAGAGAAGAAGGCCGGGTCCGGCGCCCGGGCGACGCGAATAACGTCGTCCGCGCACACTTCGAGCTTTAAGAAGTCGTGGCCCACGGGAATCACCACGCCGTCCTTCATTTTTTGCGGTTCATCGGGTGACGCGTGGGCGGTGAAGGAACCGATGATGAGGGTCCCAGAAAGCAACAGTTTGAGAGTGGTTCGTTGGCCGACGGTGAACATGATGCGGGCGAAATACCAACCGCGCTCCGGGTTGTCAAGGAAGGCGCTGTCGCTAAAATTGACGACAGGCATTACTGCAGCGGTAGTGGTGAAATGGTGCATCGCCATGAAATGGGCTTTTTTATGCGCCTCGCTGGCGTTCGGCAGTTATGCCAACGCCGCCAACTACACGAACTTCGACGTGGCGATTTATATTCCCGTCAATGTCGTCCACTCCTTTGAAGACCCGCAAAAGCTTCAGAACGATTGGAACATCATCAGCAACCAATTGAAGGTGGACAAGGTGTATATCGAGGTGCAGCGCAATCGCCAGACGAACACTGATGCGCTGCTGGAACAAGTGAAGCAATTCTTCCTCGCGCGCGGGGTGCGGGTGGCCGGTGGCATGGCGCTGTCCAATGGCGGCATCGGCGGGCAGTTTAAATCATTTTGTTACACCGACCCGGAGGATCGAGCGTTTATAAAAAGCGCCGCTGAGCTGGCGGCCCGAAATTTTGATGAAATCATCCAGGACGATTTCTTTTTTGTTACCACGAAGAATGACTCTGACATCGCCGTCAAAGGAAGCAAAACCTGGACGCAGTTCCGCCTGCAACAGATGAATGATACGGCGGAGAACCTGATTATTAAGCCGGCGCGTAAAGTGAATCCCAAAGTCAAACTCATCATTAAA
>Ga0335083_10004796_pt1 | contig 17183 bp, 10 predicted proteins | sample Lox_Sample_42_FD_206716 | JGI IMG/M metagenome (GOLD analysis project Ga0335083, IMG submission 206716) | Soil microbial communities from Loxahatchee National Wildlife Refuge, Florida, United States - Lox_Sample_4.2 | ecosystem: Environmental > Terrestrial > Soil > Wetlands | place: USA... | reverse complement strand
GATCCTCATGCGATTTTTCCTGCTGTTCGCCGTTGCCAGCTTGGTCCCTGCCCAGCCCGTCTTTACCGACGTGTTTCCACCGGAGGAGTTTGCCGCACGCCGTGCGAAGGTCTTCGACAAGATCAGCGATGGCGTCGCGGTGGTGCTGGGAACCACCGAGCCTCCCGGCGAAATGCCGTTGCGGCAGAACAACCAGTTTCATTACCTCTGTGGCGTAGTGGAGCCGCGGGCAATTCTGGTGCTTGACGGCAAGACGAGAAAAACCACCCTCTTCCTGAATCCGCGCAATCAGCAGCAGGAGAACTCCATGTACGGGCCCGGGTTGTATCCGGGCGAGGAGGCGGCGAAGCGGACGGGAATCGACTTCGTACTTCCGCGAGTCCCGACGCTCGGCCGCGGACGAGGAGCCGCCGCGGAAACGGCCGTAGCACCGCAGCCATCGGAATTTCAAGCCGCGATGGAGGTCTTCGCCAAGGATGGGCGAACCTTCTACACGCCGTTCCGCCCGGAGGTGCTGGGCAGCATTTCCTCCGGTGGACCCGATCAAATGTGGGCTGCGAATAAGAATGATCCGTGGGACGGGCGAACGTCCCGCGAAGAGGCGTTCCGCATGCATCTCAAGCTGGTGGCGCCGCGATCGGAGATCAAGGATCTCGATCCCATACTCAACGAGTTGCGCGGCATCAAAAGCCCGCGCGAAATTGCGGTAATTCGAGCGGCCACCCGCATCGCCGGACTAGGCATCATGGAGGCAATGCGCGACACCAAGCCCGGGCTTTACGAATATGAGCTCCAGGCCGATTCGGAATTTGTATTTAAGAAATACGGCGCGTTTGGAGCATCTTATTTCGCACTTATCGGAACGGGCCCAAACACGTACTATACCCACTATCATCGTGACACGGCCAAATTACAGGACGGTGAATTGGTTCAGTACGACTATGCGCCGGATTACAAGAATTATCAATCGGATGTCACGCGAGTTTGGCCGGCCAATGGAAAATTCACGCCATGGCAGAAGGAGTATTACAACATCTATCTGAAGCTGTATCAGGCGGTGATGACGTCGATTAAGGTCCACGTCACGGCCGGCGAAGTTCTCAAGGACGCGGTAGCGAAGATGGATGGGATCATGGCGTCATATCCGTTCACCGACGACAAGATTAGGGGGGCAGCCGCCAAATTCGTCGAAAACTACCGGAGGCAGGCCGCTAGCGGCCGTGGAGGCCTTGGGCACACGGTGGGAATGGAAGTGCATGATGTCCGCATGCCGACGGCGACGCTCGAGCCCGGCGAGATCTTCACGATTGAACCGGAAATGCGGATCGAAGAGCTGCATCTGGGGTTGCGCCTCGAAGACATGCTGCTTATCACCGAGACCGGCTATGAGAATCTGTCGCGATTTGTCCCGATAGAAGTCGCCGACATTGAAAAATTGATGGCGGACAATAAACATAGTTTGAGCGCAGCGCATGCGACCCTCCAGGTAGTGGGTGTTCACAACTAACCTCGTAACTGGGCGTTCGCAACTAACCTTGTAATTGTGCGATAGTTTAACGGAATTTTACTTGACCTAGAGACGAGGTCCCAATACCATTTATGGATTAACCGCAGGGATTCCCCGCTACCGGAACACCCCGCCTAACGGGATTGGCATTTCCTCAACTATATAGAAAGAAGCTCGCACAGGATTCGTGACGCTCTATGCGCCCGGGGCTGTTGCGATGCTTGCAGGCACATGGATCTCAAATCATTAATCGAAGAATTGAACGCCCGCAAGGCGGTACTCGAGACTGCCATCGTAACGTTGCGGGAGATCCAGCAGTCGATATCCGGTTCGGCGCCGCGCCTCTCCGACAGCCGCCGCGGCCGAAAGTCGATGGGCGAGGAGGAGAGGCGCGAGGTTTCCGCTCGGATGAAACGGTACTGGGAAACACGGCGCGCTTCCGCAGATTTCCCCGCATCGACCAACTGATAGCCTCGCGCCATGTTATGGCGGTACACTCGTCCCATGGCGGCGAGGGAGCGGCGTTGTATTTTTCCGGTTGACTTTTTTCTCAGTGTGCTCCGGCGCACGCGTTACGTGAAAGCCAGCGTTCGCCCCTAATAGATAGGAGACGAAACCACGAACCTCACGCGGCGTGATTTGGGAAAACTGGCGTTGGCGGTGCCCCCGGCGTCGCGATTACTGGCTGCCCGGCCCGATTCCAAGTGGGGAGGCGTGCAGATCGGCTTAAACGTGCCGTACAGTCTCCACGGACTGCCGGACACCGCCGACGACATTCTGCGCGACATGATCCAACTCAACCTGAGCGCCGCGGAATTGCGTCTGCAGCCGGTGGAGGCATTTCTGGGCGCACCCGCGCCGAATCCTGCCGTGCCCCGCGGGCACACCCTGACTCCCGAGGAAGATGCCGCGCGGAAGGCCAACACACAGGCGTTGCGCAAGTGGCGCGCCTCCGCATCGATGGGCGGCTTCAAGGCCTTTCGGAAGAAGTACGAGGATGCCGGCGTGTTGATCCAGATTGTGAAGTTTGACAATATCGACAAGTTCACCGACGAAGAAGTCGATTATTGCTTCCAACTCTCCAAGGTCCTGGGCGCGCACGCGATTTCCTGCGAGATTCCCCTAAGCCAGACCAGGCGTCTGGGGGCTTTCGCCGAAAAGCACAAGATGATGGTTGGCTACCACGGCCATACCAACATCACCAGCCCGGAAGCCTTCGGCAGACCTGAGAGCTGGGAGACGGCTTTCTCGTATTCGAAGTACAACGGAGCCAATATCGACCTCGGCCATTTTATGGCGGCCAACAATGTGTCACCCGCCGGATTCATCGATAAACACATCGACCGCATCACGCACGTTCACATCAAGGATCGAAAGATGAACATGGGTCCCAATATGCCCTTCGGCGACGGCGACACTCCGATCAAAGAGATACTGCAGATGATGAAGGTGCGCAACTACACCTTCCAGGGGACCATCGAGTTCGAATACAAGGTGCCGGCGGGATCGGATGTCATGACCGAGATCGCCAGGTGCGTGAACTACTGTCGGGACGCGCTGGCTTGACCACCGGCGGGGACTTCGAACGCGGCTCCCTCGCGGTCATGGCTCAGAGGTCGGGCTTGATCTCGACCGTGTTGTTTCTCCAATCGACCGTGACTGTAGTGCCGTCGGCGAACGTCGTGCGTTCCCGGGCGCGTGCGGCGTCGAGGAACTCGTGATTGGTCATCTCCAGCAAACCGATGCGCCGGTGCAGCGCGGCCAGGCGCCGGATCTGACCGAGGTCGGCGTCGCTGCGGCCATAGCCGGCTTGTGGCGCGTTGCCGTATAGAAACGAACGGAGGTTATTGGGTGTGGCGGCCGTCACCACGGCGTCGTGATATACCAGCTCGTAAAGCGGAATGGGGACCGCGTCTTCATGATCCGGATCCGTGCCGGTGTTGGAGCCACGATTGAAGCGCTGCGTGGTGTAGTCGACATACGGCACGACCCAGTCGGAACCGGCCTCAGTGCCGACGATGCCCAGGTGGTGCGCCACCCAGCGAAACACCGCCGCGCGAGCGTTCATCGAATCGGTCCGCGTAGAGGGATGATCGGGATTGAAATCCTGGTCGGGCGGGATGTAGCCGAACACATCCTGGTAGCTGCCTTGCGGATGGATGCCATGGGCGAACATTACGGCGTAATTCTTCATGACGTGGCCGAGCATGAAGCCGTTATTCAGATAGCCCTGTGCGCCGCCATCCCAGTTGTCCATCAGCGGAATGTAGCCGTCCTTCCAATCGTGCTTGAATCGGGTCCCAGGAAACGCGTCGGGAGCCCGCACCGCATCTTCATCATGGACGGCAAACTCGGGGTTCCAGGACGGCGCATCCAGGTAGTAATCGCGATACTGATCGTGCAGCCAGCAGGTGTAGCCCAGCTCGCGGCAGGCGTCGAACAACGCTTTCATCCCGTCCCAACCACCGGCCTCGGGTGGCGGCGGCAGCGCGTCGGGCGTCTGTCGGTCGTAGCCCTGATTCAGCCAGCCGGAGACGCTGATGTTCATGTGTTCGAAGCCTTGCGATTTGAATTCGCGCAGACGATCGATGTTCTGCGCAAACGTGGTGAGGCGCCGGTTCGATTCGGGATTCCTGGTGTCGTAGTTGACGCTGCCGGGCTTCTTGTTGCGCAGCACGCTGGCCCCCGCAAAGGGCGCGCCTATGAGGCTCGCCACGATGGGACGCTGCGCGATTTTATCTCTGAGGGAGACGAACAGCCCGCTGTCGATGGCATAACGGCGGTAGCGCTTGGCGAGATCCACGTAATTGCCATGCGGAAGAAAAGCCATGCGAAGACGGCGAAGATAGCCGAAATGTCCGAGCTGCGCGCGCCAGCTCGGACCCATTGAAGTGGGGCCGCCCGCGGGGTGATGGAAGGTGTACGCGGCATCGTCGGGTGTTTCGACGATGACCATCATGGCCGAATCGCCTTTGAGAAACCCCCACCACGACATCGACCAGCTTTCAATGAGATGGCTCTGAATGATGCTGTGTTCGCCGGCGGACCGGATGATTGGATGGTAGGGCTTCGGCCAGTTGCGCGGCAGCAGCGTGCCGTTGTCGCTGGAGATGAGGGTGTAATCCACCTCGCGGCCATCCATTGCGGGCGGCCAGTTCAGTTCTTTGACCGATGTCCCGCGTTCGTTGGCCATGGCTTCGAAGACCAGGTCTTCGTCGGTGCCTTCGAGGCACATGGTGAACACGAGACGCAGGCCGAGTGGCGCGCCGGGATCGCGAAGGCCTGTGCCGCGAAAGCCGTCGAGCACGATTTTGACGCCGGTCTTGAAGCCGGTCGCGTAAGGCTCGACATGGGTTTGCCCGGCATCGGCCAGGCGGACGCGAAATTCGTCGCCATCGAGGGACACCAGCATATCCTGCGCCGATGACGGAACCGTCTTCCAGACCACCGGACCGTTGTGAACGGCGATCGCGAGATTGGAGGCATCCAAATCGACCGACGTCTTTTGGCCTTTGATGGCCCAGACCGCCGCCGTGTGTGTGACCGCGACCTGGGGCGTTCCGGTATCGGCGGCCGATCGCGGCTGAGCCACGGTCATCGCACACGCGGCGAGCAGCAGGCAGGTAATGCCGGTTGGTTTCATTGGAGTGCCTTTCCGAGAGCCGTCAACTGATCGAGAAACGGCTGCGTCATGGCGCCATTCAATTCTACGGGGACGTCCCAGGTCACGGCGCCATGTTGATCGACGATCTTCTTGGTGTACTGAACTACCTGATCGGCGGTGAAACGCGGTGTGCCTTTGCCCCATGTCGAGCCGAGGTAGCTCAGCATGTGGATTTGCGCGCCATCCACCTTGCCATCAGCCGCGCGGCGCACGGTCACCAGATCGGGCTTATCGATTTCGCCGGCGATAAAATCCTCGTACGGCGTCAGGGAGATCTGGCGGTAGATGACGCCGGGATTGAATGCCACGATGGCGTCGGAATTACCGGCCCGCGCGGCCGCGGCGAAGCTGGCGAAGTTCGGCGGATCCGGCGACCGATACATGGAATTCGCGAAATAGCAGCCGTCGAACCACCACCCCGATACATTCTTGCCCCAACGAAGCGACCATTCGCGAATCACTTCTTCCCATTTGCGCTGGAATTCCTTGTTCGGATACGCGCCGTTCTGCCATTCCAGCGCGGCATCGGCGGCTTTGTCGCCCGCGGGAGCGCCCGAAGGCAGATAGACCATCAGCCGGATCCCGCGCTTTTGTAGCGCCGCGGCCAGGTCGGCGACCAGGTCGCGGCGGGAGCACTTGCCGGCCTCGATGCCCGTGATGCGGTCGTACGCGCGGTTGGGTGAAAGATAGTAACCGGAGTTCTGGCCGATACTGACCTGGTAGTATTTTGCCCCCACGGCCTGAAGTTGGCGGGCCATGAGCTCGACGTCGAAGCCATCCACCAGGCGGTTCCATTCCTCGGCATTCATGTCGAGGTGATGCACTTGGCTCTGCCAGTCGGCGAGGTAGTGGGTCATGACACCCCAGCGCGCTGGTTGCATCCAGGCGGCCCGGTCCTGGGCGGTGGCGAGCGCGCAGGCGAGTACGGTCAGGCCGGCAATCGAAGCGATCCGCATTTCGTCCCAATTTTAACGCTATAAATGGTTCCCGTGAGATGGGGGTGCTGTCGTAGTAGAATGGCGCGGTGTTCCAATTATGAAAGTGAGAATCGCTCCCGGCGCCGCGATTTGTGTTCTGTTCGTTCCCAATGGATGGTGCCAGCGGGCGCCGGTCCGGTCGCCCGAGATTGCGCCAGACCGCATGGTGACGTTCCGCGTGGCCGCCCCCAAGGCGACCGAGGTCACCATCTCCGGCGAATTTCTCAAGGACAGCAAAGCGCTCGCTAAAGACGCCAACGGAATCTGGAGCGTGACCGTCGGGCCGATTGAGCCCGAAATCTACAACTATGCTTTCATGATCGACGGCGTGAAGACGCTCGATCCCGGTAATCCCAACGTGAAGACCGGATCCACGCCAAGCACCATCGCCAGCATTCTCGAAGTCCGGGGCGATCAACCGGCGTTTTACGACGGCCATCCGGTGCCGCATGGCGAAATCCGAACCGCCTGGTATCAATCCAAGTCCCTCGGCGCGCTGCGGCGCTTCACGGTTTACACGCCGCCGGACTACGATCACGAACGCGGCGCGCGATACCCGGTGCTGTACCTCTTTCACGGCGCCAACGCCGATGAGACGGCCTGGACGCGTCTGGGTCGACTGAATCTGATTCTCGACAATCTGTTGGCCGCGGGAAAAACCAAGCCGTTTCTTGTCGTGATGCCTTTCGGATACGGCATTCCGCCGGGCGCCCCCAGGCCTTCCACCGGAGATCCTTCGAGCAACGATCTTTTCAGCCGCGACTTGATCGGCGACGTAATTCCGCTGGTCGACGCGCGATACCGAACCACCGCGGACCGTGCACATCGCGCCATTATCGGCCTTTCCATGGGTGGCGAACAGTCGCTAACCATCGGTCTCGGTCATCTGGATCTCTTCGCGTGGGTGGGCGGATTCAGCGCCGCCTTACCTGTCTCCGAGTTCTCCAGGCTATTTCCCGCGGTGGCGCACGATGCTCAAGCGGCCAACCGGAAACTGAGCCTGCTCTGGATCGGCTGCGGCAAGGACGACTCTCTGATAACTGCCGCGCAGGCGTTCGATGACTATCTGAACCAGCACCAGGTTCGTCATATCTTCCGGCAAAGCGAGGGCGCGCACACCTGGATCGTATGGAGGCGGTATCTGAATGAGGTGGCGCCTCTGTTGTTTCGGTGACGGAACCTCTCCTCGCCAGGGCGAATCAAACTCGGGGAACTTTTCGCCGGTGAGAACGGAAATGAGCTGAATCATGATGCGATTCGCGACTGTATGCGCCGTTGTCCTGCTGTCTGCCGCGGCATTCAGCCAATCCAGCGACTCGTCACCGGTTTTCGAGGTGAGCGATGTCCACGCCAACTTAGCCACGGGCACAAACCAGTTCCGACGGGGTCCGGTGATGCGGGGCGGCCGCTACGAGATAAAGAGCGCCACCATGGTGGATTTGGTGGCCATTGCCTATGGCTTCCAGAACGACAAAGTGATGGGCGGGCCGAGCTGGCTGGAGATGAACCGGTATGACGTCATCGCGAAAGCGCCCGAGCATTCCACCATCGATTCGTTGAAGCCCTCGCTCCAGCAGTTGCTGGCGGAGCGATTCAAGCTGGTGGCCCACAAGGACACGCAGCCGCAGCCCGCCTACGCGTTGGCGGCGGGTAAGAGGCCGCTGCTGAAGGAGGCTACGGGTAAGGAAGAGCCCGGCTGCAAGCCACAATCCGGCCAGCCAGGGCCGAACGGCGGCATGATCATGACCATGGGCCAGGACGGCAAAGTGCAGCAGTTCGCCCTCGGGCCCGGGGGAACCATCCAGTATCAGTGCCGCAATGTGAGCATGGGTTCCTTTGTCGAGGGCCTGCACGGGATGTTTGGAGCGAATCTGGGGACGAACCCGGTGCTGAATGAAACCGGCATCGAGGGCCATTGGAATTTCGACTTGAGCTTTTCCATCGGGATTGGACGGGCGGGCGACGCGGCGGATCGTGTCTCGCTGCCGGATGCCATAGACAAACAACTCGGTCTCAAATTGGAGCTGAAACAAGTGCCGACGCCGGTAATTGTGGTGGACAGCGTGGATGAGAAGCCCACCGCCAATCCGTCCGATGTGGCGGAACGATTGAAAATTCCGCCTCCGCCGACCGAGTTTGAGGTTGCGGCCCTCAAGCCCTTTGAACCTCCGCAGAGTGGCCCGTTCATGTTTCGAAGTCAGGTTCAACCCGGCGGCCGCGTCACGATTGAGGGGAATTCCGTAAAGAGTCTCGTGATGCAGGCCTGGAATCTGCGGAACGACATGCTGGTGGGAGCGCCCGCTTGGATGGATCAGGACCGCTACGACCTCCTCGCCAAAGTCGATAGCCCCGAAGAAATCGAATTTGACGACGTCTGGCCGCTCGTGCGCAAGCTTCTCATCGAACGCTTCCAGATGCAGACGCATATGGAGGAGCGTCCGGCGACCGCCTACACTCTCCTCTCGGTGAAGCCCAGAATGAAGAAGGCGGATCCAACCACCCGCACGCACGTCCAAAACGGCGTGCCACCCGGAACCAAGGACCCGGCGGCGGGCAATCCCGCCTTAAACCGCGTGATCAGTTGTCAGAACATCACCATGGCCCAGTTCGCCGGGCGGCTGCTGCCGATGGCGGCCGGGTACTTCCAGAGTCCGGTGCTGGACGCCACGGGATTGGAAGGCGGATGGGACTTTGTGTTGACTTTCAGCGGAGCGGGCAGGGTGGGCGGCGGTCCGCGAGGCCGTGGAGATGGCGCAGTGGCCGACGCTGCGGCGCCGGACGGCGCGATTTCGATCTTCGAAGCAGTAGAAAAAGAACTGGGCCTGAAGCTGGAACAGCAGAAGAGAAATGTTCAGGTGCTGGTGATAGACCACATCGAGCGCAAGCCGATCGATAACTGACAGGCGGTCGTATTTTGCCGCCTGTCAGTTCCCGACCCGGACCAAAATTGACGGCCAGCAAGCTGCGACTGTCGCCTGACATTGCGAATTAATGTCCGCCGCCGGAGAGCTTCCGATAATACTCCGCCACGGAATCGCTATAGCCGGCCGGTATCTTCGTCGGGTCGGTGTTGCGGATGGTCCCGCCATGGCTTTCATCCAACTTCTTGCGCAGTTGCAGCTCCAGTGCGTCCACTTCACTCAGCAGTTGCTGGTGCATCTGCTCCACTAACGCGGGGTTGCCGGGGAAGCGCTTGGGATCCAGGTTGCGCATCTGGTCGATCAGCGACTGCAGTTGCTGACGTGCTTCGGGACTGTCCTGGACGGCGGCACGAACGCCGTTGAGCAGGTTCAGGCCCTGATCGATTTCGCGCTGAGTGTCGGCCGGCGTAGGGCCCTGGTAGGGCGACACCGCCTGACCTTGGATCCGAGTGTTGCCGGTATCGAGATTGCCGTAGACGGTGCTGTTGCGGTCGCCATTGCCACCGGCCGGATTTCCCATGGGCGTGGGATTCCGATCGCCAATAGCGCCATTTGCGCCGCCTTGGCGGCCGCCGTTTGGTCCGCCTTGTTGACCGGCTTGCTGTCCGCCCTGCTGGCCCTGTTGCCCGCCTTGCTGGCCACGCTGACCGGCCTGCTGTCCACCCTGTTGACCCTGCTGGCCGCCGCGCTGGCCCTGCTGGCCGGGCTGCCCGTTGCGACTCAGTTGTTCGGATTGCCACGGCTGGCCTGGCTGGTCTCCGCGCTTGCGGGTGGGCGCCGGGGCCTGACCAGGCTGTGGATTAGCGGGATCGTTGCTGGTTCCGCCGAGCCCGGCGAGACGATCGCGCAGCCGCGAGAGCTCATCCATGGCGCGGTTGATGGCGACGTCCTGCGTGTCGTGTTGGGTGGCGCCGACGGCGCGCGAGGCGTCGCGCAGTTGCTGGGTGAGCTTCTGAAGATCGTTGGTGAGACCGGTTTCGGCCGGATCCGAAAAATCGCCGCTTCGCAGCCAGTCGGAGCTGCGTTGCATGCGGTTGTTGAGATCGTTTTCGTCCATGCCATCGAGCGCGCCGCGCAGCTTATTGGAAGCGGCAGGCTGGGTCGAGGCCAGCTCGCGGGCGGTGTTGCGCATCTGCTGGGTAAGGTGGGAGAGATCATCGGTCGTCTGTTGACGATCGCTGATCATTTTGTTGATGTCCTGTTCACTTGGGCCTTGAGGCTGCTGGCCGGTCGTGCGGGCGGCATTCTGCCGCGCGATTAAATCGCGGACGCGATCTGCCTGCTGCTTCTGCTGGGTGGCTACCTGCTCGGCGGCGCGCTCCATGGAAGCGAGGCGTCCGGCGGAATCCTGCTGCTGGGTGCGGCCCAGCAGGTCGGTGGCTTCGCGCAAACGGTCGGCGGCGCGGCGAGAATCGGCCGCGCTTGAATTGTCTGAGGCGGCGCGGCGCATGTCTTCATTGGCCTGGCGGAGTCGATCGAGCGCCTGTTGCGCGGCTTGCTGCCGATTCTGCGCGGCTTGATCCGCCGCCTGCTGCGCGCTGGCGGAATCCGAACTGCTTTGGCCGGACGATTGGCCGCCCGAACTGCTGCCACCGCTGGCCGAAGCGCTGCTGGATTGCGCCCCGCGCTGCGCCCGTCCGCTCTGGCCCGGCTGTCCCTGCTGTCCCTGTTGTTCTTGCTGCCCTTGCTGGCCCTGTTGCGACTGCTGGCCCTGCTGCGACTGCTGGCCCTGTTGCGACTGCTGTCCTTGCTGACTGGATTGCGCGACCTGCTGGGCCAGTTGCTGCTGAAGCTGCTCGGCTTCGCGCCGTAGCATTTCCTGCTGCCATTTCTGCTCGGCGGTCTGCTGCTGGCTGTTGCGCTGCTGCTGGGCCAGATTCTCCTCGCGTTTGGCCAACTCGTCGAGCTTCTTCAGGATGTCCTCCACCTGCTGCGCCTGCTGCTCCGCGGTACCCGCCGAGGAATTGCGGGTTTCGTACTGATTCTTTTCGGTGTCGAGCTCCAGATCAAAGAGCGCGGCCAGATCGCGAGCGGCGCCACCCCCGCCACCGCCTCCACCACCCCCGCGATTGCCAAACGCTACCTGGATCTGGCGGAAGGTGGCCTCGGCTCGCAGCAGGTATTGCAGCGCCTTCTGTTCATTGGGTAGCGCGTCCTTCCACTTCTGCTCCTGCAACTGCTGGGTGGCTGGCGTCATGGCCTGCGAGGCAGACATCATATCCTTCTCGAAGTCGTTGATGGCGTCCATCTCTTCTGTGAGTTCGCGCGCCTGCAAGCGGCCGGACAGGGTCACCGCCTGATCCCGCAGGGTCGATTGCGACTGCGAGAGCAGCTTGGCGACATCGATGGCCTGCTGCTGCGTCGAGCTCTTATCGGCTTGCTGGCGGAATGTCGCGGCGATGATTTCCTTCTCTCGCTGCGAGATCTGTGCCGATTGGTTGCCCTGCCCGCCGCCTCCACCTCCACCGCCACCTCCGCCGCCCGCCGTCTGCGACTGCGAGAATTCGCGCTCAAACGGGTCGGCCTGGATAAACATGATGTCGGTGTGCGCTTCTGCGTTGGCGTCCTTGGCGGTGGCGTAGACGCTGATCAAATCACCAGGAGTGAGTTTGAACTCCTCGAGCGAGAGCGTGGTCGATCCGTCGGCTTGCTTCTCACCTTTGTGCTCCAGGAGATCGACGGTATTTTCCGGTCCGCCGTTGACCGAATAGTGGAGCGTAACGCCCCTCAGCCCGTATTCGTCGGTGGCCCTGGCGGTGACGGTGACTTCCTCAATCGGGCTGGCGTGGTAATCGCCGCGGCCGGGCCGCACCAACGAAATTTGCGGCGGATTGGCTTTGCGCGCCTCGATAAAGAAATCCTCGCTGACACGCACCGGTTTGCCTTCGGCAATTCCGGCGACGTGGTAGACGCCGTCCTTGTCCATCTTTACGGTGCCGCGGTAGCGATTGTTCTGGCCGCCGGTGAGCTGCACCTGCTGTCCGTTATCGAGCTGGATCTGGCCGCTTTCGAGCGGCCGGTCGGTGGTGACTTCCAGTTCCGCCTCGGTGCCGACGACCGCGCGAAGATCGCCGCCGCGTTCTTCGGTCTCCGCTGGCATCCCCGTCCAGGCAGGATATCGATACGTAACGCGAATCTGCTTGACGGCCGGCAAATCGCTGACGTGGATGTTATAGTGCGGCGAGGTCATCGCTCCGGCAGTGACGTAGTACTCGACATTCTCGGGCAGGCCGGCAAACAGGAATTGATAGCCGCCGGCGAAACTGCCGACCGCCTTGGGCTGCATGGCGATCTCTTCCCATTTGGAGGAGCTTTGAAACCGGGCGTACAGTTTGACGTTCGGCGATTTTAAGCCGGTGGGTATGGCAGAAACCATCTGGTCGGCATAGCGGCGCACGACCGCGTCGCCAGGAGCCACGCGCAATGCATAGAGGGCCGGCTTGTCGATGTGCGGACCCGTCCAGAGCAGCGACGCGCCATAACCGAGATAGCCTGGGCCGGAAGTGATCAGCCAGAGCAGCGCTACCAGAGCGGCCAGGCCAGCGCCAAGCGGCGTCCACAGGCGGAAGCCGCTGACGATCTGCCCGGGTTGAGCGGATTGCGCGACTTCGAGCGTATCGCCGGCCAGCAGTTCGATGAACGGATCATGGCCGTCACGTTCGACGAAGGTGGTGAGGCGCTGCTGAAATTGCGGAAAGGCCGTTTCGGCGGTTCCTACCGCGCGGCGGCGGGTCAGACGCCGCAAGGGTATCGCCAGCCCGGCGACCGCGGCGCCGGCCAGAACCGCGATCAGCGCGAAGCGCGCCGCGGTGATGCTTCCACGTGAGAAGGCGTACGCATTCGCGATGGCAACGGCGATGAGGGTGGTGAGCAGGGCGCTGCCCGTAAGAATGGCCACTCCGCGGAACCAAGCGCTCCAGCGGAGGCGCTTTTCCAGTTGCGCGATATAGCCGTGAAGTTGTTCGCGAAAGCTCAAGGATCCCTCCCGACAGCCTTCCCAGATTAATGACTACAGGATAGCGCAATGGGCGCCCTGAAGACGGCCGATTCCTCACGCCACACGAGGTCGTGCGAACCGAAAACCGAAGTGGATGCGGCGCCGTGGCTACCTTTTCGGCTCGTACCGCATCGCCACCGCGCCCGAGGCGAACTCGATCCGGCTCACGAGTCTCAAGTCCATACGCTTGGATAGCCCCGCAAACAACGTCGGACCGTGGCCCGCCAGACGGGGCTGCACCATGAACTCGTACTCATCGATCAATCCCAGCTCCGCCAAAGCCAATGGGAGCCTCACGCCTCCAACGAGCAGTCCTTTACCCGGCTCCAGCTTGAGCCGCTGAACGGCCTCCCCCAGATCCCCGTGCACGAGCTCCGCGTTCCAATCGACCCGGTCCAGGGTGCTGGACACGACGTACTTCTTTGCCGCGTCGATCGTCCGGACGAAGGGTTCCATCCAATCAGGCCTGGCTCCCGCTTGCAACGGCGGCCGCCACGCCGCCTCCATCATTTCGTAAACCACCCGGCCAAAAAGGAGAGCATCGGCTTGTTCGAGGTTCTGCGTCACGTGACGAAACAAGTCTTCGTCAGCGATCATTGCCCGATGATCGCAGCACCCGTCCAATGTGACGTTGATGGAATACCGAAGGGGTCGCATTACGGAAGAGTACCGCCGATGGGGCAGGCTAGCAAGAGTACGCCGCATCAGGTCGCATCAGGTAATTCAGGACCAGGCGCCACTCTCGTTGAGAGTTGCTGGACGGTTAGCGGGCGATCTTCCAATCGCCACCCGACTGGACCACGCGAAGGGTCTGGGAACTGCCGGAATCGGGCTTGGAATCCTTGAATTCGAGGTCCGCGCTGTCGCCGCGGATGGTGATCTTGACCAGCGTGTAGCCCAGCGTATCGGCCGCCATTTGCGCGAAACCGTCGAGCATCTCGGCCTTCTGCGGACCGGAGAACATCTGCATCATAGCGTCGCGGGATTTGGGGTCGATCGCCTCGCGGATGGCATCCACGTTCTTCTTGTGGCAGGCTTCCAGGAACGCTTTCGCCGCCTTGAACTGCGCGCTGTCGAGAGCCGTCTGGCCGGTGAGGACGCCGGTGACCGCGGGCCGCCGTGTAACCGCCGTGCTGAATTGCGCGTCGATCTGCCATGGGCCGTCATCGTCCGACATCCCGTGCATAGGCTCTTTCATCGAGGCCTTGCCGGCGATATGATCGCCGATCGCGCCGGACGGCTCGAAGCGCAAATTGCGCGGCGTATCGCCCATGACCGACTCGGTGTAGAACATGAAGCCGCCCTTGGTGAGGACGTGTCCGCTGTCCCAGATCTTCGTTTCCGGATTGATGGTCAGGATCAGACCATGGACGGCGCCCGCCGCCGCCTGCTCGCCGGCCCAGATCCGCCAGTCATTGGACGCTTTGCGCATTTCCTGCGGGACTGGCACATCGGAAAGGACGACGATCACGTTTTCCTTCTCGCCATTGGAAAACGGGTCGGCTTCCATCACCGCGAAAGCGTGCTTCAGCGCATATCGCTCCTTCGCCACTTGCAGCGTGCCGGTGACGCTGTCGCCGGATGACTGCGCCGACGCCACGACGGCGAACACGGTCATAGTCGCGATGACCAGGCACAATCCGAATGAAGAAAGCATATGGCGGCACCTCCGATCTACGATGCGATCCTAGCACAGGCGAGTTACGGGCACTGTGATTTCCAACGTTAACGTGCGCGGTCAGGTTCAGTCGTTCTCGGCGAAGGCGGGGTCGATCGCCCGTTGCAGCACCTGCCGCGCCGTCTCCCACGGACACGCCGCGAGCGGACAGCCAGGCAAAGACAAGTCCTGCGATTCGGGCGGAGTGCTCGACGACAAAGGCGATGCGCTCCGCATCTGGTCGAGCGATTGCGCCAGGTAGCGCAGCCGCAGGAAGTAACTGCCGCTGCCCCGATCGCGCCACAGTGCGAAGATCAGCGCTCCCCCGGGCGGCGTGTCGTCCGGTTGGTAGCCTGCAAGCTTCCACGACAACCCGAGCATGCCGCTCAAATTGGCAAGATTGGTGTCATGGCCGGCCAGCAGAAGCACGCTGTCTCCGGGCCGGCCGAGCGCGCCCCGCGCCGCTTTCCCGGTGGCGGCCTGATCCAGCGATTGCAGTACGTGGGACAGCAGGTTCGATCCCCGCGCCCGCGCCAGATACGAGGTGCGCCGCATCAGCTCGGCATACACCGCGTGAACTTCGAGAATTTTCTCCAGCTTCTCGCGTGTCAGCCGGCCCCAGCCGAGCGAATCACCTTGCATACCCTCGGCGTATTCGAGCAGCAGGTTCTCGCTGAATGTCGAGCCGGTGGCGAAAGGTCCGCTCAGTTCGATCGATTTTCCCTTACCCGTGACCGCGACCGGATCGTACCTGCCGGTCTTGACCGTCACGATGGATTGCAACACGTCCAGGGCCTCGCGATGTTTCGCGACGAGCTCTTGTGGATCGGGTCCCAGCCGCTCGCGCACCGCCGCCAGGGCTCGATCCGGGTCGGGACTTCGCAAGCCCGAAAACAGGGGGTCCGGCTGCCCCTCAGGCTCAGCGTGCACTTCGATCGGGCAGCCGGAAAGCAAGGATTCGGAGAAAGCGCGGCCGGTCTCCAGCGTGCGCTGATCCTTGTCCGCGCGGATGTAGATTCGGCCGGCATCGCGGCATCCGGCGAGATGCAGCAGACGCTCCCCGGCCAGCCAGTCGCGGTAGTACGAACCGAGCAACTCGATCAGCTTTCGGCCGTGTGGAGTGAGGTTACCGGGCGGCACGTCCCACGCCGGCCATGGTTCGGCGGAGTAGGCATTGAGACGGCTGTTCTCCCACGTGGGCGATCGCACCCCGTGACGGGCGACGATCGCCACGTACTTGAGCTCCAGGCGCGATCCGTTGCCACCACCCGACGGCAGAGCCGCCAGCAGAAACGCGCCGAACGCGGCCGCGATGCCTCTAACGCTCACGATTCAGGTTGTAACGAAGGCCGCCGGCGTAGGTCGCCTTGTACCATTCGCGCTGATTGACGAAAATCGGACTGCCCGTGTAATACCCGAATACCTCGTCGGTGAGGTTCAGACCGTAGACCACGGCAGAGAGGCCATGACCCAACCGGAAGCTTGCCTGCGCATCCAGTTGGAAGTGGGCCAGCGTGTAAACGTCGCCAGTCGGACCAGTGGGTCCGAGATGGCTCACGTCGGAACTGGTCTGATATTCGTACTGATAGATGCTGGCGCCGTTGTAGGACATGCCGGCGCGCACCGACAGGCGCCCGCGATCGTAGGTGGGGCTGATGTTCCATGTATTCGGCGCCTGCCGCTGCAGGGTCGGGCTATCCGGACGGCCGGGAATGCTCTTGATCTGCGAACTGGTCCAACTGTAGTTGGCCAGCATTCCCAGACCTTTCAGCGGCCCGGGAAGCATGGCCAGCCGCTGTTGATAGGACACTTCGAAGCCGTACAGGTGGGCGGCCGACGCATTCTGCCATTGCGAAATCAGATCGCCCGCGTACAGGCCGCTGGTAGCGGTGTAAGCGGTGCTGATCAGCGTGTCGTCGATTTGCTTGAAAAAGAAACCTGCCTGAATGATTCCGGTGGGATTCAGGTACCGTTCATAGAGCAGGTCGTAGTTGTTGGCGTGTGCCGGCTTCAGCTTCGGATTGCCCTCGGCGATGGTGGCGGGGTTGGTGGAATCGTCCTCAGTCACATAGGGCACCAATTGGTAGACGTCCGGACGCGATACGCCACGACCGTACACCAGGCGCAGCCCGGAGTTCAGATCGAGCGCGTACCGCAGCGAAATGCTGGGCAGCACGTCCACGTAAGTCGGACTGTTTCTCACCGGGACCGGAGCCCCGCAGCCGGAGGCGTTGCCGCAAACGGCGCTCCCGGCGGGGTAGAGCGTCACGTTGTAGCCCAGTGTGTCCATCTGTGTGCCTTCGAAGCGGACGCCCGCCACCACGTGCAGGTGCCCGAAATCCATGGTGTTCATCACGTAGCCCGCGGTAATGCGCTCGATGGTGTTGAAGATGTTGGGATACGTGTCGGCCGCGGTCTTGTAGCCGTCCACGAAGTTCCCCAGGTTGCCCAACGTGAAGC
>Ga0335083_10004795_pt1 | contig 17184 bp, 19 predicted proteins | sample Lox_Sample_42_FD_206716 | JGI IMG/M metagenome (GOLD analysis project Ga0335083, IMG submission 206716) | Soil microbial communities from Loxahatchee National Wildlife Refuge, Florida, United States - Lox_Sample_4.2 | ecosystem: Environmental > Terrestrial > Soil > Wetlands | place: USA... | reverse complement strand
GCGCGGTCAGGAACTCGCTCGGCGCGCTCGCGCAGATGGTCGTGTAGTCCTTCAGCGTCGCCACGGCGTCCCGCAGGCCGGCGTCGCGGGTGGCGATCCAGCCGGTCCGCAGCCCCGGCAGGCCGTAGCTCTTGGAGATGCTGCCGAGCGAGACGCCCCGCTCGTACACATCGCAGGCGGCCGGCAGCCGGCTGGCCGGGTCGTGCTCGAGCTCCCGGTAGACCTCATCGCTGAACACCACCAGCCCGTGCGCGCGGGCCAGCTCGATGACCTGCTCGAACACCGGCCGCGTCATCAGCGTGCCGGTGGGATTGTGCGGCTGGTTGAGGTAGAGCAGGCGCGTCGACGGGCGGATCAGGGCGGCCAGCGCGCCGACGTCGTGCGCCCAGCCGTCTTCGTACCGGCGCTCCCACTGGCTCACCTCGGCGCCGGTACTGCGCGCGACCTGGAGCGCCGATTCGTAGCAGGGCGTCTCGACGATCACGTGATCACCGGGCCGGAGCAGGGCGTGGTAGAGCAGGAAGATGCCCTCCTCCGCGCATGAGGTGGCCATCACCTCGGGCGCGGAGGTCCGCTCGTAGAGCGAGGCGATCGCCTCGCGCAGCTCCGGGCCGCCCGGCGGCTCGGTGTACCCGCACCAGGTCTCCAGCAACCGCTCCTGGGCGCCGGGCTCGAACTCGAGCAGCGCGCCGATCGTGCGCGACTCGCAGTCGCTGCTCGACAGCATGAACCGCGTGCTGTGCTCATACCGTGCGTAGAAGCGCTCGATCCGGAACGGGCTCAACTCCATGACGCCCAGTATCACGCCCTCAGCCCGGCATCGGGTGAGCTACCCAGCTAGGCTCAGTGGCGATGGGTGGCGAGCAAGGCTTCTATGACGTCGGGGGCGGCGCCCCCGGTCCTGATGACCTCAGCCTGGCCTGGGATGCCGCGGAGAGGTACGCGGTCACGCTGCTCCGGGAGGCCCTTCCGCAGGCGCAGGCGGTGCCGGTACCCGCCGAGGAACTCGCCGTGGCGGCGGCCCGGTTCAGGTCGGCGGTGCGCAAGTGGCCGTACCGGCAGCTGGCCCGCGCCGCGTGGGGCCAGCGGCCGCGCAAGCGGTCACCGGCCGATGACGCCGACCTGTGGCTCGACGCCGCCGGCGCCATGGCGACGATGCGGCGCCACGTCGGGGTCGACTCGCCGTCGCTCGAGCCGGTGGCGCTGCTCCGCCCGGCGGACTGGGCGGGCGCCGTCATCGGCCTGGTCCGTTCCGGCGTCAACACCACCGTCACGGCCGGGGACCTGGTCAGGTACGCCAGGCAATGCCCCGAGCTCATGAGCACGGAGGAACCGGCCGAGGAGGCCGAGGCCTACGATCCGTTCGCCGGCGGCGTGGCGGACGACGAGTCACTGGGCCGCGGGTTCGAGGTCGCGCTGCTGTTCTGGGAGGCGATCGGCGCCGTCAGCGAGCAGCGGTGGCTGACCCGGCTCGGCTGGTGGGGGCTGCCCCGCGCGCTGGCGCGGGCGTGGAACGGCGACTTCGACCGGACCGCCTGGGTGAGTACCGCCGAACTCGGCGGCCACGGCGGCGGCAGCTGGCCGGGGCGGGCGCCGAGCCTGGCCGAGCTCGGCATCCGCGAACCGCCGGTCGGCACCTGATCGGTTAGCTGCGCTAGCTACCGCGCCGGCCGGTAAGTCTGCCAGAAGACCAGGTCCCAGTGCGCCGCGGCGATCGATGTCATCTGGCTGACCTCGGAGCTGCTGCTGCGCCACACCCGTTCGATATACGGCGACTCTGACGGCCGGCTCTCGATCTCCAAGCCCACTCGCGTGAGCACCTCCCCCTCACGGCGCGGCCGCGGTCAGATCTCGTCCCAGGGGCAGCTGTCCAGCGCGGCCTTGATGACGGCGGTGAAGGCCTCGTCGTGGGAGATCACCTGGTCGTCGACGCGGCCGACCGGCGCCCAGCCGCGCGAGTTGCACAGGATCATCCCGCCGTAACGGGCCAGGTCCTGCACGCGGACCGTCTCCTCGGCCTGGCTGACGCCGGCGGCGGCGAACTGACGGCGCAGGACGAGCATCGTGATGCCGTCCAGCTTCGGCGCGTCGGGCCAGATTACGGTGCCGTCCCGCCAGAAGCCCACGTTGGTGACGGTGCCTTCGGAGATCCGGCCGGTCTCGTCGGTCAGCAAGCCCTCGTCGAACCCGGCCGCCAGCGCGGCGTCGCCGGACCGGCCCTGACCCCAGCTGCCCACGTGCTTGAGCCGGGCCAGCGGGCGCTGGAACTGCACCGCCATCATCGAGTGGGGGCGGTCCGGCGTGTCCTGCGGCTTGCGGACCGTGACGATCAGCCCGGCCCAGTAGCCGTAGACGCGGACGCTGGCGTCCGGCCGGCCGCCGAGGGCGTGCCGGATGCGGTTGCGGACCTCCTGACCGCCGAGCGGCCGGCCGTACACCTCCTGATGCGCCGCCTCCAGCCGGGCCAAGTGCAGGTCAAGGCCGCGGGTCCGGCCGCCGCGGACCTGCATCGAGGTGAAATGGCCCCACCCCTCGTGCTCCAGCAGGGACACCTCCGCCTGGCCGGCTTCGCGGCCGTTGACCTCGGTCGTGACGTCATCACTCGGCATCGGGCAGGTCCCCCTCAGCGGGTCAGCCGTGGTACGGATCGGGCAGGTCGACGGTCAGGGTGAGCTGCTCGAGGCCATCGGGCTCGACGAACTCATGGCGCGCCGGGGCCTCGGCACCGAGCGTGAGCGACACGATCCCGCACCGCTTGGCACCGAACACCGGCTGCACGTGGCCGGGCAGGACCGCCCACGTCGTGGGTACCCACAGATGATCGGTGCCGGCCAGGCGGAGCAGGCGGTACTGGTGCACGTGGCCGCTCAGCACCAGCGCGGGCGGGGTGCCGCCGAACAGCCGGGCGAGGCGGTCATGGGCATCCGGCGGCCAGAAACGGTAGCAGGGCGCGGCGGCCAGCTCCGTTCGGTCCGTGGTTATGGGTTTATGGGTGATGAGCGCGACCGGCGGCCCCCCGCGGAACCGGTCGGCCTGCTCCCCGAGCCACGACCACTGGGCGGCCTCGGCCTCGAGGCCGGAACCCAGGAGCTGGGCGTCGAGCGCCAGGACCGCCCAGCCGCCGATCATGGCCGACCAGTAGTCGGGACCGATGACGTCGAGCCACCGCTGGCGCCGGGCGTCATCGGTGATGTAGCCGACGGGGACGCCACGCGATGGGTTGTCGCCGAGGTCATGGTTGCCGGGAACCGCCCGCCACGGCACCGGCAGCCGGTCGAGCTGGGCGCGGGCATAGCGCAGGTCCGAGGCGTCGCGGGTCCCGTCCAGGCTGAGGTCGCCGAGGTGGATCACCAGGTCGGGGCGGCAGGCGCCGACATAGGCGACCACGGCGTCCCAGTTGGCCCGCGCCTGCGGCGCGGACGCGGACAGGTGACTGTCCGACACCAGGATCACGCGCGTCGCGGCCACACCAGAAGCCTAACGGCACGGGCATGGGAGACTGCGGAGGTGGCGGGGCCTGGGCGCCCGGCTGCTCGACGACCTGGAAGATCACGCACGGCGGCACGGGGTGACCACGCTGCGACTGGACACAGGCCGGGCAGAGAGTAGGTTGAGGTCCATGAGCCGGGTGGATGTCAATGGGGTCGGTATCGAATACCAGGTGACCGGGCAGGGACGCCCGGTCGTGCTGCTGCACGGCTTCCCCGACTCGGGGCGGCTGTGGCGGCACCAGGTGACGGCCCTGGCCGAGGCCGGGTTCCAGGTCATCGTGCCCGACCTGCGCGGCTACGGGCTCTCCGACAAGCCTTCCGAGGTCGAGGCCTACTCGCTGCCGCTGCTGGCCGGGGACGTCATGGCGGTCCTCGCCGACGCCGGGGCGCAGCGGGCTCATGTGGTCGGGCACGACTGGGGCGCGGCCCTGGCCTGGGCTATCGCCTCGCTGGCGCCGGGCAGTGTCGACCATCTCGCGGTCCTGTCGGTCGGGCACCCGAGCACCTTCCGGCGTACGGCCGAGCAGCGCGAGAAGTCGTGGTACATGCTCCTGTTCCAGTTCCCGGGGGTGGCCGAGCGCTGGCTGACCGAGAACAACTGGGCCAACATGATCGGCGCGGGTCACCCCGACGCCGATCAGGTGGTCGCCGACATCGAGGCGAACGGGTCGCTGGTCCCCGGCCTGAACTGGTACCGGGCCAATGTCGGGCCCGAGACCTGGGTGGGGCCGCCGGTGCAGCTGCCGCCGGTGCAGGCGCCCACGATGGGCATCTGGAGTACGGGCGACTTCGCGCTGACCGAGGTGCAGATGACCGACTCGGCCGAGAACGTGGCGGGCCCGTGGCGGTACGAGCGGCTTGACGGCCCGGGTCACTGGATGCAGCTCGACGCCCCGGACAAGGTCAACGCCCTGCTCCTCGACTTCCTGCCACGGTAATGGCCAAGTACATCAGCGTCCACCCGGACAACCCGCAGCACCGGGCGATCGTCCAGGCCGCCGACATCGTGCGGGAGGGCGGCGTGATCGCCTACCCCACGGACTCGTGCTACGCGCTCGGCTGCCAGCTCGGCAACAAGGACGGCATGGCCAGGATCAGGTCGATCCGCGGCCTGGACGACCGGCACCACCTGACGCTGGTGTGCCAGGACTTCGCCCAGCTGGGCCAGTTCGTCATCATCCCCAACCCGGTGTTCCGGGCGATCAAGGCGGCGACGCCGGGCAGCTACACGTTCATCCTGCCCGCGACCAAGGAGGTGCCGCGCATCCTCCAGCACCCGAAGAAGAAGACCGCCGGGGTGCGGATCACCGGTCACGTGGTCGCCCAGGCGCTGCTCGCCGAGCTCGGCGAGCCGCTGGTGTCGAGCACCCTGCTGCTGCCCGGCCACGACGAGCCCATGACCCAGGGCTGGGAGATCGCCGACGAACTCGAGCACGCGGTGGACGCGGTGATCGATTCCGGCGACTGCGGCACCGAGCCGACCACGGTGATCGACTTCTCCCAGCCGGAGCCGGAGATCGTCAGGCGCGGCGCCGGCGACACGTCTGGTTTCGAGTAGGGGCGGTTTCGAGTGGGGCGGTTTCGAGTAGCCGTTGAAAACATGCCGGCCGCCGGATGAGCTCCGGCGGCCGGGCACGTTACCTCGCCCCGTAGGCTTCAGGTCCACGTGTCACGCATCATGTTCCCTTCCCGGTCCGGCTTTCCCCAGCACCCCGGCTGCCGAGTTCAACACTCTATGTGACTATATAACGACACATAGTTACGGCCGGTTCAACGACGCGCGATTAATTTCGCGGCGCGGGCGGCGCGACCAAGGCGCCATCCTGGCCGGAGCGGCGGAGCGCGGCGGCGATGAAGCCGGTGGCCTTGAGGTCCTCGACGAAGGCGGCCAGGAAGCTGACGGTGTCCGGCGTGCGGGTCAGGGTCGTGCCTAGGGCCTGCCTGATCTGCATGAAGCCCTGGTCGACCAGGCGGAACTCCGGGTTTTCGGCGACGAAGGCGGTGACGACCTGCCTGATGCCCGCGGCCGCTTCCAGACCCTGCTCGCGGAACAGGGTGATCCCGTCGTCGCCCCGGACCAGGCTGGCCTTCCCCAGGGTCCGGGACAGGAACAGGTCGTAGGCCGACCCCTCGTTGACGCCGATCCGGACGCCGTCGCGGTCGAGGTCGGCGGGCGCGGCGAGCGCCGAGTCGGCGGGGACGACGTAGACCCCTTCGGTCACCACGTACGGGGCGGTGAAGGCGACCTGCTCCGCCCGGGCCGGCTCGACGGCCAGGAAGCAGATGTCGGCGTCGCCCCGCGCCATCGCCTCGAAGCTCTCCCGGGCGGCGGCGAAGCAGGCTAGGTCCACCGGGACCCCGAGCCGGGCGCCGAGTTCGCGGGCGATGTCCACCGTCACCCCGGCGGGCGCCGCGGGCGTTCCTTGCGCCAGGACCGGGTTGCCCAGGTTGATCGCGGCTCGCAGCACCCCGTTCGGTGCTATGTCTTTGCTTGTCTCGGTCAGGCCGCTCACGACGGTCACCGTACCAACGGTTCGGGGAGGGACCTCAGCGGAGGTCCCTCCCCGAGCCTGCTACCTGCTGCTTACCCGGGCAGGTCGGTGTAGTTCTTCCAGCTGTACTTCGAACCGCCCCACGAGACCGGGTTGGCGGCGCCGCGCAGCTGCGAGCCGGTGCCGTTCGGGTTGACGTAGAGGCCGGTGGCCAGGTTCCGCAGGGTGCCGTTCGACTGCGGGATGAACTGCTGGAACGGGCCGGTGTTGCACACGGTGAGGATCAGGCCGTCACGCAGCGGGTCGGACTTCCAGCCGCCGCCGGGGTCGGACACGCAGAGCCCGGAACCCGAGCCGTTCGGGGCGTACTCGAACTGGTAGGCACCCGAGTGCGCGCCGTTGTTGCGGATGAAGTGGGTGGCCGGGTCGGCCTGGGTGGGGGTCCAGCCGACGACCTTCGCCCCGGCGTGCTTGGCCTGCTGGAAGACGTCGAAGCCGTTCCCGTACGGGTTGACCAGGTCGCCGTAGTCGCTCACGGCGTTGGCCTGGACGGTGAGGCCGAACGTGCCGTGCAGCGAGGCGCCGTCGGCGTCGGTCGCGGTGACCACGACGCCGCCATAGGTGCCGGGGGCGGCGGTCCCGCCGACGTAGGTCAGCACGGGGTTACCTGACGTCAGGCCGGTCGGCAGCGACGTCTCGGCGAAGTTCACGGTGTCGTTGCTCTTGGAACTGGTCGCGCTGAACTTGACCGTGCCGGCCAGGTTCGCATCGGCCAGGGCAGACAGCGACACCTTGACAACCGTGCCGCCCACCTGGATGGACTTGGACCCGAGGGCGATGGGGATCTCGAGCGCCTGGGCGGTCCCGGTGCTGTCGGCGGCGTCGACGACGATGCTGCCCGCGTTGGTGACCGCGTCGCCCGAGTAGCTGATCGTCGTCCCGGACAAGGTCACGCCGAGTGGCACTGTGCCGTGCAGCGACCAGGTCACGCCGGTCCCCGACAGCTTGATGACGCCGTCGCCGTTGGCGGCCGCGAGGCCGGCCCCGGCGAACGTGGCAACCTGCACCTGACCGGCGGCCAGCGCCGTGTCCTGCCACGACTTGGCGTTCGCGGGGAGTGCGGCCGCACCTGCCACGAGAACGCTCCCGAGCAGCACGGGAGTCGCGATCCCGAGTGCTCCCTTACGACTGAAACGCATGCCCATGCCTTCTGCTCTCCCGTCCTCCAGCTGATGGCAGGGCTCATCTTTCTCTGTACGTCAAGATTTTCCCGCCCGTATACAGCTTTTGAAAGCTAAGCGGTATGGGGTTGTAATGTGTTACGACTTACGATTATCGACATGGATGTCGATAATCCGGGACCGCTCGCCGGGGTCCGCGTGCTCGACCTGACCGCCGTCGTGATGGGCCCGCTGGCCACGCAGATCCTGGGCGACCTGGGCGCCGACGTGATCTCGGTGGAGAACCGGCAGGGCGACATCAACCGGGTGATGAGCGCCGGACCGGTCCGCGGGCTTTCCGGCGTCGCGCTGAACCTGCTGCGCAACAAGCGCAATATCGCCGTCGATCTCGGCCACCCGGACGGCCGGGCCGCCCTGCTGCGGGTCGCGGGCGGCTGCGACGTGTTCGTCACCAACCTGCGGCCCGGCTCCCTGGCCAGGCTCGGGCTCGCGTACTCCGACATCTGCCAGGTCCGGCCGGACGTGATCTTCTGCCAGGCGTGCGGCTACCCGTCGGACGGACCCGATGCCGACGAGCCCGCGTTCGACGACATCATCCAGGCGGCCAGCGGCGTGCCCGACGTGCTCGGCCGGGCCGGCCTGACGCCGGGGCTGATCCCGACGCTGCTGGCCGACAAGGTGTCAGGACTGGTCGTCGCGTACTCGATTATGGCCGCGCTGTTCCACCGCGAGCGGACCGGGCAGGGCCAGCGGGTCGAGATACCGATGACGGAGGCCATCCGCTCGTTCATCCTGGTCGAGCACGGCGGGGCGGCGATCTGCGAGCCGCCGAAGGGGCCGCCTGGGTACAACCGCATCCTGACGCCGCTGCGCGGCGCCCTCCAGACCGCCGACGGCTGGATCGCGGTCCAGCCGCACCACGAGGCGCACTGGACGGCGCTGCTGGAGGCCTCGGGGCTGCCTGAGCTGGTCGGGCTGGTAGGCGACCCTCGCCTGACCAGCCGCGGCGTCTGGCTGAACCCCGGCTTCGCGTACGCCACCCTCGGCCGGCTGCTCGCCGTCAAGACCACCGCCGAGTGGCTGGCCTTCTGCTCCCGCCACCGGATCCCGGCCGGGCGGGCGGCCAGCCTGGACGACCTCATCGCCGGGCTTCCGCAGGCGGAGCACCCGGAGGCCGGGAACTACCGGGTGATCCCGTCGCCGGCCCGCTTCTCGGCCACGCCCGCGTCGGTGCGCCGGCCCGCGCCGCTGCCCGGGCAGCACACCCGCGAGGTGCTGGCCGAGGCCGGCCTGACCGACGCCGAGATCACCGCGCTGGAGCAGGCGGGCCTGCTGCACGCGGCGGAGCGGCCAAGCCGGGCGGAGCCGACCCAGGCGGGAAGCTAGCCCAGGAGCCGGCCGGCGCCGAGCTAGCCGAGCCCGCCGAGGAACTCCAGCACGGCCTGGTTGAACGGGCCTGGCTGGTCGGCGTTGCTCACGTGCCCGGCGTCGGGCACCACCACCTGCACGGCACCGGGGATCTTGGCCGCTATGTAGTCGGCGGCCGGCAGGAACGCCTTGTCGCGCGCGCCGACCAGGACGAGCACCGGGACCTTCACCGACGGGAGCATCTCCATCACCCGCCCGTCGCGCTGGGCCAGCATGCCGTGGGCGGCCAGCGCCAGGCCGCGGGCCGAACGGTGCCCGTAGTCCGCTTCGGCCGAACCGCCGAGCGCCGTGATGCCGTCGCGTTCCAGCCGGTCGGCGGTCTTGAACGCCCGGTCGTTCCACTGCTGCCTGGCCTCGTCGCTACGGTAGCCGGGGCCGGTGTCGAAGAGCATCACCGCGTCCACCCGGTCCGGGTGCTCCAGGAGGAACTCCAGCGACACGAAGCCGCCCAGGGACAGCCCGCCGAGGACGGCGCGTTCCGCCCCGGCCGCCCCGAGCAGCGCCGCCATGTCGGCCACGCACGCCGCGTGGCTGTACTGCACCGGGTCTTCCGGGCTGTCGCTGCGGCCGTGGCCGCGCATGTCCCAGGTGATGACCGGGCGGTCGGCGGCCAGCGCCGCGACGTTCGGCCGCCACATGGCCGAGGATGCGCCGTAGCCGTGGCTGAGCAGCAGCGGGGGCTTACCGGCAGGCCCCTCGGTGATCTCGTAGTAGATCCTGGTCCCGGCTCGGTCAAGGTACGGCATGGTCCTCCTGTCAGTGGCCGCTGTTTAGTGGCCGGTGCCGGGTTCGCGGGGAAGTCCGAGGATCCGCTCGGCGATGATGGTCCGCTGGATCTCGTCGGTGCCGCCGGCGATCGAGATAGCAGGCACCGACACCAGGATCTCGGCCACGACCCCGCCGAGCGGCGAGTCCGGGCCGGTCAGCATGGCGTGCGCCCCGCCGATCATCGCGTGCACCCGGGCGGCCTGGCGGGCGATGCGGGTGCTGGCCAGCTTGCCCAGCGAACCCTCGGGCCCGGGCGGCTGGCCCGCCGCGCGGGCCGCGGCGGCGCGGGCCGCCGTCCACCGGGCCGACCAGGCCAGCTCGATGAGCTTCGCTATCTCCTGGCGGACCACCGGGTCGGCCGCCTTGCCCTCGGCCTGGGCGCGCGCTACCACCAGGTCGGGCCGCCCGGCCCGCTGCGGGTACCACTTGTGCGGCTCGGCCGCGGCGGTCCGCTCGGCGATCGCTTCCTGCCAGGCGCGTCCCGTGTGCCGCGCCGGATCCACCCGGAACGCGGACGCGGCCAGGCGGCGTTCCCTGGCCAGGGTGGCCCGGGCGATGGGCCAGCCGCCGCCCGGCTGGCCGATCATGTGCCCGGCCGGCACCCGCGCGCCGTCCAGGAACACCTCGTTGAACGAGGCGTGCCCGTTCATCTGGCGCAGCGGCCTGACCTCCACGCCGGGCTGGTGCATCGGCAGTGCGAAGCAGCTGATCCCGGCGTGCTTGGGCGCGCCGGGATCGGTGCGGGCCAGCAGCAGGCCGAAGTCCGCGGTCGCGGCCCCGGTAGACCACACCTTCTGCCCGGTCACCAGCCAGCCGCCGTCGCCGTCGGGCACGGCCCTGGTGGCCAGGCCGGCCAGGTCAGACCCGGCGCCCGGCTCGCTGAAGAGCTGGCACCAGGTCAGCTCGCCGGTCACGGTCGGCCGGACCAGCAGCCCCATGAGTTCCGCGGTGGCATCATCGAGGATCGCGGGGACGGCGAGGGCTACGCCGACGCCCTCGGGCGGCCCGGGGACACCCGCCTCGGCCAGCCCGGCGGTCACGGCCGCGGCGGCCGACGGGGACAGGCCGCGGCCGCACCACTCGCCCGGCGCGGCCGGGCACGCCCAGCCCGCGTCGGCCAGCAGCTCGCGCCACCGGGCCAGGCTCAGCCCAGGGTCCCAGTTCGCCGCGACCCAGCTCCGCAGCTCGGCCTGGACCTCGTCGGGCCCGCTCGCCGGCACCGCTCAGCGGCCTTCGAAGCGGGGCGGCCTGCGTTCGGCGGAGGCGCGCACGCCCTCGGCGAAGTCGGCGGTCCGCCGTAGCTGGTCCTGCTCGGCCAGTTCGGCGGCCATCGCCGCGGTGACCCGGTCGGCCAGCCCGGCCCGTTGGGTCGACCGGATCGAGCGCACCGCGAGCGGCGCCGACGCGGCGATCTCGGCGGCCAGCCCGTGCGCGGCGGCCCGCAGCCCGTCCGGGTCCGCGAGCAGGTCGGCGAGGCCGAGCCTGACCGCCTCCTCCCCCTTCACCCGCCGCCCGGTGTACAGCATGAGGTTGGCGTGCTGCTGGCCGACGATGGCCGGCAGCGTCACGCTGAGGCCGAACCCCTGGTGCAGGCCCAGCCGGGCGAAGTTGGCGGCGAACCTGGCGGCCGGGCTGGCCACCCGGAAATCGGCGGAGCAGGCCAGGCCGAGCCCGCCGCCCACCGCCGCGCCCTGGACGGCCGCGACCACCGGCAGCCGGGCCCGGAACAGCCTGGCCGCCTGCGTGTACAGGTCGCCGGCGTAGTTGCCGGCGCTCGCTTGCTCGGCGCCTGAATCCGTGGCGCGGCCGGTGAAATCGGCCCCGGCGCAGAAGTGCTTGCCCGCCGAGCACAGCATGACCGCGCGGGCGCCGGCGTGCGCCTCGGCCCATTCGTAGGCATCGGCCAGCGAGCCGATCAGGTGAGCGTCGAAGTAGTTGTCCGGCGGTCGCCCGATCTCGGTCACCGCCACGTGGTCGTCGTGCACGTCGACGGCCACATCACCGAACCTCTGGGTGGAGCCCACCGCACGAGCGTATTCGACATGCATGTCGAACATCAAGGTGTGCCGGGCCGCAGGCCGACCGCCCGCGCCCAGATGCTGGTCAGGGTGACCGCGGCGGCCTCGTCGTCGTAGCTGTCGCCGCCCGCCAGCCACCAGTACGCGAAGTTGGAGATCATCGAGACCAGCGCGCCTGCCGTGGTGTCGGGGTCGACGCCGGGGTCGGCCAGGCCGCGGTCCTGCCAGCGCCTGATCGTCCTGGCGACCCGTTCGACGTGCCGGCGGCGGCCGCGCAGCCGGATCCGGTGGATCTCCTGGTCGACCGTGGACACCTGCTCGACCAGCGCCCAGATCACGCTGTTGGCCCGGTAGGCGGCCAGGTACCGGCGATTCGCCTGGTCGAGCGCCTGGTACGGATCCGCCCCCCGGCTACCGGGCGGCGGGGCGACCGCCTCGTCGAACTGCTCGCCCACCTCGCGCACCACGGCCGCGAACACGTCCTGCTTGGACGAGAAGTAGGTATAGAAGCTGCCGTGCGCCACCCCGGCCTCGGCCGTGATGTCGGCCACCCGGGCGCCGGAGTAGCCGTCCCGCTCGAATACCCGCCGGGCGGCGGCCACCAGTTCCTCCCTGGTGCGCAGGCCCTTGGCGGTGACCCGCTCGCCGTGCGCGCTGCGCCGCGCCGCCGCCGTCCCCGACGGCTCCCAGCCGCCTCTGGTCCGGGCGGGCGCGGACTCCTCGCTCATGACCGATATTGTCGCGCCTTTCAGCGGGAATCAGTCCGGCATGGTGACGACTGGGCCGAGCGGGGCGGGCAGCGCGGCCAGGTCACGCAGCTGGCGGGGCGGGAAGTCGGTCCATTGGCCGCTCGGGTCGCGGGCGGCGTGCAGGTGCCGGTCGAGGAAGCGCTGCCACCGGCGCAGCCCGTCGACGGCGGTGCCGGCGTCGAGCTGGCCCGCCTCGATGGCGTCGGCGAACTCGTCCAGGTCGAGCAGGCGCTGGTGCCGCCCGTCGACCGGGACCAGGACGTCGATGTACAGGTCCCTGACGACCACCGAGCCGGGTCCGGTGGTGACCTCGACGAGGTCGACGTACCAGGTACCGGGCTCGCTCTTGTCCTGGTCGGGGCCGTGTCTTGATCGCCAGGCCGGAATCGACAGGGCCACGCCCAGGTCGAGCAGCACGAAGACCCGCATGAGGCGCGAGCGGCCCGGCCACGGGACCAGGCGGCTCGGGATCCCGAACTCGTAGGCGAGCGTGTCGTCCTGGCGGACGCCGGGCAGCGGCCCGAGCAGCGGGACCGGATCGCCGTGGCGGCCCTGCCAGACCTCGACCTGCTCCATGGACGGTACGTACCCAGTTCCTCAGATGTCGACGAACGATCCGCAGGTGGCGTTGGCCTGGACCGCGGTCATCGCCCTCGGCGTCGGCGTCGGCGAACTAGTTTGGTGGCCAGGGGGACCGCCACGCTGGAGGAGGACTGTCATGCCGCGAGCCGCCGATCCGACGCCCGAGCAGCCGCTCACCCGCACGGTGCTGATGGACGCGCGACTCCTCAAGGTCACGGACGTCAGTCACGTCGAGATCCGCGAACTGCGGATCCTGCCCGGCCACGCGGCCGGCCCGCACGTGCACAACGGGCCGGTGGTCGGCAGCATCCTGGCGGGATCGGCCATCTACCAGATCGAGGGCCAGCCCGAGTCGGTACTGCGGCCCGGTGACGTGTTCTTCGAACCCGGGGGCGAGCGCATCGCCCGCTTCGACGCCACCGACGAGGGCGTCACGTTCCTCGGCTACTTCCTGCTGTCCCCCGGTCAGGATGCCTCGATAACCATGCTTGATCAGTAGCCGACGCGGCCCCGCCCCTTCCGGTTACGCTGCACCTCATGAACCTGGGACGGCTGAGCAGCGCGGCCCTGATGCTGTCCGGCGCGGCGCTGGGCGGGTGGGCCCTGGTCAGCCGCGATCCAGCCGCGGACGCGGCGGTCGGCATGACCTGGCTCGGCGCGGCGGCGGTCCGGGTCGCGACGCGCCAGATCGACCGGCCGCCCGAGACAGCGAGCTACTGGGCTTATCTCGGGCTCGAGGTCGCCTGCGGGACGGCCTCGCTGGCCTCGGCGATCGCCAGGAGGCGCGGCGCGAAGCAGGCCTAGAACATCCGCCCGGGTCCGGTCCCAGCCTGATACCAGGAACTTAAGGAAGTCGGTCTTGCTGTTTTCTGGGGGATCGTTGCTGGTCAGGATCGTTCGCGGTGGGCAATGGGACACCGGGCGGGCGGCGCGGGAACTCGCTGGCTGTGATACGGCGGGGCCACCGCTGCCCTGGCTGGTCATCACCACCCGTGATATTCCGTTATGCCCGGATCCGAGATTGGGGCATACCGGGCACGGACCATGATCGTGAACAGTTTTGGGCAATATTTGTCCCGAACTGTTCACGATCATGAACAGCAGGGCATGAGGGAGTCTCGCTTAAGTTCCTGGCATTGGGTTCTGACCCGCACGATGTGACTCGGGGTGCGGCTTTCCTGTGGTGGGACCGCGGGAACCGGTACCTGGTGTCCCAGGTGTCACTCGCTGCCCGGCTGCCCTGGGCTGGGTCCGGTTCAGGCAGGGCGGCTGCAGGGGGCCAGCGGCAGCATGCCCTTGGGCAGACGTGCTAGCACGGAAGCGGCCGCGACCGGCCAAACCTGCGGCCGGGCGAGCATGGCATGGAGAGCGGCCGCGGAAGCGCGGGCATCGAGAGCGGCCGCGGACGCGCGGGCCTGGCCGGGAAGGTTCCTCGTGAGGGGGCGGCGGGACATGGGCACCTCGGGCGGTAGTCGGGGCACGCAACGGTGCACCGACGTCGCCCTACCAGGCTTTTATCCCTTTAGGCGGGTCGCGGCGCTCGGACCAGCCCGGCCAGCAGGAGGCCGGCGGAACCCCAGCCGCGTCCAGTCGATGACGACCGGATAACCCTCAGGAGGAAGACGGCTCCTGGGTGATCCAGAGGCCGCGCTGGCCGAGGAGCTCGATCAGGTGATCGGCGCTAGCCAGGATGTGCTGCTCCATCAGGGCCCGGGCCCGGCGGGCGTCGTGGTCGCGCAGGGCGTCGACGAGGAGCAGGTGGTCGTCGCCGGCGGCGGCCTGGGCCTCGAGCGAGGCGTAGAAGCGGCGGGGCAAGTGGCTGGCCACCTGGCCGGAAAGCAGGGCGAGCCGCTGGGCGTCCGCCGCCTGGTTGACCTGCCGGTGGAAGGCGTAGCTCAGGTCCGCGATGCGCTCGTTGTCCGCCTCCTTGACCGCCTCCCGGTACTGTTCCAGGTTCTCCTCCAGCAGGCCCACCTGCTCGGGCGTGATCTTCCTGGCGGCCCGGGCCGCCAGTTCCCTGGCCAGCTGGGCCTGGGCCCAGAACAGGTCCGTGACATCGTCCCTGGTGAACGGGGCGACCACGAAGCCGCGCCGCGGGACGAACTGGACGAAGCCCTCGCTGCGCAGGGCCAGCAGGCCCTCGCGGACCGGGGTGTTGCTGACCCCCACCTCCTCGGCGATGCGCTCGACCCGCAGGAACTCGCCCGGCCGGGCCAGGCCCGAGATGATCAGCTCGCGGACATAGGCTGCGACCTGCTCGGGCAGTTGATGGCGCCGGCTGACGCGATCACCGGCGAGGCCGGGCACTGCTTCTCCGGTCACCGGCTCCTCCTGTCACCGGCCGAGGGATTCGGCTAGGTCGATGACACCCTGCGCGGTCTTGACGTGCGCGTAGTCGATGTGCTGGCCCTCGAAGTCGATCGCCGCGCTGCCCTGCGCCTCGGCCTGCCGGAACGCCGCGACCATACGGCGGGAGAAGTCGACCGTCGCGGGCGACGGGGTGAACACCTCGTTGGCGACGGCCACGTGGGACGGGTGGATGCAGACCATGCCCCGGTAGCCCAGGCGCCTGGCGTCCAGGGCGAAGCGCCGGAACCCGTCGAGGTCCCTGATGTCCTGCCACACCCCGGTGACCGGGTGGTGCAGGCCGGCCGCGCGGGCGGCGACGATGATGCGACTGCGGGCGTACAGGCTCTCCAGCCCTTCGAGGGTGAACTCGAAGCCGAGTTCGCGGGCGGCGTCCCCGTTCGGTCCGGTGATCCCGAACAGCGACGACACGCGCGGGGCGGCGGCCGCGATCTGTTCGCAGCGGACGATCGAGGCCGCCGTCTCGAAGCTGGCTATCAGTCCGGCCGACCCGGCTTCAAGACCTTCGCGCGCCTCGATGTGCGACACGACGGCGTCGATACGCACGATCTCCTCGGCGCCGAACACCTTGGGCAGGAACAGGCCGGCCAGTCCGGGAACCATGACCGCCTCGGCGTCGGCACCGAACAGGCCGCTGCCGTAGTCGTTCGGCCGCACCCAGACGTCCGCGCGCGGGCTCTGCTCGTGCAGCCGGCCGATGGTCTCCCTGACGGCCGCGCGCGCGGCGGCCTTGTCCGCGGCGGGAACCGAGTCCTCGAGATCGAGGATGATCGCGTCCGCGCCCGCGGCGATCGCCTTCTCCGCCCAGGACGGCTTGTGCCCCGGGACGAAAAGCATCGACCGGTATGGTTTCACCAGGTGCCTCCTTGCTTGCCAGCAAACATAAACGGAAGGGTGTGCCTAATGAGTGAAGTCGTCATCTGCGAGCCGGTCAGGACCCCGATCGGCCGGTACGGCGGCTCGCTCAAGGCCCTCACCGCCGCGGAACTCGGCGAGCTCGCGCTGCGCGGACTGCTCGACCGGACCGGGCTCGACCCGGCCGCCGTCGACGACGTGATCCTCGGGCACTGCTACCCGAACAGCGAGGCGCCCGCCATCGGCCGGGTGGTCGCGCTCAACGCGGGGCTCCCGGTCACCGTGCCCGGCATGCAGGTCGACCGGCGCTGCGGCTCCGGGCTCCAGTCCGTGCTCCAGGCGGCCATGCAGGTGAGCAGCGGCGCGCACCAGCTCGTGATCGCCGGCGGCGCCGAGAGCATGAGCAACGTCCCGTTCTACTCGGCCGAGATGCGCTGGGGCGTCAGGGGATCAGGCGTGATGCTGCACGACGCGCTGGCCCGCGGGCGGGTGACCGCGGGCGGCCGGGACTACCCGGTGCCCGGCGGCATGCTGGAGACGGCCGAGAACCTGCGGCGCGAGTACAGCATCGGTCGGGACGAGCAGGACCAGCTCGCCCTGGTCTCGCACCAGCGGGCGGTCGCCGCGCAGCGGTCCGGGGTGTTCGCTGAGGAGATCGTGCCGGTCACGGTGAAGACCCGGCGCGGCGAGGTGATCGTGGAGGTCGACGAGCACCCCCGCGCCGACGCCTCCCTGGAGGCGCTGGCGAAACTGCGGCCGGTGCTGGCCCAGCAGGACCCGGAGGCCACGGTCACGGCCGGCAACGCGAGCGGGCAGAACGACGCCGCCGCCGTCTGTGCCGTTACATCGGCCGAACGGGCGAGCAGCTTGGGGCTCCGTCCCCTCGTCCGCCTGGTGGCGTGGGCGGTCTCCGGGGTCCCTCCGAAGACCATGGGCATCGGACCCGTCCCGGCGAGCCGGGCCGCGCTCGAGCGCGCCGGGCTGAAGCTGTCCGACATGGACCTGATCGAGCTCAACGAGGCCTTCGCGGCCCAGGTCCTCGCGGTTACCAGGGAGTGGGGGTTCGGGGCGGCCGACTTCGAGCGCCTCAACGTGCACGGCTCGGGCATCTCGCTCGGCCACCCGGTCGGGGCCACCGGCACGCGCATCCTGACCACGCTGGCCCGGGAGATGCACCGGCGCCCGGCCCGCTATGGCCTGGAGACGATGTGCATCGGCGGCGGCCAGGGTCTCGCGGCGGTATTCGAGCGGGT
>Ga0335083_10004793_pt1 | contig 17190 bp, 15 predicted proteins | sample Lox_Sample_42_FD_206716 | JGI IMG/M metagenome (GOLD analysis project Ga0335083, IMG submission 206716) | Soil microbial communities from Loxahatchee National Wildlife Refuge, Florida, United States - Lox_Sample_4.2 | ecosystem: Environmental > Terrestrial > Soil > Wetlands | place: USA... | reverse complement strand
CCGCAATCGTCACCATCGTGAAGCCGACCTCGCGGCGCAGGAACTCCATGCAGGTGCGGGCCAGCTCGTCCCAACGACGCAATACCTGCATCACCGACTCCCGGCGGTCCCCGGAAGTCCGCAGATGGGAGTAGACTCGCGGCGCCAGGCGCAGATGCTCGGCCAGGAGCGCGGGCGTCTCGAGCAGCGCCAACGTCTGACCCAACGGCGCCGTGTCCCAGACGATGCGCCGGTACCGCCCCTGCCCCGCCAGCCGCCGGATGTGATCCACCATGAACTCCTCGTTCAGCCCCGGCAGGACCGAGGTCATGAACGACACAAAATTCTGGTAATCGATGTCCACAAACGACGAGAAGACGGCGTACACCTCCCGGCCGAATTCCTCGTCCCACATCGCCCGCACCTCGTCCCGCCCGAGCTCGGTCACCCACAGTCGGGGCAGCACGGCCCGTTCCCGCCGATTGCCTTCGAGCTCGAAGATGTGCGACAGCGAGGGCGTGGGATCGGTCGAGAGGACGAGGGTCTCCTCCCCCGCGTCGGCGAAATGGACCGCCGTCGCCGCGGCGCAGGTGGTCTTCCCCACCCCGCCCTTGCCGAGAAAGACGTGGATCCGGCCTTCAGGCACCAGGATGCTCCGGTCCGTGCGCTCGCCCCGGGATCACTGAATCGCGTAGCTCTGCCGGAAAGTGACGACCCAGTGATCGCCGGCGACGGCTGTGGCGTCGCCCCACCGATAGGCGAGGTCCAATTCCGCGACGTCGCTGCGGGTGCCCCGCGTGCCGCCGAAGCGCAGCGCCATTCCCGCGTCACCGCCCGTTCGTTGCGGCTCGATCCCGGCGTACCACGCCCCCCCGTACTCCGCGAACGGCGCGAGTCCGATCCCCATCACCCCGAGGAACGTCTCGCTCACCACAAAACGGTCCTCGGCCATCAACCAATACTGGCGCGTCCCGGTAAAGGCGTGCGCGCCGAAGCCGCGCGGGCCGCTGCGCGTGAGCCAGGGATCGAAGGCGCTCCCCGGTTTGGGGTTCCGCATCGCGCCACCCTCGGCGTGGAGGACCACGGTTTGGTGCGGCAGCGCCTGGCTCGCCAGGTCCACGCCGACGAGTACGACTCCCGAGTCGAGACCGGCCGGCGCGAAGATCCCGTCGCCCTGGGCGCGGACCACGAGGAGGCCGTCGTCCCACCCCACGCCGAGCTGCGCCTTCACGAGTGGCCCGACCCCGGCGCGATCGGGGGAGTATCCCCACGCGCTCGGGGCGACCGCGACCGCGACACGCAGGGTGCGGGAGAGGTCGACATCCTCGCGCCGGGCGAACCCGTTCAAGTGCACGTACTCCCGGTACCGCACGGCGCTCGCTTCCACGCCGAGCGATAATGACCCGAAGGTCGAGTACGGGAACGGCGTGGAGCCCGCGGCGGCGAAATCCTCCCGCCGCCACTGCCCTTCTCCCAACAGTCGCACATACCCGTCGCGGTCGCGGGACAGCGCCACGCCGCCCCGCACGCCGACCACGAGGGCCCGCCGCTCGCTGCTGTCAGCGAGGCTGTCACCTTGGAAGTCGAGGACACGCTGGCGGCCCGTCTCCCCGTAGGTCTCGAGCGACCAGGGCGCCGTCGTTTCGTAGAACGGCATCCCATACGACCAAGTGGCGTTGGTCCCATCGGACAGATCGGCGTAGGCGAGCTGCAACGGTGTGCGGCGCAGCAGCAGTCCCGGGCTGCGGTATTCCACGACCAGCGCGCTGCGATCCGGATTCTTGGTATACGAGAGGGCGGCGAGGGCCGCGGTGCCTAAGAAGTTCCGCTCGAGGATCCCGACGGACCAGGTGATCGATCCGGCGGTCGAGGCGAAGTTCACCTCCGGGGAGGTGCTCCACCCGTCGCGGGTCACGACCTGCAGCGCCAACCGGTCCCCCAGCCGCATCGTATCGAGATCCACGGCGCGGAACACGCCCAGGCTGCGCAGGTAGCGGGCGGTTTCGATGACGTGAGCCGAGTCGTAGGGGTCGCCGGGATCGAACAACAGGAGGCGCCGCACCACGGCGGGGCGGGTCGTGATGTGCAGCGCGTTCGCCCAGCGTGCGACGAGGTGCGGCGCGACGTCGGTCGAGTCGAAGATGTTGCGGGTATGGACGACGATGGTGTCGATTCGAGCCGGATCGCGGTGCTGTCCGGAAACGGCCCCCGCCCCGCCCAGGAGGAGGGCGACGAGCCAGGCTACTTCACGGCTTCGATGCGTTGGCGCAGCCGGTAGGTGACGTGGCGCGTCGAGTCGCCCCATTGGGTGAAGAATAACGTTGCGTCGATGCGACCGCTCAGTTGGGCCACGCCCCGGCGGTTGATGAGATACCGTCCGCGCACCGAATCGGGGCGCAACGGGCGGCACAGGCAGGCGACGGTCGCATAGGCCGCGATCGGCGCCGGCGGAGCGCCGATGGCGATCGGCTCGCGCACCGGCAGGTGGAGCGCGTTCCCAAGATCCAGGGCGAGGGAGATCGAGTATTCGTCACCCAACCCCGGCAGCTCGTCGAAGTCGAATCGGGTCTGGAGCACGTCGCGTCCGCCCGCTTTCAGGGTATCCACGCGCAGCCGGATGATGGTCAGGTTGGGATCGGTGTCGACCACGAGCCGCCCGTTGGAGATCCAGTGACCGGCGTGTTGGAGGCCGGGGGTGTCGTCGGGGCGGGGAAGGTCGTCGCAACCGAACAGCAAAGACGTAAGGAGAAGGCGTAGGAAAGGACTACGTAAGGAGAAGACGTGACATGCGTGGGAACGCCCCGGCCTTGCATGGGAATGGTACGACAACGCCGAGGCCCGACGGGTAGCGTGTGTCATGACTCTACGCGCACACGTGGGACGGTTGTTGGTGCATGAGCTTGCCTCAGAACTGGCTACCGATGCCGTAAAGCTAGCGAGAAATATTCGAGGACCGGGAAGTCGGAGTCGAGCCGACCAGATGGTTCGGGCCGCCCTTTCGATTCCCTCCAATATCGCCGAGGGATGTGGGCGCGGGACGCTCCCCGAATTCCGGCGGTTCCTGGTTTATGCCCGGGGCTCCGCTCAGGAGCTGCACAGCCATTTGCGGATCGCGAAGCGGCTCGATCCTCATCGCACCACGGAGATTCGCAGGATGGAAACTCGGACGGCCCTGGTAATCCGGATGCTGGGGCGGCTCTACCAACGACCGCCGCGGCTGGATTGAGAACCTACGTCTTTTCCTTACGTAGTTCTTCCCTACGCTTTCGTCCTTACGCCTCTCAGTACTGTCCCAAATACCTGCCCAATTCCCACGCACTCACACTGCCGATGTATTCCTGCCACTCTTCTCTCTTGGCTTCCACATACCGCTCGTAAATATGGCTGCCCAGCGCCTCGCGGATCACCTCATCCTTTTCGAGACATTCGAGCGCCTCATGCAAATCCCTCGGCAATTCATCGATCCGATACTTGCGGCGCTCGCGGTGACTCATCTCGAAAATATTCTTGTTCACCGGGTCGGGGGGGACGAGCCGGTGCTCGATACCGTCGAGCCCCGCCGCGAGCTGCACCGCCAGGGCGAGATAGGGGTTGGCCGACGGGTCGGGCATCCGCAGCTCGCAGCGCGTGCCGGACTCGCGCCGGTCGGGGATCCGGATCAACGGCGAGCGGTTGCGCATCGACCAGGCGACGTTGACGGGCGCTTCATACCCGGGGACGAGCCGTTTGTAGCTGTTCACGAGGGGGTTCGTGACCGCCGCGAAGCCGCGGGCGTGCGTGAGCAGTCCCGCGATGTAGTGCAGGGCGATCGGGGACAGCTCCCAGCTCCCCTTGGGATCGTAGAACGCGTTCTTCCCGTCCTTGAACAGCGACTGGTGCGTGTGCATCCCCGAGCCGTTCTGGCCGAAGATCGGCTTGGGCATGAACGTCGCCAGGAATCCGTGCCGGTAGGCGACGTTGCGCACGATGAACCGGAACGTCGCGAGGTTGTCCGCCGTCTCCAGCGCTTCGGCGTACTTGAAATCGATCTCGTGCTGCCCGGGGGCTACCTCATGGTGGCCGGCTTCGACCTCGAACCCCATCGCCACGAGATCCCGGATGATCAGCCGCCGGATCTCCTCGGCGCGGTCCACCGGCGTGAGATCGAAGTAGCCGCCCTGATCGTGCGTTTCGACGGTGGCGGCGCCCTTCGCGTCGAGCTGGAAGATGAAGAATTCCGCCTCGACTCCCGCCATCATCGCAAAGCCCAGCTTCTTGGCGCGGGCGATCTGCCGCTTCAACGCCTGCCGCGTACACCCCGCGAAAGCGGAGCCGTCGGGGTTGTAGATGTCGCAGATCACTCGCGCGACCTTCCCCCCATCGTCGTCGTAAGGGAGGACCTGAAACGTCTCGAGGTCGGGCCGCAGCACCATGTCCGACTCTTCGATCCGCACGAATCCTTCGATCGACGAGCCGTCGAACATGATGTCGCCCTCGAGCGCTTTCTCGAACTGGCTCGCGGGAACTTCGACGTTCTTGTTGACGCCCAGGATGTCGGTGAACTGGAGGCGCAGGAAGGCGATGTGCTCATGCTTCGCCCGCGCGAGGACGTCGGAGGGGGAGGGAGTCGGAGCCCTGGCGTGCATGGGAATTCAGACGGGCGAGGACGGGCAAGGACGGGCCAGGGGGCTCACTGTGAACCACCTTGCCCGTCTTCGCCCGTCTTTGCCCGTCCTCTACCTAGCAGTCGTAGTACAAGAAGAACTCGTACGGATGGGGCCGCAGGGCCACCGGATCCACTTCCTTGGCCCGCTTGTAGGCCAGCCAGGTGTCGATCAGGTCCTGCGTGAACACCCCGCCCTCGAGCAGGAAGGCGTGGTCGGCCTGGAGCGCCGCGAGGGACTCCTGCAGGCTCCCCGGGGTGTTCTTCACATGCTTGCGCTCGGCTGGCTCCAGCTCGTACAGATCCACGTCCATCGGCTTGGGCGGCTCGATCTTGTGCTTGATACCGTCCAGCCCGGCCATCAACAGCGCCGCGAACGTGAGGTACGGATTGCTCGAGGGATCGGGCGCCCGGAACTCCACGCGCTTCGACTGCGGCGACTCGGAGTACATCGGGATGCGGCAGATCGCCGAGCGGTTGCGCTTGGAGTAGATGAGGTTGATGGGCGCTTCGTAGCCCGGCACGAGGCGCCGGTAGCTGTTCGTGGTCGGCGCGGCAAAGGCGAGAATCGCCGCGGCGTGCTTGATCAGGCCGCCGATGTACCACCGGGCCGAGTCGGAGAGCAGCGCGTAGCCCGCCTTGTCGAAGAAGAGATTCTGCCCGGCGTCCCACAGGCTCATGTGCACGTGCATCCCCGAGCCGTTGTCGCCGTACATCGGCTTCGGCATGAACGTCGCGGTGTAGCCGTTCTGGGCGCAGACGTTCTTTACGATGTACTTGTAGATCATCACCTGATCGGCCATCCGCGTCAGCGTATCGAACCGCATGTCGATCTCGGTCTGACCGGCGGTCCCCACCTCATGGTGATGGACTTCGACGTCGACGCCCGCCGCGATCAACGCCAGCATGATCCGCGAGCGCAGGTCCTGCAGCTTGTCCACGGGCGGGACCGGGAAATACCCCTCCTTGTGCCGCGGCCGGTGCCCCAGGTTGGCTGAGCCGTTGGAGCCGGAGTTCCAGATCCCCTCGTCGGAATCGATGTGGTAGTAGCCCTCGTGCGCGTTCTGGTCGAAGCGCACGGAATTGAAGATGTAGAACTCGGCTTCGGGCCCGAAGTAGGCGGTCGTCGCCACGCCGCTCTTCTTGAGATGGGTCTCCGCCTTCTGCGCCACGTAGCGCGGATCCCGGCTGTAGCGCTCACCGGTGATCGGGTCGGCGATGTCGCAGGTGAGCGACAGCGTCGGCACCTGCAGCACCGGATCGACGAACGCGCTCGCCGCGTCGGGGAGCAACAGCATGTCGCTCTCGTTGATCGCCTGGAACCCGCGGATCGACGAGCCGTCGAACCCCAGGCCTTCGGTGAAGACGTCCTCGGTGAGCTGCGACAGCGGCAGCGAGAAGTGTTGCCAGGTCCCCGGCAGGTCGCAGAACTTCACGTCCACAACCTGCACGCCGGCGTCCTTGGCACGGCGGATCACATCGGCTGGGCTGGGCCCAGCGGCGGCCTTGGCGGCGGCCTTGGTGGGTTCGAGCGTGGCGGTCATGCGGTCAATTCCCTCGGGAGTAGATGGCGGTCACACGGCGGTGGATCCGGACGGAAACAACGAGAGCCCGCTGCACCGGGCTCGAGGGGCATCTGGCTCTCACAGCTGATTCCGTCTGGCATGGCGGAAAGTAGACGACCCATGTTGGGCTGTCAAGAAAACCGTGCGCCACATGCAGGAAATGTTCTGAAATCAGGGGAACTACAGCAGAATTTTGTCAGATTGATGGTCAAATTGTGCACATTTTGCACAATTACTGCTACACTGTTGCTACAGTGCCTCCACAAAGTGGAGCAGCTCGACCGCCGAAAATTCGCCGAAACGCTCCACGATGTCGCGTTCCTGCCACTCGAGAAAGACCCATCCGGTGGTCTTGCGACCTCCCCCCGCCGGGCCGACGAAGTGGATCCGACCCCGCACCGCGCCGATCTCCACGTCGGGGTGCATCTCGAGGTAGACCTCCCAGCGCTGATCGCCGCGCTTCAACTCTCCCATGTGACGGGAGTGGTCCTTGCCGGGGAATGGTTCGCTCATGCTCCCCTACGCTACGCTGCCGAAGCCTATCGTGCCAGTTAGATTCCGCCGCCATGAACTGCCAAACCTGTGGGACCGCGCTCAGCGCCGGCGCCCGATTCTGTCATAAGTGCGGCGCCTCGACCGCCACCGCCACCCCTGCCGCGCCGGCCGCCGGTGCCCCCCATTGGCAGGCCGGGATTCCCTGGGGCATAGCCGGTCTCGCGGTCGGGGGACTCATCGCCGTGTTGGCGCTTCACGGCGGCCGCCCGTCTGAACCGTCCGCGGCCGCCGCTGCCCCGCCGTTCGCCGGCGGAGCGGGTGGCGGCGGAGGCGGTGCCCTTCCCGACATCAGCAACATGTCCACCGAAGAGATGGCCCAGCGGCTCTTCAACCGGGTGATGCGACTCCAGGAGCAAGGTAAAGAAGACAGCGTCAAGTTCTTCGCGCCGATGGCGGTCGGCACCTTCCTGCAGCTCCCGGCGCTCGACATCGACGCCCGGTTCGATCTCGGGCTGTTGCAGCTCGCCGCCGGTGATGCGACGTCCGCCCTCGCTCAGGCCGACACCATTAAGCGCCAGGCGCCGACCCACCTGTGGGGCTTCATCCTGCGCACGCGGGTCCTCGACGTCAGAAAGGACGCGTCCGGGGCCAAGGCCGCGTGCCGGGACTTCCTGAAGAACGAGCAGGCCGAGCGCGCCAAGCAGCGGTCGGAGTACACGGACCGGGCGCGCATGCTCGATGACTTCCACGCCGAGGCGGTGCGCCGGACCGGCACTGGACGGTGACGGGAGCGCCAGATCGACGGTTCACACTTCGCACTTCGCATTTCGCACTTCGCATTCGGTTATGACTCTGATCCACGTCGCTCACAGCCCGGACGCGGACGACGCGTTCATGTTCTGGGCGATGGCCAAGGGCCTGATCCCCACCGGGGATCGCCGCTATGTCCACGAGCTGGCGGACATCGAATCGTTGAACCGGCGGGCGCTGGCCGGAGAGCTCGAGGTCACGGCGGTCTCGTTGCATGCCTACGCGCACCTCGCCGACCGCTACGCCCTGCTGGCCCACGGGGCGAGCATCGGCGATCGCTACGGTCCGCGCGTCGTGGCCCGCACTCCCCCACCCGCCCCCGCTGACCTCCACGGGGCCCTCGCCCGCATGACCGTTGCCGTTCCGGGTGAGCTGACGACCGCCTTCCTCACCTTGAAGCTGTACCAGCCCGGATGCCGACATGTGATCGTGCCGTTCGACCAGATCGAGGATGTCGTCCTGGCCGGTGGCGCGGATGCGGGCCTCCTCATTCACGAAGGCCAGCTCACCTTCGGCGACCGGGGGCTGCACCTGTGGCTGGATCTCGGCGAGTGGTGGTTCGGCGAGACCGGACTCCCCCTCCCCCTCGGCGGCAATGTCGTCCGGCGCGATCTGGGGCCCGCCCTGATGCAGGATATCGCCAGGGATCTGAAGGCGAGCATCGAGTACGGCCTGGCCCACCGGGCCGCCGCCTTGACCCATGCGCAAGGCTATGGGCGGGGGCTCGACGCGGACCGGATCGACCGCTTTATAGCCATGTACGTGAACGACTACACCGTGGACTACGGCCCGCGGGGCCGCGAAGCCGTCAGGGTCCTGTTGGACCGAGGGGTCAAGGCGGGGCTCGTTCCCCCGATCCGGGACCTCGTCTTCATCGCCGCGGAGCCATAGCTTCGAGGCAGCCTTCTCGAGGAGGCATTCGCGTGGCCGAGAACCCAACCCCGGGCTCCGTCACCGTGCTGGTGGTCGACGACGAAGAGCCGATTCGCAATGCCTTGAAACGGTTCCTCGCGTTGCAGCACTTTCAGGTCCTGACCGCGGGATCGGGCGCCGAGGCATTGCAGGCGCTGCGGGCGCAGAGCGTCGCCGTCATGTTGTGCGACATCCGGATGCCTGGGACGAGTGGCGTGGATCTCGTCCCTCAGGCGCTGGCAGTCGCTCCCGACCTGGCCATCCTGATGCTCTCCGCCGTGAACGACGCGACCACCGCGGCCCTGTGCATGCAGCGCGGGGCGATGGACTACCTCACCAAACCGATCGAGCTGGACGAGCTGTCGCGCGCCGTGCAGCGGGGGCTGCGCCGGCGCGAGGCGAACATCGAAGGCCGCCACGGGAAGGGAACCGGCCCTGAAGCTCCCAAGACCACCCGCAGCCACGAGGAAGGGTCCGCGCCGGGAGCGGCCGGGTGGCCCCGCGAGCGGGCGCGGCTGGAACGGCTGACGGTGGCGACGCTCGAGGCCCTGGTGAACGCCCTCGAGGCCAAGGACCCCTATCTGCGCGGCCATTCCGCCCGCGTGGCGGATCTTTCGGCCACGATCGCCGCGAATATCGGGATGTCCGAGGACGAGATCGAACAGGTCCGGCTGGCCGGCCGGCTCCACGACATCGGTAAGATCGGCACCCGCGAGGCGGTGATGAACAAGCAGGGCCCGCTCACCCCCGAAGAGTACGACCACGTCAAACAGCACGTGCTGATCGGCTGGCAGATTCTCTCACCGCTGACACACCTGGGCCCTGTGCTCGATGGCATCCGCCACCACCACGAGCGCTGGGACGGCACCGGCTATCCCGACGGGTTGGCCGGAGACGACATCCCCCTCGCGGCCCGGGTGATCGGCGCGGCCGAAGTGTACGACGCGCTCAGTACGGCCCGGCCCTATCAGGAGCGAATGACCGCGGACCAGGCGGTCCGCCGGATGGAGGAGCTGTCCGGCTCGGTGCTCGACCCGGCCGTATACCAGGCCCTTTCAGAGGTCGTGACCCGGCGTCGCTCACTCGTGTTTCTCGACGAAGCGGCCGAGGGACCGATTTAGGGGGGGGGGAAGACCAAACCCGGGGCTGACTGCTCCCCGGGTTGGTGGCCGGGCGAAGTGGCCGTCACACTTCAACCGCGACCACCAGAAAGACCCGGGCATTGGGCGCCGGGTCACAAGTCACCACCGCTTCACCCGCCCCAGCCGCGATAGGGTGATTTTCTCGGTATGGCTGCCCCGGCGCAGCACGACGGTCGTATTGGAGGCCCCCCACCCCAGGCCCGTCGGGCCGAAGACGACGACCGGATTGGACACGTTCAGCTCCACCCCCTGAGCGGCAGGCCCGGGCCAACGGTTGTAGAACGTCCACCCCACGCCCCCCTCCTGGTCCTGGTCGATCCTCAAACTGTCCTTGGTGATCAGGAGGCGGGTCCTGGCCCCCCGCGCGACGGCCGCCTCGCGCGCTACCGCCACGGCGGTCGTGACGTCACGAGCGGCCGCATCGGCCACGACGGCGTCGTACAACGGGGTGAACCGGGGCAGGGCGAGCAGCAGGATGAGCCCGACCACAGTGAGCACCACCGCTACCTCGAGGAGCGAGAATCCGGTTCGCATGGCGCGCAATCTCGAGGGGTTCGAAGCCGGGTGCGTCATCCGATTCACGCGGCAGGGAGCGCAAGTGCGCGGTCATAACCCTGCGCCGTGCCCTTCCCCATCCCGTTGCGGGTGACGCGGCCTAACTGCTCCGCCCCGAACGTACTATGTTGGTAGCGCGATGACCGCTGCGCCGCACCGAGACCCGCTGCTCACGCTGCGCGAGTACCGCACGCTGGCTCCCTGGAACCTGCGCGACCTCACTGCGCTGGTCGGGGCCATCCTCGAGGTTTCGGCGGTCACTCCGATCAATGCGGCCGCCCGGGCCACCCCCTCCGCGCGTACGATCCGGTTCTACGTGACCAAAGGTCTCGTCGCGCCTCCCGAAGGCCGGGGGACGGCGGCGACCTATTCCTATCGTCACTTTCTTCAAGTGTTGTGCATCAAGCTCCGCCAAATGGAAGGCGTGACCCTCGCGGCCATCACCAGGGAAATGCAGGATCAGACCGGGGACATTCTGGAGCGACGCGCGGCGCAGGCGCTGGGAACGAGCCTGCCGCCCCCCGACCGGCTGGCCTTGAAGAGCGGACGGCAGTTTCCTCGCGGCCGATCGGGACGGGCGCTGTCGGCGTGGCTGGCCCGGGACGGTGAAGGAGGGGGCGCGGTCGACACCCCCTCGAGCTGGCGGCGCATCCCGGTGGCCCGGGGCGTCGAATTGAGTGTCGAAGCCAGCCATCCGTTGGCCCGCCTCGGTGCCGACGAGCGCGGGGTCGCGGACATGGTGCGCCAGGCTCTGGCGAAGCTCCTGCCACAGTGGCCGGCGTAGTCAAGGACAGGAACCTCGTCTCTCGTCTCTAACTGGGAGCCGCTATGGGTGGGATCCTGCTTCTCGTCATCATCGTGGTGGTGGTGCTGTACGGGATCGGCGCGTACAACGGCCTGATCAGTTTGAAGAACCAGACGCTCAACGCGTTCAAGCAGATCGACGTGCAGCTCAAGCGGCGCCACGACCTGATCCCGAACCTGGTGAACGCCGCCAGGGGCGCGATGGACTTCGAGAAGCAGACCCTCGAGGCCGTGATTCAGGCCCGCAATCAGGCGGTCTCCGCCGGCGCCCAGGCGAGCCCGACCTCCGTGAAGCGGGTCGCCGCGGCGGAGAACCAGTTGTCCGCGGCGCTGTCCCGTTTCAACGTCGTCGTCGAGCAGTATCCGCAGCTCAAGGCCACCGCCAACATCGGGCAACTGCAAGAGGAGCTGGCGTCCACCGAGAATCGCATCGGATTCGCGCGGCAGATGTACAACGACACGGCGACGCAATACAACACGAAGCAGCAGCAGTTCCCCACGAGCCTGTTCGCCGGGATCGCTCAGGCGTCCCCGGCTCAGCTGTGGGAGATTGAAGACCAGGCCGACCGCGCCGTGCCCCAGGTGGACCTCTCGATGAAGCCGAAGGCGTGAGCGGCGAGACCACCCTCAACCTCTTCCAGCAGCAAGAGGCCAATCGCCGCCGCACCGTCTTTCTGATCATTGGCTTCGTGCTGTTCTTCGCCTGGCTCGGCTTTGGCGGAGATCTCATCTACTACCTCTCCACCGCCGGGGCTCCGCCGCGGGCGTACCACCACGTCTTTCCGTGGTTCGGGTTGCTCCTGACCGGGTTCGGCGTCGGCACGGCCTGGTACGGCTACTCTACCGGGCCGCTCAAGGTGTTGTGGGCCACCGGCGCCCGGGAGGTGGTAACCCCGCAAACCGACCAGGAGCGGCAGCTGGTCAATGTGGTGGAAGAGATGGCGATCGCGGCCGCCGTGCCCCGCCCCCGCATCTGGATCGACCCCGACCCCGATCCGAACGCGTTCGCCACCGGCGTGGATCCGGCTCACGCCCACATCGCAGTCACCCAGGGGCTGCTCGACATCCTGAACCGTGACGAGCTGCAAGGAGTGGTCGCGCATGAGCTGGGCCATGTCAAGAATCTGGACATTCGGCTGATGACCACCCTCGCGGCGCTGGTCGGCGCCGTCGTCCTGATGCACGACGGCACCAGCCGCATCATGGGGCGGGGAATCGGATTCGGAGGCGGAGGAGAGAGCGGCTCGCGCGGCGGGAAGAAGGGCGGCGATCTCATCATCCTGCTGCTCGTGGTCTGGATCATCTCCTGGGTCCTGGCGCCGATCATCACCCAGTGCATGGCGATGGCCGTGAGCCGCGGCCGGGAGTACCTGGCCGACGCCATGGGCGCCCAGTTCACCCGGAATCCCCTGGCGCTCGCATCGGCGCTGCAGAAGATCGACGCCGCCGAAGGCCCAACCAGCTCGATCAAGCGCGGCGCCGCCCACCTGTGCATCGCCGATCCCCTGGGCCGGCAGGTGAATCTGCACGAAGGAATGCTATCCAACTGGCTCGGGACGCACCCGCCGATGAACGCGCGCATCATCCGGCTCAAGGGCATGGGGTACGCCCAACTGAAGCAACAAGGCGGCACCGTCGCCTGACGGGAGTGCCCTCGCCGTGAGCGTTTGGGGTATCGCCGAGGTCTCCCTGCTCGCGCTTACGGTGGGCGCCGCGACGCTCTGGGTCGCCCGCCGGCGGCTGCGCCGGGCCGCCCGTCATTCCCTCCACGAGTTCCGCACCCGGCTCGCCCGCTACAAGCTGCAGGAGCGCCGCCTCGCCAAGGCGGCGCTGACCCTCGACCCGGTCGTCGCCGACGCGGTGTGGCGGCACGCGGAGACCCATCGGCTCTCCGAGGCCGCCGTGTGGCGTCTCGTGGACCGCTACGTCGACGAGATCGTTCCCCACTTCAACGTGCTGACCTATTACCGAGTCGGCTACAATCTGGCGAAGCTGTTCGTCAATCTGTTCTACAAGGTGAGCGTGGATTATCAGGACGAGGCCGCGCTCGAGGCCATCCCCAAGAACGACGTCGTGGTCTACGTGATGAACCACCGCTCCAACGCGGACTACGTGGTCGTCGCCTACGTGCTCGCCTATGGGGTCCACGTGAGCTATGCGGTCGGGGAATGGGCTCGCGCGTGGCCGCTCGAGTATCTCTTCAAGTCGTTCGGGGCCTACTTCATCCGGCGGCGGTTCCGGGAGCCGCTGTATCACGCGGTCCTCGAGCGCTATGTGCAGCTGATCACGAGGAACGGCGTCACCCAGGGGTTCTTTCCCGAAGGGCGTCTCAGCCGGGACGGGAAACTCGGTCCCGCCAAGCTCGGGCTCCTCGATTACCTCTGCCGCACGCTGCTCGACGCGGAATTCGGCTCTCGCGACATCTGGTTCGTTCCGGTGGGGATGAACTTCGATCGGGTGCTCGAGGACCGCTCGCTGATCCGGGAGCTGGTCGATGAGGCGGATCGCCCCAGCCGCCTGGCACAGCTGGGCAGCGTCCTGCATTACCTGGCCTTCAACGTCGGCCGGCTGTTCACCGGCCGCCTGCGCCGCTACGGTCGCGCCGCGGTGAACTTCGGCACACCGATGTCGCTGCGCGCGTGGCTCGCGAGCGCTCCCGCCGGAGTGCTGGAATGGCCCAAAGAGCGCCGGCTCCCTCAGATGGAACAGCTGGCCGCCGAGCTGATGCGACGCATCGGGGCCATCTTGCCGGTGACGCCGGTGCCGCTGGCCGCCGCGGCGCTGCTGTCGTTCGAGCAAACCGTGATTCCCCGCGACGCGCTGCTGGAGCGAATGGACGAGCTGCGGGACCGGCTGCTGGAGGTGAACGGCAAGGTGGTCCGCGGCGGCGCGCGAACGCCCGAGATCTGGGACCGCGCCTGGAGGATGCTCAAGATGCGACGGCTGGTGGTCGCCGAAGGCACGCAGTTCGTCGTCCTGCCGCGTGGTCGGCCGCTGCTCGAGTTCTATGCCAATTCGATCGCCCATCTGCTGCCGATCCGGGGACCTCGTCTCCCCTTCCACAAGGAGCACGACCGCGCCACGGATCTGCCGAAACTGAAGCCCTGGGAGCGGGGAGAGGGGAGAGGTTCGTGACGCTGCAACCGAAAGGTACGCTTGGCATTGGAACGTGCCTCTCCCCTCTCCCTTCTCCCCGTATATTTCCCCCGCCCCAATGCCCCGTCTTCTCGACCTGACCATGCTCGCGCCCGGGGAACGGGTGCAGGACACCTTCCTGGTCTTGGACACCGAGCAGAAAGCCTACGAAAACGGCGGCTGCACCGTGCTCACATTAGGGAATGCCACGGGCCGCATCGCCACGGCACCCTTCTGGGAGCAGGACCAGGCGCAGGTCGAGGGAATCCGGAAAGGGCATGCCGTGCAGATACTCGGGGAGGTGGCCGAGTACCGCGGCCGCCGCCAGCTGAAGGTCTCGTCGCTGCGCCTGCTCCCGGATACTTCGGTGGATCTCGGTCGCCTGCTGCCGACGGTGGGAGAGGTGACGCGGTACTGGGAAACGCTGGACGGATGGCGCCGCGAGATGACGAAGCCGCGCCTCGCCCAGGTGGTCGCCTTGTTCTACGACGACGACGAGTTCCGCGCGGCCTACAGCCGTTGCCCCGCGAGCGTGAGCGGTCATCACGCGGCGCTCGGGGGGCTGCTCAAGCATACCGTCGAGGTCGGGGCGATCGCCCGCACCATCGTGCGGGTCGCGGGGGCCGACCTCGATCTCGTGCTCGCGGGCGTCCTGCTCCACGACATCGGGAAGCTCGAGGCGTATCGCTGGGACGGGATCTTCGACTACACCGACCTGCACTACCTCATCGGTCATGTCGTGCTCGGCGCGCTCACCCTGAGCCGGCGACTGGACGAGCCGGATGCCCCTCCCTGCACTCCGCAGGAGCGGGCCCTGCTGCTGCACCTGGTCCTGTCGCACCACGGGCGCCTGGAGTACGGGAGTCCGGTCCCGCCGATCACGCTCGAATCCGAAGTCCTGCATTGGGCCGACAACGCGAGCGCCAAAACCGCCAGCATGGCGGAAGCGTTGCGCGATGCCGATGCCTTCGCCGACGGTCTCGTTTCGCAGCGCCGCTTCTGGCAGCTCGACAATCGCCGCGCCTATCGTGGGATGAGCGACTGGGGTGGGGGCGCTCAGGCCCCATCCGCCTGATCCCCACCGTATGACGCACGGCTCCCAACCGTCTGGGAAGTACCTTGCCGGCCTGGCCGTCACGGCCCTGGGCGTGGTATACGGCGACATCGGGACGAGCCCGCTGTACGCCCTGCGGGAGTCGTTCTACGGTCCCCACGGCGTTGGGGTCGGCCCGGAGTCGGTACTGGGCGTGCTGTCGATGATCTTCTGGTCTCTCGTCATCGTCGTCACCATCAAGTACCACGTCGTGGTGATCCAGGCGGACAACAAGGGAGAAGGCGGGATCCTCGCCCTCATGGCGTTGGTCCAGCATGGCCGCGTCAAACGCGGGCTCTCGCCTCATGCCTTCATCATCACCCTCGGCATTTTCGGCACCGCGCTCATGTACGGGGACGGTATCATCACTCCCGCGATCTCTGTATTGAGCGCAGTCGAAGGCCTGCAAATCGCCACCCCGGCGCTGACCAGGGTCGTCATCCCCATCACGCTGATCATTCTCGTCGGCCTGTTCCTGTTCCAGCGCCAGGGCACGGCCAGTGTGGGGTCGGTGTTCGGACCGGTCATGGTCGTGTGGTTTACGTCGCTCGCGGTCCTCGGAGTGAACCAGATCGTGCGTGAGCCCAGCGTCCTGGCGGCGGTGCTCCCCTATCACGCGGTCGGCTATTTCGTGGCGGACCCAAAGCGCGGGCTCGTGGTGCTGGGAGCGGTATTCCTCGCCATCACGGGGGGAGAAGCCCTCTACGCGGATCTCGGCCACTTCGGCCACCGGCCCATCCAGTACGCGTGGTTCTGCGTCGGTCTCCCCGCTCTGCTGCTCAACTATTTCGGTCAGGGAGCGCTGCTGCTCCGCGCGCCGGAGTACGCGGAGAACCCGTTCTACCATCTGGCGCCGGCCTGGGCGTTGTACCCACTGATCGCGCTGGCCGCCGCCGCGACGATTATCGCTTCGCAGGCGGTCATCTCGGGAGCGTTCTCTCTGACCCGGCAGGCGATTCAGCTCGGCTACTCCCCGCGGATGCGCATCGAGCACACCTCGTCGCGGGAGATGGGACAGATCTACGTCCCCGGGGTGAATTGGATGCTGATGCTCGGGACCTGCGCGGTGGTGCTCGGATTTCGCACTTCGAGCAACATGGCGGGCGCATACGGCGTCGCCGTTTCGAGCTTGATGGTGATCACCACCCTTATGTTCTACATCATGAGCCGGGAGGTGTGGGGATGGAGCAAGCCCCGCGCGTTGGCGATCGCCGCGCTGTTCCTCCCCGTCGATCTGTTGTTCACGGCGGCCAACTCCCTCAAAATCCCGCAAGGAGGCTGGTTCCCGCTGGCTGTGGCGGTCGGGATGTACGCCGTGATGACCACCTGGAAAACCGGGCGTGCCATCCTGTCCAAACGGATGCAGGAGCGTGCACTGCCGCTCGACCTGCTGATGGGCGACCTCGCCGCGGATCCCCCGATGCGGGTCCCGGGAACCGCCGTGTACATGTCCGGTACCCAGGGGTCCACGCCTCCCGCGCTGACCCACAACCTCGCGCACAACAAGGTGCTGCACGAGCGCGTCGTGTTCCTGACGGTGCTCACCGAGGACGTGCCCCATGTGCCCGACGCCGAGCGCGTGACGGTCAAGCCGATGGGGAAGGGCTTCCACCTCGTCACCGCGCGATATGGGTTCATGGACGACCCCAGCATCCAGAACGTGATCGAGGCGTGCCGGGTGAGGCGCCTGCAGATTCCGCTCGAGGGCACGACGTTCTTCCTGGGACGGGAGACGATCATCGCCACGGACGCGCCCGGGATGGCGCAGTGGCGCGAGCGGCTGTTCGCGTTCATGTCCCGCAACGCGCTGCGCGCGACGGCGTTCTTCCAGATTCCCGCGACGCAGGTGTTCGAGGTGGGGGCCGAGGTCGAGCTCTAGAAAAGCCGAAGCCCCCGGCACGGCACGATAGGCCGTCCGGGGGCTTCGCACGTCGGTTACCCGGAGCCGGGGGATTGCTCCCGCCGTTCTTCATCCTGCTGCCGCCGGTTGACTGTTGCGTCGCTCGGTAGGGCGAACAGGAGCTCCGGCTTCCATCCCCACGCAGCCTGGCCAGGCCA
>Ga0335083_10004792_pt1 | contig 17191 bp, 6 predicted proteins | sample Lox_Sample_42_FD_206716 | JGI IMG/M metagenome (GOLD analysis project Ga0335083, IMG submission 206716) | Soil microbial communities from Loxahatchee National Wildlife Refuge, Florida, United States - Lox_Sample_4.2 | ecosystem: Environmental > Terrestrial > Soil > Wetlands | place: USA: Florida... | reverse complement strand
CGCCCCATTAGGCCGCGATCCGGAGCCGCGCGACGTCGAACGGCGTGCGGCGCCGGCCGCGCGCTCGCGCGGGCCGCGGCGCTGCTCGGCCTGCTGGCGGTCGCGACGCTCGCCTGGGCGCAGACCGACGAGCTGCCCGAGGAGCTGCGCACGGTCGCCGCCGTGCGCTTCCGCGGCCTGCACCACCTCGGACGCCGGCAACTGGGCCAGGCGGGCCTGCGCACGCGGGCGCCATCGCGACTGCCGTGGCGCGAGAAGCCGCTGCTGCGGCACGACTACCTGCGCGCCGACTCCGCGGCGATCGTCTCGCTCTACCGCCACTACGGCTACCTCGACGCCGCCGTCGCCGTACGCATCGAGCGCGGCCACGATCCGCACACCGCGGACGTCGTGTTCGACGTGCGCGAGGGCGCGCTGACGCGCATCTCGCGCGTCGAGCTCGCCGGGCTGGGCGCGGTCTCCGAGAACGAGATCCGCCACGCGCTGCTCGCCCAGCCCCGCCGCGCGTACGACCCGACGTTCCTGCAGCTCGACGCAGTCAAGATCGCCGCGCTCTACCAGGAGCACGGCTACTTCCCGCGGGTCGACACGCTGTCGCGCCGGGGCGTGCCCGACAGCGTTTCGGTGCTGGTGCGCTACACGATCCGGCAGGGACCGCAGTACCGGATCGGCGACATCACCTACCTGCCCGGCGCGAAGGTGCGGCCGATCCTCGGCCGGCGCGAGCTGCTCGAGAAGCCCGGGGAGCTGTTCAAGCGGTCGCGGCTCGACCAGTCGGTCGAGCGGCTCTACGACACCGGACTCTTCCGGCAGGTGCAGACGACGACGGTGCCCGACTCGACGCGCTCGATCATGGACCTGCTCGTGGGCGTGACCGACCGCGCGCCGCGCTGGATCGACGTCGGCGTGGGCAGCGGGACGAGCAACCTCTACCAGGCGACGGGCGAGTGGGGCCACCACAACCTCGACACGCACGCGCTCGAGGGCGTGCTGGACGCGCAGGTCGCGCGCGACGGCCAGAACCATCCGCGCACGGAGGCGGTGACGGGCGCGCTGACCGAGCCGTGGCTCTTCGGCGTCCGGCTCCAGGGGCAGACCAGCGTGTTCTACCGCCACGACCACGACCGCTCCGATCCGCGCTTCGTCCAGAACATCGAGCAGCGCGGCTTCAACTTCAGCCTCTACCGCGAACTGTCGCGCATCGCGCGCGTGACGTTGACCCAGGAGAACACATTCGCCATCCAGAGCTACCAGGTGCTCAAGGACTCGGCCGGCAGCGTGCAGGACTCGCTCGCGCAGGCCGTCGTGCCGCGCTACCGGACGAACGCGCTGCAGCTCACGCTCGAGCGCGACACGCGCGACGACAAGGTCGTGCCCAACAAGGGCTCGTACCAGGACCTGAGCCTCGAGCTCGCGGGCGGGCCCCTGAAGGGCAGCAGCAGCTACCGCAAGTCGCAGATCACCTCGACCTGGTACACACCGATGAAGAACGGCTGGGAGTTCGCGGCGCGCGCGAGCGCCGGTGTCATGGAACCGTTCGGCACCGAGGATGCGAGCTTTTCGCCCGAGATCGGGCTCGACCCGGACGTCGGGCGCGTGCCGCGCGAGTCGCGCTTCTTCGTCGGCGGCGTCAACTCGTTGCGCGGCTACGGCGAGAACAGCATCCCGCCCTCGGGCGGCCTCGCCATGCTGCTCACGAACGTCGAGTGGCGGATTCCGCTCGCCGGGCCCTTCGGCGTCGAGATTTTCATGGACTCGGGGAACGTCTGGAGCCGGGCGGAGTACATTCACGGCACGGACTTCGTCGCGCCGTGGAACGCGACCCGTGCGAACGACAACGACGTGCGCTACACGTACGGCATAGGGGGGCGCGTGGTGCTGCCGTTCGGCCCGCTGCGCGTCGACCTCGCCTGGAGCGACCGGCCGGACTTTCCAAGCGGTGGCAAATTCCTCGGGAATTCCCGCGTCCCGTTCGTCTATCAGTTCGCCATCGGGCCCTCGTTCTAGACGTTGCCGGCGCCACCGGCACTCCAACGGAGCGACATGAGCGAATCCGGCGACCCGCCTCGCGACGACGGCCCCGCCTCCGAACCCGAGGCGGCGCCTCATGGCGTCGTCGAGACGCTGCGCGAGGAGATCCACGAGGCCGTCGAGCACGTGCCGCAGCCGGTGCGCTGGACGGTCGGCAAGCTCGTGCGCATCACGCTGCTGGGGCTGGCCGCGCTCGTCGTGCTCCTCGTCGCGAGCACCGTGCTCTACCTCGCGAACCGCACGACGCTCGTCGCGCACGAGCTCGCACTCGTGATCGACCACGAGCTCGCCGTGCGCAGCGACTTCAGCCTGAGCCTGCGCGACATCAAGGGCAATCCCTTCGCGGGCTTCCGTGTCATCGAGCCCAAGCTGACCTACCGCCCGGGCGACGCTCCGCTGCTCGAAGCGCACGAAATGCGCATCCGTTATTCCGCGCTCGGCCTGCTGCGGGGCGATGCGACGCCGATCTCGATCGACATCGACCATCCCGTCGTCCACCTGAACGGCGGCCGCGACGGAGCCTGGCGCCTGCCGCAGTGGCAGGGAGGCGGCAAGCACGTCGCCCGCACGACGGGAGGGCGGACCTACGCTTTCCGGCTGCACCTGACCGACGCGGAGTTCGATGCGCCCCAGCCGGTCGGGCGCATCGACGGCGTCGAGCTGCAGGCCTTTGGCGAGAGCGGGCGCACGACGCGGGTCGAGCTCGAGCGGCTGCGCTGGCGGGAGGGGCCCTGGCACAGCCGGCTCGAGCAGCTCGCCGGCACGTTCACCACGAACGCCGACTCCGTGCACGTGCGGATCCGCGAGCTGCGCAGCGGCGATCTCGCGCTGCGCCTCGCGGGCGACTGGCGTCCTGGCGGCGCGCGGCGGCTGCACGCGGAGATCGATCGCGTGCGCTGGCGCTGGCTCGCCGAGGTCTTCGCGAACGACGAGTTCGACGTGCCCGGCGAGGGCCAGCTCAGCGTGGACGCCGTGCAGTCGAAGCGCTGGAGCGGCCGGTTCACGACGAAGGCGAGCTGGGACAGCCTCGCGCTCGAGGGCCGCGGCCGATTCGAGTGGGACGGGCGTCGGCTCGCGCTCGACTCGCTCTCCGGCCGCTCGATCGCCGGCAACCTCGACGGCGAGCTGCGCTGGACGAAGCTTGGCTGGACGCTGCAGGGCACGGCGCGCGCGGCCGATCCGTCGCACTGGCACGCGCTTCATCTCGAGGGTTGGCCTGCGGGGGCGCTCAACGGCACGTTCCGCTACGTCGTCGACTCACGCGGCCGCGCCAACTCGTCCCGGCTCGATGCGCGCACGATCGCCTCACAGTGGGCGGGCTGGTCGATGGACAGCGCCAGCGTGCGCGTCGACTTCCCGGCGGGCGCGTCCGACACGTTCGCGGTCACCGCGTGGCGGCGCGGCGGGCGCTTCGCGCTCGGCGGGCGCGTCGGCCGCGGCGGCTGGAGCGGTCCGTTCTCGCTCGACCAGTTCCCGCTCGAGGAGTGGCCCGACGGGCGCGCGAGCGGCCTGCACGGCGTGCTGACGCACGGCGAAGGCCGGGTCGAGAGCCGGGCAGGAGGACTGTGGGTGAGCGGAGAGCTCTCGGGTGCGCACACGGACTGGAGCGGCGCGCACTTCGAGCACTGGAGGCTGAAGGACGTGCAGGGCCGGCTCGTGCCGACGCCGGATCTCACGGCCAGGCTGGGCACGGACGACGGCCAGTTCGTGGGCGTCCACCTCGACAGCGCGATCGCCGCGATCCACCTGGGCGATCAGGCGATGACGTTCTCGGGCCTGCGCGCGAACGCGGGGGACACCCTCTTCACGGCGAACGGCAACGCGGACTGGACGGCTTCGCACTGGCACGTCCGGTTCACGAGCGCGACGGCCACGAGCGCGCAGTTCGACTGGACCGCCGAGCCGCCCGTCGAGATCTCGGGCGACCCGCAGGGCACGCTGTTCGAGCGCGTGATCGCCAACGATCGCGACGCGCACCTCGAGGTGCGCGGGCGCTGGGCCGCGCCCGGCGGCGCGTACGACGTGAGCCTCACGGGCCGCGACCTCGACCTCGCCCGGCTTGGAATGCCCGCCGACTGGGGGCTCGAGGGCCGCGCCGACGCGAGCCTCGAGCTGAGCGGCCGGGCGGACGACCCGCGCTGGACGTTCGCTGCGCGAGCGTCGCACCCCGGCTTCGGCGGGCACGCCTGCGACTCGCTCGATGCCGTGCTGGCCGGCCAGGCGCACGAGCTCGAGCTGCGCGAGGGCTACTTCGCGCTGGGCGGGGGCAGCGTGCGCACCTCGGGGCGCGTCGAGCGCGCCGTGCACGCGTGGCCCGACTCGCTCACGGCCACCGCGGTGCTCCGCTGGCTCCGCGACGCGGAGGCGTGGAGTGGCACGGGCGAGGCGAAGTCGTTTGACGTTTCGCGCCTTGGCGCGCTGGACACCACGGCGGCCGGCTGGACCGGGACGGTCGAGGGTCACCTCAAGCTCTCGGGCAGCCCGCAGCACCCCCAGTTCGACCTCGAGGCGAGTGCCGACCACTTCGGCTGGCGCGACTACGTCGCGCAGCACGTCGAGACGCAGGCGTCCTACCACGGTGGCGTGCTGGCGGTGCCCTCGGCGCGTGTCACGATGCAGGGCGTGGTCTCGACGCTCGAGGGCCAGCTCCCGGTGGAGCTCGCGCTCGGCCAGCCGCCCGTGTTCGTCGAGGCGCCGATGCAGTGGAACGTCAACGTGCCGCGCGGCGACCTCGAGCTCCTGCCCGCGCTCGTTCCGCTCATCCAGTCCGCGCGCGGCCGGTTCGACCTCGTGGCGCGCGTCACGGGCACGACGCACCATCCCAAGATCGACGGCACCGCGCACGTGCGAGACGGCGTCATCCGCCCGGCCGGTCGGGAGGAGGTGCTGGGCAGCGTCAACGCCGATCTCCACTTCGACGAGAGCCGCATCGTCCTCGACACGCTCACCGCCAGGCAGGGGCGGACCGGCCGCGTGTGGTCGCGCGGCGTCGTCGCGATCAACGGGTTCGAACCCGGCCACTACCACTTCGACCTCGGCATGCGCGACTTCGCCTCGAGCCAGGAAGGTCTCTACGCCGTGCTGTTCGACGGCGATTTCCAGCTCACCGACGGCCCCAGCGTGCGCGGCCAGCAGCTCCCGCAGGTGACCGGCGACGTGCGGGTGCAGCGCGGCATCGTCGAGTTCGACTTCGCGAACCAGACCGAGGTGCAGAAGCGGCAGGCGACGACCGAGCCGCTCTACTGGACGTACAGCGTCCACCTCTCCGCTTCGAGCAACCTGCGCTGGCGGCCGTCGAACGGCGACATCGAGTTCGACGCCGATCTCAACATGCAGCAGACCGCCGACTCGCTGCTGATCTTCGGCGAGATGCACCTCGTCAAGGGGCACTACTACTTCCTGAGCAACCGCTTCGACCTGAGCCAGGCCGACCTCACGTTCGACAACCAGAAGGGCGTCGACCCCACGCTCGACATCGTCGCCGACACCAAGCTCAAGCCCAGCCTGCGCGAGCTGGCGCAGGGTGGCACGTGGGGCAACACGCCGCCGGCAATCGAGGACATCACGGCCACGATCACCGGACGATCGAGCCAGCCCATCATCACGCTCTCGAGCGCGAGTGGCTGGGACCAGCGGGAGATCATCGGCGAGCTGACGCTCGGCCGCTTCGGCGACAACCCGCTCGTGGGCGGCGCGACGGACTTCCTTCAGAACTCGCTGACGCGCCAGCTCTCGAACCAGCTCTCGCAGGACCTCGCGCGCACGTTCAACGACGCGATCAACCAGTGGGAGGTGGAGCGCGACCAGGGCGAGCTGATCGGCGGCGAGGGCGCGGTCGTGATGAGCGTGGGGGGCGACATCAATGCCCGGACGTCGTGGACGGTGAAGCAGCGCCTGCCCGGACTCGACCGCCCGGTCTCGGTCATCAACCCAGCGCTCGCCAACACGCTCTTCGACCGCGACGTGGAGGTGCAGTACCGCATCAACCGCTTCATCTACGCAACGACCGAGCTGACGCAGCGGCGCCTCGGTCAGCTGCTGCCGGGTCAGAACCCCACGGACTTCAACGTGAACCTGAAGGCGCGCTGGGAATACTGAACGGGTGGAACGCACGCTGCCCCTTTGGGGTAGGCTCGCAGGGGCGCCCCGGGCGGGGGCCGCCGGCCGGGATGAAAGGACCAAGCGGATGCACGTGAGCAGATGGAGTGGGGCGGCCTTCGCGGCGGCCCTCGCGGCGGTGCTCGTCGCGGCGCTGGCCGGTCCGGCCTCGGCCCAGTACTTCGGCCAGAACAAGATCCAGTACGACACCTTCCACTGGCGCTCGATCTCGTCGGACCACTTCGAGGTGTTCTTCTACGACGGCGAGGACAGCCTCGCCATGCGCACGCTGGATCTCGCCGAGAAGACGAATGCCTCCTACTCCAAACGGCTCGCGCACTCGCTGAGCCGGCGCATCCCGATCGTCCTCTACCGCTCGCACAACGACTTCTCGCAGACCAACACGATCTCGGAGCTGATCCCGTCCTCGACGGGAGGGTTCACCGAGCCACTGCGCGACCGGGTCGTGGTGCCGTTCTCCGGCTCGTACGAGGAGTTCCGCCACGTCCTCGTCCACGAGCTGACGCATGCGTTCCAGTTCGACATCCTCTACAACGGCACCGGGATCTCGATGCTCTCGGGGCAGGGCTTCTTCCAGATGCCGCTGTGGTTCGCCGAGGGCATGGCCGAGTACTTCTCGCTCGGCATGGACTCGAACTGCGAGATGTGGTGCCGCGACGGCGCGCTCTCGGGTTACATCCCGCCGCTCGAGTACGCGGGCGGCTACCCGGTCTACAAGTTCGGACAGTCCGCGATCGCGTTCCTCATCGGGAACTGGGGCGACGCTCGCTTTCGCGACCTCCTCAAGCGCGCCCGGCAGATGCGCAGCTTCGAGCGCGCGTTCGAGCGCACGTACGGGATGTCGGTGCAGAAGTTCGACGAGAAATGGCGCCAGTACCTGAAGAAGCGCTACTGGCCCGCCGTGGCCGAGCACGAGCAGCCGGAGGTCTACGGCAAGCGGCTGACCGACCACCGCAAGGATCAGAGCAACCTCAACGTCTCGCCCGCCGTCTCGCCGCAGGGCGACCGGATCGCGTACTTCAGTGACCGCCGCCAGTACTCCGACCTCTACGTCATGTCGGCGTTCGACGGCCGCGTGCTGCGGCGGGTCGTGCGGGGCGAGCGCAACGTTGAGTTCGAGACGGTGCCGCTCTTCGAGAGCTCGATCACGTGGTCGCCGGACGGGCAACGGCTCGCGCTCACGGCGATCAGTAAGGGCCGGGATCAGCTCTACGTGATCCGCGCGCACGACGGGCAGGTGCTCAAGCGCTTCACGCTGCCGTGTGACGCTCTCGCGTACCCGGCGTGGTCGCCGACCAGCGATTCGATCGTCGTCTCGGGGCTCAAGGACGGCCGCTCCGACCTCTACCTGGTGAGCGTCGTGAGCGGCGAGACCACGCGCCTGACCGACGACACGTGGGACGAGAAGGAGGCGACGTGGTCGCCCGACGGCCGCCACATCACGTTCTCCTCGGATCGCGGCGCGCCGGTCGTGCTGCAGGCCGAGCCGTACCTGCGCGGTTACGGTCACTACGGCCTGTTCGACATGGACCTCGCCTCGCGCACGATCACGCCGCTCGTCCACACCTCGGGCGAGGACCACGATCCCGCCTGGTCGCCCGACGGCAAGCAGCTCGCGTTCGTCTCCGACCGCGATGGTGCCCCGAACATCTACCTCTACGACACGACCGATCGCACCGTCACCCAGCTCACCGACGTGCTCGGGGGCGTGCAGAGCCTGTCGTGGTCGCGCCAGAACGACCGGCTGGTGTTCGCCGCATTCGGACGCGGCGGCTGGGACGTGTTCGCGGTCCAGGAGCCGCTCGGCAGCGAGAGCGTGCTGATGCGACTGAAGCGCGGCTCACCGTCGGCGGTCATGACGCTCGAGGCCGCGGCGCAGCCGGCGGTCCACGACACGATCGAGATCCGCTCGCGCGGTGCGCTCGCCGAGTCCTGGCCGGATTCCGCCAGCGCCCCCGACACCTCGCTCGCGATGAGCCGCCGCTCGCCGCCGCGCTCGGCGCTGCCGCCGGTCAACAACGAGCCGCCGGCGTGGAGCGGGGGGGGATCGCGGCCCTATGCGGGCGCGATGAACGCGTTGCCGTCGCCGCCCGATACCGGCGCCGCACTGCCCGTCCGTTCGCCGCTCGTCGACAATGGCGGGCCGTTCGAGCTGCCCGACAGCGTGCTCGGCCAGAAGCCCGCGCCCTACCACTGGAAGCTGGGCGCGGAGTACGCCAACGGCGGCTTCGCGGCCGCGACCGGCTTCGGCTTCATCGGCAGCACCTCGCTGCTCTTCAGCGACTTCCTCGGCGACCGCAACCTCTTCATCGCGACGGACGTGTTCCCGGGTTCGCTCGAGGAGACGAACGCGCTCGCCGTGTACAGCTACCTGCCCAAGCGCTGGGACTGGAGCGTGGGCGCGTTCCACTTCAAGAACTACTTCCAGTCACGCGTCACGACGCTCGGGGAGCAGCTCTCGAGCGCCCAGATCCTGAGCGAGCGGACGTTCGGCGGCCTCGGCGAGCTCTCGTACCCGTTCGATCGCTTCCGGCGCACCGACCTCGAGTTCACGCAGATGTTCGTCGAGCGCGTCTTCTACGTGACCGACGCGTTCGGCGACCTCGTGCCGGGCCCGAGCGCGTATCGCTCGGTCACGTCGCCTTCGATCTCGTTCGTGGGTGACAACTCCCTTTCGGGCTACTACGGCCCCGTGAACGGCAGCCGCTACAACGTCACGTACGCGCCCGCGTTCGGGCTGTTCTCGAACTCGCTCGCGTACCAGACGTTCTCGCTCGACTACCGCAAGTACTGGGACATGACCTCGGGCTACACGTTCGCACTCCGCTCGCTCGACGCGATCAGCAACGGCCGCGATCCACAGGCGTTCCAGGTCGGCGGCTTCGCGACGCTGCGCGGCTACCCCGACTACGACCTCGTCGGATCGCGCTTCACGATCGTGAACGCCGAGTTCCGCTTCCCGTTCATCCAGCAGCTCGGGCTGGTCGGCCCGCTGCCGCTCGGCAACTTCAACATGCGCGGCGCGGTGTTCTCGGACGCCGGGCTCGTGTGGAACCCCGGCGATCCGCTCCGGCTGACGACGGTGGACCAGTACGGCCGCCACCTCGCGAGCCCCGACCTGGCTTTCGGCACCGGCATCCGAACGTTCTTCCTCTTCGGGCTCATCAAGCTCGACGTCGCCTGGAAGACCGATCTGCGCTACGTCGCGCGGCCGCGCTGGGACTTCAGCATCGGGCCGGAGTTCTAGCGCCGCCGGCGGTCAAGCCGCGCCCGACCCACGCCGACAACTCCGGGGCGCGGATGGCCTTGCGGCCGCGTTGCAAGATGCCCATGGCGTGCGAACGCCGACGTCGGCTATCCTGTTCCACCATTCACCGGGCTCGTTGCGGGTTCGCTCGCAGCGGGTCCACGTTGCTCCAACGATCGGCACGGAGCGGTCCGGTTCGTGTCGGTCCCACGAGGGAGATCCCGCCATGTCCACGCCCCGCAACGAGGCGCGCTTCGCGGCCAGCAGTCGTCAGCCGCGCACCTTCGACGCGCCGCGCCTGCCCGACGGCCATCGTGCACCGGTCAGCAGCTACTTCAGCAGCCACGTCCTCGACCTGCTCAAGCTTCGCGAGAAGCTGCCGCGGGAGATCTACCAGTCCCTGGTCTCGACGCTCCGCCAGGGCACACCCCTCACGCGCGAGGTCGCGGACGCGGTTGCGTCGGTGGCGCGCGATTGGGCGGTCGCTCACGGCGCGAGCCATTTCACGCACTGGTTCCAGCCGATGACCGGGCTCACGGCCGAGAAGCACGACGCCTTCATCGACCTCAACGTACAGATGTCGGGCGAGCTGCGCGTGCTCGAGAAGTTCTCGGGCTCGCAGCTCTGGCAGAGCGAACCGGACGCGAGCTCGTTCCCCTCGGGCGGCATGCGCTCGACGTTCGAAGCCCGGGGCTACACCGCGTGGGATCCGAGCGTGCCGATGTTCCTGGTCGAGAGCGCGAACGGGCGCACGCTCTGCATTCCGTCCGCCTACATCAGCTATCACGGGCACTCGCTCGATCACAAGACGCCGCTGCTCCGCTCGATCGAGGCGCTCAGCCGGAACGCCGTCGCGTTCCTCAAGCTCCTGGGCGACGTCGACGTCAAGCAGGTCGTCGCGACGCTGGGCTGCGAGCAGGAGTACTTCCTCGTCGACCGCGCGCACTACACGATGCGTCCCGACCTGACGCTGGCCGAGCGCACGCTGCTCGGCGCCGCCTCGCCGCGGCACCAGCAGTTCGAGGATCACTACTTCGGGTCGATCCCGCCGCGCGTCATCGCGTTCATGGAGGAGCTCGAGTTCGAACTCTACCGCCTCGGGATCCCGGTGCGGACGCGCCACAACGAGGTCGCGCCGATGCAGTTCGAGATGGCGCCGATCTTCGAGGACGTGAACCTCGCCAACGACCACAACGTGCTCACCATGGACGTCGCGCGCCGCGTCGCGCTGCGCCACGACTTCGTGTGCCTGTTCCACGAGAAGCCCTACGCGGGCATCAATGGCAGCGGCAAGCACTGCAACTGGAGCATGTCGACGGACCGCGGCGAGAACCTGCTCGACCCGGGCAAGACGCCGCACCAGAACCTGCGCTTCCTCGCGTTCCTCGCGGTGTGCCTCAAGGCCGTGCACGACCAGGCCGTCGGGCTGCGCTTCTCGGTCTCGGGCGCGAACAACGACCTGCGGCTCGGCGCGAACGAGGCGCCGCCCGCGATCCTGAGCGTGTTCGTGGGCGACCAGCTCACGAGCATCATCGAGAAGGCGATCGCCGGCGAGGCGTCGCGCGACCCCGAGCACTTCGTGCTCGAGATGGGCGTCGCGAAGCTGCCGGCGCTCGCGAAGGACAATACGGATCGCAACCGCACGTCACCGTTCGCGTTCACCGGGAACAAGTTCGAGTTCCGCGCGGTGGGCAGCTCGGCGAACTGCTCGGTGCCGATGGCGTTCCTGAACGCCGCCGCGGCGACGGCGCTCGCGGAGATGACCGAGCGGCTGCGCAGGAAGCTCGAGACGCTGCCGGGCCAGCGCGATCACGCCGTCGCGGAACTGCTTCGCGAGGTGTTCGCCGAGACCGCGGCGGTGCGCTTCGAGGGCAACGGCTACAGCGAGGAGTGGAAGGCCGAGGCGAAGAAGCGCGGCCTGCCGAACCTCGTCGACACGGCCGCCTCGCTGCGCGCGGCGCGCGAACCGAAGCACCATCGCTTCCTCGTCGGCACCGGAGTCTTCTCCGAGGTCGAGATGGAGAGCCGCTTCAACGTCGCGCTCGAGCGCTACATCAAGCAGGTGACGCTCGAGGCCGAGACGATGGTCGAGATGGTGACCACCCAGCTCGTGCCCGCGGCCGAGCGTCAGCTCGCGGTCACCGATGCGGCGTGGCGGGCGCTTGCGGATGCCGCCGGGCGCAAGGACTCCCCCTACGCGCGGCGGGTGAAGGCGCTCGCCGAATCGCTCGAGGGGGTGCTCGAGGGCGTCGCGGGGCTGCAGGCGCGGCTCGCCGGGCTGCACGGCAGCCACGACGAGATGAAGGTGTGCGAGGCGCTGAGCTCCGAGGTGCGGCCGCGGATGCAGGAGCTGCGCACGGCGGCGGACCGGCTCGAGTCACTGGTCGAGGACGACCTGTGGCCGCTGCCCAAGTACCGCGAGATGCTGTTCGTGAAATGAGGCAAGCGGGTCGCGTGGGCCGCCGGCGTTCGCGCCGGCGGCCCGTCGCGTTGGAGGGGCTTCCGGGCTTGCGATAGATTGCGAGCGGGTGTCGCCAACGCCCGCACGCCGGAGGGAATCGAGCACCGTGTCGGAACGCTTTCCGCTGAACGAGGCGCAGCGCGCCGCGGTCGAGCACGGCGATGGGCCGGTGCTGGTCATCGCGGGCGCGGGCTCGGGCAAGACGCGGGTGCTCACGGCGCGCGTCGCGACCCTGCTCGGACGCGGCGTGCCGCCCGGCGGCGTGCTCGCCTTCACCTTCACGAACCGCGCGGCGCGCGAAATGCGCGAGCGCATCCACGCGGTCGTCGGGCCCGAGGCCGAGCGCGTCTGGATCGGCACGTTCCACGCGACCGCGGTGCGGCTGCTGCGGCGCGAGACCGCCACGCTCGGCCTGCCGCCCGGTTTCACGATCTACGACCGCGAGGACCAGGAGGGCGTGCTGCGCGACGTCCTCGCCGATCTCGCGCTTCCGTCCGCGCCGTACCGGCCCGGATTCGTGCTCGGCCGGATCTCGGATTCCAAGAACGCGCTCGTCACCCCCGAGCAGGCGGCGCGCGCGGCCGTCACGGACTTCGAGCGGCGGATCGCCGAGTGCTACGCGCGCTACCAGGGCGCGCTGCGGCGCGCCGGCGCGCTCGACTTCGACGACCTCATCGCCGAGAGCGTGCGGCTCTTCCTCGCGCACCCCGAAGCGGGTGCGCGCTGGAGCGCGCGCTTTCAGCACGTGCTGGTGGACGAGTACCAGGACACGAACCACGCCCAGTTCCGGCTGGTGCAGTCGCTGGCTGCCGCGCACGGCAACCTGTTCGTCGTCGGCGACGACGACCAGTCGATCTACGGATGGCGTGGCGCCGATCTCGCCAACGTGCTCGACTTCGAGCGGGCGTTCTCCGGCGCCGTGACGCTCCGGCTCGAGCAGAACTACCGCTCGACCGGCAACATCCTGCGGGCCGCGAACGCGGTGGTCGAGCACAACGAGGCGCGCAGGGGCAAGACGCTCTGGAGCGAGCGCGAGGACGGCGAGCCGCTCGTGTTCGCGCTCTGCGGCGACGAGGCCGACGAGGCGCGCCGCGTCCGCCGATTCCTCGAGACGCAGCGCCGCAGCGGGCGCCGGCTCGACGATTGCGCCGTGCTCTACCGCACGAACGCGCAGTCCCGCGCGCTCGAAACCGAGCTTCGGCAGGCGGGCATCGGCTACGAAATCGTGGGCGGCGTGTCGTTCTTCCAGCGCCGCGAGGTGAAGGACCTGCTCGCCTACCTGCGGCTGCTCGTGAACCCCGCCGACACAGCGTCGTTCTACCGCGTCTGGAACACCCCGCGCCGCGGGCTCGGGCCCTCCGTGCAGGCGCAGATCGAGGCGCGGCTCGCGGCCGGCGCTCCGGGGCCGATCGAAGCGCTTCGCGGCCTCGTGCGCGAGGGCGGCCTGCGCGGTCCGGCGCGCGCGGGCGCGAGTTCGCTGCTCGGGTTGCTCGACGAGCTGCACGCGCGTCGCGAGGAGCCACTCGAACAGCTCTTCGCGCGGCTGCTCGCGGCGAGCGGTTACCTCGCGCACCTGGAATCGCTCGCGGAGACGGATCTCGACGACCGTCGCGCGAACGTCGAGGAGCTCGCGGCCTCGACCGCAGCGTTCGCGGCGGCCGGCCGCGGGGGGCTGCTCGAGTACCTCTCGGAGTGCGCGCTCCTCACGGACGCCGACCGCGCCGGAGCGGACGGCGAGCGCGCCATGCTCCTCACGGCGCACAACGCGAAGGGGCTCGAATGGGGCGCCGTCGCGATCGCCGGGCTCGAGGAGGGCCTGATGCCGCACGCGTCGGCCCGCGACGACGCGGCGGAGCTGGAGGAGGAGCGCCGGCTGTTCTACGTGGCGCTCACCCGCGCCCGCGACGTCGTGCTGCTCACGGCGGCGGCGTACCGCCGGCGATTCGACGGCGCGCGCGGCGGACAGGTGTCGCGCTTCGTGGGCGAGATTCCGGCCGCTCTGCTGCGGCGCGAGGGCGGCGCCGAGATCGGGCGCGGCGCGCCGTCACCCGCGCATCGCTGGAGCGCACGACGCGACGAGGCCGACTCGCGGCCGGCCGGCTGGGACGACGACGCGCCACGGTTCGACGACGTCGATGGCGGCCCGAGCCATGGCGTGAGCGCGCCGGCCCGTTCGGCGGCGTCACGGCGCGCGATCGGCCAGCGTGTGAGACACGAACGCTTCGGGGCCGGCACCGTGCTCGACGCCGAGGGTGAGGGCGCGGAGATGAAGCTCACCGTGCGCTTCACCGGCTCGATCAAGAAGGTGTTCGCGCGCTTCGTGGTGGGGGAGCTCGATGGCGATTGACCGCGGGGAGGTGCGCCGCATCGCGGAGCTCGCGCGGCTCGAGATCTCAGACGACGCGATCGAACGCGTCGCGGCGCAGCTCTCGAGCGTGCTCGAGTTCGCGGCCACGCTGAACGCGCTCGACCTCGAGGGCTGCGAGCCCGTCGCGCTCACGGCGGCCGACGCCCCCGCGCGGGCCGACGAGCCGAACGGTCGCCGCCTCGCGCCCGGCGTCGCGACGGCGGGTGCGCCCGAAGCGGACGAGGAGTTCTTCTTCGTGCCGCCGGTCGTGGAGAACCTCGAGCCGTGAGCGCCGCGGAATCCTGGGCGCACCCAGCCGCGTGGCTCGCGGGCGAGGTCGGGGCGGGCCGGCTGCGCGCCCCCGAGATCGTCGAGGCGGCCTGGGACGGCCCCGCTGCGCGCTGGGAGCGCGACGTCCACGCCATCGCGCACAGCGAGCGCGAGCGGCGCCACGATGTGGCCCAGGCCGCGGCCCAGGCGGGGCCGCTCGCGGGCGTGCCGGTGCTCGTCAAGGACAACCTCTGCACGAGCGACTGGCCGACGACGTGCTGCTCGCGCGTGCTCGCCGGCTGGACGCCGCCGTACGATGCGACCGTGATCCGGCGGCTGCGGGAAGCGGGCGCGGTCGTGGTGGGCAAGGGCAACATGGACGAGTTCGCGATGGGCTCGTCGACCGAGTTCAGCTGCTACGGTCCGACGCGCAACCCGTACGACCTCGAACGGGTGCCGGGTGGTTCGAGCGGCGGGCCCGCGGCGGCGGTCGCCTACGGGCTCGTGCCGGTCGCGCTGGGCTCGGACACGGGCGGCTCCGTGCGCCAGCCCGCGGCGTTCTGCGGCGTGTTCGGCTTGAAGCCGACGTACGGGCGGCTCTCGCGCTACGGCCTCGTCGCGTTCGGCTCCTCGCTCGACCAGGTCGGGGTGTTCGCGCGCCACGCCGGGGACGTCGCGCTCACCTACGCGGCGCTCGCCGGACCGGATCCGTTCGACGCGACGACGCGCCTCGGGCCCGCACCGGACGTCTCGGCATGGGACGCCGGCGTGAGCGGCATGCACTTCGGCTGGCCGGCCAACCTGTGGGCGCGCGGCGTGGACGCCGCGATCGTCGCCGCGCTGGAGCGCGCCGCGGCGGCCTTCGAACGTGCCGGCGCGACGCGCGTGCCACTCGAGTTCCTGCCCGGTGAGTACGGCGTCGCGGCCTACTACCTCGTCGCCACTGCCGAGGCGAGCAGCAACCTGGCACGCTTCGACGGCGTGCGTTACGGCCCGCGCGCGGCGGCCGCAGGGGACGTGCGCGAGGTGCAGGTCCGCACGCGCAGCGAAGGCTTCGGCCCCGAAGTGCAGCGGCGCATCCTGCTCGGCACGTACGCGCTCTCGTCCGGCTACTACGATGCCTATTACCTCAAAGCGCAGCGGGCGCGCACGCGCATCCGCCGCGAGTTCGCCGCCGCGTTCGCACGTTGCGACTTCATGCTGTTGCCCGCGACGCCCACACTGCCGTTCCGGCTCGGCGAGAAGACCGACGACCCGCTCGCGATGTACCTGAGCGACGTGTTCACGATCGGCGCGAACCTCGCGGGTATCCCGGGGCTCACGGCGCCGATGGGCCTCGAGCCCGGCGGCCTGCCCGTCGCGGTGCAGCTGCTGGGGCCGGAGGACGCCGAGCCCGTGCTGCTGCGCGCCGGTCGCGCGCTCGAGGTGCAGGGCGATCCGTCGCGACTGCCGCGACGCCACCCGACGGAGTTCGCATGGCCCTCGAGGCGGTGATCGGGCTGGAGTGCCACGTCCAGCTCCGGACGCGGACGAAGATGTTCTGCGATTGCCCGGTGCGCTTCGCGGAGCCTCCGAACACGCTCGTCTGTCCGGTCTGCCTGGGACTGCCGGGTTCGCTGCCACGCGTGAACGCGGCCGCGATCGACTTCGCGGTGCGGCTCGGGCTCGCACTCGGCTGCCGTGTGAACGGGACGAGCGTGTTCGCTCGCAAGCACTACTTCTATCCCGACATGCCGAAGAACTACCAGATCACGCAGTACGACCGGCCGCTCTGCGAAGGGGGCGCGCTGCCGGTCGCGATCGGAGGCGAGCCGCGCGCGTTCGCGCTCACGCGCATCCATTGCGAGGAGGACGCGGGGAAGTCGTTCCATCCCGAGCGCGTCGGCGAGCGCAGCCTCTCGCGCGTCGACTACAACCGCGCCGGGGTGCCGCTGCTCGAGCTCGTCACCGAGCCCGTGCTGCGCTCGCCCGCCGAGTGTGCGGCGTTCCTGACCGCGCTTCGCCGGCTCGTGCGCGCGCTCGGCGTCTCCGACGCGGACATGGAAAAAGGCCAGCTCCGCTGCGACGCCAACGTCAGCCTGCGGCCGGCGGGACAGAGCGCGCTCGGCGTCAAGACCGAGATCAAGAACCTGAACTCGATCAAGGGCGTGGAAAGGGGTGTTGCCGCGGAGATCGCGCGGCAGGAGCGCGCGCTCGAGTCGGGCGAGCGCGTGGTGCAGGCGACGCTGCTCTACGACGCCGATCGCGACCGGCTCGCGGTGATGCGCACGAAGGAGCACGCCCACGACTACCGCTACTTCCCGGATCCGGATCTCCCGGTGCTGCTCGTCCCGGTGGCGCGTCTCGACGCGGTGCGCGCGACGCTGCCCGAGCTGCCCTGGGTGCGCGAGGTGCGCTTCGTCGCGCAGTACGGCCTCCCGGCATACGACGCAGGCGTGCTGACGGCGGAGGCCGGCGTCGCGGACTACTTCGAAGCCGTCGTGGCGCAGGGCGTGGCCGCGAAGCCGGCCTCGAACTGGGTGATGGGCGAGGTCCTGCGCAAGACCGGCGAGCTCGGGCTGGCCATCGAGACGTACTCCGGGCGCGTGCCGCCCGCGTTCGTGGCGGCGGTCGCGAACGCCGTCGTGGCCGCGAGCGCGACGGGCGCCGTCGGGAAGGAGGCGCTCGAGCACGCCTTCGCGACGGGCCGCGATCCCGCCGAGTACCTCGCGGCGCA
>Ga0335083_10004791_pt1 | contig 17191 bp, 8 predicted proteins | sample Lox_Sample_42_FD_206716 | JGI IMG/M metagenome (GOLD analysis project Ga0335083, IMG submission 206716) | Soil microbial communities from Loxahatchee National Wildlife Refuge, Florida, United States - Lox_Sample_4.2 | ecosystem: Environmental > Terrestrial > Soil > Wetlands | place: USA: Florida... | reverse complement strand
CCGTGCTCGTCGTAGACGACGAGCATCAGCGCCTTGCTCCAGAGCTCGATGGTGCGCAGCGCGTGGAAGATCTGCAGCACCAGGTCCTGGCCGGCGGCGACGTCGCTGGGGGGATGGTCGTCGTTGGAGTTTGGGCCGAGCACGGCGGCGTCCTTGAAGTGCGGGTCGATCCAGCTGACTGCGGGCAGCCTGCCGGCGGCGGCGTCGTCGAGGAAGGACGTTCCCTCCTCGAATAGGTCTCCCGCGAGGTCCTCTTGCAGGCTGAGCGCGCGCGAGTCGACGTAGGCGAAGTGCTCGTGGTGGCGCAGGCGGTAGGCCGGGTCGACCATGCGCAGCGTTGCGGGGTCGTAGGAGTACCATCGCCAGCCGACGCCGTGGTCGTCCAGGTGCCGAGCGAAGCTGGGCAGGCTGTAGATCGGCGGGTTGAGGTCTTCGCGTGTTTCGGCGGCCTGGCCGGTCGTTGCATACAGGCGGTTCGGCCAGGTGGCGCCTGGAACGGAGCTGAACCAGCGGTCGATGATGCAGTATTCGCGCGCGAGGTGGTCATAGACGGGCAGGTCTCGGCCGCTGTAGTAGCCCATCACCAGGCTCGGGTCCGGCGCTTGCTCGTTGTTGGCCTTGGCTCGCTGGGCTGAGATCCGAGCGAAGTTGCGAACGAAGCCGCCGCAGTCGCCCGAGAGCTGCTCGTCGGTGGATGGGCCAGAGTGGTCGGGGTCTTCGGTCTCGTCCTTGAACTTCAGCGCATCCAGGTGGCGGATGGGCACGCGCTGCTCGCCGTCGAGGTTAAAGTTGGTCTCCGGGCCGGTCAGCCCATCGACCTCGGTGCGACCGTGACCACCCAGCTCCTCTGGGAGCGAGAGGTAACCGAGCATGTGATCGAAGGAGCGGTTCTCCAGCATCACCACGACCACATGCTCGATGCCATCCAGTCGAGCGACGGCTGCGTCAGTCGGGGCGGGCACCGTCGCTGCTGGCGTGGGCGGGGGCGTCTCCGCGATCAGGCCGATCACGCGCTTCAGGGGTTCGTGCAGCAGGTGCGCGATACCTCGCAGAGCATCGCGCTCGACCTCACTGACGATGTCGTTCACCGGACGGGGATACGCATGGTTGTCACTACGGCACCTTATACCGCGAGAGTGCGTCGTAATTATCCAATTCTGGATGTGCCGGAAACAGTTCGCGGCTACCAATCAATTCATACCACCCGGTTACTGGTTGCGAACTTGATCGGGGTGCTTGACACGGCGGAGTCAAGCGTATATAAGCGCCTCGGTTAGTCATCGATCAGCAAGGGGGATAGTGTTCGCGGCGCTACCGGTGCGCGCTTGCGCTTGGTGGACGGCGCGCTGCGGCCATCCGACCGCCCATCGCGCGCGCAGCCCGCCGCAGTTGTGGCGTTAGATCCTCGCCATCTGTTCTGTTCTCATCCGAATTGACGCTCACCGGAGGTGGGAATCATGCAACGCGGTTTTGGTCTTACAAGTAGGTCTGTGCACGGTCCGGCGCAGCGCCATGAGCCGCCAACCAAGCCAGAACCGCTGCCCGAGCCCTACGCGCCGGGCGCTGTGGACCCGGCCCATCTGGGTATCGAGGATCCAGGTGACGGAATCAGCTTCTTCGTCCTGGGCGACGTTGGCGCCATCAAGGAAGCGGGCCCACAGAACGCGGTCAGCGTGGGCATGCAGAAGCTCCTGGAAGAAGGCGAGGACGCCGCGTTCGTCCTGATAGTTGGGGACGTCGTCTACTACAACGGCCAGCAGATGAGCGAAGTCAAAGGGCTGCAGACCGGCTATCTCGATCAGTTCTATGAGCCCTACGGCCACCTGCTGAGACCGATCATCGCCTTCCCTGGCAACCACGACGGCGAACGAGAAGACCCGACTCAGCCAAAGCCTTCGTCGTTGCAGGGGTTCATGGAAAACTTCTGCACGAAAGACCCTGGCGTCCCGGTTGACGACCCGCACCTCGAGTTCGGGCGTCACACGCAGACGCTGCCCTACTGCGAGTGGACGTTGAACCTCGGCGCTGCGACGATCGTCACGGTGTACACGAACGTCGTCTCCCACGGTCATCTGGAACCGTTCCAGGAAGAGCGGCTCGTGAACGAACTGCGAGGCGCCGACCCGAACAAGAAGCTGATCGTTGGGCTGCATCACCCGCCCTACTCGGTCGACGCTCATCACGGCGAAAGCAGGCCGATGCAGGAAATGCTCGACAAGGCCTTCGAGCAGTCCGGGCGCACTCCCGACCTGATCCTTTCAGGACACGTCCACGACTACCAGCGCTTCTCCAGGACGATCGGCGACAAGCAGGTGCCATACATCGTCTCTGGCAACGGCGGCTACTACAACCTGCACAAGCTCGCCAAGGACGCGAAAGAGGGCGAGAAAGTCCTGGACGGCGTCACCTACGAGCACGGTGACGACAGCCGGTACGGCTTCCTCAAGCTGACAATCAAAGGTGGTATGGGCGAAGGTGAGTACTTCGCGGTCACTCCGGGCGAGATGCCCGACGGCTCAGAGATGCAGATATTCCCTGCCCAGGACCGATTCACATTCTGAGGCGACATGCCCGAGCGACGGTGCGCTCCCACGCTCACAGCAACCGTAGTAGGTGCTGTGAGGTGGCGGCGGGAAATGCGAGTCGGCTGGTGTCTCGGAGTTGAGCGACTGAGCGTCGCGTCGTACGCCTGATGTCGAGCCACGCGTGAGGGGTAATCGCCGATCAGCGCGCCGAGGCCAGCTGCGGCCGCGGCAAAGCCAACCGATCATGCTAGACGAGGCCACTTTTCGTCTCGAAGACTACAAGCTGAAGCTTGACTACGTCAACGCGCAGGCCGACCGAATGTGGACCCGCTTCAACTATTTCGTGACTATCCAAGCGGGCCTCGTAGGGCTATTCGCGATCGCGAGTTCCGGCGAGTTCAAGCAGCGCGCGGTCTGGGCGAGCCTGGCGGAGTTCGTCATCGCGGGCACCTGGTGGCTCGTGGGAGCCCGCGACAGGTTCCTCTGGCGTGCCGCGCGACGGAACGTTGAGCGGGCGGCTGGCGAGCTTCGAGTGAACAACAAACTGCTCGTGGGGTACAAGGACGTCGGCACAAAAGCCGGATACGTCCCCGTCGGTGAGCTCGACCCGTTTTCGCTCGAAATGCAGGATGAAGCCGACGGGCGCTACCAACCGTGGGATATTCGACGCCGGTTGGGCCATCTCCTCGGCGGGCTCGGCGATACGGCTCTCGGCGTGACGATGATCCCGATGCTGGTCCCCCTCTGTGCCACGGCGTTGTGGTGGGCCATATTTGTCGCACTTCTCGCCGTGCGCTATGAAGACCCGAGCTTTGCGGCACTTGGCCTGCCACTCGTTGCCGGGTTTGCGTGGCTCCTCGCGTCCTACCTCGCCGGCGACCACAAGAAACCGACGGATCCCGGCGGCGACGCGACCGAGGACGTGACGGGCCCGGAGCGCGGTTCGTCACCGGGCCAGTCAACTGCAGGCGCGACCAAAGAGACTCCTCAGCGACCAAGCTGGTGGCGTGCGCTATTCGCACTGATGCTCGCGCTGACCTGCGCGGGGCTTCTGATCGCCGCGTCTACTCTAATTGGCCATCGGCCATCGCAAGAGCGCACGCCCTGGGCCTTACGGGGCATCTACGCCGTCGCTGTCCTGTTGGCTGTGGGCGCCGTGGTTTGGGTCTTGACGAACAGTCGATCGTCATATGCTCTACGGGTCAGTGTCGCTCTCACGGCCGCGGTTACGCTGGCGCTCTCAGCGGGGCTAACGCTCGAGTCTGATCTCGCCCTGCGTACTGGACCGCGGGGCAAACGCGGCCCATCCGGTCACGAAGGTAGACGCGGACCGACAGGGGAAGAAGGCCAGCGCGGGCCGACGGGCCACAAAGGCAGGCGAGGAGCCCGCGGCGAACGCGGGTTGCGCGGCGAACAGGGGCCACGGGGGCCAACCGGCGAACGCGGACCCCCGGGAACCCCAGAAGGCGGGTCCTGAGGCCCGGGCTACTGCTCTATGCCGATGTGCTGGGAGTGAAGGCTCGCCGACGGGGCGGCGTTCCGGAGGCCCGGGTGCACGCGAAACCCGCCTCGCACGTATCCCTCCACGAGCTCGGCACGTGCAAAGTGGACGCGGCGCCAGGTTCGGGCGCCACCTGAACTCGCTCGCCGGGCCGATCTTCGACTAGTAGTCCTTGACCTCGCTGCACCTATGGTTCTTCGCTGTCCACCTCGTGGCGAGCACTCGCTGCGGAGCGTCCGCCAAGCGGCTTGAGCGCGAGCTCGACCTCACGCGCCGCCGCTCCCTGTCCGCGGCTCTGCGCCAAGGACGCGCCTTTGTCCCTTTGCCGTCGCGTCGTAGCCGAACGCTCGCGGCGTTGTCTGTCGTCAGCTGGGCATTCGTGAGCACGCAGGACCCTCTGGCGCGTTACACGTATTCCCAGCTGCACTCTTTGCGGCTGTGTTCGAACCAGTGCATGCAGGGTGCGAAGGTGTCGCCAGCCCTGACTTTGTCTCGGATGCTTTCGTGCTCGGTGCACTTGACCTCGCCCGTCTTGGGGACGAGCTGTCCCGGCTTGTAGGTTTGAGCCATGTGTCTCCTTGGTGCCTTCTTGGCGAAGTGGCGTGCTCCTCGCTTCTTGCCTGGCGTCACGCCATCTAAACGGCCACGGTACTCTTACGGGACCAGCATATTCGCCCTGGCGGGCTAATACCGGATCCAGCAGGGCTGCGGGTTGTATTCGACTGGTATCGCACGCTAGGCTCCCTTTACATCGATGGTCGATGATCGCATGGACAGCTCGAACGGACGCGTCGCGCAGGAGCATCGTTCCCACTCTGTGGAGCCCACGAGCCCGCAAACGGGACCGACGAACCCTCGGCGGCTCGCCCGGGATGCTGCTGGCAGGCATGCCGCGGCAGTGTGCGACGAGATTGACCGCAACCAGCAGCAGTTGATCAGGCTTCGCCAGGAGCTCGAGGGGGCGGCGGCGGTGTGTCGCGCCCTGCTCGGTGGTTCGAGCTCTCAGGAGGACCTTGATGGTCTGGCTCGTGCGGAGCGGATTCTCCACGACACCGCGGACTAGGACTCGCGGAGGTCTCCTCGCGGCGTCCGTCGTCAGTCGGCGCGTTTTGTTGGCGGCTGCTGGTGCCTAGCCACCGGCGCGATTGCGGGTCCCGCTCAGCGATGCACCTTTCAGTGCGGCGATGAAGTCTCTCCGTTTTCTGGCGCCGTGGGAGATGATCGCCGCCGTCGAGAGGGCTCGAGCCGGCCGTCCGGCTTTCCCTTGCATCGTGACTGGCTGTCGCTGAGCGGGGTCATCGGGCAGCCGGCTACCGGGTGCGGCCCAGGACGTCGATCGCCTCGCTCGGCGGCTCTTGCGCCCGGAGATCGGGCCGAGCCAACAACGCGGGGCTGTGGCGGTGCAAGCCTGCCTGTTCGCTGCGGTTGCTCACGTGGCTGGTGCGCGCCGAGCAACAGCAGCTCTATGGTGGACGAACACCGGAGTTGACCGCAGCGCGGCGTTGATGAAGTCCTCGACGTCCGAACATGGATGGTACGTTGAGTTGCGAGGCTGGGGGGTCGTCCCGCCAGCGGGCCGGTTGACCGGATGGGCCGCGGGCTTGACGCTACCTGTCGGCCGGTTTGGTGGGCAGGCCCGGCGGGGTGGCTCCGCGGCGACCGTGTTGCTTTAGCCGCGGAGCCACACGAGGCCGCTCCGGAGGGGAAGAGGGAGCGGCGCTTCGCTTGCCGTTCGGAGGAGGATCCGAGATACGTCAGCCGGAGTTCTATATGCGCCGTGAAGGCGTTGTCAAGCGGAGATCCCGCTCCGTGCGAAAGCACGCTTTGTAACGTGGCGGTATATCTAATTGTCGGCCGTCCAGTGCGAGCGTTTTGAGCCGCACCTGCTGGCCCACGCTGAGGGCCTGGTGTAAGCGGCGCACCGCTCTGTTTCCCAGCCTCGCTCGCGTTGATGTGCGCCAGCGAGGTGATCCTCCCGGCGCGCCCCGCGGGACCTGGCCGGCCCTATCGGTCGAGCTACCGTGTCGGCACGTCTACCCCGAGCTCGTCCCGGGAATCTGGCTCATGACCGCCCGAAGCGTCCAGCCCGCGCACTCATTCAGTCCGCCGTGGCGCGATTGGCTGCCACTCCGCGCGCACCTCTCCCATCCGCTGAGAATGCAGACGATGCTGAGGCCTCCAGAAATGAGATCGGAATCACGCCCTGCTGCGCTGTCTGACGAGGACGTTCGATGCGCTCGGCAGACAGGGCGGCACGATCCGTGGGCACTGGCGCCAAGGCGGCGCCCCGCTCGTCTGCGGGTGCACGTCTTCCACGCGGGTCGTCGCGAGCGCCGGCCGGCCTCGGCCGCCTTCTCGAGCTCCGAGCAGCGCGACCTTCCGTCGCGCGGTTCGATTACGAGCGTGGCGAAAAGGCCCTGTCTCAGAAGGGTCATTACAGCGGTCCGTTCACCGAAATCAGGCGGGTGTCCAGCGGCCCGGCGCTCCTCCGTACAACTGGACTGGACTATCTCCGACCGTTACGTTTCACACCAAGATGAGACCCGGATCTGCGGCATTCGGCACGAGTCGCAGCCTGTACGCGTAGTTCTTCCGCCCATACGGTTGTCGCGGACGGCGGCGGGCGTGGCCGGATCGCGGGTGCGGTGACAGCACTCACGCTGCTGTGCTTGAATCCTACGCCCGTTCGCACCGGGACGACGGTCGGCAGCTACGGCGTCGGGGGTCTCCGCCGCAGGCGGGGCTCGAGGTGACGAGCCCGACTAACTCGGATGGCACTTGGTCAGTCCTGCCGCGAGCTCAGCGACCGGAAACAGTCCGGGCCGGAGGATCTCGAAGATGCGCCAGACGCCGTCGATCGCGCAGTCCTCGTCGCGGTGCGCCTCGGGCGCGGCCCCGTCCCCGTCAGGGTCCGCGGCACCGACCACGCTCCGGCGTGACCGCAGGGCCTTCGCGCGTCGCGAGGGCCCTGCTCGATGCGTACCGGCCCGACGATTGACGGCCGGCTCGCCGGGCGGGAACGCACCGCGAGCCGGGGCCGCGGCCAATGCATGCCAGACCCCTCCTGTAGCCCGCGCGTGAAAGCGGACGGTCCGGATTGGCGCCGGGACGGCCGCGTGCCCGTCGCGCGGGGTCCTCGGTCGAACCCGTCCCAGTTGCGCCAGCCACGTGGAAATCCACCGAATAGCCCAGCCGCCATGCGACGATCGCTGGGTACCGCGTCCCATCACGGAGCGGGTCACTGGGGCCTCCAGACACCTGTGTCGGTGCTCGCCGTTGGCAGGACGCCTGCTTCCCGGCGCTCGCCGATGATCGTCGATGGTATCTTGACAAGGGAGCGCCGACATGCTCTAGTTCCTCCCGCGGTTCGTCCCACTTTGGGACACGGGAGGAACGAGGGGAGTACGGGGAGCGCAACATGGCGAGCAGGATCGAAATGCACCTGGGGAGCACCGGCACGGACGGCACGCCCGCCGCCCTTGCCTCGCACGAAACCGCAAAGGCAGGCGCGTTTTCGCGTGAGCAGGACGCGGACGGCGGCGTCCTGGCTGGCCGCACCCAGTGGTCCTCGCTCGCCCCCGGTCTGGCCGCGCAGACGCGCGGTGACCCCCGTCTTGAGGAGACGGGGGTCATCCGCGAGGGGATGCCGACACGCAGTTTCGCCGGGATCTCCGAAACCCTCGCGGACGGCATTCCGCTCACTTTCCCGCAGGCCGGTGAGCGGCTCTCGCGGGCGGTCGCGAACGCGCCGGTAGACGAGGCCCTCAGGCTTGGGACGATCCGCGCCGGCCTGATCGCGCTACTCGGGTTCCTCGGTGGGGCACCGTCTCGCGTGAGCCTGCTGGCCGCAGACACGCCGCTCGGCCGACGTGGTGTCCGCAGGGGCACCCGCCGCCTGCGCGGAGCCCTGTCTGAGGGCTTGAACGCAAACCGTGGGGGCGTGATCGGGGGTCGGTCCTGCGCGACGGCCGCGGCGCCCGGCCCGCTGAGCGCAGCCAAACCACGACACGAAGGTGAGCCTGGGTGGTGTGGCCGGCGATCTCGCTGCGACTCGCGGGAGGAAGTGACTGAGGCCGACGCGTCGGTCGTGAAGGCCCTTCGACCACCTTTGGCGTTGGGCACGCAAAGAGCTTGCGTGGGTATCGCGTCCGCAGCATGGTCGCGGTGGCCCCATGTGGGGGTGTCCGCCGAGCGTTCGGTGGCAAACACCAGCGGAAGCATCGACATCATCATGCCGCACCGCGGTCACGGCGGCTCGGCGTACGACAACAATCATCGATGAAAGGGAGAAGATAGTGAGAGGATTCAAAATAGCCCGTGTCGGCGTGCCGCTCATCGCCGTGCTGTTGCTCGCGGCGATACCCGCCGGCGCCTCGGCGAAGCCACAGCTGCTGCAGCTGACCGAAGAAGGGCAGCCGGCAAAAGCCGGAGCTGTATCTGTCGGAGTGCTGGTCCTGGGCGAATCCGGGAAATTCTGCACCGATAAGACCGAAGGCACGCTCGGGGAAAATCCCGCGAAGAAGGTTCTCGCTACCTACACGGCCAACAAATCGCGATCGTGTGCGACGGAATGGTCCGAGACGGGCATGCTCGAATCCGAGACCTGGGAGAGCAACGGCAAGCTGAAGATCACAGCCAGCGTCGAAATCGCCCAGCCGGGTCCGTGTGTGTACAAGTACACCAAGTTCAAGGCCACGGAATTCGAACCCAATGAAACGGCTGCCGGCGGCGAAACAAGCGGCAAGCTGAACAAGACTCTCAGCAACCCCACGAAGGGCGCCTGCGTAAAGAAGTTGACCAAGCACTTCCTCGTCTCCGCGGAGGACGAAGAAGAAGAATGGTTCGGTACTGAACTGGTCGCCTGACGACAGCAGCCCTGCCCGGGATCGCCGTGGGGCGGTCTCGGGCGGGCCGCATCGAAGATCACGAGCGTAAATGACCGCCCTCTCCTTCTACGCTAGCGGGACGGCGGGGGACGGACGGAGGAGCGCAAGCCCGATGAGCGAGATAACCAAAGACGCGCCGCTCGCACGCGCGAGTTCGCGCTCGGATGGGCGTCGTCATGTTTCGCGTGCGGCGTGCGCTCTGCTGATGATCGCGTTCATGGTCGGCTTCGGCGCCCTGGCCGCGGGGCGTGCGCAGGCGGCCGCGCTTGAAGCCGTGGCGACGTGCGCCGCGAGCGGCGAAGGCGCCGTCCTCGAACAGGCGGTCGGGATAGCGGTCGATGACGCGACCGGGGACGTCTACATCGCAGACACCAGCCAGCACCGTGTGACTCGGTACAACGCCAAATGCGAATTCCTCGAGGCGTGGGGCTTAGGGGTAGCCAACGGCGCTGAAGAATTCCAGACCTGCGGCAGGGCGGCTTTCGAGGCGCACGAAGCGAGATTTCCCACGTGCGAACCAGGAGGGATCATCAGAAAAGGAGAATATCCAGGCGCGTTGATCACTCCGGTGGGCATCGCGGTCGATCAGCAAACGGGTGCCGTCTATGTCGCCGACGAAGAAGGCCGCGGCGGCGTCATCAAGGAGTTCAGCAGCGACGGCGAACGTCTCCTCGCGCACTTTGGCGAACTCACGGGGACGCGGGGGGAAGTGGAAGAAGGGCACCCCGAACGCGTCGCGTCGGCCGAGTCCCTCGCCGTGGACGCCAAAGGGGTGGTCTTTCTAGCCGAGGGGGATAAAAGCCGTGAGCGTGAAGCCGGCCGCGTGCTGGTGTTTGTGCCAAAGACCGGCGCAGACGAAGAATATGAATACCAGCAGAACTTCGGAACGGGACACGAGCCCCTGCACGTGGGGTTGGATGCGGCGGGCGACGTATTCATCAGTAACGAAACGGAAGTAAGCAGGTTTGCGGCCGGTAGCCTGAACTCGCCCGCCTGCACCTTCCGCCAGCCAGGTGCTGAATTCGGAGGCCTGGCCGTTGACTCGACGACCGGAACCGTGTTCGCCTACGCGGATCACAGAAGCGCAGTCATCGAAGTAGACGAGTCGTGCGCAAAGACGGGTGAAATCCCGGGCCTGGCGGGTGAGAAAGGGACGGAAGGTCTGGCCTATGGCCCGGACCGGTCGTGGGGCCCGGGTCGTCCCGATGGCGTTCTGTACGGGGTGAATACGCCGGACGGGGAATCTGAGGGAAAGGTGGTGGTGTTCGCGCCTGAAACGGTGGGGACGCCGCCGGTCGTGGCCGGGTTGAGCGTGTCGGGCGTGTCACGTTCTGAAGCGGTGCTGGAAGCGCTCGTGAATCCGGAGGGGTTCGCGACGTCCTACTACTTCGAATATGGCCCGGAAGGGGTGGACTGTGAAATGCCGGGGGCCTGCACCAGGACCGTTGAACAGAGCCTGCCGGCCGGTACGGCTGACGTTCCGGTGAAGATTGGCGTCGATGGGCTAACGCCGGCATCGGGCTATCGGTTCCGCGTCTGGGCCGTCAGTCATTGCGAGGTGACGGCGCCCGCAGAAGAATGTGCTCCGGTCTCGGGCTACGAAGCGTTCCGGACGTTCGGGCCACCCGTCGTCGCTGGATTGAGCGTCTCGGGCGTGACGCATGCGGGAGCGGTGCTGGAAGCGAACGTCAACCCCGAGGGCTATGCGACATCGTACTATTTCGAATACGGCCCGCAGGGCGCCGACTGTAACGTCGCCGGTGCGTGTGTGAGGACCGCCGAAGGGGTCGTGCCGGCCGGGACGGTCGGCGTTCCGGTCAAGGTCGGCGTGGCGGGCTTGACATCGGCGCCGGGCTACGAGTTGCGCGTGTTGGCCGTGAGCCACTGCAACGAAAGCGACCCGGGCGAACTGTGCGTGCCGGTGGCCGCGCCGGAATATGTCGAGTTCGCTACGGCGAGTCGAACGCCGCCGACCGTGAGTGAATTGGCGGTGTCGGGGGTCACACAGTCACAGGCGAGATTGGAAGCGACCGTTGACCCCGAAGGCTTTGCGACGACCTACTATTTCGAATACGGGCCGGAAGGAGTGGACTGCGAAACCGCGGGCGCGTGTGAAAAGACGGTCGAAGCAAGCGTTCCGGCGGGCGAAGCGGATGCTCGGGTGGCGGCGAGCGTGGGCGGTCTCACGGCCGCGGGGAAATATCAGTTTCGCGTGTTGGCCCGGAGTCACTGTAATGAAGCGGAAGTGGCCGAAGTGTGTGCGCCGGTGCGAACACCGGAGTACCTCAAGTTCGGGACGCTGGGTAAGACGCCACCGGTCGTCGCCGGGCTCGCAGTGGCGAGTGTCACCCAGACCGGGGCGCTGTTGGAAGCCGTCGTCGATCCCGAACATTACGCGACCACGTATTATGTGGAATATGGTCCCGAAGGGGCGGACTGCGATGTCGCGGGTGCGTGCCTGAGAGTCATGGAAGCGAGTGTGCCCGCGGGTACGGCCGGCGTGCCGGTTGTCGTGAGCGTGGGTGGGCTGACGCCGCGGACTGCCTACGAGTTTCGGGTGCTCGCCGTGAGTCATTGCGACGAAAGCGCGCCGGAGCAGAGATGTGTGGCGGCCAACGGTGCGGAATACTTCCGGTTTGCGACCCGTGATGTCGCGAGCGAAGGCCTCTCCGACGGTCGGGGATATGAAATGGTCTCCCCGCCCGACAAGCACGGCGGTGAGGTGTTCGCGACCAACCCCTTCCTGGGCGACTGCCGCCAGTGCCTGCCGGCTGTCAACGACGAAACGTTCCCGATGCTCAGCGCGCCCGACGGGAACGCGATCGTCTATGAGGGCTATCCCTTCTCGAACGAAGGGGCTGTCAACGAAAACGAGTACATCTCCAGGCGCCGGCCCGGCGGCGGGTGGGCCACGCGTGATCTGAGCCCCGCCGACGAGCGCCGCGACAGTACAGACCGTGCCGGCTATAGAGGGTTTGCCCCCGACCTGTCCGAGGGGGTCCTCTATCAGGGCTTGGAACCGTCGCTCTCGCCACAGGCGCCCGCCGAATATCCGGATCTGTATCTGCAGGCCAGCGCTGAACCGTCCGTGCTGCGACCGCTGATAACGAGGCCTCCGCCGGCGCGCGGCAGGTCGGAAGAAGGAAGGAACCCCGACGAGTTCAGCTTGGAATTCGCCGGCGCGTCCTCCGATTACACCCGGGTCATCTTCCAAGCCAACGATGCCCTCACGGCCCAGGTGCCGCGCGTGGCGCCCGCCGCGCCAGGCATCTCACAAGGCGAAGCCGAAGCAGGCGACGCCCACGATCTCTACGAATGGAGCAACGACGGGTTGAAGCTCGTAAACGTGCTGCCCGGCAACGCCGAGGCGACCGCGTCGGCCGTATTCGGGTCCGGTCGGGAACTGGCGTCGGACCCCAACGTAAAAGATCCCGATTACAGCCAGGCGATCTCCGCCGACGGCTCGCGGATCTTCTGGACCGACACGCAGGACCACCACGTCTTCCTTCGCGAAAGCGGAGCAAGGACCGTCTACATTCGAGACCCTGCTGGCGGTGGTTTCCTGACGGCGAGCACGGACGGCTCGAGAGTGCTCCTCAGCGACGGGCATGTCTACGACGTCGAAAGCGAAGACCCGGCGACCGGGACACCCGCGCTCGAAGCGAACCTCAGCCGCGGCAAGCCCGGCTTCCTCGGCATTCTCGGCGCGAGCGAAGATCTGTCGCGGATCTACTTCCTCGACGACGCGGCGCTCGCGGATGGCGCGACGAACGGTCAGCCGAACCTCTATCTGTGGGAAGGCGGAGCGCCGCGGTTCATCGCCGTGCTCACCGACGCCGGCAAGGATGTGGCCGCCTCGCCGTCGGATCGCACCGCACAGGTGACCCCTGACGGCGAATATCTGGCGTTCGAGTCGGGCGCGCCGCTGACCGGATATGACAACCACGTCGCCAATCGCGTCAATGAAGGCAAGTCATGCCCGAGTAGCGGCGAACCGGAGGGCCACGGGCCGGCGTGCACTGAGGTCTTCGAGTACGACGCGCGCACCCACCGTCTGGTGTGCGCCTCGTGCAACCCCACGGCTGCTGGGCCGTTGGGAGACTCGAGCCTGAGCCTGGTCGGCCCGATCCAGGGACTGTGGAAGGGGACGTTGCAACAGCCCCACAACCTGCTGGCCGACGGGCGGCTGTTCTTCGACAGCTTCGATTCCCTCTCGCCGTCCGACAGCAACGCAGGGCACGAAGACGTGTATGAGTACGAGGCGGTGGGCACCGGGTCCTGCTCGGCCTCACAGGCGATGCCCGGCCAGGGCGGACTGCAGGGGCAAGGCGGCTGCGTCATGTTGATCTCCTCCGGCTCGGGAGATGTCGATTCCAGCTTCATCGACGCCAACCCCGATGGCAGCGACGTCTTCTTCGTCACCCGTGCGCAGCTCGTGCCCCAGGACGGAGACGAACTGATCGACCTCTACGACGCCCGCGAACCCCACAGTACCGGTGAATACGTCGGCCCGCCGGCGGAAGGGGAAGCGGGCGCCTCGACCGCGGGTGAATGCTCCTCGACCGCGCAATGCAGGCCATCGTCACTCCCCTCCGCGCTGCAGACGCAGGGACCGCCGTCGAGCATGACGCTCTCGGGTGCGGGAAACCTCGCGTCGCCGCCACCGCCGCCCGCTCCTGCCGCCGCCGTCAAGCCACCGGCGGCCAAGTCCCCGCCCACGCGGGCGCAGAAGCTCGTACGGGCGCTGAAGCGCTGCCACAGACAGAAGCACGCGAGCGCGCGCAAAGCGTGCGAGACCACAGCACGCAAGCTCTACGGCCCGAAGACGAAGCCCAAGGCGCACAAGCAGGCGCACCGATGACCGCCAGCGAGACGACCCCTCGGCTGCAGGGGCTCAGGCGGAGTGCTGCCGTGGCACTCCTGCTCGGCGCGCTCGTAGCGCTCGGCTGGTCGGCCTCGGATGCGTGGGCGGGCTTCGGGTTCGTCCCGGGCAGCGCCAGCACGGTCGCGCTCAACCGCGATGGAACCGTCGATACGCAGGCCGGCTCCCATCCGTACGAGTACAGGGTCGCCTTCGAACTCAACCACGTGCAGAATCCGCTCCACGCCTCGATCGTGGAAGCCGAAGGCTACATGCGCGACCTCGAAGTCGATCTCCCGCCGGGCCTCGTCGGGAACCCGGGCGCGGTACCGCGCTGCTCGCGCCACGACTATGAAGGACTGTTCACCAAATGCCCGGGCGACACCGAGATCGGGACCATACAAGTGTTCGTCGCCGGCGCTCCGGAAACCTTGATACCGGTCTACGATCTCGTGCCGCCCCCCGGTGTCCCCGCCAGCTTCGGCTTCAGCGCGGCAAGCCTCAACGGCATAGAGGAAGCGTCGGTCCGTACCGGCGCCGGCTACGGCGTGCGGATCGGCGTGGACAACAGCCCCGCGCCCGTGATCCGCGCGGAAGAGACGATCTGGGGCGTGCCGCCCGAAGCAAGCCACGATCACGAAAGAACCTGCATCTACGAAGCAAACGGGCGGATCGAAGAGACCAAAGGAGGCTGCTCGAGCCAGGTCGCGTCGAGACCCTTCCTGACGTTGCCGACCTCGTGCACCGGCCCGCTGGTGACGACCTTGCGGGCGGTCTCGTTGCAGGGCGAAGAAGCGCTGGCGCAAGCGGTCTCGCGTAACGACGCCGGCGAACCGGCGGGCCTGACCGGCTGCGCGCAGCTGCCGTTCGAACCCTTGTTGAGCCTGCTGCCACAAACACAGCAGGGCGAACCCGACCAGCAGGCGGAATCCCCCGCCGGGTTGACCACCGAACTGACTATCCCGCAGCCCGAAACGCCCGCAGGGCTCGCCGAGTCCGATATCAAGGAAGCGCTCGTCCGCCTCCCTGAAGGTGTGACGATCTCGCCGTCCGCCGCCGCGGACGGTCTGGGCGCATGCCCGCTCGCTGGGCCCGAAGGCATCAACCTCACCACCCCCGAAAGGGCGCACTGCCCGGACGCCTCCAAGCTCGGGACCGTCGAAGTGCAGACCCCGCTTCTCGAACACCCGCTGAAGGGGTCGGTGTTCCTCGCCCAGCAGGGCGACCTGCTGGGCAACGGCGAAAACCCGTTCGGCTCGCTGCTGGCGATCTACCTGTCCCTCGAAGGGGAAGGGGTGTTCGCGAAGATCCCCGGCAAGATCGAACTGGACGAAACGACAGGCGAGGTGACGGCGCGCTTCGGCGGCGTCAAGGACACCGTCACCGGCGAAGAATATTTGCCGCAACTGCCCTACAGCAGGCTCAGGATGAGCTTCTTCGGCGGCCCGCAGGCCCCGCTGATCCTCCCCGCCCAGTGCGGGACCTACACCACGACCTCACGGCTCACGGCGTGGAGCAGCACCCCCGAACATCTCCTCATCGCCGAACCCTCGAGCCAGTTCACGATCGATCAAGGCTGCACCCACCCGTTCACCCCGTCGTTCACGGCCGGCACCACCAGCCCGCAGGCCGGCGGCTACAGCCCGTTCGTGACCGCGTTCGCGCGCCAGGACGGCGAACAGCGCCTGAACGGCTTCGAAGAGACGCTGCCTGCGGGCCTGCTCGCGAACCTCGCCAGTGTGCCGCCGTGCTCCGACGAGCAGGCGAGCGCCGCAGAATGCCCGGAATCCTCCCGCATCGGGAGCGTCACCGTCCACGCCGGACCCGGACCCGACCCCCTGTCGGTCAACGGCAACATCTACCTCACAGGCCCCTATGACGACGGGCCGTTCGGGGAGATCGTCGAGGTCCCGGCGATCGCCGGCCCCTTCAACCTCGACCGGGACAACGGCAGCAGGCCGATCACCGTACGCGGCTCGATCCGCGTCAACCCCCAGACCGCCCAGGCGACCGTCGTCTCGGACCCGTTGCCGCAATTCATCCTCGGCACCGGGGTCCCGACCGACGTGCGCGAAGTCCAGGTCACACTCGACCGGCCGAACTTCACGCTCAACCCCACCAACTGCAACCCGTTGAGCATCACCGCGCAGCTCACCTCCACCACCGGTGCGAGCGCCCCGGTCTCCGCCCCCTTCCACGCCCGCGGCTGCGCCGGCATGCCCTTCCACCCGACCCTCGAAGCCTTCACCCAGGGCCAGGCGAGCAAAGCCGACGGGGCGAGCCTGACCGTCAAGCTCACAAGCCAGGGACTGGGGCAGGCCAACATCGCCAAAGTGTTCCTGACGATCCCCAGGATCCTGCCCGCCCGCCTTCAGCCGACGCTGCAGCACGCCTGCCCGCAAGCAACCTTCAACGCCAATCCCGCCGGTTGTGATGAAGACTCGCTGATCGGCACCGCGACCGTCCACACCCCGATCCTCAAGAGCCCCCTCACGGGACCCGCCTACCTCGTCTCGCACGGCAACGCGGCGTTCCCGGACGTCGAGTTCGTCCTCCAAGGCGAAGGCATCACCCTGATCCTCGACGGCAAGACCGACATCAAAGCTGGCGTGACCTACTCGCGTTTCGAATCGGCGCCGGATGCGCCCTTCACGAGCTTCGAAACCAGCCTCCCGACAGGACCGCACTCCGTCTTCGCCGTCAACACCGAAGAAGCCCCGGACTACAACCTCTGCGCCCACAATCTCACCATCCCCACCCGCATCACCGGCCAGAACGGCGCCGTCATCGAACAGGACACCAAGCTCGTAACCACCGGCTGCAGCGGTGTGCTGCCGGCCAAGGCCAAGCTCACCAGGGCGCAGCTGCTCGCAAAAGCCCTCAAGGCATGCAGGCGGCACAAGCAGAAGGCCAAGCGCGTCGCCTGCGAAAGGGCCGCCCGCAAGAGGTACGCCCCGACGAGCTCAAAGAAGCATCCTCGCAGGGCGAGAAACGGCGCCCACCGCCACCCCGCCATCCATGCGTCCACAAGGGGGCGATCATGAGAGGGCCGAGATTCACCGCTGGGGCCCTACTGCTCGCCGGCGCGCTGTTGTTCGCCGCGACCCCGGCGGGCGCTTCGGCGAAGGGAAAGCCCGCGCTCCAGTTCACCGAAGCAGAAGCGGCCGTGGCGCCCGAAGGCGCGCTCGTGTACGTCCTGCTCAACTTCGGACACGAATGCATCACCGAAAGCACGGGCAAGCTCGGCACGAACCCCGACAAGAAGCTCATCGTGACCGCTTCGGCGCTCAGATCGACCGAATGCGAAGCTGGCGTCAGCCTGGCGGGGCACGTCGAAGAAGAGGCCTGGAAGGCGAACGCCGATACGGTCACGCTCAAGGCCAAGGCCAAACTGGAAGCAGTCTACCCCGGCCCATGC
>Ga0335083_10004789_pt1 | contig 17197 bp, 14 predicted proteins | sample Lox_Sample_42_FD_206716 | JGI IMG/M metagenome (GOLD analysis project Ga0335083, IMG submission 206716) | Soil microbial communities from Loxahatchee National Wildlife Refuge, Florida, United States - Lox_Sample_4.2 | ecosystem: Environmental > Terrestrial > Soil > Wetlands | place: USA... | reverse complement strand
CTTCGCCGCGCCGGATTCAGCACCGGTACGGTTCATTCCACCGGCGCATAGTACCCGGTGCGCCAATGAGCCTGCAGCTTTGGCAGGCCCCTAGGCGGTACCACGACCACCTGCACGTGATGATACTTGCCGTCGCGCGCCTGATTATTTGGTTCGTACCCGAGTACGTACCGGTTGCGAAGGTCAATACCGATCTTCATGGCGATATCGGGCAATTCGGCGGCGACGGCCGGGAACATGCGGCCTCCGGTAGACTCAGAAATCTTCGAGAGCAGCGAAGGGCCGCCCGCCTCCTCCGGGGTGCGGCCACCCAGATAGGACTCGAAGACGCCGATGGAATAGACCAGGCAATCCGTTTCCGTGAGGACGTTTTTGACTTCGGTCTCGGTATAGCGGCTATTGTTCTCGCCGCCGTCGGAGATGACCAGCAGCGCCTTCTTGGTCTTCTTGGATTTGTGCATTTCATGGAGGGCCAGCATCAGTCCATCCAGCAAGGAGGTCGATCCTTTGGACTTGGTGAAGACCAACTCATTTTCAATGGAGCCGGTGTTGCTGGTGAGCGGGACTACCAGGCGTGGCGAACTGTCGAACTGGACCAGAAAGAACTCGTCCTCGGGATTGGAGGTGCGGAAGAACGCCCGCGCAGCCATTCTCGATTGGTGGAGCTTATCCCCCATGCTGCCGCTGGTATCGAAGACCAGGCCGACGGCGACCGGCTGATCCTCCATGCTGAACGCGGTGATCTTCTGTTCCGAGCGATCGTCGAAGATGCGAAAGTTCTCACGGTCGAGCCCGGTGACCGGGCGGTTCAACGGATCGGAAACGGAGACGGGGATGAGCACCAGGTTGGTTTCGACGCGGAGGTCGGCGGTCGGCACCTTGCCGGTATCTTTAGCGGGAGATTTTGTCCGCGGGCTCAGAGGCCCTTGCCCCTGGCCTTGGAGCGCCACAACGGCCAGCATGGCGATACCGAAAATTGAAAGGACGGCCGCCCGCACGAATCGATTGTACAGCGGAACGAGCAGTGGAAGACCATGGCCCGAAATGGCCAGCCGGCGAAATGACCGCTTCCCGAAACTGCTATAATTGAAGTTCGGCGGAGGTGGGTCTTCTCGAGTAGCAGCCGCGCCGCAATCGCGAAATTCGGTCCTTCTGCAGTACGAACAACCTCACGCGCCCTTTTTTCCCTCGTTTTTCCCGATACTTGCCGCATCTGTGGCCGTTATTTGGACGCCATCAGCCGGATCCCGGTCTGCGACGGGTGTCTGGCCCAACCGGAGCCCCTGGACGCGGAATTCTTCTGCGTCTCCTGCCGCACCCCGTTCCTGAATCGGTTCCCGCTCGACGATCAGGGAAGATGCGCGCTTTGCCGTATGGGGATGCGGGGCTTTGACGCCGCCTACTGTTACGGATCGTACGAGGGTGTGCTGCGGCAGTTGATCCACCTTTACAAATATGCGTGTATAAAAACTCTTGCGCGCCCGTTGGCCAATATGCTGGCTCGGGCGTTGCCGCGGGAAGAGCGATTCGACGCGATCACTCCGGTTCCACTTCATTGGCGGCGGCAATGGTCTAGAGGCTTTAACCAATCGGTGCTGTTGGCGCAGGACTTGGCGCGTCGATCAGGGATCCCCTTTCTGCCGGCGCTTCAGCGGAACCGATCCACGGCAGTTCAGGCTGGCTTGAGCAACACCAAACGGCGCCGGAATGTGGCGTCGGCTTTCCGGGTTCGGCGCAGAGGCGGTTGGATCGGGAAGGTGTCCGGACGACGAATCCTGCTGGTCGACGACGTAATGACCACCGGAGCGACCGCGGCGGCCTGTGCGAATGCTCTAAAGCGAGCTGGGGCAGCGCGCGTGGCGCTGCTAACCGTAGCCCGAGTCGACCGAAGAATGAGTGGAGTCCAGTCGTGGGCTCCCGATTCCACTTTAGGAGGACGTTCCTGAATGACGGGTGATCGACTGCAGCGGCCCGTTCTGGTATTGAATGCCAGTTACGAGCCGATCAACATATGCGCAGCGCGCCGCGCGCTGGTGCTGGTGCTGAAAGGCGTGGCTTCGGCCGAAGAGCAGAGCCTGAGCGCGATCCATTCCGCGCGCAACACGGTGCCGCTCCCGTCGGTGATCCGGCTGCTGGAATACCGCCGCATCCCGCACCAGACAAGGGCGTTGTCGCGGAAGAACATCCTGATGCGGGACCGGTACACCTGCCAGTATTGTCATCGCACCATGCCCTCGGGAGAACTGACGCTCGACCATGTGATCCCGCGATCCAGGGCAGGCGAAACCGCATGGGAGAATCTAGTCGCCTGCTGTCATCCCTGCAACAACCGGAAAGGCAATCGGACGCCGGAGGAAGCGGGCATGAAACTGGCGCGCCAGCCACGGCCATTCAGCTTACATACCAGCCGCCATCTGATGCGGATCCTCGGCAAGGGCGACGCGCAGTGGCGGAAATACCTGTTCTATTGAGGGTCCCCAGAGGGGACCCGCGGTTATTCTGCCCCGACCATCTCGCGCATTTCATGCACCAGGCCGCGCAAGGCGGCGGCATGATGGTCCAGCTCATTCCCGGCGGTTGCACCCTCCTGTGCGGCAGCGGCGTTCTTCTGCGTCACCTGCTCCATCTGAATCACGGCATGGGAAATATGGTCCATCCCCCGAGACTGTTCCTGGCTGCCAAGGTTGACCTCATCCACCAGCGATTTCACCCGGACGGAGTTATCCGTCATGGCGCGCACGGCTTGCGCAACCTGATCGAGCTGGGTGTTGCCATGCCGTGAAGTCTGGATCGATTCTTCGATCAATCCAGCCGTGTCTTTGGCCGCCTGGGCGCACCGCTGCGCCAGGTTGCGGACCTCATCGGCGACGACCGCGAAGCCCAACCCGGCCTCTCCGGCGCGCGCCGCTTCCACGGCCGCGTTGAGCGCCAGAATGTTGGTCTGAAAGGCGATTTCGTCGATCACTTTGATGATGCGGGCGATCTTGTTGCTGGAGGAATCGATCTCCTTCATTTTCTCCACCATCCCGTCGAGGGTCTGGTTCACCTGCGCCGCCCCTTCGTCGGATTCCTTCACGAGGGAAGCGACTTGCAGGGCATGTTCGGCGTTCTTGCGGGTGATGGAATTGATCTCCTCGGTTGAAGCCGATGTCTCTTCGAGCGAAGCTGCCTGCTGGCTGGCGCCATCCGCCAATGCCTTGCTGGTCTCCGAGACTTGGGACGCGGCGCCGGCCACCTCGGCGGCGCTTTCGCCTAGCCTGTGGGCAAGCTCGCGCAATGCGCCGCTGGCGCGCCGCACGATGGCAAACAGCAGGCCACCCACAATCAAGCCGGCAATCGCAAGAATCAGGACGATCAGGCGTCCCTGAGACGCAGTCCGCGACGAACTATCGGCGGCAGCCGCCAGATCGCGGTTCTCCTGTTCGACCAGATCGGAGGCGGCGCGGCCGATCTCTTCCAGCCGGGGAAGCACTTTGGAGGTGAACACTTCCATGGCCGCATCCATATGCTGACCAGCCATTTCGCGGCTCATTTCGCCGTGCGCCTGGTCCACTATGGCCGCCTGCTGAGCCAGGTTGTCCACCTGCACGGTGGTCTGTTGCGTGTCGGAAATAGCCCGCAGACTGGCCAAGGTCTGATCGAGACGTTGCGCGTGATCGCGAAACGACCGCTCGATAGTGGAAGCCTGTTGCAGGTCGCCCAGTATCGCCGCCATGGCATATCCCCGCTCCAGGCTGGTCAGTACGGAGGTAGAAGCGTTCACTTCGCCGGCGAGGTATTGCTTGCGCGCGGTCACTCGGGCGGCGCGGTCCAGATCCAGATTCAAGCTTCGCGTCACCACAAGCGCACCCGCGCTCAGAACCAATACCAACCCCAGCATGGCGCCGAACGCGCCGAGCAGTTTCTTCGTCAAACTCATAGTTAGTCCCCGACTTTAAAGCTAAAACTGACCGGCGCCACCACTTTGACCGGCTTGCCATCTTCCAGGAATGGCTTGAACCGCCACATTTTGAGCGCTTCAGCAGCCGGATGGGTCAACATGGGGTTACCGCTGACAATCGCCACCTTCTCCACCTTGCCTTCTTCCGAGATTGTCGCGTCCAGCTCAACCGAACCTTCCACCCGCATCTGCCTCGCAACCGGTGGATATACCGGCTGTTGTTTACTAATGACCGCACTCAGGGCCTCGCTCTTCGTCACCTTTCTCAGATCACCCTGACCGAACATGGAACCGGCCGCCAACAAGCAGAGCACCCAACCGCAAGCAACATTTCGCGCCATGATCTCTCCCGCGAGATTTCTCTCAGTGCATTTATCGGTTCGATGGCCAAAAAGTTTAGCGGCGGGCGCCACTTCGGGCAGACAGAACAAGACACGTATAATCAAGAGGAAAGCATGAGAAAGCGGGTCCTCTACGGGCTGGCGGGCATTTTGCTGGCGATTTCCGTCCTGCTGGTGGTGTGGCAGGGCTCGTTCCACCTGTCCTTCTCGCCCACGGGCGCGCCGCAAACCCTCATCTACTGGGCCACCTTAGTATTGATCTTCATTCTGATCGTGGTTCTGGCCTTTATCCTGGCCCGCGAATTTCTCCGGCTGTACATCGCCCGCCAGGCCAACGAGGAAGGGTCGCGCATCCGTACCAAACTGGTGGTCGGGGCGCTGGCGTTGAGTGTGGTCCCGATCTTCTTCCTGGTCTTTTTCAGCTACGAGGTGTTGAGCTTTAACGTCAACAAGTGGTTCACGGAGCCGGTGGAAGGCCAGAATGCGCTGAGTGTGAACCTGCTCAACCAGCTGAATAAAGAGATGCAGGATGAGACCGACGCGCAGGCCTCCCTGCTGGCGCTGCAGGACGAGACCCATGAACTGCTGGAAGACGGGACACAACGGCCCGGATTCCTGGAACGGTTTTGCAAAGAATACGGCCTGGATTCAGCGGCTGTTTTCCCGCCTTCGGGCACGCAGCCGCTGGATGTGTGGACGGCTCGTCTGAAGCCCGGCAAGCGCGGGGAAACCTTCCGTTCCGCGGCTTCAGTCCCCGGCGCGAATGGCGTCATCGGCACGGTGCGGATCACCGCCAGTATGACCGAGGACGCCAAAAGCGATGTCGCGCAAATCCAGGACCTCATCCAGAAGCAGAAAGACCTCAATGGCAACCGGCACGCCATCCGCAATTCGGTGGTCCTGTTAATGGTGCTGATCACGCTGTTTGTGATTTTCGTGGCGGTCTGGATCGCGTTGTTCCTGGCCAAACAGATCAGCGTACCGATTACGGCGCTGCTGGAAGCCGCGCGCGAAGTGCGGAAGGGAAACCTCAAACATCGCGTGGAAGTGCAGGCGGCCGACGAACTCGGCCTGCTGGTGCGCGGCTTTAACCAGATGACGCAGGAGATGGAGGCCAGCGAGCGCGAACTCGACACGCGCCGGAGGTTCACCGAAGCCATCCTGGAAAGCATCCCGACCGGAGTCATCTCCATTTCCGCCGATGGCTCCATCAAACGCGTCAACCGGCCGCTGCTCAAGATCTTTCCGGCGGAGCAGGTGGAGCGCGCGTCGCGCCTCGAGGACCTTTTTTCCCGCGATGACACCGCCGAAATCAAGTACCTGATGAAGCGCGCCCGCCGCACCGGCGTCGCCACGCGCCAGTTCGAACTGCATACGGCCGATCGGGTGCTGCACCTGGCCGTCACCGTCTCCGCGCTAGAAGAGAAGCTCACCAGCGGGTTCGTGATCGTGCTGGAAGACACCAGCGATCTGCTGCGCGCGCAGAAGGCGGCGGCATGGCACGAGGTGGCTCGACGGGTGGCGCACGAGATCAAGAATCCGCTCACTCCCATCGCGCTTTCGGCGGAGAGAATCGCCCGCCAGGTGGACCGGTTGATGCTGCCCCCGGCTGCGGCGCGGATGCTGCGGGAATGCTCGGAGACGATCTCGAAATCGGTGGAATCGGTGAAGACGCTGGCCGACGAGTTCTCGCAGTTCTCGCGATTTCCGGCGGCGCAGCCGGTCCGTTCCGACCTCAACCGGGTGGTGGAGCAGGCGTTGGCGGTGTTTCACGGACGGCTGGAGGGCATTTCCATTCGCACCAGTCTGGCCCCCAATCTTCCGCCGGCAAATCTCGACCCGGAACAGTTTCAGCGCGTGGTGATCAACCTGGTGGACAATGCGGCGGAGGCGATGCAGGAGGCGCTGGTGAAGAACCTGCACATCGCCACCCAGGCCGGCGCCGAAACGGTGGAGCTGATCGTTGCCGACTCGGGGTGCGGCGTCAGCGCGGAGGATAAGGAGAAGCTCTTCCTGCCGTACTTCTCCACCAAGAATCGCGGCACCGGGCTGGGACTGGCCATCGTCAGCCACATCGTGACCGAGCACGGCGGCCAGATCCGCGTGGAAGACAATCGTCCGGCGGGAGCGCGATTCACCGTGGAGATTCCAGTGCCGGCGGAAAGCGAAGTCGAAGACGCGGCGCGGCCGGTCGCGGCCAATCCATGAAACCTGACGCATGAAGCAACGACGCATTCTGGTGGTGGATGACGAGCCCGGCATCCGCCAATCGCTCAGCGGTGTTCTGGAGGATGAAGGTTACGCGGTGGAGGCCGTGGAAAGCGGCGAGGCGTGCCTGGAGGAGATTCCCGGCGGCGGTTTCGAACTCGTGTTGCTGGACATTTGGCTGCCGGGAATCGACGGCATGGAAGTGTTGGCGCGGATCCAGGAATTGGCCCAACCGGAGCGGCCGGAAGTGGTGGTGATCTCCGGACACGGCAGCATCGAAACCGCGGTGAAGGCCACGAAACTGGGCGCATTCGACTTCCTGGAGAAACCACTCTCGCTGGAGAAAGTGCTGGTTGTGGCCAAGAACGCGCTCGACCGCCGCAACCTGGCGTTGGAAAACAGCCAGCTCAAGGGCGATTCCGACGCGCGGTATCGTATTATCGGCGAAAGTGTGCCCATGAAAGCGCTGCGCCAGCAGCTCTCCCTGATGGCGGGGACCAATGGGCGCGTCCTGATTTTCGGCGAGAGCGGAGTGGGCAAGGAACTGGTGGCCCACTCCCTGCACGCGCTCAGCCCGCGCGCCGCGCAGCCATTCGTGGAGGTGAATTGCGCCGCCATTCCGGAAGACTTGATCGAGAGCGAGCTGTTCGGCCACCGCAAGGGCAGCTTCGCCGGCGCGCACGACGACAAGACCGGCAAATTCGAGAAGGCCGATGGAGGCACGGTTTTTCTGGACGAAATCGGCGACATGAGCCTGCGCACACAGGCGAAGGTTCTGCGGGCGCTGGAAGAGCAGCGCTTCGAGCCGGTCGGGGCATCGGAATGGATGCAGGTGGATGTGCGCGTAGTGGCGTCGACCAACAAGAATCTGGAGGAAGAAATCGAACGTGGGAATTTTCGCGAAGACCTGTTCTACCGGCTGAATGTGATTCCGTTCGTAGTTCCGCCGCTGCGGGAACGCAAGGAAGACATCCCGCTCCTGGCCGATCATTTTCTGAAGGAATTCACTACAGCGTACGGCCGTAAGCCGAAGGAGCTGACAGCGGAGGCCTATCAGGCGCTGACGGAATACCACTGGCCCGGGAATGTGCGGGAGCTGAAGAATCTGATTGAGCGGATCGTGATTCTGAACCCGCAGGTCCGGGTAGATGTGCGCCACATTCCGATTCACTTCGCGCGGCGCCAGCACGATCGTCCGCTGGACCGGTTCGGCAGTTTGCAGGAGGTTCGCGAGGCCGCCGAACGCGAGTACATCCTCAAGAAACTCGAGGAGGCCAACGGCAACGTCTCGCGAACCGCGGAACTGCTCGGATTGGAGCGGAGCAATCTGTATCGCAAGATGAAGACGCTGGGGATCGGGCCGAAAGAGTAGACTGCCGATGCCATGACGAGCCGGGAAAATAGGGTTTCCGGCGCTAAAGTTCCGACCCCGATTGCCGATAGAGTAATCGGGAGTCAGAAACTTTGTTGCCTTCAAGAACGTGCCTACCGAAAACGCGCCTGAGCGCCTCTGCGATTCGTCTGTCTACGGTTGCGATCCTATTGAGCCTGTCTGCCGCCGGTGTTATCCGTGCCGCGGAAGGCGGGGTTAGCGTTTATCCCGCGGGTGTCGAAACGATCATGCCCGGCATGATGCCGCCTTCGGGCAAGACCATTCTGCTCGAATTCAACAATTTCTATCAGGCGAATGGTGTCATGGATGGCAAAGGCCACAGTTTGATTCCGGGTTTTCACCTGCGGGTATCGGCCGTGGCCGGAAAAGTGGTTCACAACTGGGGAGTGAAGGCACTGGGGGGCGTTCTGGTGAGCAGTTTCGCAGTGCCGGTTGTCTATGAGCACCTTACCGGGCCATTCGGTACCCTGCACAAGACAGGCATCGGCAATCCGGACATCGGGGTTATGGCGGTCGCATACGTCAAAGGCGACTGGCACTGGTGGTATGGCTGGGACGTGTACGCGCCCGGGGCACAATACGACAAGAACGCTCCTCTGAATATAGGACAGCACTACTTTGCCACTGCTCCAGAAGGCGCATTCACCTATTTGCCGCACCGCGGGAAGGACGAAATCAGCTCCAAATTCCAGTACATCGTCAATTTCAAGAATCCCGCCGATCAATATCACGCGGGGCACGAGTTCGTCTGGGAATACGCGGCAATGCACAACTTCACGAAGAAGTTGTCGATGGGGGTGAATGGCTACAGTTCCTTGCAGGCCACGGACGACCGGCAGAACGGACTGCCGGTGGACGGCGGCAATCGCGGACGAGTGCTGGCTACTGGTCCGGAGATCAAGTATCACATTGGCCGCGCCGAGTTGATCGTGAAATATCAAAAAGAATTTCTGGTGGAGAACCGGACCCGCGGCAACTCCTTCTGGTGTCAACTCGGCGTTCCGCTCTGGACCCACGAAAAGTGACGACGAGGGGGCCAAGGCACATGAGACGACTGAGTTTTCAAACCCGGCTGTTCGCCTGCTTTGGAGGTGTGCTGCTCTTCGCGATTGCGGAGGCCGCGCACTCCGTTTACATCGTCCGCAGCCTGGATAACCAGTTGCGAACGGAGATTCAAGTCGCTTCGGATCGGCTCGATCAGTCGCGCCAGATCACGATTGGCCTGGCGAACATGCGAACGGCGATGCGGGGCATCTCGCTCTTTTCGCAGGATGGAAATGCCGCCGGAGTCGATAAGGCTCGGTCGCTCTTCGAAACCTCCGCGCGGCAGATGCAGGAGACGACCGGCGCGCTTCTGGCGTCTCACCTGTCGGCTGAAGACGCCGGCATCCTGGGCGCGATCCGATCCGGGCTGGATCAATGGACGCAGAGTTTTCCGGAATTCATGTCGTTGAACGCCTCGGGACGCGGCGCGGAAGCTGATGCGCTCACGATCCAGAAAACGTCGCCGATCATGGACCTGATCCAGAAAAATGCGGCGGAGTTTGCCAGATCGAACCAAGTCAGGCGCGCCGAGGCGGTGGCGCGGTCGGAATCCAGTATTTCCGTCAGCACCTGGGTGAGCCTGGTGCTGACGGCGCTTCTGACCATCGTCGCCTCGCTGGCTATCGCGGTGGTAGGCCGTTCCGCCAAAGCTCTCCACAGCATCGCCCGAAGCGTATCTTCAGGCGCCAACGAGGTCGCGTCCGCTTCGGCGCAGATCTCCTCTGCCAGCCAGTCACTGGCTCGAGGAACATCCGAACAGGCGGCCTCGCTGGAGGAGACGGCGGCCGCGGCGGAACAGGTTACGGCCACAGCTCAGCGGAATCAGGACAATTCGGGGACTGCGGCTGGCATGGTCACCGACTGTAGTGAAGGCTTCGAGGGAACTAACGATGCCCTCAACGGAATGGTGGTTTCGATGCGGGAAATCAGCGCGTCCAGTGACAAAATATCCCGGATCATCAAAGTGATCGACGAAATTGCGTTTCAGACCAACATCCTGGCGCTAAATGCGGCGGTGGAAGCTGCCCGCGCAGGTGAAGCCGGGGCCGGGTTCGCGGTGGTAGCCGACGAGGTACGAAACCTGGCGCAGCGCTGTGCACAGGCGGCGCAAGACACGACCGCGCTCATCGAAGAATCCATTGCGAAGTCATCGGGGGGCAAGTCCAGGGTAGACGGGGTTGCGGGAAGCGTTCGGGAAATCGTCGCGATCTCGACTAAGGTAAAAGGACTGATCGATGAAGTTCATTCCAGCAGCCGGGAGCAAGCCACCGGCATGGAACAGATCCGCCATGCCGTCCAGCAGATGGAGCAAGCGACCCAGAGAAACGCCGCCAGCGCGGAAGAAACTGCGGCGGCGGCCGAAGAGTTGTCTGCCCAATCGGATGCCTTGCGCGACGTCGCGCGTCATCTTACGGATTTGGTAGGCAGCACCGATTAACCAGGAAGTCCGAAGGCCTCTCTCACAGCCCCGGCCACAAGCGGCGCACATCCGATCGCAGTACCCCGATCGATGCGCGCCGTCCCGTCCATGGCAAAGAACTGGCCTCCAGCCTCTTCGATGATCACCTTCAAGGGCGCCAGGTCCCACACGGCGACCTTGGGCTCAAACCAAATATCCGCTTTCCCAGCCGCCAGCAGGCAGCCATCGAGCGCCCCGCCGTAGGAACGCACGGCCCAGCAACGCTGCATCAGACCGGTCACGCGTTGAAGGAATGGTTGGGCTTCGCGAAGGTGCAGCCCGTTGGGACAGAAGCAGCAGCTTTCCATCGAATCGATGGCCGAAACGTGCAGCCGCTCATTTTCCCGCCAGGACCCGCCGCCGCGCGCGGCCCAGTAGGTTTCACCGAGCATTGGGAAATGAGCAACGCCCGCGGCGGGCTCATCGGCCTCCGCGATGGCGATCAGCACGCACCAGAACCGGTTCCCACGGACGAAATCGCGGGTGCCGTCGATCGGGTCGACGATCCAGCGGCGGCCGCTGTTTCCATCTTTGCTCGATCCTTCTTCTCCCAGGACCCCATCCCGCGGGAACTCGTGCTCGATGGCCTCCCGAATTAGCTTCTCGTTCTCGCGGTCGGCAACCGTGACCGGGGAATTGTCCGCTTTGGTTTCGGCGGTGACGCCGTTTTCGCGAATGCGCGCGGCGTTCCGCCCCGCCATGTCGGCGAGGCGCCGGGCGAAGTCGATCTCCTTCTGGTAATTCATCGGCCACGGGTCATCAGAGGATTGCCCATGGCACACATTTTATCGCTCGCAGTCCGCACTTTACCGCCCGTGGGTCATCATTTATCGCCCGCGGCTCAGGCCCAGCGCGCGGATTCGCTTGTGCAGATTGGTCCGCTCCATCCCCAGGGCGCGTGCCGCCCCGGAGACATTCCAGTTGCTCTGCTCCAGCGCCCGCAGGATATGTTCCCGTTCGGCCGATTCGCGCGCTTCCTGAATGGTCGACTTCGGGCCGGGGTCGCGCTGCACGCGGATTTCGACGGGGATCGATTCGCGCGTCAGCCGCTCACCCTGCGTCAAAATGGCCATCCGCTCGATGACGTTGCGCAACTCGCGCGCATTCCCGGGCCAGTGGTAGCTTTCCAGCATGGCGTAAATGGTTTCGTCGAGCCGCTTGGGCCGGAAGTTGTTGCGCGCGCAGAAATCCTCGAGGAAGTACTCTGCCAGCAGGCGGACATCGTGCGGCCGCTCGCGCAGGGCGGGAACGCGGATCGGCACCACGCTCAAGCGATAATACAGATCCTCGCGGAATTTTTCCTGCGTCACCAGAGCGGTCAAATCGCGATTGGTGGCGCTCACTACGCGGACGCTGACGCGGATGATCTGCTCCCCGCCCACGCGGTGGAACTCGCCTTCCTGCAGCACCCGCAGCAGCTTGGCCTGGGAGGCGCCGTGGAGATCGCCGACCTCGTCCAGGAAGATGGTGCCACCATCGGCCAGCTCGAACTTGCCGCGCCGGGATGCGGTGGCGCCGGTAAACGACCCCTTCTCGTGTCCGAACAGCTCAGTCTCGAGCAGCTCGGTCGGAATGGCCGCGCAATTCACCTTGACGAACGGACCGGAAGCAAACGGGCTGTTGTTGTGAATGTGCGCCGCAAGCAACTCCTTGCCGGTCCCGGATTCGCCGATCAGCAGCACGCGAGCATCGGAACGCGATGCCAGGGTCGCCTGCTCGACGGCGCGCAACCACGCCTGGCTGTTGCCGATCATGGGCTGTGAGGATGCGCCCACCAGCTCGCGCAGGCGTTCGTTCTCCTGGCGCAGCGAGCCCTGTTCCATGGCGTTCTTCACGGCCAGCAGGACGCGGTCCCGGCTCAGCGGCTTCTCGAGAAAATCGAAAGCGCCGGCGCGCGTGGCTTCGACGGCATCGGCGATGGTGCCATGGCCGGAGATCATCACCGCGGGGGCGACGGCTCCGTTCTGCTTGATGGCGCGCAACAGGTCGATGCCGTTGCCATCCGGCAGCTTCATGTCGAAGAGGTAGGCGTCGGCGCGCTGGGAGTCGGGATGGCGGTTGAACTCCGCCACCGAACGGCATACGTTGACCGCGTAGCCCTCACGTTCCAGAATCATGCGCAGGGAACGGCCGATATTCTCTTCATCATCCACGATCAGGACGCGCTTGGTAGCCATTTGTCGCAACGGGCAGCAGCACGCGGAACGCGGCGCCGCCCAGTTCTCCTTTCACCAAAACAATGTCCCCGCCCGACAGCAGTGCACTCTTGCGGGCGATCGAAAGGCCCAGTCCCATTCCCCTCTTTTTAAACGAAATCGTGGGCTGAAACAGAGAGGCAATTGCCTGTTCACTCAGACCCGGGCCGGAATCATGCACTTCAATGGCCACCTTCTCCTGGTCAGCCGAGGTGATGCCCAATATCCGGCCGCCTCCTCCAACCGCGTCCGCGGCGTTTTCCAACAAGTTGGTGAGAATTCCTTTCACTAAGTCGGCGTCCGCCACAACCTCTGGAACCGTGCCCAAGCGGCACTCATACGCCACTTCGGGATGCGCCGACTTCAGCAGCGCAATGCGCTCCTGTAGCAGCGAATTCACATTCAGTGCCGTCGGAGACACGGGAGGTTCGGTAGCGAATTGCGAAAACGCCCGGATGCGGCGCTCGAGCGTCTCGATCTCATCCACGACGATCTGCGTGGCTTGTTCCATGAATACGCGGTCCGCCTCGTCGTAGCGCGAGAGCATCTCTTCAACCGTAAGGCGGATCGGCGTCAATGAATTCTTCACCTCATGAGCTGTTTTCCGCGCCAGGGTCTGCCAACTTTCCAACTGCCGCAGATAGAGGAGGCGGTCGGTACTCTCTTTGAGGCGCGCGGCCATATCGTTAAAGGTCTTGATGGCCCGGCCGACTTCGTCATCGCGCCCGGCAGCCACGCGCACCGTGAGGTCGCCCGAAGCCACCTGCGCCAGCCCGGCCGTCAACCTTTGAATCGGCTGGCTGATGCGGTGGGCAAAATACACCAACAACGCCAGAGACGCTATCCAGAACGCGGCTGACAGAAGCACGAGCGTGACCTCCGGGCCATGACGCAGGTCGTATTCACTCCACATCTGGTCGAGCAGGCTGGCATTCCGGCGTGTGTCTCCCACCCGCTTCAGTGAGATTGCCAGCGGCGAGCTATACACCCAAACGCCATCCGCATGTTTGACGAGGTACTCGATGCGGTTTCCCTGGTCGCCGGCGACCGAGCATCGGGACGATTCGCCGCTCTCCGCGAATGCCTTGACGGCATCGTCTGGCGCGGCGTGCCGGGCCGGTTCCACCTCGCCCGCCTGCGCTCTGCGCTCCAAATCGTCACAGGCGCTGTGGAAGTATGCGTCGCTGCTGACGCGCAATTGCTCGCCGACCGACAGCGCGGTCGATATGGACGTCTCGCGCAGCCCCTGTCCCATCTGGATCAGTGAAGTCGTGACCCAGATCGTGACGGCCAGCGGGATTAGAGTCGCGGCGACAAAGACGAAGATCAGTCTGTTGCGAAGACGATTCACCCGAGTCGATTGGGGCGTGCGAACAGCAGCTTGGGAAGGTCCAGCAGGCGGAAGGGGCGCGTCGTCCAGTACATCCACTCGGGTTCGCTGACGCCGGCTCTCCGGCTGAGGTACTCGACAATGCTCACGGCCGCGGTGGAAAGGCTGAGCCGATTGTCGCCCACCACGCGCGACAGGTCGTCCTGGTGCACGGTCCGCATGGTGAACTTCAGCCACAACGGCTGATCTTTGGGAACGCCCGCCACGCTGATATAGATCTTATCCAGGCAATAGGCCTCGGCCTGCGCGGAGGTCAGCCCCGTTCTGTCGTGGGGGCCGTAATTCGGCATGCTCACCTTGAAGGTGCGATCCCAGATATCCTGGCTCAAAATGAAACGCTGGATCGGGCTGTTTTTGACAGTGGTGTGCTTGTCGTCGGTGAACAGGCTGATCTGCGCCACAAAGGCCACGGTATTGCCGCCGTTCAGCCGCTCCAACGGCTTGCCGGTCAAAAAGTGGAATTTCGGAGGCAGGACGGGCTGCAGGTTATCACCGTCGAAACTGGGAGCGGGAATGCTATCGTCGGCGGCATGGGCGCGGAACAGAGGTAGAGCGAGGCCGGCCAATAGCCAGCTTCGTCGACTCATCCGAATGTCTCGCGCCTGACGCGACATCAATATGTCATGCCAACCATAAAGACCGGGTCGATATGTCCTTCCCGTAAGGGGAAAGCCACGCTTGCGGAAAAAGGTCCTTGCCGCAAACCGACGCCGACCGAATTCCTTGCGTCCGCCGTTTGGCCGCTATCCCAAACGGCTCCCGAATCATAGAAAATCTGGAAGGCTCCGTACCTATACTCGACGGTATTGTGCACCATCCGGTTACCGCCAAAAGGATCGATTTCAAACTTGTTCCATCCCCGGAGCGTAGTATTATTCCCTAGTACAAATCGCTCAAAGAGCGGCGCCTGACCCATGATCATACCTGCCATGGCGTCTTCGATCAAAACCTGCTTCCCATGAGTAATCGTGTAGCGAAACTCCCAATGGTGCCGCGAATAGACCATGTCGCTCCGTAGAGCTTTGGTTCCCATCCGCAGGTCGTAGCCGGCGTCGAAATCCTGCTGCGTCTCGGCGCCCTCAACCGGTTGATGATAGCGCACTGACGCCAGCGCGGCGTTGGCCGATTCGATCCGGCCGTCCGCCGATGCCATCTGATCCTGAAAACTCTCGAAGCTGGCGCCGACGCTCACCGTGAGCGGTTTTGCGACGCGCAAGCTCAATGCCGGCTCGAAGTACTGCCGCGAGCGGTACAAATCCGAGGCATACGAGGACGCGAACGACCCCTCCGCCAGGCGGGAAAGAGCCAGGGCATCTACCGTGCTCCCGTTCCACTGGTCGTGCAGGGTGCCGTAATCGAAACTGAAATGCAACAGGTCGGTGCCCAGCCGGTTGTTCTGATAGCGGGCCGTGATTCCCGCATACCGCTCCACCAGCTCGTCGCCGTCACTCACCAGCCCGACCGTGAAACTCTGGTGATTGACGATCGCGGTTCCCTCCACCGCGCCGCTCCATCCCAGCTGAGAATGATAGCCGAACTTCGGCACGGCAATGTCAAAGCGCGCGGGCTGAACCTGAACGTCGAACACCACCTTTACGCAATCCAGGCTATTGCCTTTCAGGATATGGTGGTCGACGGCGCGGGCATGCAGCTCCTTGCGGAGACGCCGGGCGAGATCGTCCAGAGTCGCCGGGTTCAGTTTTTCGCCGATGATCGCTAGGATGTCTTTCCGCAACGGGGAACTGATTCGCTCGTCACGGGCGGCAGCCAGATCGAAGCTGGCGCCATCGGTGTTCAGCAGGACGGAATCCACGGTATAGCGGTTATTGACGTTGAACTCCGAATCCTGCGATCCGGCTACGAGCGGGCCACACGCCAGTGCACCAAGGACCAAGACCCCCAGCCAAGCGAGCTTCATATGGGCCCGGAGTGCACGCACGCTACCAATTATAAATGATTGGAAAGAGAATGGATAAGCGCTAAATTGATGTGCCTTCACGGCACACTGTGGAAGGAAATTGTGCGGCGCGAGCACGCCCGAAACGGGGCGTCGAACCGTTAGAGAACTTTGGCCAACTCGGTTGCGAATGCGCTGCGCGGGTTGGGCTCGCGGTCTTTGCCGCCGCGACGCTTGCGGTCCGGTCTCTGCTGGGCCCGCGGCGCATTGGGGGCGCCGGTAGCCTGCTGCTGCACTCCGCGGGGAGCGTCCTTACCTTTCGGCGGCTGCGCGGGATTGGCGCGAAGCAGACGATCTTCCAGCGGCGCGCGATCGAAGCGGCGAATTATAGCCGCCATTTCGTCGGCGGTGGGAGCCTCGACAAACGCGAAGCCCTTCGATTCCTGTGTTTCGTGGTTTCGGATCACCTTTACGGCATCGGCCACCAAATCTTCGGCGGCGAGCCATTGTTTGATGTCATCGGCGGTGACCCACGTGGGAAGGTTGCCAAGAAATACGGTGAAGCTCATTCAGTGATTATGTTACTCCGTTGGATGGATTTGCGGCACTTCAAGGAGGGTACCAAATCTGCCAACTTGATGGTAGCAAGACCACAACCCGATTGCAATCGAATGCGGGTCAAAAGGTCCGCCAAAACCTGGGGTGGCCGGCCAATCTTCGATACGATCGTGGAGGGGACTCATCATGAATTTCGATTCGCTTACCGTCGCGCGCGAAGACCAGTTTGCCACCGTCACGCTGAGCCGGCCGGAACGCCGCAATGCCCTCTCGCTGGCGCTGATGCGCGAGTTGATCGCGTGCCTGGACGAGATTTCGCGCGACCGGACGATCCGCGTGGTCATCCTGGCGGCCGCCGGAAGAGTCTTCTGCTCCGGCCACGATCTGTCCGAAATGGGCGGCCGCGGCATCAACGAATACCGCGAGATCTTCGACGTGTGCAGCGAATTGATGCTCAAGATCCAGGCGATTCCGCAGCCCGTGATCGCGCAGGTGCAGGGCGTGGCGACCGCCGCCGGGTGCCAACTGGTGGCATCCTGCGACCTCGCGATTGCCGCCGAAGACGCCTGGTTCGCTACGCCGGGTGTGAAAATCGGCCTTTTCTGCACCACGCCGATGGTGGCTCTGACGCGGGCCATCGGACGGAAGCGCGCGCTGGAGATGCTGCTCACCGGCAACCCCGTGGATGCGCGGACCGCCGCGGATTGGGGCCTTATCAACCAGGCAGTCCCGGCGGCCGATCTCGAATCCGCAGCACGCAAACTCGCGGCTA
>Ga0335083_10004788_pt1 | contig 17199 bp, 10 predicted proteins | sample Lox_Sample_42_FD_206716 | JGI IMG/M metagenome (GOLD analysis project Ga0335083, IMG submission 206716) | Soil microbial communities from Loxahatchee National Wildlife Refuge, Florida, United States - Lox_Sample_4.2 | ecosystem: Environmental > Terrestrial > Soil > Wetlands | place: USA... | reverse complement strand
GCCGCCGGGCGCGGGCTCGCGGCCGCGCACGCCGCCGGGCTCGTGCATCGCGACTTCAAGCCGCACAACGTGCTGCGCGCACGCGACGGCCGCGTGCTCGTCACCGATTTCGGGCTCGCGCGCGGCATCGCGGGCGTCGAGCCCGACCCGGCGGCCGTCGAGGCCACACTGCCCGCGTCTCCCGCCGGCGACGCCGCGCTCGATGCGACGGTGCAGGTCGCGGCGCGGCGCAGCGACAACGTCCTCGAGTCGCCGCTGACGCGCACCGGCGCGCTCGTCGGCACGCCCGCGTACATGGCGCCCGAGCAATATGCGGGCGCTTCTCCGGATCCGCGCACCGATCAGTTCGCGTATTGCGTCACGGCGTGGCAAGCGCTCGCCGGCGAGCGGCCGTTTCGCGGCGCGACGCTCGACGAGCTCAAGCGCTCGGTCGAGTCCGGCATCGAGCGGGTGACCGCGAAGCTGCCCCATCAAGTGCGCGCCGTGCTCGCGCGCGGGCTCGCTCGCGATCCGGCGAAGCGCTGGCCCGATCTCGCGGCGCTGCTCGCCGCACTCGAGCGCGCGACGCGGACGCGCGTGCGCTGGCCGTATGCCGCGGCGGTGCTGGCGGTCGCGGCTGCGGCCGCGATCGTCTTCGTCACGCGATCGCACGCGGACGTGCCGCCGCCGCCGTCGCCGTGTCGGCCGGCCGAGGTCGAGCTCGCCGATGCATGGCCGGCGGGCGTGCGCGAGAAGCTCGCCGCGAGCCCCCAGATCGAGAAAGCATTCGAGGACTGGCAAGACAAGTGGACTCGAAGCTACGCGGGCACCTGCCAGGATCCGGGCGCGCAGCACTTCCAGGCGCGCGTCGATTGCATGCTCGGGGTGCGCGACAGTGCCGCGACGGTCGCGCAGCTGTTCGCGAACCATCCCGAGGCATTCGATCCGGCGATGATCCCGACGCTCGGCGTGTGCGAGGGTCCGTCGCCGGTCGGGCCGCCTTCGCTCCCGCGCGAACAGCCGCTGCGCTCGAAGATCTTCGCCGTCGCCGCCGAGCTGGCGGCGATGCATCGCGCGCGAGGCGACGAGCTCGAGAAGAGGTACGAGCAGATCAAGGCCGAAGCGGAGCAGCTCGGCTGGAAGCCGCTCCAGGGCTACGTCGAGCTTGCAGCCGCGACCACGTACTTGCGACTCCTCGATCCCGACGATGCGCGCAAGCACTTCGATCAAGCGTTCGCGATCGCGACCGGCGTACACGACGTGCTCAGCGTCGCCGACGTGTGGATCGGCCAGCTCGAGGCGTCGGAGCAGGAGCTCGCGCACCCCGGGTGGTCCGACGACGTGCGCGTGGTGGACGCGCTGCCCGAAGAGATCACGAGGCTGCGCAGCTATGCCGAAGGCGCGGTGCACGCCGCGGGCGACGAGCCGGTCCACGCCGCACAGCTGAAGTTGCTGGAGGCCGACATCGCCGCCGCCCACGCCCACAGCGTCGCGACCGGCAAGCCATTCAAGAAGGCGATCGAGCTCGCGGTCGAGGCGCGGCGCCTCTTCGACTCGCTCGGCGACTCGCGGCGCCTCGCCGCCGCCGCGATCCGCGAGGCCGAGTTCGAGCTCCGCCGCAACGACGAGCACGCGCTCGACGACGCCACGACGGTGACGAGAACCGCCGCCGAGGCGCTCAAGGCCGCGCACGCCGAGGTCCCGGCGGAGCTCGCCGCGCTACGCGGCCAGATCGCGTTCGAGGCCGGCGATCTCAAGAACGCGCACAAGCATGTCGATCACATCGTGTCGCACGAGCCGCGCACGCCGCCCGGCGTCGAGCGCTCGGGCAAGGTCCTCGACAAGACCGGCGCGCCGGTCGCCGGTGCCACCGTCGTCGCCTGGACGGGCGATCTCGAAGGCGACCCGGTGCGCGCGTATCGCGACGCCAGGCTCGTCGACGGCGACATCGCGACCTCCGCGGCCGACGGCACGTTCGCGATCCACGCGGTGCCCGGTGCCGCGATCCTCGCCGAGGCGCCCGACGGCCGCGCGACGCCGCGGCTCGTCGGCGAGGGCGCGATCGTCATCAAGCTGGCGAAGACCACGGCCGTGGCCGGCGCGATCGAGGCTGCGAACCCGCGCCAGCTCGACGCGTTCGTGCGGTACCGCGCCGGCGACGCGACGTGGACGGTGCGCATGCCGGTGGGCAGCGACCGCAGCTACTCGCTCGTCAACTTGCCGCCCGGCGCGAGCCCACCTGGCCTGATCGCGACGGCCGGCGACGGCGAGCGCACGATCTCGCCCGGCCAGGGCCAGCAACTGCGCTGGCCATCCGGTGTCCGGATCGACGTGATCGTGCGCGTGTACGGCGGCAACTACGAGCCAGCAACCGTCCTGATCGTGCGCGGCCACGTCGTGGCGAAGACACCGCGCGAGCTCGAGGCTGCGAGCGCGCACGCGAGCGACATCGCGATCGCGAAGGTGCATCCCGTCGGCGCGGACGCCTCGACCGCCGGCCGCGACTACTACCAGCACGGCGATCGTCACGCGATCATCGATGGCAACGCCGACGGCGAGGTCACCGCATGCGCGCTCACCAGCGCCCGCGTGGCCTGCAAGTCCATGACCGCGCGGGTCGGCAAGGTCGTGGTCAACGCCGACGGCTCGACCGTGACGGATACATTGGCAGTCCTGCTGGAGCTGTGACAGAACACCTGTTAGCGTCATGCGAGGGCCTAGATGAACGCGCTCGTGCACCTCACCCACGATTGCAATCTGCGCTGCCCTTATTGCTTCACCGGCGCGAAGTTCGCGCGCGAGATGACGGTCGAGACCGCGAAGCGGTCGGCCGAGTTCATCGTCGACCACGCGAAGGAGCACGGCCAGCGCGCCGTGTTCTCGTTCTTCGGCGGCGAGCCGATGATGGCGTTCGACACGCTCCGCGAGATGGTGCTGCACGCCGAGAAGGTCGCCGACGAGCGCGGCGTGCACGCCGTGTTCCGCATGAACACGAACGGGCTCCTGATCAAGGAAGAGCACCTCGCGTTCTTCGAGCAGCACGATCTGATCTTCATCCTGTCGATCGACGGCAACCAGGCGATGCACGACGCCGAGCGCATCACCGAATCGGGCCATGGCTCGTTCGAGGCGCTCGCGAAGAAGCTGCCGCGCTTCCTCGAGCACAACCCCGGCATGATGGCGTCGGTCGTCGTCACGCCGACCAATCTGAAGTTCGCCGCCGACGGCATTCGCTTCCTGTTCGACGCCGGGTTCCGCTTCCTCATCATCAAGCCCGACATCACGCAGCCGTGGTCGGAGGCCGATGTCGCCGAGCTGTCGCGCCAGTACGAGCTCGTCGCCGAGGATTACCTCGCGCGCATGCGCCGCGGCGACGACCTCTACCTCAACCTGTTCGACGACAAGTGGATCAACCACGCGAAGGGCGCCGAGGGCATCTCGATCCGGTGCGACGTCGGCACGTCGCAGATCTCGATCGCGCCGTCGGGCAACATCTATCCGTGCGTGCGCTGGGTGAAGGAAGAGGAAGACACCGTGCCGCGTCTCGGCGACGTGTGGCAGGGCTTCATCCCGCACAAGCTCGACGAGATCCGCGCCGCGTCGCACGCGCCGAAGAGCCCGTGCGGCGACTGCTCGTACAACGACGGCCGCTGCGCGAACGAGTGCGCGTGCGAGCATTACTCGGCGACCGGGCGCATCGACACGCCGGCGCCGGCGCTGTGCGAGCACGAGCGCGTGATGGTGCCGATCGCCGACCGCGTGGGCAACACGCTGTGGCGCGAGCAGAACCCGATCTTCTTGCGCAAGCTCTATCCGAAGCTGGCGCAGATCCGCACGACGACCCGATCCGGAGAGGGAGCAACGTCCACATGAAGAAGAAGCTACCCGTTGTAGGCAAGCCGTCCCCGGCCGCGAGCCAGCGCGGGCTCGCAGCCAGGCCGGTGAAGACCGGCAGCCGTCCCGAGTTCCCGACGCGTGGCGAGGCGTACCTGAAGGCCGGCCTGCTCGGCGGCGCGACGCTCCTCGCCGGTTGCGGCGGAAGCGCGCCGGCGCCGAAGCAGCCGGCGCCGGTGAGCGAGCCGGCGCCGGTCACGCAGGAGCCCGCGCCGACGCCGACGCCGACGCCGGTCGCGGCCGACCAGCCGGCGCCTCCGCCGCAGCAGAGCATGCCGGCGCCTCCGCCCGCGGATCCGCCGACGCCTCCGCCGCCGCCCCCGGTCGATCCGGCGCTGCTCGTCAACGGCTCGATCGACGGCCAGCCGCTCGCCGCGCAGATGCCGAAGTTCAAGGTGCATCGCGAAGGCGGCGGCATCGGTCCCGCCGAGGACATGTGGGATCCGTCGGAGGTCGAGGCGTACGTGAGCTGGCAGATGGCCAAGGAAGGCAAGCTCCAGCTCAAGAGCAACTACCAGCTCAGCTTCGACGGCGTCCAGCTCACGCTCGCCGGCTACGATCCCGACAAGAACGTCGGCTACGCCTACTACGACAAGTTCGGGGGCGATACCGCCGCGCCGAAGGACGTGCACGCGAAGGTCGACGCCTGGATGAAGGCGAACAAGGCCGCGATCCTGCTCATCGAGGTCGGCAAGGTGCCCGACACCGCGACGATGAAGGGCAAGATCATGAAGTTCATGACGCAGGTGAAGAAGCACCCGCCCGCCGCGGGCCCGCTGCAGGCGTCGGCGTCGTAGTCACGGCCACGCAGCGCCAGCGCTGATCAGCACCACGCGATCGTGAGCACCGTCGTCGGCGGACAGCTCGAACGATAATCGCGACATCGGCGGACGAAGCGCGAGCCACGCGGCGGCGAAGAACCCGAAGCGCTGTTCGACGCGCGCGCCGCCGCCGAGCCAGAGCTTCGCGTCGCTCTCGTGCGACAGCCGGATCTCGGGGCCGAGCGTCGCGCCGATTGCATCGACGTCGCCGCGCCGGGTCCAATCGACACGCAGAAGCATCGCCCACATCGCCCACTCGTACTCGCGGCGCATCGTCAGCGCGGCGGCGAGGATGTCGCGCACATCCGCGTTGGACGCCTGATCGAAACCGCCGCCAAGCGAGGCGATCGCGGTCCACGGCCGGTAGCGCCGATACACGCGACGACGGACGGCGACCTCGGCCGTCGGATCGCCAAGCGCGGCCGAGCTGGCGCAAACCAACAGGACGACCGCTGCCACCTTCACGCAGAGCAGACACACCGTACGCGCGCTCGTTGCGCGACTTCCGAGTCACAAGTAAAACGCCGCGAGCCCGAACTTGTTGCTGGTCGTGTCGAGGACCTCGTAGGTGTCCTTCGCGCGCGGCGTGGGCAGCGAGCCGCGCGGCCCGGTGATCGCTCGCGTCTCGGTGAGGATGAAGTAGCGGCGGCCGAGTGGGGCAAGCGTACGGTTGGTGATGAACTTGTTCCACTCGTTGTTGCCGCCGTTCGGGAACGACGTCTTCATCTCGGGCAAGAACCCCCACACCTCTTCCTGCGACCAGAAGTTCTCGCCGCGCCAGTACAGCGCCAGTGCGATCAGACGATCCGCGTCGACGACGCGCACCGGCGGACGGCCCCGTTTGCCGTGCTCGCCGCGCGCGATCAAGGCATCGAGCTTCGCGCGTTCATTCGCGGCGAGCGTGACCTCGATCGAGTGCGCGCCGATCGCGGTCGCGGTTCCGACGAGCGGCAGGTCGAGCTCGACGACGCGCTCGTCCTCCGCCTTGCGCACTTCGATCGTCAGCGTCATCGGTTGGCCGACCTGCATGCGGTCGGGAATGACCGTGTCGAACGTCCACGTGGCGCTCGCGCCGCGCCAGTCGTCGAACAGCTCGCCGTAGCCGAAGTAGACGACCTTCTCGCCGTAGATCGAGCGCTCGCGGTAATACGTGCGCACCGCATCGCCCATGCCCCAGTGCATGCCGGCGATCGGCATGTACACCTGCAGCGCCCACACGACGATCGCGACGCCGGCGGCGCCGAGCGCCGCGACGCCGAGCCGGCGCCAGCGCGTCGCCGCGACGACGAGCGCGAGCGCCGCGACGACGGCGAGCACGAGAAAACCGTCGGACGGATCGATCGACCACGGCTCGGCCGACGGCCACGGCCGGTCGTAGCGGAACACGAACATGTCGATCCAGCGCTCGGGCTGCCAGGCGAGGTCGCGGCCGATCAGGAGCACGATCGCGATGCCGAGCGCGGCGAACAGCGGATGCAGCCGGTAGCGCCCGCCGGCGATGTCGTCGAGCAGGAACGCGACGAGGATGCCGAGCGCGGGCACGACCGGCAGGATGTAGTGGTGAAACTTCGTCTGCACGAGGCAGAACACGGCGACGCCGACGATCGCCCACAGCGCGATCACGAAGCGCACGCGGCCTTCGCGCGTGTCGCGGCGTGCATGTACGGCCGCCGCCGCGAGCGCAGCCGGGATCAGCGCGGCCCACAGCCACATGCCGTGGCCGACCTGCTGCGTGTAGTACTCGAACGTGCCGGTCGACTTGTCGGGATCGGCGAAGCCGCGATCGAGGATGTGCGTCATCAAGTACTCGTCGACGAAGCGAATGCCGTCCGTCATGAACATCGCGAGGTGCCACGGCAGCGCGGTCGCGACGAGCAAGCACACGCCGCGCTTGAGCTCGAACGCGCCTGCGAACAGCGCGCGCCACCGGTTGCAGGTCACGATGTACGCGATGCCGACGCCGCCGACGACGACGAGGCCGGGTGGTCCCTTCGCGAGCACGCCGACGCCGAGCAGCGAGTAGCACGCGAGCAAGTAGAGCTGGCGCATCGTCGTGATCGGCGCGAAGCCGAACACGCGCGTCGCCCACGTGTACCGATCGAGACCGACCGCGCGCAGGATCCAGCGCGTCCAGCCCGACCACAGCGGCACGAGCAGCCCGACCGTCAGCGCGGGCAGCCAGATCGCGGTCGGGATCGGGCTCGAGACGAGAGCAGGCGATGCGGTGAAGTAGCTCGCGTAGTACGCCGCTTGCCACACCACGAAGCCGATCGCGGGCACGAGCAGGACGAGGCGCGCGTCGAGCGCGACGAAGCGCCGCCCGATCCGGATCCGCGCGATCGGCGCGATCGGTCGATCGCCGTCCTCGATCGCGAGCACGAACAACGCGATCGCGCCGATCACCGTTGCGGTCAGCGGCATGTCGGGGATGCCCTGCCTCCCGATCAGCGCGTACATCGGTGTCGAGCCGACGACGAGCAACGCGAGCCACGCGAGCCGTCGCGACACCAGGCGCGCGAGCATCCACCACATGATCGCGAGCCCGAAGATCGCGGACAGCACGAACGGCAGCCGGATCGCGAGTAGCGTGCGGTGCGTCGATGCGAGCTCGCCCGAGTAGCCGCCGTCGCGCGCGAGCCCGAGCGAGCGCATGCTCGCGGCCATCATCCAGAACGTGAGGACGGGCTTGGAGCGAAAGCCTTCGTTGTCGTCGCGATTGCCGTCGGGACCGGCACCGGGCCACTGCATGTGCACGAGGTCGTGGTCCTGCAGCATCATGCGCGCGACCTCGCCGTAGTGCGTCTCCCACGGATCGACGAGCGTGTAGCTCGCGATTCCCGGAATCAGCACCGCGGCCGAGACCAGCACGACGACCGCGAGCTCGAACCCGAGCGGTCGTCGTGCCATGCCGGGACGGTAACCTATGTCCGGCCAGGACGGCTCGCCAGGGCTCGCCTAGAACCGCAGCTCGTACGCGACGCCGGCGCCGGAGTGATCGACGTGCAGCGACACGTGCGACTCGTCGTGGTGCGGCGCGAACATCAGGTAGCTGCCGGCCGCTGCGAGGATCACGCCGCCGATGCCCATGCCGATCGAGACCCCGCGCAGCGTGTGGCCGTCGTCCTGCTTGGACTGCGCTTCCGACAGCGCGCCCGTGGTCGGGCAGGTCGAGCTCGGGCACAGCCGGTTCACGTCGTCGAACTTCGTAGACGACGCTTCGTAGGCGATCACGGAGCCGACGATCGCCGCGACGCCGACCGAGCCGAGGATGATCCCGTTGCGCTGGCGGTGGCCGGCGCTCGCAGCCTCGGCGGGTACCTGCGCGGGCGCTGGCTCGGCCGCCGGCGCACCTGCCGCAGCGGCTGCCGGAGTCGGCACCGCTGCGGGGGCGGGCGCCGGAGCCGGTGCGGGCGCTGGCTCGGCTTTCGGCTCCATCCTGATGATGACGTCGAGGATCGTCTTCTCGCGATCGACCGGCGCCGACGCGTGGCCTTCGTAGCCCGGCGCCGTCGCGATCACCTCGTGCGGGCCGGTGTCGACCTGCACCTCGTCGGTGCCGTCGATCGCGACGCCGTCGACCTTGATCACGAGGCCGGGCGGCTTCGGGTTGATCGCGAACCGCAGCTTCGGCGCGCGCGCCTCGAGCTTCGCGGCCTTCGCGAGCGCGGTCTTCGTTTGCGCGGCATCGCCACCTTGGTCGGCGGCCTTGCGATACATGCGCGCGGCCGACATCGGCTTGCCGTCCTGCTCGTAGCAGTCGGCGAGCGCCATCTCGGTCACCGCGATCGCGGCGAGCTTCTCGCTCGCGGCGTACGCTTCGCACGCTTCGTGGATGTGGCCCGCTTTCGCGGCCGCGCGGCCGCGCTGGAACGCGGTTTCGGCGGTTTCGGGCTGGGCATTCGCGGCGGTGGCGCCGGCGACGACGAGGAGGGCGGCAAGTTTGTGGGTCATGGCAAGCCTGTCAGTGAGAAGCGGGTTGGCGTGGGTTGCCGAACTTGTCGGCGCTCGGACCGCGCGGCGCATCACCTTTGACGTCGAACGTGATCGCGTTGACGCCGTCGCGGATCTTGATCTCGGACTCGGTGGGCTCGTTGCTGCGCTCGCTCCACACGCGCGCCTTGTACTTGCCCGGCATCAGGCTGCGGAAGTTGAACTCCTTCGAGCCGTCGACCGGCACGTACGCCGGCGCGTCGATGACGAAGATGAACGACGCCATGCTCGCGTGGACGTTGCAGCCGAGCCGCACGAGGCCGACCTTGTCGAACTTCATCTCGCGCGACTGCCCGCTCTTGTACATGCCGATGTCGAACGGCTGTGTCGCCGAGCTCGAGAACACGTTGTGATAGAAGTCGTCGTAGTTCGGGAACGCGACCGTCGAGCCGGGCGGGATCGCGAGCAGGTGCGGCAGGAACTGCTTGTTGCGCTGCTCGACGACGCGATGCTTCGGCGTGCGCTTCGCGTAGGTCATGCCGATCGGATACAGCTCGACGAGCCCGACGCCGTCGAGCGGCTTGCCGTCGACCGTGATCGTGCCGTGCAGCGAGGCCGGCATCGGCGTCGCGGACGGGCTGTCCTCGTCGGAGCTTCCGACGAGCCGAGGCTGTGGCGGCGTGTCCTTCGGCATCTGCGTGATCGGCGAGTCGATGCGGCGCGGCGCGCCATCGCGGAACGCCGGCGCCGCCGCCGCGACCAGCGCGGGGCCGACCGCGATCTCGACGCGCGAGAACAGCTGGTCGGCGTAGTTGCGCTGGCCGCGCTTGGCCGCGACCAGCGCCGCCTCCATCATCTCGTGCGCGGTCGGGTCCGCGATCTTGGCGAGCAACGCCTGCGCCTTCTCGAGCTTGTCGGCACTGACCGGGTGCAGCGACGCCTTCGGCGCGACGATGCGCGGCTCGAGCGGGCCGAGCGCGCCGAGCAGCTCGCCCTTCTCCTTCGCGGGCACCTTGAACTTGTCGAGCGTGGCCGCGAGATCTTCGACGAGCGCGTTGAACTCGTCTTCGACGAGCTCCATGCCGGCGTGCGAGGTCTCCATGTCCTGGCCGGAGTAGTGGCAGGGGCCGCCGGTCGCCATGCACACGAACTCGACGAGCAGCGACTTCAGCCGCGGGATGTCGGTGTTCGCGAACCGCAGCTTGATGCGCGAGTCGGCGGCGACGCGGTCGATGAAGTCATCGACGACGGCGACGATCGCGCGCTGCCCGCCGAGCCGTTCGTACAGCTCTTGCGGTGCGGCGGGCGAGCCCGCGCTCGCGCTCGGCGGCGCGGAGGATTTCGGAGTGGTCGCGGGCTGCGAGGCCGAGTGGCCGCCGCAGGCGGACGCGATGCAAGCGAGTGCTGCCAGTGCTTTCAGCTTCGTCACGAGTGCACCTTTCGGCTACGGGAACAGGCTCGTGTAGGCGCCGGTGTTGTTGCTGCTGCCATCGGGATCCGGCAGGCTCCCGAATGCGGTGTACGGCGCGGGCGTCGGATCGCTCGAATGGTTGGTGACGAGATCGATCACGTACGTCGTGAGCGTGGCGGCGCCCGAGCCCGCATCGGAGCCGGGGCCGACGCCGGCATCGTCGGCGACGTGCAGCTTGTTGTCCGGTCCGCAGGCGCCAGCGGCGAGCCCGAACGCGACGGCCATCGCGAGGCCAAGAAGAGGCTTGATCATGTTCTCCCTCGCCTGACCTACGACCCATGCCGCCAACTGGATCGACGTCCTACAACTCGTGGCATTGTATGGAGATGCGCGGGCTGCGGACCATGGCGATCGCGGCGCTGCTCGGCACGCTGATCGTCGGCCCGCGCGACGCGCCGGCGACGATCGAGGAACAGCGCGCGCGGCTGCCACCGCCGGCCGAGTGCTCGAGCCCGATGGCGGGCCGCTGGCGGTCGCTCGCGTTCAGTTACTCCGAGGACGAGTGGTACGAGTTCACGCTCGAGATCCACGAGGACGGGCCGGACGGGTCGGTGCTCACCGGCACGATCTACGTCGACGACTGGGTGGGCCCCCAAGTCACGCCCGAGCCACCGGTGCCGTGCGTTCGCCGCAACAAGGGCAAGATGATCGGTCGCGGCACGTTCACGAACGGCGTGGTCAGGTTCGGCGGCAGCGACTACGAACGCACCGAAGTGGTGTGTGGCAAGCCGATGGTCGGCTACAACCCGGACCAGTTCACCGGCAAGCTCGATCCCGCGCGCCAGGAGTTCCAGGCACTGAACAACGACGGTGGCCTCATGGTCAACGAGCCGACCGTGTTCCGCCGCATCGGCTGCTTCGACGACGCGCGCAAGGACCCGGGCTCCGACGTCAAGCCGCCGCCGTTTTTTCCGAAGCACACGAGCGGGTGCTGAGCGCGGTGATCAGCCGACCGCGACGCCGAGGTGCGCGCGTACGCTGAAGTACGCCGGCGACACCGAGTAGCTGACGAGATCCTGCACGCGCTGGTTCGGGCGCACGCTGCCGACGAGCGCGTCGGTCGACAGCATGCGCGCTGCGGCGGCGAGCTCGCCGCACACGAGCAGCCCGGCGCGCTGCGCCATCATGTCGACCGCGACGCGCCAGCGCGCGAGATCGACGCGGTCGGGCAAGCGCGTGACGAGCGCGCGCAGCTTCGCGGCGGCAGCCGGCGCGAGGTAGCGCTGGATCTCGGCGGCGACCGTCGCCTGCGCTTGCGCGAGCTGCGGGCGCGCCATGCCGGGCCGCCCGCCGAGCTCGGCGGCGGCACCGAGCGTGGCCTCGAGCTCTTCGAGCGAAGGCAATGCGAGCCGCAGGTGATACGCCGGGCGAAGGAGCGCGAGCATCGCGCCGACCGTGGCCGCGAGCTCGACGTCGCGATAGCCGCTCATCAGATCGCGTCCGACGAGCACGGCCGGCTGCAGGCGCCCGCGCTCGATCACGTTCGCGAGCAAGAGGCGCCCGGCGCGCCGCGGCTGGACGTAGACGTCGGGCAGCGGCACGTTCAGCACGCGCGACGCGTGGCGGAAGATCTTCGCGATCACGCGCGTGCCGTCCTCGAGCGGCAGCCGATCCTTCGGCTTGAGCTCGAACGTCTTCGCCGGACCCGCGCGCAGGCTCGTCGGCCCTTCCCACACGAGCGCGAAGATCGCGCTCACCGTGCGGTCTTCGTCCGCGTGGCGGACGTTCGCCCAGGCGTCCTCGTCGAGGATCCCGATCGCCTTGCGCGTCTCCTCGGCCTGGTAGCGCTGGTACAGCGCCTGCTCGCCGGCGCCTGCCTTCTTGAGGAACACGAGCGCACGCGCGCAGCACCACGCCTCGTCGGTGCGGCCGGCTTCGATCGCGTTGCGTTCGAGCGCGCGGTACGCGTCGACGTTGTCGGGATCGGCCTCGACGAGCTTCGCCGCGCGCTTGATGACCTGCGATTGATCGGGACCACGCAGCGCGTACAGCTCGGCGAGGATGCTCGCGCGCTCGGGCGATTTGTCGGCATCGAGGCCGTGCGCGACCTCGAACGCCGCGATCGCGCTCTGGTAGTGCTTGAGCCGCGTGCGATAGATCTCGCCGAGCGCGTGCCACAGCGCCACGAGCACCGGATCGCCCGGCGGCATCCGCTTGATCATCCGGCGATACGCGTGCTCCTGCTGCTTCCAGTTCTTGTCGGTGGTGACCAGCTCGTCGACGATGCGAAACGTCTCGAGCCCGCGCGCACGCGTCGCCGCTGCGAGCGGCTCCTCGCGAAACAGCTCGTCGAGCGCGTGCTCGTAGGCGTCGAGCGCGCCCGGCTTGTCCTTGAGCTCGGTGCGCCGGATCTCGGCGGCCGCGAGGTGATACGCGGCGCGCCGCGCCGGATCGGTCTCGTGCTCGAGGAAGCGCCCGATCGTCTCGGCCGCGGCCTTCCATTGCCCGGCCGCCGACTGCAGATCGAGCAGGCGCTGCAGGATGCGCCGGTTCGCGGGATCGATCTCCAGCGCCTCGATGTAGGTCGACATCGCGCGCGGCGGATTCTTGAGCTGGTCGCGATAGAGATCGCCGATCTGCTCGAGCAAGCGCACGCGCTCGGCCGGCTCCGCGTCGGGCAGGATCCCGCGCAGGCTCGCGATCGCTTCGTCGAAGCGACCGCGCGCCGCGTGCAGCTTCGCGAGCTCGGCGAGCGTGGCGTGGTTCGTCGGCTCGAGCTCGAGCACCTTCTGGTGGAACAGCTGCGCCTGCGGGAGCTTGCCGAGCGCGGTGTGGATCTCGGCGAGCCGGCGATACACCGCGGCGAGCTTGTCCGGCTCGAGCGCCTGCGCGAAGCGCAGCACGATCGTCTGGTACGCGGCCGCAGCGGCATCGAGCGACTTGCTGCGATACAGCGCCTCCGCACGCTCGACGTGCAGCGCGGGCGTGGCATCGAGCGCGCACGCCTGCTCGTACAGCTCGAGCGAAGCGGCGAAGCGATCGAGCTCGAGTGCGCAGCGCGCGGCCCGCGCGTAGATGTCGGCGCGCTCGCCGGCAGGCAGGCTCGCATCGGCCTTCGCGCGCGCGACCTCCTGCTCGAGGTGAGGCCACAACGTCTCCCACTGGTGGGTATCTTGCAGCAGCTCGGCGAGCGCTTGCTTCGCGTCGGCATGCTCGGGCGCGAGATCGAGGATGAGATGCAGGAGCTGGCGCGCGCGCTCGCTGTCGTGCAGGCGATGGCGATACACCCACGCCGCGTCGGTGAAGCAGCGCAGCTTGTCGTGCTCGTCGGCCGCGAGCTCGCCCGCGCGCACGAGCTCGGCCGCAGCCGCGACCAGCTCGTCCTGCAACAGGTGCACGCGCGCCATGCCCTCGTGCGCGGCGGCGCTATCGAGATCGAGCGCGAGCGCTTGCTCGAACTGGTGACGTGCGGCATCGGTGTCGCGCTCGGTGAGCTGCGCGTGACCGAGGCGCTGGAACACGTCGGCACGCGCGCGCGGCTCGGCGGTCGTGTGCGCGAGCAAGCGCTCGAGCACGGCGATCGCCGCCTTCGCTTGGCCCGCGCGATCGTACAGCGCGGCAAGCGACGCGAGCGCGGCGCGCTGGCTCGGATCGGCGGCGAGCGCTGCTTGATAGGCGGCGATCGCGCCGTCGACGTCGTCGAGCTTGGTCTCGAGCACGCTCGCGAGATCGAGCTGCAGCGCGCCTCGCTCGGCCGGTTCGCCGGCGGCCTCGGCGAGCTGGCGCAGCGCGATCGCGAGCGCGGCCCAGTTCTCGCTCGCGCGCAACGCGGCAGCCAGCCCCCGCCGCGACGGCACGCTCGTCGGGTCGGCCGCGAGCGAGCGCTCCCAGCACGCGATCGCGCGATCGAAATTGCCGCGCCCGTGCCACGCGGCGGCGAGCTCGGCGTAGCGCTGCGCGTGCTCGCCGCGATCGGCGCGTTCGAGCTCGGCCTCCTTCGCGTCGAGTAGCGCCTCGGTCTGGCCGGTCGCCGCGTAGACGCGGGTGATGCCTGTGAACGCCGGTGCGTGACCGGGCTCGAGCGCGAGCGCGGCCGTGAACGCGGCGATCGCGTCGTCGGGACGCCCCAGCCGCTCGCACAGCTCTCCGAGCTCGACATGTAGCTCGACGACGCGCGGTCGCTCGCTCGGCGTGTCGTGCACGGCGATCACGCGCGGCAGCAGCTCGGCGAGCGATGCCCAGGCCTCGGTCTGCCGGTACAGCCGATGCAGCGCGGCGAGCACCGCGGTCGCCTCGGGCTCGTCGGCGAGCGCGAGCTCGTAGCACGCGATCGCCTCACCCGGATCGCCGAGCCCACTCTCGTACAGCGCCGCGAGCTCGGCATAGATCTCGCCGCGCATGCCGCGGTCCTGCTCGAGATGAACGGCGCGATCGAGCGCGGTCGCGGCAGCTTCGCGATCCGCTGCGTGATCGCGTGACCACGTCGCGACCAGGTGCCAGACGCGCGCGGCGATCGCCGGATGCGCCGGCTCGAGCTCCTCGGCGAGCGCGGTGCCTTCGACGAGCAGCTCGGGCCACGCGTTCGCGCCCGGCGCGAGGCGCGCGAGCTGATCGATCACGCCGTCGCGCGCGGGCTCGCGGCGCACGATCGCGAGCCAGACGAGGAACGCGGCGCGCAGATCGCCGACGCGATCCTCGTAGGTCTGTGCGACGGCCTCGAGTGCGGCGACTGCTTGCTGCGCGTCGTGCTGGCGCGACGCGCGATCGAGCAGCAGCGCGGCCAGCGGCTCCCATTGCTCGCGCGCGGAATACAGCGCTTCGAGCGCGCGCGTCGCCTCGTCATGCTCGGGCTCCCAGTGCAGGATGCGCTCGTACGCCGCGATCGCGGCCTCGCCGTCGTCGAGCCGCTCGTTCGCGATCGTCGCGAGCTCGAGCAGGAGCGCGATGCGCTGCGCGGGCTGCTCGGCCAGCGCGACCCGCTTGTCGAGCAGCTCGGCGCACTCGGCCCACCGGCCCTGCTGCACGAACAGCGCCTGCAACGCGTCGAGCACGCGCGCGTCGCTCGCGTCGATCGTCTGCGCGCTCCGCCACGCTTCCACCGCGCGCTCCGGCCGCGCGAGCCGCTCGGCCTCGACCTGCCCGAGCTCGAGCAAGAGATCGAGTTGCTCGTCCTCGTCGGGCTCGCCGGTGTCCATGCCCTCGCGTACGAGCGCGCGGATCGCGTCGGCGAGCTCTTCCCAGTGATGGTCGGCGCGCAGCTGTACGAGCGCGTCGCGCTGCTTCGCCGCATCCGGGACGATGACCTCGATCTCGTAGCCGACCGTCTCGGCGCGCGGCTTCTCGGGCGCCGCCTTGCCGCGCGTCGCGAGCACGCGCGCGAGTGCGGGGCTCGCTGCCACGCTCACCGGCAACAGGTCGGCGACGTCCGCGAGCGCGAGCGACTGCCCGCCGCGATGCGCGACGATCAACGCGACCACGCGCGCACCGATCGCGACCGGCAACACGAGCGCGGCCTGGGTCGGCCCGCCGAGCAGCTCGAGCATGCCGTCGACGAACGGCTCGGTCGCCGCGAGCGGCCCGACCGACGGCGCGCGCGACGCGATCGCGGTCTCGAACGCCGGCACGACGTTGCGCGGGAGCTTCAGCGTCGCGACGCTCGTCGCGTCGAGGCCGGGCTCGCCGCTCGCCCGCCGGCCGCGCAGGTGATCGCCGTGCACCGACACGAGCGCGGCGTAGCGCGCGCGCGACCGCGTGGCGCGCAGCAGCACCTCGAAGATCTGCTCGCGGTCATCCGCATCCTCGAGCGCGACCAGCGCGTGCGATGGCTCGAGCGGTGCGGCTCGCGATCCTGTGAGCTCGGCAGCCACCGTGGGCGCGATCCTAGTCCACGGGTCGCGTGCGCGCGAGTGGTAAGCTCGTCGCGATGAGCCGGTCCGACGACAAAGGGAATTCGACGATGCCGTTGTCGGAGAGCCAGGTCGTCTCGGTCTCGAAGCAGCCTGCGCCTGCCATTTCGAAGCAGCCTGCCATTCCCAAGCACGACCAGAGCATGTGGAAGGGCGTGGTGGTCGGCGCCGACGAGTTCGCGCCGCCGCCGAAGCCCCGCCGGTCGCGCGCGCGCTGGGTGATCTCGGGCGTGCTCGTCGCCGCCGCGGGCGGCGCCGCCGGCGTCTACGCGTTCGGCGCGTTCGGTCGTGAGGCTCCGAGCTCGCCCGCAGCCGCACCAGCACCAGCACCCGCTCCCGCAGCCGCAGCCGCAGCCGCACCCGCAGCCGATGCCGCGCCCGCTGCCGATGCCGCGCCAGCAGCCGATGCCGCGCCCGCTGCCGATGCCGGGGCAGCGCCGCCCGATGCCGCGGTCGCGACGCCCGCGGCGACGAATCCGACGCCGGCGTCCGTGACGAAGAAGAAGAAGCGGCCGCCGAAGAAGCGCCCGACGACCTCGCACTAGCTTGGCTCTGACGATTCGTCACATCTCGGGTCTCGAGCTCGTGCCCGGAACATCTCGAACGCCGATCGCGCCGGCGCGCCGCCAGCCGTGCGCGAGCAACCACGAGCGCGGGCGCCGCACGCGCAGCGGCTCGTAGCTCGGCGGCGGCTGCCACAGCCACGCGCGGCCCGCGAGCTCGCGCCAGCCGGTGAACGTGATCCCGCTCGAGAACGGATCGATCTCGTAGCCGCGGAGCAGCGCGGTGCGATCCTCGCCGTGCTTGCGCCAGTTGTTGACGACGTAGCAGATCGCGGCGCGCACTGACTTCGGCGAGCTCAGGACGCGCGCGTGGTAGCGGTCGGGAAACACGGCGCCCGTGCGAGGCCGCGCGGGACGACGCGCGGAGATCGTGCGATTGATGTGGCGCGCGGCGGAGATCTCGAACGCGCGCACGCCGCGGGACAGTTGCAGGCGGCCATCGGCCTCGGCGATCAGGTGAACGTGATCGTGCTGGATCGACAGGTGGACGATGCGAAAGTCATCGCGGCGCAGGGCGGCGAGCGTCGCGCGGCGAATCGCGTGATAGAGGTCGCGCGTGCGGAGCTGCCGGATATCCGGTGCGACGCGCAGCGTGACGTGAACCGGCTGGCTGGCCCGAACCGGCGGCCGGCGCGCGTGCGGCTGGCCCGCGCGTGACCCGTTCGGCTTGCGCCCGGCCCCCGGCCGCGCTCCGC
>Ga0335083_10004787_pt1 | contig 17202 bp, 11 predicted proteins | sample Lox_Sample_42_FD_206716 | JGI IMG/M metagenome (GOLD analysis project Ga0335083, IMG submission 206716) | Soil microbial communities from Loxahatchee National Wildlife Refuge, Florida, United States - Lox_Sample_4.2 | ecosystem: Environmental > Terrestrial > Soil > Wetlands | place: USA... | reverse complement strand
AGCGCCCTCGCCCGCTCGAGCAGCCGCCGGCGCTCGGCGGCGAAGCCGGCCTCGAGCTCGGCGCGCGTGGGCGCGCGGCCGGTCTTGCGCAGCCAGTGGTCGCGCCGGCGCAGCATCTGCGCGAGCAGCGACGCCGCCTGCCCGAAGTTGTTGTCGAGGTGCGAGAGCAGCCGCACCACCCGCGGGCTGGCGAGGTCGCGCAGCGTGAGGAACGCGGACTCGAGGTAGAGCTCGCGCGCGTCCTCGACCACCGCGGGCGCGGCGCCGAACTGCGCCGGCACCGGCAGCTGGCGCGCGAGCGAGAGGCACAGCGCGTCGATGGTCTCGATCCGGAGGCGATGCGCGATCGGCGCCGGGTCGGGGATCTCGGCGAGCACGCGCCGGCGCATCGCGGCGGCGGCCTTCCGGGTGAAGGTGATCGCGAGGATCTCCTCCGGCCGCTGCGCAAGCGGCAAAAGCCGCAGGAAGCGCCGCACCAGCAGCTCGGTTTTCCCTGATCCGGCAGGGGCTTGGACGATGAAGGACCGCGACGGGTCGAGGGCCCGATCGCGCTCCGCCTGGTCGGCTATCATGGGCTCAGCCATGCGCGTCATTCCGGGAGATACGATGCCCGCGATCGACGCCCGCCTGGTGGGCGGCGGGCGCTGGGCGCTCGCGGGCGAGAAGCCCGGGAAGCTGTCGCTGCTCGTCTTCTACCGGGGCCTGTTCTGCCCGTTCTGCAAGGCGTGGCTCGCGGAGCTGAACGCGCTCGCGCCCGAGTTCGAGCGCCGCGGCGTGACGGTGATCGCGCTCTCCTGCGACAAGAAGGACGCCGCCGAGAAGGCGGCCGCCGAGTGGGGCCTCGACAACCTGCGCGTCGGCTACAAGCTCGACCCCGAGGACGCGCGCCGCGCGGGCCTCTACATCTCCGAGGGGCGCGGCACGAGCGTGGCGACCGGCGTCAAGGAGCCGATGCTGTTCTCCGAGCCCGGCGTGCTCGCGGTGATGCCCGAGGGCACGCTGTACGCGGCGTGGATCCAGAGCGCGCCGCAGGCCCGCCCCGCGTTCGCCGCGATCCTCAAGGCGCTCGAGGGCTTCGTCGAGCGCCGCCTGCCCGATCCGCGGGGTTCGGCCTAGTCTCAGGCGTCCCACTCGCCCTCCGCTTCGGCGGTGAGCGGATCGAGCCGCTCGTGCACGCGGCACAGCGTCTGCAGGTCGCAGCGCCGGCAGGTGTTCAGGCCCCGCTTCGGATCGACCGGCGCGTAGCCGCCCGCGAACTCGACCGCAAGCGCTTCGACGTCTTTCCGCCAGGCGTCTTTCAAGGAATTCCAGTTGAACGACCTCTTCACGCCGGGCACCGCGTTGTCCTTGCGGGAGAAGCCCGCGAACTTCATTCGCCCGCGCCGCACCTGCGCGAACGCGACCGCGCCGACCTCGCCCTCGGCGTTGAGCGCGTAGAGCGGCAGCTGCGGGTCGTCGGCGCGCGGCCCCTCCCAGTCCTTCGGCGTGACGCGCACGCCGGTCTTGTAGTCGATCACCGCGAGCGTGCCGTCGGCGAGCTTGTCGACGCGGTCGATGCGGCCCTTGAGCGCGAGCGGTCCTGCGTGCAGCACGTGCTCCTGCTCGGCCTCGACCACCTCGAACGCCGGGCGCCGGGACTCCACCTCCAGCCAGTCGCGCGCGAGCCGCGCGAGGCGCGCCTTCTCGATTTCCGCAAGCCGCCCTTCCAGCCCAAGCTCCCTCACGGCGTGGGCTGCGGATTTCTCGATAACGGGGTTTAGATCTTCGGCAAGCGAACGGCTCGTCTTCACCTGGCGCCAGATCGCCGCCATGAGCGCGTGCAGCAGCTTGCCGCGGTCCTGCGCGTCGAGTCCCTCGGCGGGCTCCTCGAGCGCCCTGGCAGCGAGCCGATGCCGAGCGAAGGCGCGGAACGGGCACGCCGCCTGGTCGGCGAGCAGCCGCGTGCCGCCGGTCGTCTTCGCGGCTTCGAGGGCGGGCGCCTTTTGATCTTCGAGGCTTTCGGTTTTCCCTTGCGAAAAAATCAGGTCCCTGTAAGAGCCGGAAAGAGGCAAGACCACTTCCTTCTCCCCGATGCCCATGATGAGGGGGCTTGGCACGAGGTCGCGGTCCTGCTCGCGGCGCGGCCAGGAGAACACCACCTCCGGCGCGGCGCGCATCCAGTGCTCGGTGCGCAGGCGGTCCAGCGCGAGCGAGGCCTCGGCGCTCGCCTCCGGGATCCCGGCCTGCCGCTGCAGCGCCACCGGCAGGAACGGGCTCGGCCGCGGCGCGAGCGGCCACGCGCCGTCGGTCATGCCGCTCACCCACAGCGCGTCGAACTCCTGCCCCGCCGCTTCGCGCAATTCGAGGACGTGCACCGGAACTCCGGGGGACTCAACCTGGTAGAGCTCCGAGCAGAGGCGCCGCAGCTCGCTCAGCGCCTCTTCGATTCCGGCTTCGCCCCGCACCAGGGAGAGCCTCGAAAGCTCCCCCAGCACCTCGTTGAACTTCGTCCGCGCCTGGTACTCGGCCGAGTCGAGCGTGCGCTCGCCGGGGAAGCCGGCGGCGTCTAGCAGCGCGGTGAAGTGCCGCGCCCACCCGTGGAGGGCCTGGGTTTTCCGCTCCAGGGCCCTCGAGACGTTGAGGATCGATTCGAGGACGCCGCGCAGCTCGTTGCCCTTGTCCAGCAGGCCGATCAGCTTCGGCAGCGAGAGCGCCCCGGGCGCGTCCCGCCGCAGGCGCGCATCGAGCTTCGCGCGCGCCGCGACCCCGGAGTCGGCATCGCGGAGAAACGGCGAGCGAACGAGTCTGCTGACTTCCTCGAAGGATTTTTCGGAGAATGAAAATTCCAGGATCGAGAGCGCCGCCGCCACCAGCGCGAAATCGGCGAGCGGCTCGCCGAGCGAGACGTCGAACGGCAGCGGCGCCGCCTTGGCGGCCGGCAGGTTGAAGCCGGGGTGCATGGCGCGCGAGAAGACGCGCACCGCCTCGCGCCGGCGCTGCGCGAGCTCGGGCACGACGACGCCGATGCGGCGCTTGCCCTCCTCCACCCGCGCCCGCGCCCAGCGCGCCGCGGCCTCGAGCTCCTCGCGCGGACTGGGGTATGAAGTTCTTTTTATCTCGTTGCCGTGGCTTTTTTCCGGTCCGGACCGCAAAACCGGAATCTCCTTCGAAGAGAGAAATTCGAAAAATTCCCCGACCCGAACCGGAAGGACGTCGAACGCGTACGCGACCAGCAGCTTCGGGCGCTTGAAGGCGGCGTGCTTCAGGAGCTGCAGCAGGCGCGCGGCGTCGGTCAGGCCGTCCCTGGCGCAGCGCGCGGCGTAGGCGCGCGCCCAGTCGGCGAAGGCGCGCGCGTCCTCGCCGCCGCCCTTGCCGAGCGCGCCCTCGAGGCCCCACGCGTGCGCCAGGCGCCAGGCGTCCTGCGCCGCGGACGCGGTCTGCGGCACGTCGAGCAGCGCGCCCGCCCAGCGCGAGGCGCGGATCGCCTCCTCCCACAGCGCGCGCTCCTGCGCCTCGGAGAGCAGCATCGGCAGCGGCTCGCCGTCCGAGTACGTCGCCTCCTCGTAGCCGCGCCCGAGCCAGGCGTCCCACGGCAGTATGTCGGTGTCCTCCCAGACCGTTTGGCCCCTGCCGGTCTGGAAGTCGTCGAACTCCGCCTTCAGCACCTGCGAAAGGCGCCGGTTCGGCGTGACGACGGTGATTGCGGCTGCGTGGCCCCCGGCCAGCCGGGCAAACAGCTCCTGCTTGGGAATCGCTGCGGTCTCACCCGGCATGCACCGGATGATACGAAAACGGGGTCTGACCCCGTTTTTCTGGGGTCTGACCCCGTTTTTCTACTTGCCGGTGTCGGCGCCGGGGGCGCGCTGCTGCTCTACGGGGAAGCTTTGCGAGGACTCGGGGACGTCGCCCGGCTGCAGCGGGCGCTCGACGATCGGGAACTCGACCTCGCGCGTGGCGCCGGCGCGGAACACCTTCATGGTGACCTTGCTGCCGATGTGGACCTTGCCGAGCGCGCGCTCGAGGGCGTCGGGGTTGAGCAGCTTCTCGCCGTTCATCTCGACGATGACGTCGCCGCCGAGGATCATCGAGCGGGTGCCGATGCGCACCGGCAGCCGGCCGCCGCGGATGCCAGCGAGCGCCGCCGGGCTGTTGGGCTCGACCGCCTCGACCAGGAAGCCGTCGGCGAGCGGCAGCGCGAGGACCTGGCGTAGCGCGCCGTCGACCAGGCCGCCGTCGATGCCGAGCCAGGGCCGCACCAGGCGCCCCTTCGCGACCAATTCGCCGACCGCGGCGCGCGCCAGGTTCGATGGGATGGCGAAGCCGATGTTCTGCGCGTTGCCGAGGATCTGGCTGGCGATGCCGACCACCTGGCCGCAGCGGTTCAGCAGCGGCCCGCCCGAGTTGCCGGGGTTGATCGCGGCATCGGTCTGGATCATCGGCCAGGTCAGCAGCAGCGGCCGCTCCGGCAGGATGCGGTTGAGCGCGCTGACGATGCCCGAGGTGATGGTCTGCTCGAGGCCGAGCGGGTTGCCGATGGCGACCACCTGGTCGCCGGGGCGCAGCTCGTCGGAGTCGCCGAACTCGAGCACCGGCAGCTCGCCCTTCTCCGGCGGCGGGATGCGCAGCACGGCGAGGTCGAAGATCGGGTCGGCGCCGACCAGCTTCGCCGTCAGCGTGGTGCCGTCGTCGAGGGTGACGCTGATGGCCTGCGCGCCGAAGACGACGTGCGAGTTGGTCATCACCAGCCCGTGGGCGTCGATGATGAAGCCCGAGCCGGTCGCCTGCTCGATGCGGTCTTCCTTGCGGTAGGGGTTGATGGTCATCGCGGTGATCAGCACCACCGCGGGCGACTTCGCCTCGTAGATGTCGGCGATCGACTGGGTGCAGGGCTCGGCGCGCGCCGCGCCGGCGAGCGCCGCCAGCCCGAGCGCGGCGAGGCGCAGCGCCCTCACTTCGCCGACTCCATGCTCCAGCCGCCGCCGAGCGCCTTGACGAGCTGCACGCTGGCGACGACGCGGCGGCCGCGCACGCTGACCGCGGAGAGCCTGGCGCCGAGCAGCGCGTTCTGCGCGCTTACGACCTGCAGGTACGTGGCGATCCCCGCCTTGTACTGGTTGAGCGTGACATCGTACGCCTGCTGCGCGGCGGCCACCGCGGCCTCGAGCACCGCCGCCTCCTGCTCGAGGATGCGCAGCGCGGCGAGGTTGTCCTCGACTTCGCTGAAGGCCTGCAGCACCGTGCCGCGGTAGTTGGCCACCGCCTGGTCGTACGCCGCCATCGCCTGGTCGGAGACCGCGGCGCGCCGGCCGCCGTCGAACAGCGTCAGGGCGAGCGCGGGCCCCAGCGACCAGAAGCGGCTCGGCATGGTGATCCAGTGCTCCGGCGTCGCACTCTGGAAGCCGTAGGTGGCGGCGAGCGTGAGCGTGGGGAAGAACGCCGCCTTGGCGACGCCGATCTCGGCGTTGGCCGCCGCGGCGCGGCGCTCGGCGGCGGCGATGTCGGGCCGGCGCTCGAGCAGGTCGGCCGGCACCCCGGCGGGCGGGATCGGCGGCGGCGCCGCGGCGAGCGGCGCCGCGGCCAGCGTGAAGCTCGAGGCCGGCCGGCCGAGCAGCACCGCGACCGCGTGCTCGAGCTGCGCGCGCTGCACGCCGGTGTCGAGCGCCTGCGCGCGCGTCGATTCGAGCTGCGCCTGGGCCTGCGCCACGTCGGCGCGCGAGGCCACGCCCGCGACGTAGCGGTTCTTCGTCAGCTCGAGGGTGGTGGCGTAGTTGGCCGCGGTCTCGTCGAGCAGCTGCTGCTGCGCGTCCAGCGTGCGCAGCTGGAAGTAGCTCTGCGCCAGCGAGGCGCGCGCCGAGAGCACCGCGTTCAGCAGGTCGGCGGCGCTCGCCTGCTCGGACGCGGTGCCCTGCTCCACCGTGCGCCGGATGCGGCCCCACAGGTCCGCCTCCCAGGAGACGTTGAAGGGCAGCGAGTAGATGACCCGCTTGGTGGTGGGCACGCCCACCACCGGCCCGGTGGTGCCCGAGGGCTTGGAGCGCGTGTCCTGGGCGGTGGCGGTAAGCGTCGGCCACCACGCGGCGCGCGCCTGCGCGGTGAGCGCCTCGGCCTGGCGCAGCTGCGCCTCGGCCGCGGCGACGGTCTGGTTGGAGACCGCGACGCGCTCCACCAGCGCGTCGAGCTGCGGATCGCCGAAGGCCTTCCACCATTCGCCGCGCTGCACGTCGTCGCGCGGCCGCGCCGGCTTCCAGTCGCCCGCCTCCTTGTACGCGGCGGGAGTCTCGACCTTCGGCCGCACGTAGTCGGGCCCGACCGCGCAGGCCGACAGCAGCAGGGCCAGGACAATGGCGTATCTCATATCGCTTTCGCCTTCAGCTCGCCTTTCCCCCGGAGCTTCAGGACCCACAGCCTGAATTCGTCCAGGTACACGTACACCACCGGCGTCGTATAGAGCGTCAGCAGCTGGCTCACCAGCAGCCCGCCGACGATCGAGATGCCGAGCGGCCGGCGCAGCTCGGCGCCCTCGCCGAAGCCGATCGCGAGCGGGATCGCAGCGAGCAGCGCCGCCATGGTGGTCATCATGATCGGCCGGAAGCGCAGCAGGCAGGCCTCGAAGATCGCGGCCTCGGGGGCGACGCCGCGCGCGCGCTCGGTCTCGATCGCGAAGTCGATCATCATGATGGCGTTCTTCTTCACGATGCCGATCAGCAGGATGACGCCGATGAGGGAGATGATGTCGAGCTCCGAGCCGGAGAGCATCAGCGCGAGGATCGCGCCGACGCCCGCCGAGGGCAGCGTCGAGAGGATCGTGATCGGGTGCACGTAGCTCTCGTAGAGCATGCCGAGCACCAGGTACACGGCGATCAGCGCGGCGAGGATCAGCCAGGGCTGGTTCTGCAGCGACTGCTGGAAGGCGCGCGCGGTGCCCTGGAAGCTGCCGTGGATGGTGGAGGGCACGCCGATGCGGTCCATCGCCGCCTGCACCGCGTCGGTCGCCTGCGACAGCGACACGCCGAGCGGCAGGTTGAACGAGATGGTGGCGGCGGCGAAGCCGCTCTGGTGGTTCACCGCGAGCGGCGTGTTGGTGGTCTCGAAGCGGCTGAACGCGGAGAGCGGCACCTGCACGCCGTTCGCGCCCGGCACGTAGATCAGCTTGAGCGACTGGTCGCTCTGCCAGTACTGCGGCGCCGCCTCCATGATGACGCGGTACTGGTTGAGCGGGTTGTAGATGGTGGAGACGATGCGCTGGCCGAAGGCGTCGTTCAGCGTCGCGTCGATGCTGCTGGTGGTGACCCCGAGGCGCGCCGCGGCGTCGCGGTCGATGACGAGCGAGGTCTGCAGCCCCTTGTCCTGCTGGTCGGTGTTGACGTCGGCGAGCTGCGGCAGGTCGGCGAGCGCGTAGCGCACGCGCTCCTCCCAGGCGCGCAGGTCGGAGAGCTCGTCGGCGAGCAGCGTGAACTGGTACTCGGCGTCCGACTGCCGGCCGCCGACGCGGATGTCCTGCACCGGGACCAGGAACAGGCTGCCGCCGGGCTCCTTCGACAGCTTGCCGCGCAGCCGCGCCACCACCGCCGCCGCCGAGAGCTTGCGCTGCGACAGCGGCTTCAGCGACACGAACATGAAGCCGCCGTTGCGCCGGCCGCCGCCGGTGAAGCCGACCACGTTCTCCACCGCCGGGTCGGCCCGCACGATGGCGATGAAGTCGGCGAGCTTCTGGCGCATCAGCTGGAACGAGGCACCCTGGTCGCCCTGGATGCCGCCGATCAGGCGCCCGGTGTCCTGCTGCGGGAAGAAGCCCTTCTTCACCGCCGCGTAGAGGTGGAAATTGAGCGCCACCGTGGCGGCGAGGATCAGCAGCATCAGCCAGCGCCAGCGCAGCGCCCAGCCGAGCGTGACGCGGTAGCCGCCGAGCATGGCCGCGAAGACGCGCTCGCTGGCGCGGTACAAACGGCCGTGCGGCCGCTCGCCCTCGGGGCGCAGCAGCGCCGCGCACATGGTCGGGGTGGTGGCGAGCGACACCGCGAGCGAGATCAGGATCGCCACCGAGAGCACCACCGCGAACTCGCGGAACAGGCGCCCGACGATCCCGCCCATCAGCAGGATCGGGATGAACACCGCGATCAGCGACAGGCTCATCGACAGCACCGTGAAGCCGACCTCCTTCGCCCCGGCGAGCGCTGCCTCGCGCGGCGCCGCGCCCGCCTCGATGCGGCGCTGCACGTTCTCCAGCACCACGATGGCGTCGTCGACCACGAAGCCGGTGGCGATGATGAGCGCCATCAGCGACAGGTTGTCCAGGCTGTAGCCGCACAGGTACATGACGCCGAAGGTGCCGACCAGCGACACCGGCACCGCCACCGTCGGGATCACCGCGGCGCGCCAGTTGCGCAGGAACGCGAACACCACCAGGATCACCAGCATCACCGCGATCACCAGCGTGCGCTCGACGTCGTGCAGTGAGCCGCGGATGGTCGGCGTGCGGTCGAGCACCACGTCGAGGTTGATCGCGTTCGGGATCGAGGCGCGCAGCACCGGCAGCACGTCGCGTACCTGGTCCACCGTCTCGATGATGTTGGCGTTCGGCTGCCGGTACAGGATCACCAGCACCGAGGGCTTGCCGTTCGACGACCCGGCGTTGCGCAGGTCCTGCACCGAGTCGACCACGTCGGCGACGTCCGAGAGGCGCACCGGCGCGCCGTTCTTCCAGGCCACCACCAGCGGCTCGTACTCGGCGGCCTTCTTCGCCTGGTCGTTGGCGAGGATCTGCCAGTGCTTGTCGCCCTCCTCGAGCGAGCCCTTCGGGCGGTTGGCGTTGGTGGTGCCGATCGCCGCGCGCACGCTCTCCAGCCCGATGCCGTAGTCGAAGAGGGCGTTGGGGTTGAGCTCGACGCGCACCGCCGGCAGCGAGCTGCCGCCGACGGTCACCTGGCCGATGCCGTCGAGCTGCGACAGCTTCTGCGCGAGGATGGTGGACGCGGCGTCGTACATCTGGCCCTGCGTCATGGTCTCGGAGGTGAGGGCGAGGATCATGATCGGCGCATCGGCCGGGTTCACCTTGCGGTAGGTCGGGTTGGACGGCAGCCCGGAGGGCAGCAGCGTGCGCGCCGCGTTGATCGCCGCCTGCACGTCGCGCGCCGCGCCGTCGATGTTGCGCGAGAGGTCGAACTGCAGCACCACGTGCGTGTTGCCGAGCGAGCTCTGCGAGGTCATCTCGGTGACGCCGGCGATGCGGCCGAGCGCGCGCTCGAGCGGCGTCGCCACCGTCGCCGCCATGGTGTCGGGGCTGGCGCCGGGCAGCGAGGCGTTGACCACGATGGTGGGGAAGTCCACCTGCGGCAGCGGCGCCACCGGCAGGCTGCGGAAGGCGAACGCGCCGGCGAGCACGATCGCGGCCGTCAGCAGCGTGGTCGCGACGGGGCGCCGGACGAAGGGAGCGGAGAAATTCATGGGGCCTTCGCCGCGAGATTCCCGTCCCGCAGGCGGCTCGCGATCCGGTCGAACCAGAGATAGATCACCGGCGTCGTGAACAGCGTCAGCGCCTGGCTGAAGATGAGGCCGCCGACCATCGTCACGCCGAGCGGGTGGCGCAGCTCCGAGCCGACGCCGGTGCCGAGCATCAGGGGCAGCGCGGCGAGCAGCGCCGCGAGGGTCGTCATCAGGATCGGGCGGAAGCGCAGCAGGCAGGCCTGCCGGATCGCCTCGTGCGGCGTCTTGCCCTCGCGCCGCTCGGCGTCGAGCGCGAAGTCGATCATCATGATGGCGTTCTTCTTCACGATGCCGATCAGCAGGATGATGCCGATGATGGCGATGATGTCGAGGTCGTGCCCGGTGAGCATCAGCGCCAGCAGCGCGCCGACGCCCGCCGAAGGCAGCGTCGACAGGATCGTCACCGGGTGCACATAGCTCTCGTAGAGCACGCCGAGCACGATGTACATGGTGACGATCGCCGCCAGGATCAGGAACAGCGTGTTGCTGAGCGAGGCCTGGAAGGCGAGCGCCGCGCCCTGGAAGCGCGTCTGCGCGCCGAGCGGCAGGCCGATCTCGGCCTGCGCCGCGCGGATCGCCTTCACCGCCGGCCCGAGCGAGGCCCCCGGCGCGAGGTTGAACGAGATGGTCGCGGCCGGGAACTGGCCGAGGTGGTTGATGATGAGCGGCGTGTGCTTCTCCACCACCTTGGCGACCGTGGACAGGCGCACCTGGCCGCCGTTGGTCGAGCCGACGTACAGGTCGTCGAGCGACTGCGGCCCGCGGCGGTACTGCGGCGCGGCCTCCAGCACCACCCGGTACTGGCTGGTCTGCGTGAAGATGGTCGACACCAGGCGCTGGCCGAAGGCGTTGTAGAGCGCGTTGTCGATCGCGCCCGGGGTGACGCCGAGGCGCGCCGCGGTGGCGCGATCGATGTCGACGTAGGCCTGCAGCCCCTCGTCCTGCTGGTCGCTGGTCACGTCGGCGAGCTCGGGCAGCTGGCGCATGCGCGCCACCAGCTTCGGCACCCACTGCGAGAGCTCGTCGGGGTTCGCGTCCTCCACCGTCATCTGGTACTGCGTGCGGCTGACGCGGTCTTCGATCGTCAGGTCCTGCACCGGCTGCATGTAGAGCGTCGCGCCCTCGACCCTGGCCAGCCGCCGCTGCAGGCGCCGGATGATCTCGGGCGCGCGCGCGTCGCGCTCGGAGAGCGGCTTGAGGTTGATCAGCATGCGGCCGCTGTTCAGCGTGGTGTTGACGCCGTCCACGCCGATGAACGACGACAGGCTCTCCACCGCCGGGTCCTCCAGCACCGCGCGCGCCAGCTCGCGCTGCTTGTCGGCCATCGCCGGGAACGAGATCGACTGCGGCATCTCCGAGATGCCCTGGATCAGGCCGGTGTCCTGCACCGGGAAGAAGCCCTTCGGGATGAAGACGTAGAGCAGCGCCGTGAGCGCGAGCGTGCCGAGCGCGACCCAGAGCGTGGCGCGCTGGCGCGCCAGCACCCAGTCGAGCATCACCGCGTAGCCGCCGATGACGCGGTCGAAGAAGGCGCCGCTGGCGCGGTAGAAGCGGCCCTGCTCGGCCTCGGGCGTGTGCCGCAGGATGCGCGCGCACATGGTCGGCGTGAGCGTGAGCGACACCACCGCCGAGATCAGGATCGCGACCGCGAGCGTGATGGCGAACTCGCGAAAAAGTCTGCCGACCACCTCGCCCATGAACAGCAGCGGGATCAGCACCGCGATCAGCGAGAACGTGAGCGAGATGATGGTGAAGCCGATCTGCGCCGAGCCCTTCAGCGCCGCCTCGAGCGGATCGTCTCCCTCCTCGAGGTAGCGCGCGATGTTCTCGATCACCACGATGGCGTCGTCCACGACGAAGCCGGTGGCGATGGTGAGCGCCATCAGCGTCAGGTTGTTGATCGAGAAGCCCGCCAGGTACATGACGCCGAAGGTGCCGACCAGCGACAGCGGCACCGCGACGCTGGGGATCGAGGTCGCCGCGGCGCTGCGCAGGAACAGGAAGATGACCATCACCACCAGCGCGATGGCGAAGGCGAGCTCGATCTTGACGTCGCGCACCGAGGCGCGGATTCCGGTGGTGCGGTCCGACAGCAGCTTCACCTCCACCGCGCCGGGCAGCGAGGCCCGCAGCTGCGGCAGCAGCTGCTTGACGCGGTCCGACACCTCGATGACGTTGGAGCCCGGCTGGCGCTGGATGTTGACCAGCACCGCCGAGGCGTCGTCGGCCCACGCCGCGAGGCGCTCGTTCTCGGCGCCGTCGACCGCCTGCGCCACGTCGGAGAGGCGGATCGGGCTGCCGCCCTTCCAGGCCACGATCAGGTTGAGGTACTCCGCGGCCGAGCGCAGCTGGTCGTTGGCGTCGATGGTCGAGGCGCGCGCCGGCCCATCGAATGATCCCTTCGCCTGGTTCACGTTGGCCGCGCTGATTGCGAGGCGCAGGTCGTCGAGCGACAGGCCGTAGGCGGCGAGCGCCTTCGGGTTGGCCTGGATGCGCACCGCGGGCCGCTGCCCGCCGGCGATCGTCACCAGGCCGACGCCCGGCAGCTGCGAGATCTTCTGCGCCACGCGCGTGTCGACCAGGTTCTGCAGCTGCGGCAGCGGCAGCGTGCCGGAGGTCACCGCCAGCGTCAGGATCGGCGCGTCGGCCGGGTTCACCTTGCTGTAGATCGGCGGCACCGGAAGGTCGCTCGGCAGGAACGAGCCCGAGGCGTTGATCGCCGCCTGCACCTCCTGCTCGGCGACGTCGAGCGGCAGCTCGAGCGAGAACTGCAGCGTGATCACCGAGGCGCCGCCGGAGCTGCTGGAGGACATCTGGTTCAGCCCCGGCATCTGGCCGAAGGTGCGCTCCAGCGGCGCGGTGATCGACGAGGTCATCACGTCCGGGCTCGCGCCCGGGTAGAGCGTGGTGACCTCGATCGTCGGGTAGTCGACCTCCGGCAGCGCCGACACCGGGATGAAGCGGTAGGCGAGCGCGCCCGCGAGCAGGATCGCCAACATGGCGAGCGAGGTCGCCACCGGCCTGAGGATGAACGGGCGGGAGGGGTTCACCGGGGCGTCGCGCTCGGGCGGCGTGCGCGGCTACTGCTGCGACTGCCGCCGCTGGCGGCCGAGCTCGCGCATGCGCTGCTTGCGCTCCTCCTCGGGGAGCTGCTTCATCTCCTCGCCGAACTCGCCCTTGTCGATGCGCTCGTTGAGCGCCTTCCAGCGCTTCAGGCGCTCCTCGGGCGAGAGCCCCTCGAAGCCGGACTTGCGCGCCGGCGGCTTGGGCGGCCCGGTGTCGCGCTTGACCAGCTCGACCGTGGCGCCCTCGCGCAGCTTGTCGGCGCCGTCGACCACGACCAGCATCCCCGGGGTCACGCCCTGCTCGATCGCGACCCTGTCGTCCTGCACCGGCCCGAGCCGCACCTTGCGCACGCTGACGGTCTTCTTCTCCGGGTCCACGGCGTAGACGAAGGTCCCCGGCGTGCCGCGCTGCACCGCGGCGCCCGGCACCACGGTGGCGTCCTTCTTCACGTCCACCAGCAGCTTCACGTTGACGAACTGGTTGGGGAACAGCGCCAGGTCGTGGTTCGAGAACTCGGCCTTCAGCTTCACCGTGCCGGTCGCCGGGTCGACCTGGTTGTCCGCGGTGAGCAGCGTCCCGGTCGCGAGCCGCGTCTTGCCGGAGCGGTCGAACACGGTCACCGGGAGCTTGTCGCCGGCGTGCAGCTTCTTCATCACCTGCGGCACGCTGTCCTCCGGGATCGCGAACACCACCGCGATCGGCTCGAGCTGCGTGATCACGACCAGGCCGCTGGCGTCGCTCGCGTGGACGATGTTGCCGAGGTCGACCTGGCGCAGGCCGAGCCGGCCGCCGACCGGCGCGGTGACGTGGCAGTAGGTGAGCTGCAGGCGCGCGCTGTCGATCGCCGCCTGGTCGATCTTGAGTGCCGCGTCGTACTGGCGCACCAGCGCGTCCTGCGTGTCGAGCTGCTGCTTGGCGACCGAGTCCTGCTTGAAGAGCAGCTGGTAGCGCTCCAGGTCGACCTTGGCGTTCGTCAGCAGCGCCTGGTCGCGCGCCAGCTGGCCCTCGGCCTGCGCCAGCTGCACCTGGTAGGGGCGCGGGTCGATCTCGGCGAGCGGCTCGCCCGCCTTCACCACCTGGCCCTCGCGGAACAGGATCTTCATCAGCTGGCCGTCGACGCGGGTGCGCACCGTCACGGTGGCGACCGGCGTCACCGTGCCGAGCGCCTCGAGCTGCACGCCGACGTCGGCGGTGACCGCCGCGGCGGCGACCACCGGAATGCCGCGCCCGAGGCCGGCATAGGCGCCTTTGCCCGGCCCCTTGGCCGCGGCCGGGCCCGCCGCCCCGGTGCCGCGGCCCTGAAAGTAGTAATACCCCGCGCCAGCGGCGAGCGCCGCGGCCGCGACCAGTCCCGCGATCCAGCTCTTTTTCATCGTTGTTTGCCTTCCAGTCCGGCTTTATAACCTCGCCCGGCCGGCTCCCTCCTTTCGAACTTGTAAGCGAATGTTGCAGTAGCGGCGCGCCGGGGTCCACCGGGCGGAGGTTCGGGCTGCGGGGAACGGGGCGCCAGGCGGCGCCGAAACTCACCTACAACTGCGAGAAAACGGGGCCAAGCCGCGCCTTCCGGCGCGGCGCCGGACCCCCAAAAACGTAGTCTGTCCCTGTTCTTGCCGGGTTGCGGCTTCGACTAGCGCAGCGCGACGCGGAATTCCTCGCGCACCACGTCCTTGCCCTGCAGCAATTCGGCCGAGCGCTCGCGCTCGGCGTCGAACACCACCGCGGCGAGCTCGCGCAGCTTGTCGCGCGTCTCCTCCAGCGTCTGGCCCTGCGAATTCACGTCCGGCAGCTCCTCGACGAAGCCGATGTAGCCGTGCGTCGAGCGCAGATATACCGCGGTAAAAGAGATCACTGGATTTTCCATGCGCAGCTCCGATCGCGTGTGCGGCAAAAGCAGATGGCAGCTTAGAGCAGCGAAGTGACGCCGGCGTTACGCAAGAAACGCGTCAGTTTCGTTATTCGTGCGCGGCGACGACGCGCAGGTGCGACACCACCGCCTTGACGCCATCGACGCCGCGGACTTTGCGCACCGCGAGCTTCGCTTCCTGCGGCGATCGGGCCACGCCCATCAGCACCACCCGGCCTCCGGTCGCGCACCAGCGCATGTTCACGGAGCCGACGCCTTGCGCCGGCGTCAGGGTGGCGTTGATCTCGCCCTCGAGCGCGGAATCGCGCACCAGGCTGCCGACGTCGCCGACCAGGAGCTCGTCGCTGAGCGACCGGATGCGCTTGTCCTCGCGCACCACGGCCTCGACCCGCCGCTTCGCCGCCTCGGACTTCACCGCGCCCGCCAGCACCACGCGGCGAGCGAAAACCAGCAGCGTGACGCCGGACCACTCGGCCTGCTTGTCCTCGAGCAGCCGCTTGGAGGCGGAAGCCGAGATCTCGGCGTCGGCCGCCACCTCGTCCCGGGTGCGCACGTCCAGCGCCGTGCCGACGGCATGGCCCAGGGCGCTGAACGGGTTGAACTGGGCCGCCGCGGGCGCTGCGGCGAGCGCCAGGGCGAGCGCGAGCCACCGCGGCGCTCGAGCCAGCGCGCTCAGCGCTCCAGCAGGTGCTTCTTGTCCTTGACCTTGGCCCACTGGTCGGCGTCCGCCGGCGCCGGTTTCCTCTCGATGATCGGCTTCCAGCCGGCGGCCAGCTCCCGGTTGCGCTCGATCCAGTCGCGCTGGCCATCGGGCACGTCGTCCTCCGCGAAGATCGCCTCGACCGGGCATTCCGGGACGCAGAGCGTGCAGTCGATGCACTCGTCGGGGTCGATCACCAGCATGTTGGGGCCTTCCCGGAAGCAGTCCACCGGGCAGACGTCCACGCAGTCGGTGTACTTGCACTTGATGCAGGACTCGGTGACGACGTAGGCCATTCTGTCTATAAGGTAATTGCAATCAACGGGTTAGCCCGAGAAGGGCGCCAGGCCGCATAATAGCGGTTCCTGCAACACCCCCCACCCCAGAGGAGTCATGAGCAGTTCAGGCATTCAGCATATTACCGACGCCAGCTTCGATCCCGAGGTTCTCCAGTCCGAGGTCCCGGTGCTGGTGGATTACTGGGCCGAATGGTGCGGCCCCTGCAAGTCGATCGCCCCGATCCTAGAGGACGTCGCCAAGGAGTACGGCGGGCGCCTCAAGGTCGCCAAGATCAACGTCGACGAGAACCAGGGCGTGCCGGCCAAGTTCGGCATCCGGGGCATCCCGACGCTGATGCTGTTCAAGAACGGCAACGTCGAGGCGACCCGGGTCGGCGCGCTGACCAAGTCCCAGCTCACCGCGTTCCTTGACAGCAATATCTAAAGGCACTACGCTCTAAAACGATTTCGCGCCGGACGGACGACCGGCGCGAAAGCGGTTCCCGGCGCCGGAGTTCTGGCGCAAAACATCCTTACCGCAACGCCGAAGCAGCGCTTCGCATCATTCCACGCATCCTATGCATCTCTCCGAGCTGAAAACCCTGCACGTCTCCGAGCTTCTCGAGAAGGCGACGCAGAACGGCGTCGACGGCGCCAACCGCATGAGAAAGCAGGACCTGATCTTCGCCATGCTCAAGAACCAGGCGAAGAAGGGCGAGTCGATCTACGGCGACGGCACGCTCGAGGTGCTGCCCGACGGCTTCGGCTTCCTGCGCTCGCCCGACACCTCCTACCTCGCCTCGACGGACGACATCTACGTCAGCCCGTCGCAGATCCGGCGCTTCAACCTGCACACCGGCGACTCGATCGAGGGCGAGATCAGGACGCCGAAGGACGGCGAGCGCTACTTCGCGCTGGTCAAGGTCGACAAGGTCAACGGCGAGACCCCCGAGGCGGCCAAGCACAAGATCCTGTTCGAGAACCTCACGCCGCTCCACCCGGACAAGATGTTCAAGCTGGAGCGGGACATCAAGGCCGAGGAGAACATCACCGGGCGCATCATCGACATCATCGCCCCGATCGGCAAGGGCCAGCGCGGCCTGATCGTGTCCCCGCCCAAGGCCGGCAAGACCGTGATGCTGCAGCACATCGCGCACGCCATCATCGCCAACCACCCCGAGGTGGCGCTGATCGTGCTGCTGATCGACGAGCGGCCGGAGGAAGTGACCGAGATGAGCCGCTCGGTGCGCGGCGAGGTGGTCGCCTCCACCTTCGACGAGCCGGCGAGCCGCCACGTGCAGGTCGCCGAGATGGTGATCGAGAAGGCGAAGCGCCTGGTCGAGCACAAGAAGGACGTGGTGATCCTGCTCGACTCGATCACGCGCCTGGCGCGCGCCTACAACACGGTGCAGCCGGCTTCCGGCAAGGTGCTCACCGGCGGCGTCGACGCCAACGCCCTGCAGAAGCCGAAGCGCTTCTTCGGCGCGGCGAGGAACGTCGAGGAAGGCGGCTCGCTCACCATCATCGCCACCGCGCTGATCGACACCGGCAGCCGCATGGACGACGTGATCTACGAGGAGTTCAAGGGCACCGGCAACCTCGAGATCCACCTCGACCGCCGCATGCACGAGAAGCGCATCTTCCCGGCGATCAACGTCAACCGCTCGGGCACCCGCCGCGAGGAGCTGCTGATCGAGAAGACGCTGCTGCAGAAGATCTGGGTGCTGAGGAAGCTCCTCTACCCCATGGACGAGCTGGAGGCGGCGGAATTCCTGATCGACAAGGTCAAGGCCACCAAGAACAACGCCGAGTTCTTCGATTCCATGAGAAGG
>Ga0335083_10004786_pt1 | contig 17205 bp, 14 predicted proteins | sample Lox_Sample_42_FD_206716 | JGI IMG/M metagenome (GOLD analysis project Ga0335083, IMG submission 206716) | Soil microbial communities from Loxahatchee National Wildlife Refuge, Florida, United States - Lox_Sample_4.2 | ecosystem: Environmental > Terrestrial > Soil > Wetlands | place: USA... | reverse complement strand
GCTTCGGCCAGCCCAAGCTGACCGTCCTGACCGCGCTTCATCGAAGCCTCCTTACAGAGGCCTTCTCTGAATCACTCCTGATCCCTCGTGCCAAGACCTTTTGCAGAGGTCTCATTCAGATGGGGAAGTGCCCCGAAGGGGCGATGGGGTCATGAGTCTCAAACGAGATCTCGCTCGTGGCCCGTGACCCCTCCGCCGCCTAAGAGGCGGCACCTCCCCATCTGAATGGGGAGGAAAGCTTCGCGCAATTGCGGTCGGTAAGACTCTAGCGCCGCCAGGACGCCATGCTCTGGAAGACGCCGTCGCGGAAGATCAGCGCATGCGTCAGTGCCGCGCCCATATGGGCGAGGAAGGTCGCGAACAGGAGGTAGGCCAGCACGGTGTGCGCGGGCCGCAGCAACGCATAAAGGCCGTCGCTGTGCGGCAGGATCGCGGGCAGGTGCCAGCTTCCCGCGAGCACGATGGGATAGCCCGCCGCCGACAGCATGCCCCAGCCGACCAGCGGCAGCGCGAACATCAGCACATAGAGCAGCACGTGCGAGCCCTGCGCGGCGAACTTCAGCAGCGCCGGCATCGCCGCCGGCAGCGGCGGCGCAGGCCGGAAGAGGCGATGGATCAGCCGAATCGCCGCCAGTGCCAGGATCAGGATGCCGAGCGGACGATGGATCGCCACCAGCCGGTGATAGTCGTTGAGTGAGGTCACCATCGCCGCGCCGACGAACAGCATGGCGACGATCAGCACGGCCATCAGCCAATGCAGCAGCCGGGAGAAGATCGGGAACGAGGGTGCCATGGTCAGTTTCCTTTCCCCGGCTGCACGGCGCCTGTCTGTACGGCACTGGGCGTTTTCGGTTCGCCGGCGCGTCGCGTGAAGGATTCCGAATAAGCACTTGAGCGAGCCGATAACAGCGGATCGTCCGATGGCTCGATGCCCGCCGGCAGCACCAGCGGATCGAAGTTGATGTCGCGGCAATTGCCGTCGGCTTCGGCGCTCAACGACTCGATGGAAAGCGTGCCGGCATCGACGGTCTCGCGATCGGCGGGCCAGACCACGGTCGCGTCGTTGGTGACGTCACCCGCCTCGCCGAGGGTCAGGATCAGATGCCATTGCGCGGGGCCCTTCGCGAGACGCCTGGCGAGATCGTCGAACAGGTAGTTCTTGTCCTTGGGCGTCTCAGCCGGCTCGGGCTCGAAGGCATCGACCGGCCGCATCGACCAGCGCACCGCCGTCGCCTTGCCGTCGGCCGCGATGAAGCGGAAGGCGTTGAGGCCGTTGTAGGGCGCGTTGGCGAAGCCCGAGGAGAAGGGCACGGTCTTGATCACGGAGATCGCCTTTGCAGCCTCGGGATGCGCGGCGAAGAAGGCAGCGATCTTCGCCGGATCGGGCTTGCCATTGGCCGCGGGCTTCGCGGCCAGCATCTGCTCGTAAAGCGCCTGGGCGTCCCTGAACGGGAAGACGGGGAGGACGATCATTCCGGTGCGCCACATCTCGCCATCGGGCAGCGTGAAGTTGAGCGCCATGCTGCGCACGGAGTCGGGGCCATCGGGCATCGCGGGCATGCCGCCGGCGAGCGAGAAGCGGCCGAACACCGGCACCCTGCCGGGCTTGAAGACCTCAGCCGTCGAGAGACGCGCGCCCCGGCCATTGCTCTCGAACCAGCCGGCGAGGCAGACGCCCTTGGCATGGTTGCGGCGGAAGCCCTCGTGCGGGCCGTTCACCGCCTCGAACGTATCGATCATGCCGTCCGGATCGAGGCGGTCGGAGAACCATCCGGCCGTCCAGGCGAAGGCTGCCGCGACGACCAGCAAAGCGACGCCGATGACCGCGAGACGCGGCAGGGCGGATGGCGTGAACAGCGCATATGAGGGGCGAGCGGAATCGGACACGGCAACTCCTCCTGCTAGCTCTTGTATCCCACTGCTGTGCACGAGACTCCATCTTGTGGATCGATCTCGCAAACAATTGAATCAATTGTAATTTCTTGACCATGACTCGGTGGATGACTCATCTTCCCCCGATGCCTGTGGACAATATCGATCGCGTGCTCGTCGGCGACTGCGTGGAGCTGATGAACGGCCTGCCGGAAGGTTCGGTCGACATGGTCTTCGCCGACCCGCCTTATAACCTGCAGCTGGGCGGCGAGCTGCTGCGGCCCGACAATTCCAAGGTCGATGCCGTCGACGACGATTGGGACAAGTTCGCCGATTTTGCGCGCTACGATTCCTTCACCCGCGCCTGGCTGAAGGCCGCGCGTCGCCTGCTGAAGCCCGAGGGCTCGCTCTGGGTGATCGGCAGCTACCACAATATCTTCCGCATCGGCACGGCGCTGCAGGACGAAGGCTACTGGCTGCTGAACGACATCGTGTGGCGCAAGTCCAACCCGATGCCGAACTTCAAGGGCAAGCGGTTCACCAACGCGCATGAGACGCTGATCTGGGCCGCGCGCGACCGCAAGGCGCGCTACACCTTCAACTACGATTCCATGAAGGAGCTGAACGAGGGCATCCAGATGCGCTCGGACTGGCTGTTGCCGCTCTGCACCGGCGGCGAGCGGCTGAAGGGCGACGACGGCAAGAAGGCGCATCCGACGCAGAAGCCCGAGTCGCTGCTCTTCCGCTGCCTGATGGCCGCCTCCAATCCCGGCGACCTTATCCTCGATCCCTTCTTCGGCACCGGCACGACCGGCGCCGTTGCCAAGCGCCTCGGCCGCCACTTCATTGGCCTCGAACGCGATCACACCTATGCCGCCCTTGCCCGCAGGCGCATCGCCGAGGTCTCGCCGCTCGCCGGCGAGGACGTGACGCCCAAGCCCAGCAAGCGCAGCGAGCCGCGCATTCCGTTTGGCACTCTGATCGAGGCGGGGCTGCTGCAGCCCGGCACGGTGCTGAGCGACTTCGCCGGCCGCGTGCATGCCCGCGTGCGCGCCGACGGCACGCTCTCCTCGTCGAATGCGCTGGGCGAGCATCGCGGCTCGATCCATCAGGTGGGCGCCGCGGTGCAGGGCGCGCCGGCCTGCAACGGCTGGACCTTCTGGCATGTCGAGGTCGAAGGCGCGCGCCGGCCGATCGATCACCTCCGCCAACAGGTCAGGGCGGGTCTCTAGTTTCTTCGCTTCCCCATTCAATTGGGGAAGTGCCCCGAAGGGGCGATGGGGTCATATCGCGGGCCAAAGGCCCGCAACGCTGACCCCTCCGTCGCGTATGACGCGCCACCTCCCCATATGGATGGGGAGGAAAGTGGGTTTCTAGGGATTTCAGACACTTAGCCTAGGGGGTGGGTGAGACTCTGAGACTCCGGGGCTAAAACCCTTGTGCCATGGGCATCGAACCAGTCTCAGGCCCCTGAGACTCCGGCAAGAGCCTGCCGAGACTCTACTCCTTGACCGCGTGGGCGATGATCTTGCGCATGACCGTGGGCAGGGCGCGCGCCTCCATCTGATCGATCGTCACCCAGTCGCTGCCGGGCGCCAGCTTGGCGAGGCGTGAGGTGGCGGCCGTGGCGCGCGCGACGGTGAGCTCGAGATGGAAGTGCGTGAAGGTGTGGCGCACGCCGCCCTCCAGCACCTTCCAGTTGGCCGGCACCGGTGCCTCCTTCATCGCGCTCGCGATCGAGAGCTTGCCTTCGCGCCAGGCGCTCGAGGGCACCTCGTCCATGCCGCCCAGCAGGCCCTTGGCCGGGCGCTTGCGCAGCAGGATCGCGCCGTCGCGGTTGGAGAGCACGAAGGCGAGGCCGCGCCGCGTCGGCTTGTCGGCCTTGGGCGCGCGCCGCGGCAGCTCCTCGGCGATGCCGCGCTTGCGGGCCTCGCAGCCGTTCATGAGCGGACAGATCACGCAGCGCGGAGTGCGCGGCACGCAGACCGTGGCGCCGAGATCCATCATCGCCTGGGCGTAATCGCCGGCGCGCTCGCTGGGCACCAGCTCGGCCGCGCGCACATTGATCTCGACCTTGGCGTCGGGCAGCGGCGTCTCGATGGCGTAGAGCCGCGCGATCACGCGCTCGACATTGCCGTCGACTGCAGAAGCCGGCCGGTCGAAGGCGATGGCCCGAATGGCCGCCGCCGTGTAGGGCCCGATGCCGGGCAGCGAGAGCAGCTCCGCCTTGGTCTCGGGAAAGTGACCGCCATGCCGTTCCGTCACGGTGCGTGCGCAGGCATGCAGGTTGCGGGCGCGGGCGTAGTAGCCGAGGCCCGCCCAGGCCGACAGCACCTCGTCCAACGGAGCGGCGGCCAGCGCCTCGACCGTGGGCCAGCGCGTCATGAATTTCACGAAATAGTCGCCCACCGTCGCCACGGTCGTCTGTTGCAGCATGATTTCCGACAGCCAGACGAGGTAGGGCGGCGTGCGCTGCCCGGCGGGCGCGCGCCAGGGCAGGGTGCGACGATGACGGTCGTACCACTCAAGCAGCCGTGAGGCGTGGGTCATGGCCATGTAAGGAGCGCTGCCCTAGCATGAGCAGAGGAGAAGTTTGAAAGGCTTTATGCGGGAAAATGGCTTCCGCGCCATCGGCGGTCTGGCCCAGGGGCTGACCGGCGGCCTGGTCCAGGCGAAGGGCAAGGGACGCGGCCTGCAGGTCGCGCGCCTCAAGGTCGAGTGGCCGGCCATCGTCGGGCCGGAGATCGCGCGCGTCTGCGAACCCGATGCGCTGCTTCCCGGCCGCAGCCGTACCGGCGGCAAGGCGCTCAGGCTGCGCGTGCTGGGCGCCGCCGCGCTCGAACTTCAGCATAAGGCCGGCCTGCTGGTGGAACGCGTGAACGGCTATGTCGGCCATCGGGCGATCGAGGAGATCCGTCTGGTGCAGGGCGCGCTCTCGGGTCCGCCGCCCAAGCGCATGCCGCCGCCGCTCGACAAAGGCGCGGCCGCGCGCGTGGCCGAGCGTCTCGACGGCATGGAGGAGTCCGAGTTGAAGGCCGCTTTGGCGCGGCTCGGCGCGCGCGTATCCGCGAGCCGGCGGAGCATCGTGCTCGGCGCGCTCGCGACGCCCTTCGTCGCGCGGCGCTCGTCCGCGCAGGCCAATCCGCCGGCGGGCCAGCCGCAGCCCAGTCCCGAGCAGCGCCGCGCGCTGTTCGAGATGCCGCACGACCACGCACTCGGCAAAAAGGACGCGCCCAATCTCCTGATCGATTACTTCTCGCTCACCTGCCCGCACTGCGCCAACTTCCACGCCGCCATCTTCCCGGTGATCAAGAGCAAGTGGATCGATACGGGCAAGCTGCGTTTCATCTATCGCCACTTCCCCTCCGATTCGATCGCCACGCATGCCAGCCAGTTCGCCGAATGCGCCGGCGCCGACAAATTCTTCGACGCCATAGGCGTGCTGTTCCATGCCCAGGTCGATTGGCTGACGTCGGGCGATCCCGAGGCCGAGATGGCGAAGGTCCTCGACAAGGCAGGCTTGCCCTCCGACAGATGCCTCGCCAACGACCAGCTTCTGGACAAGGTCATCGAGGACGTTCAATCCGGTCAGGTGCTGGGCGTGAAGGCGACGCCGACCGTCATCATCAACGGCGACGGCACGGGCAGCCCGACCGCCGAAACCATTAATCAGATTCTCGAGAAGTCGGGGCGCTAAACGTTTGACTCCCCACAGGTAAAATCCCCAAGATGTTGTAGAGAGGAAGAGGGTTATGCGGAATATCTTGATCGTCGTCGCCGGCGTGGCGGCGGTGATTCTGATCGCGTGCGGGGTCTATTACGGCACCCGCCAGCCGGCACCGAAGCCCGCTCCGGTGGCTGCGGCCACGACTCCGGACAAGGCGGCGCTGCTCAAGGCGTTGCCGGACGATCACGTCGAGGGCAGCCCGAACGCGCCCATCACGCTGATCGAGTACGCCTCCTTCACCTGCCCGCACTGCGCGCACTTCAACGTGATGATCCTGCCCGAGATCAAGACCAAGTGGATCGACACCGGCAAGCTGAAGCTGGTCTATCGCGACTATCCGCTCGACCAGACGGCGGCCCAGGCGGCGCAGCTCGCGCGCTGCGCGCCCGCCGACCGTTACTTCGGCGTGGTCGACATGATCTTCCGCACCCAGGGCACCTGGGCGCTGGCCCAGGACCCGATCGCCGAGCTTTCCAAGTCGCTGCGCATCGCGGGCATCGGTGAGAGCGAGGCCAAGGCGTGTCTCGCCAATTCCAAGATCGCCGACGAGGTGGTGGCCTCGGCCCAGGGGGGCGACAAGGTCGGCGTCAAGGCGACGCCCAGCCTCTTCATCAACGGGGAATTGTTCAGCGGCGCGCGCTCGGTCGAGGAGCTCGACGGCGTGTTCGCCAAGCTCGTCAAATAAGAAACAAACAGCGTGGGGTACCTCTAAGTGCAGTTCGACAAACTCCGGCTCTCCGGCTTCAAGTCCTTCGTCGATCCGACGGAGCTCATGATCGAGCCCGGCATGACGGGTATCGTCGGCCCCAACGGCTGCGGCAAGTCGAACCTGGTCGAGGCGCTGAAGTGGGTCATGGGCGAGACCTCGGCCAAGCAGATGCGCGGCTCGGAGATGGAGGACGTGATCTTCGCCGGCGCCGGCACGCGGCCTGCGCGCAACATCGCCGAGGTGATGCTCTCGCTGGACAACAAGACGCGCACCGCGCCCGCCATGGTGAACGACACCGACCAGCTCGACGTCGTGCGCCGCATCGAGCGCGGCCACGGCTCGGCCTATTCGGTGAACGGCCGCGAGATCCGCGCCCGCGACGTGCAGACCCTCTTTGCCGATGCGGCTACGGGATCGCGTTCGACCGCACTGGTGAGCCAGGGCCGCATCGGCGCGCTGATCAACGCCAAGCCGGCCGACCGGCGCACCATCATCGACGAGGCGGCCGGCATCACCGGCCTCTACGCGCGCCGGCATGAGGCCGAGCTCAGGCTCCGCGCCGCCGAAGCCAATCTCGCGCGCGTGCAGGATGTGCTGGTGGCGCTGGAAGAGCAGCACAAGGGCCTGAAGCGCCAGGCGCGCCAGGCGAGCCGCTATCGCAACCTTTCCGATCATATCCGCCGCGCCGAGGCCGCCGTGCTGGCGCTGCGTCTGGCCAAGACCGAGAGCGAGCTGGCCGAGGCCGGCGAGCGCCTGAAGGAAGCCGAGGCGCAGGTCGCCGATCTGACGCGCCTGGTCGGCCTCGCGACGACGGCGCAGGCCGAAGCCGCGACGGCGCTGCCGCCGCTGCGCAACGACGAGGCCGCCGCCGCCGCCGCGTTGCAGCGCCTGCGCGTCGCGCACGATGCGCTCACCGCAGAAGCCGAGCGCGTCGCCGCCGCCCAGCAGGAGGCCGAGACGCGCCTTCATCAGACCGTGTCCGATCTCGGCCGCGAGCAGGGCCGCCAGGGCGATGCCGAAGCGGCAATCGCAGAGCTGGACGCGCAGCGCACGCGGCTGGAGCAGGAGCGCGTGGGCGAGGACGAGCGCGCCACGGCGGCGGAGACCGCACGCGACGAGGCGCATGCCGCCACGGTCGCGGCCGAGGGCGAGCACGATCGCCTGACCCGCCAGATCGCCGACGACGAGGCGCTGCGCCAGAGCGTCAGCCGCGAGATCGCCGAGCTGGTGGAACGCCTGCGCCGCCTGGAAATCCGCCGCGACGAGATCGCCGCGCAACAGCGTTTGATCGAAGGCGAGCTGTCCAACCTGCCGGCCCTGCCGGAGGTCGCGGGCACGCTGGAGACGGCGCGCGCCGCGCTCGAAGAGGCCCGCCGTCATGGCGCCGCGCAGATCGAAGCTGCCCGCGAGGCCGAGCGTTATCAGTCGGAGGCCGCGCGTGAAGCCGTCGCCAAGGCCGAGGCCGAGCGCATCGAGATCGAGCGCACGCGTGCCACCGAACGGCAGGCCGCCGAAGCCGCCCATGCCGCCGCCAACGAGGTGCTGCAGAAGATCGTGGCGCGCCTCACCAAGCTCCGCGCCGAGGAGGCGGGCGTTGCCGCGGCCCTGAAGTCGGCCGCCGATTCGCTCTGGCCGCCGCTGCTCGATGCGCTCACCGTCGAGCCGGGCTTCGAGAAGGCTCTCGCCGCGGCGTTCGGCGAGGAGCTGGAAGCGTCCGCCGATCGTGGCGCGCCGATCCATTGGCTGCCGCTCGGCCCCATCGCCGATGCCCCGTCGCTGCCGGAAGGCGCGACGCCGCTCACGCAGCACGTCAAGGCGTTGCCCGAGCTGGAGCGGCGGATGGCCTTCATCGGCATCGTGTCGGACGAGGCGACGGGTGCCGCGCTGCAGGCCTCGCTGCTGCCCGGCCAGCAGCTCGTCACTCTCGAAGGCGCGGTGTGGCGCTGGGACGGCTTCACCGTGCGGGCCGGCGCGCCGTCGCCGGCGGCGGTGCGGCTCAGCCAGCGCAATCACCTGGCCGAGATCCGCCAGCAGATCGACGGCGTCGCGGCCGAGCAGGGCCAGGCGCAGCAAGCGGTCGATGCCGAGGCGACGATGCTCGCCGCGGCGCGCGAGCTCGAGCGCACGTCGGTCGAGCAGGCGCGCCAGAACGAGCGCGAAGTCGCCGAAGTCGCGCGCGGCAAGACCCAGGAAGCTGGCGAGGCGACGCGGAACGCCGTGCGCGCCGCCGAGACCGCCATCGCTGGCGCCGAACAGGTCATGGCGACGGCCCGCGACCGTCATGCCGAGGTTGCCCGCCAGACCGATCAGCTGAACACGCGTCTCGCCGGCGCCACGCAGGCGATGGCCGAGCTCGGCGTCGACTTCGCCGACGCCGAGATGCGCCGGACCTTCCGTCAGGCGCGGCTCTCCTCGATCTCCGACACGCAGGCCGATCGCGTGGCGGCGGGTGCGCTGCGTACCCGCATCGCCGAGCTGCGTGGCGCGCTCGTGGAAGCCGAGGGCAATTGCGATCGTCTGGCGCGCGAGGCGGAGATGCGGGTCGAGCAGCTCGGCCGCATCAGCCATGACCATGCGAGCTGGAGCACGCGCTTGAGCGATGCCGCGCGCCAGATCGCCGAGCTCGACCAGCGCCGCGGGCAGATCACGGCGACCATCGCCGAGCTCGCCGCCAAGCCCGCCGAGATCAAGGCCAATAAGTTCGCCCTGGGCGAGGAGATCGCCAAGGCCGAGACCCAGCGTCAGGAAGCAGCGGACCGCCTGGCCGTTGGCGAGAACCGGTTGGCCGAGGCCGACAAGGCGATGCGCAGCGCCGAGAGCGAGCTTGGCGGCGCCCGCGAGAACCGCGTGCGCCGCGAGGGCCTCGTCGAGCAGGCGACCAAGGATCGCGACGCCGTCGTCGAGCGCATCCTCGAGCGGCTGCGCTGCGAGCCCGATGGCGTGCTGGCGCTGGCTGAGGTCGAGAAGCTGGAAGAGCTGCCCGAGATGGAGAAGGCCGAGCATCGCCTGGAGCGGCTGGTGCACGAGCGCGAGACCATGGGCGCGGTGAACCTGCGCGCCGAGGAAGAAGCCGGCGAGCTCGAGCAGCAGATCACCGGCATGACGACCGAGCGCGACGACCTGATCGCCGCCATCGGCCGCCTGCGCCAGGGCATCCAGAGCCTGAACCGCGAAGGCCGCGAGCGCTTCCTCGCCGCTTTCGAGCAGGTGAGCGGCCACTTCCAGCAGCTCTTCACCAAGCTGTTCGGCGGCGGCAAGGCGGAGCTGCGCCTCACCGAGTCCGAGGATCCGCTCGAGGCCGGCCTCGAGATCCACGCCTCGCCGCCGGGCAAGAAGCTGCAGGTCATGTCGTTGCTGTCGGGCGGCGAGCAGGCGCTGACGGCGCTGTCGCTGCTGTTCGCCGTGTTCATGACCAATCCGGCGCCGATCTGCGTGCTGGACGAGGTGGACGCACCGCTGGACGACCTCAACGTGGAGCGTTTCTGCGGCCTGGTGAACGACATCGCCGGCCGCACCGACACGCGCTTCCTGATCATCACCCACCATCGCGTCACCATGGCGCGCATGGACCGGCTGTACGGCGTCACCATGGCCGAGCAGGGCGTCTCCCAGCTCGTTTCGGTGAACCTGCAGGAAGCCGATCGCCTGGTGGCATAGGTTCAGAACAACAAGACAAGTCTTCCTCTCGCAAGAACTGAGCGCCGGTCTAGCCAGGCCGGCGCTCTTCTCTTTGAGGGGGCTCGGATGTAGTGTCCGGCCATGCCCGATACGCTTGCTCCCGCCACAACAGACGTGATCGATCTCACGCGCGCGCTGGTGCGCTGCGAGAGCGTGACGCCGCGCGAAGCAGGCGCGCTGCAATTGCTGGAACAGACGCTGACGCCGCTCGGCTTCCGCTGCGAGCGCATGGATTTCACCGAGAAGGGCACCGACGACGTCGCCAACCTCTATGCGCGCGTCGGCCAGGACAAGGACGGCAACGGCAAGCATTTCTGCTTCGCGGGCCACTCCGACGTCGTGCCGGTGGGCGATCTCTCGTCGTGGACGATCGGTCCGTTCGCCGCCGAGCTGTCGGACGGCTACCTGTTCGGCCGCGGCGCCGCCGACATGAAGGGCGCGATCGCGGCCTTCACCGATGCCGTGCAGCGTTTCCTCGGCAGGCGCGGCCCGAACTTCGGCGGCGCGATCAGCCTCCTGATCACCGGCGACGAGGAGGGGCCCTCGGTCAACGGGACCGTCAAGATGATGAAGAAGCTCGCCGAGCGTGGCGAGACGATCGATGCCTGCATCGTGGGCGAGCCGACCTCTTCGAAGAAGTTCGGCGACATGATGAAGATCGGCCGCCGCGGCAGCATGAACGTCGATCTGGTCGTGCGCGGCGTGCAGGGCCATGTCGCCTACCCCGAGCGGCTGGACAATGCCATCCATCGCCTGTCGGCCATCATCGAGGCCTTGATCCGCGAGCCGATAGATCAGGGCAGCACGCATTTCCAGCCGACGTCGCTGCAATGGACGACCGTCGATGTCGGCAACAAGGCGACCAACATCGCCCCCGGCGTGGCCCGCGCACGCTTCAACACGCGCTTCAACGATCTCTGGACTTCCAAGACCCTGCTCGCACATCTGCAGGCGCGCATCGATCGCGCGCTCGCGGCGATCGGCGGCAACGGAACGGTCGAGTACGAGGTGTCGGTCTCGGGCGAGTCCTTCTATACGCCACCCGGCCCGCTCTCCGATCTCGTGGCCGGCGCGGTGCGCGACGTCGTCGGCGTGGAGTGCGAGCTCTCGACCACCGGCGGCACGTCCGATGCGCGCTTCATCCGCGCCTACTGCCCGGTGCTGGAGTTCGGCCTGGTCGGCGAGAGCATGCACAAGGTCGACGAGAAGAGCTCTGTCGCCGACCTCAAGGCCCTGGCGCGCGTCTACGAGACAGTGCTCGACCGCTACTTCGCGACCTGAAGGACTTTCGGCGTTGAGTACCGGCGAGATTGCCCGCGGCACGGAAGGGGCCCTGAAGTTCCTGACGGGCGACCGCGCCGCTCCGCTCTACTTCGAGAACAGCATCGAAGCCTGCCTGCGCTCGTTCCGGGTGATGCTGCTGGCGGCGCCGCTCTACGCCCTCTGCCGCGTGCTCAATTACGCGACCGTGGCCGTCGAGGCCGACGACACCGAGATCATCCTCGTCGAAGGCCTCCATTTCGTCGCCGACTGGCTGCTCTTCCCGGTGTTGTTCTACGAGATCGCGCGCTTGCGGAACTGGATCGACCGCTACCCGCGCTACATTTCGGCGCTCAACTGGATCCAGCTGCTGTTCGTGGTGCTCGAGACGATCGCGGCGGTGCTCGTGCTCCAATTGCCACCGCTCGCGGGCGATCTGCTCAACCTCGCGCTTCTCGGTTTCGAGCTCTACTGGTTCTGGATGGCAACCCGCTTGGCGCTCGGCACCAATTGGCTGTTCTCGCTCGGCCTGCTCCTGATGAACTGGGCGCTTTCCTATTTCCTGTCACTCTTCGTCATCGGCCACCTCGGCGTCCACGCGCTTCCTGGCGGCTAGGGCATGTTCCGTTCGGCTGGAATCGGCCGAACGGAATGTGCCGACGGTCGAGGCGCTTCGATCAACGCGTTTCCGATCAGACGGAACCGCTTTAGTGGTTCCGTCTGATCGGAAGCCGCTCTAGCGGCTCGTAGCGCACCTCCATCAGGCAAAGGCCGAGCGGCGGCGCCGTGGGGCCGGCACGCGTTCGGTCGCGGGCAGCGAGCGCCTCCTCGACATCGCGCTTCGTCCATTGGCCACGGCCCACGAGCTGCAAGGTGCCGACCAGGATGCGCACCTGGTTGTGCAGGAAGGAGCGCGCGCCGACGTCGATGTCGATCTCCTCGGCCGTGCGCGTCACCTGCAGCAGGTCGAGGGTCTTGAGTGAGGAGGCCGCCTGGCAGTTGACCGAGCGGAAGCTGTTGAAGTCGTGGCGGCCGACCAGCACGGCGGCGGCCTCGCCCATGGCCTTCTCATCGAGCGGCACGGGCACGTGCCAGACCTGTCCGCGATCGAGACCGGCCGGTGTGCGCCGATTCAGGATGCGATAGCGATAGCGCCGCCAGGTCGCCGAGAAGCGGGCATGGAAGTCGGGTGCGGCGAGCTCCGCCGTCGGCACGACGATGGGATGCGGCTTGAGGTGGAAGTTGAGCGCGCCGCGGATTTCCTCCAGTCGCTTCTCCACGGCGAGGTCGAAATGCGCGACCTGTCCGCGCGCGTGGACGCCGGCATCGGTGCGGCCCGCGCCCTGGACATGCACGCGCTCGCCCGTGAAGGCGAAGACGGCGTCCTCCAGCGCCGCCTGGATCGACGGGCCCGTGTCCTGGCGCTGCCAGCCGACAAAGGGCCCGCCGTCATACTCGACGGTGATCCTGTAGCGCGGCAATCAGAGCTTCCGACCCAGGAGTTTCTCGACCTCGCGCCTCTCCCAGTCGCCGCTCAGGAACGGGATCCGGTCGAAGACCCTGAGGCCATGCACGGCGAGGACCAGTCCCCAGGGAATGGCCGCCCACTGCACCCAGAGATGGCGCGGCGTGACGAAGGCGTTCATGACGGCTAGGAAGGCGATGATCAGCGCATACTCGATGGCGTGCATGTAGAAGCCCTTGATCCTGCGGACCTTGGCAAAGGCGAGGGCTTCCTCGGAGCTGACGTGTCGATTGTCCAACGGTTCCATTTGCGCCTCCTTCAGCGCCGAGAACTCGACCTCGAACACCGCCGCCAGCGCCTTCAGCGACTCGGCACTCGGATTTTGCCCGCGCTCGATGCGCTGGATGGTCCGGGTGCTGAGGCCGCTCACGGTCGCGAGCTGCTCCTGCGACCAGCCGCGCTGCACGCGCAGCTTCTGGATCAGCAGGGGTGAGTCGTCGGTCACGGCCGGACAATGGCAAGAAAGGTCGGACGCGACCACGTCACGGCCACGACATTCGCCCGACATGGGCCCGACGACGCCAATCAGACCGGCCTGGATTGCGGCAGCGATGCCACGGCAGGCGGGGACAGCACCGTGCCCGCCGGCAGGTTGAAGCCGCGCAGGAAGGCGTCGGCGGCGACGGCCGCCTTGCCCGGCCGCTGAAGCTTCAGGAGCTTCAGCCCGCCCGAACCACAGGCGATGACGGGAAAGCCATCGCGCGCGAGGCTCACCGTGCCCGGTGCGCCCGAGGCAAGCGCCAATGCCGCCGCGTGGACCTTGATCTGCTCTCCGCCGACCTCGAACGATGTGCCGGGCCAGGGATGGAAGGCGCGCACCTTGCGCTCCAGCTCCGCCGCCGGCCGGCGCCAATCGAGGATGCCTTCTTCCCGGCCGAGCTTGTGGGCGTAGGTGACGCCTTCCGCCGGCTGCGGCACCGGCTCGAGGGTGCGGCGCATCAGCCCGTCGAGGGTCGAGACGACGAGCGTGGCGCCCATCGCCGCCAGCCGATCGTGCAGCGATTCGGCCGTATCGGCGGCCGATATGGGCGTACGCTCGGCGAGCAGCATCGGGCCGGTGTCGAGGCCCTCATCCATGCGCATGGTGGTGACGCCGCTTTCGGCATCGCCCGCCAGGAGGGCGCGATGGATGGGCGCGGCACCGCGCCAACGCGGCAGCAGCGAGCCGTGGATGTTCACACAGCCCAGCACCGGTGCGTCGATGAAGCTCCTGGGCAGAATGTGGCCATAGGAGACGACGACGGCGACATCGAGATCGAGTGCCTTGAAGGCGGCCGCTTCTTCCTCGGATTTGAGGCCGCGCGGCGTGCGCACGGGCAGGCCGAGCGTGTCGGCCACCTCGTGCACCGGTGTCCTGCGCTCGTGCTTGCCGCGTCCGGCGGGCTTGGGCGCGCGCGTGTAGACCGCGACCACGTCGTGGCCCGCCTCGACCAGCGCTCGCAGAGCGGGCACGGCGAAGTCGGATGTGCCGAGGAAGGCGATCTTCATCGCCGCATCTTATAGGCAGCCGCGCGCGGCTGAGCTAGGTATGCCCCGACCATGGATTCCGACACCCATTCGACCGGCAAGGGGCCTGTCGCCAACCTTGCCGCCCGCCGCGCCGCGGGCCAGGTCCGCGCCGATCCCGTGCAGGAAAAGATCGTGCAGCGTCTGCAGGAGGTGCACGACCGCCTGGCGGCGATGACGCGCGACGTCCCGAAGTCCGGCTGGCTCGCGAAGCTCGGTCTGGGCGGCGCGGCGAAGGTGCCGGCGGGGCCGCATGGCCTCTACATCTGGGGACCGGTCGGACGCGGCAAGTCGATGCTGATGGATCTCTTCTTCGCCGATGCGCCGGTCGCGAAGAAGCGCCGCGTGCACTTCCACGAATTCATGCTCGAGGTCCAGGCGCGCCTGCATCGCCGCCGCGAGGAGCTGGCGGCCAAGGGCGCGCCGCCGGAGTCCGACACGATCGTGCCGATCGCCAAGGAGATCGCGCGCGAGACGCGGCTGCTCTGCTTCGACGAGTTCCAGGTCACCAACATTGCCGACGCCATGATCCTGGGCCGCCTGTTCGAGACTTTGTTTGATGAGGGCATCACCGTGGTCGCGACCTCCAATCGCGCGCCCGACGACCTTTACCGGAACGGCCTGCAGCGCGACCGCTTCGTGCCCTTCATCGAATTGCTGAAGCGGCGGCTGGAGATCCTGGAGCTGGGCGGCGGCCGCGACTATCGCCTCGACCGCATCCGCGAGCTGAATGTCTACCTGACGCCCTTGGGCGCATGGGCGACCAAGAAGCTCGACGAGGCCTTTCGCGCCCTGGCCGACGGTGCCGACGGCGAGCCGCGCGTGTTGCGCACGCAAGGCCGCGACGTCGCCGTGCCGCGCGCGGCACCGGGCGTAGCCATGGCGCACTTCCTCGACTGGTGCGCCAGGCCCATGGGAGCGGCGGATTTCCTCTGCATCGCCGACAACTTCCACACCGTGATCCTGGCCGAGATCCCGCGCCTCGATGCCAACAATCGCGACAAGGCAGCGCGCTTCGTGACCCTGATCGACAGCTTCTACGAGCGGAAGGTGAAGTTCATCTGCTCGGCCGAGGCGACGCCCGAGCGGCTCTACACCGAAGGCGACGGTGCCTTCGAGTTCCAGCGCACCGTCTCGCGCCTGATGGAAATGCAGAGCCCCGAGTATCTGGCGCTGGAGCACATCGCCTGAAAGGAAAAGGGCCGCCCGCCGGGCGGCCCTTTGTCTGTCTACTTCTTGAGATTGGCGGCGAAGAGCTTGTCCGCCTCGGCCTTCGACTGTTTGTCGGCATTGGCGTCGTATTTCAGCGGCAGCTTGAACTTCTCGCCAAGCGCCGTCGCCTCGGGATTGGTGAAGGCGTGCACCGCGCCGGGATAGGTGATGATCTTGTAGTCCGCCTTCGCCGCATCGAAGTCCTTCTTGAGCGCCTCGTACTGCTCCTTCTTCACGAAGGGATCGTCCGCGCCGTTCAGGATCAGGACCTTCGCCTTGACGGCGCCGGGAGCCGGCGCCGGCGTGTTGAGGCCGAGCGAGGCATGGAAGCCCGCGACGGCTTTGAGATCGTCGCCGCTGCGCGCCATGTTCAGCACGACCGCTCCGCCGAAGCAGTAGCCGACGGCGCCGATGCGCCGGGGGTCGACCGTGACGTTCTTGGCGAGCTCGGCCTGCGCAGCCTTGAAGCGCGATTCCATCGCCGCCGGATCCTTCATCACGCCGCCCGAGAGGCCGCCCGCATCCTTCGGATTGTCGGCGGTCTTGGCGTCGCCATACATGTCTGCGATGAAGACCGTGTAGCCTTCCTGCGCGAACCGCTTGGCCTCCGTATGGATGTGCGGAGTGATGCCCCACCATTCGTGCACCATGATGATGCCGGGGCGCTTGGCCTGGCTTGCCACGTCATACACCACGAAGCCCTTCATGGTGGTCTTGCCGTCGGTGTAGGTGACGGCCTCTTCCTTGATCTCGGCCTTTGCGCTCGCGACCATGGCAATGGCGCACAACGCGCCCAGCACTAGTGTCCGCATGCTCTCCTCCCTGTTTGGGGCCGGAAGATTGGCATGGGCCTTATTCCGACGCTAGGCTGCGGGTCGGTCACTCTGCCGTGATGGAAGACATGCAAGGGGTTGAAACGCGGGACATAGAGATCGCTTCGGGTCTGAAGTTCACCGCCGACATAGCGGGTCCCTCAGGCGGCGGTCTCGTCCTGTTGCTGCACGGCTTTCCCGAATCGCGTCACTCCTGGCGCGCCGCGCTGCCGGAGCTGGCGAAGGCGGGCTATCGCGCCGTGGCCCCCGACCAGCGCGGCTATTCGCCGGGCGCCCGGCCCGATCCCGCCGACCTCTCCAACTACGCCTTCGACAAACTGGTGCAGGACGCGATCGACATCGCCAATGCAATCGGCGCCGAGGGCAAGCGCTTCCATCTGGTGGGCCATGACTGGGGCGGCCAGGTCTCGTGGGGCGTCGCCCATCGGCACCCCGATCGCCTCGCCTCGCTCACCGTGTTGTCGCGGCCCCATCCGCTCTCCTTCCGCCGCGCGCTGCAGGAAGATCCCGACCAGAAGCATCGCTCGCGCCATCACGGCAAGTTCCTCGATGCCGACACGGCCGACAAGCTTCTCGCCGACAATGCGAAGTCAATGCGCGAGGGTCTGTTCGGGCAGGATCCGAAGACCGTGGCCCATCACTTGATCAATCTCGGCACGCGCGAGGGCATGGAGGCAGCGCTCGCCTGGTACCGCGCCAACAAAGGCCTGTCGGGCGATTTCGGGCCGATCAAGGTGCCGACGCTCTACATCTGGGGCGATGCGGATGCGACCGTCGGCGCTGTCGCCGCGCGGGGAACGGGCGACTTCGTGAGCGCGGCCTATGCGATGGAGGTGTTGCCGGGTGTCGGCCACTTCGTCATGGACCAGGCAGCGACCCGCGC
>Ga0335083_10004785_pt1 | contig 17205 bp, 9 predicted proteins | sample Lox_Sample_42_FD_206716 | JGI IMG/M metagenome (GOLD analysis project Ga0335083, IMG submission 206716) | Soil microbial communities from Loxahatchee National Wildlife Refuge, Florida, United States - Lox_Sample_4.2 | ecosystem: Environmental > Terrestrial > Soil > Wetlands | place: USA: Florida... | reverse complement strand
CAGCGGAGAATTGCCCACCCACACGGCGGTGGCTTCACCGTCGATGGATTTGATGGCTTCCACCGCCACCAGGGAATCCTTGCCACCGCCGATCGGCACCAGGGTGCGATGCGGCAGTCCAAGCACCTTGGCCTGGGGTTTGGCGGCAGCGCCACGCGAGTTTGCCGCTGTTTCCGAGCCAAGGCGCGGAAAGGCAATGCGGCCACGCAGGTCCAGCCCGTTGCGGTAGGCAAACTCGGCGAGGCCATGCAGATACAGCGCATCCAGCAGATTGGCGGTGGCGTCGTCCAGCGCACCACCAACGACCTCAAGGCGCGGCGGCACGCCTGCCTTGTAGTAGCTGACACCGGCGATCAGGTGCAGCAGCTTCAACGCCTCGTCGAAGGCGGCCTGGTGACCGGCGGGAATAGCCGGCGCGTTCGGGAAGCGCACGCGCTCGATCAGCTCTTCGCCGTGGTCGAAGGCATACACCAGCTCGGCCACGCCATCGGCGTAGCTGCAGCGCACGAAGCGGAATACCTGGGTCAGGCGGGGTTGGATGTGGATCGTCACGCTCAAGTCTCCGTCGACGCTACTCCCTCTCCCCTTCGGGCGACCCGAAGGTAGTCCCGTGGGAGAGAGGGTCGGGGTGAGCCACCTGAAGGTGGTAAAGGTCCGGGGCTTGCCAAAGCCTCCAGAATCACCTCAAGCACGCCTTCCATATTTTTCAGTACTTCATTGTTCCAGAAACGCAGCACGCTGTAGCCCATCACCTGCAGCTCAAGCGTCCGGCGCTCGTCGTAAATCACTTGCTCGCCATGCTGCCCACCGTCCAACTCCACAATCAAGTCCGCATCCGGGCAGACGAAATCGGCGATGCAAGGGCCGATTTCATGCTGACGGCGGAATTTCCAGCCTTGCAGGCGGCGATTTCGAAGTCGATGCCAGAGCAGTTGTTCGGCATCGGTTTGTTCGATACGCAGCTTGCGCGCTCGGTCTGCATTCAAACGCTGCATCCGTGAGCGTCCTTGGTTGTAGTTCTGCCGCGAGCACCCGCCCCTCTCCCCACAGGGGAGAGGGAGAAGTGCGTGGTTACTCCAGGATAATTTCCTCAGCCTCGTCCCGCAGGTTGTACGGCGAAGACATCACCTTGCCATACGCGCCAGCCTGGGCCACCAGCATCACATCGCCTTCCTGCGGCTCCGGCAGGCGGCGGTCGGTGCCGAGCACGTCGCCGCTTTCGCAGATCGGGCCCACCACCTGGAACAGCGCGGTGGCCGGTTCGTCGAGCCGCGTGAGGTTGACGATCTCGTGCCAGGCCTCGTACAGCGCAGGACGGATCAGGCTGTTCATGCCTGTGTCCACGCCGAGGTAACGGATGGTGCCGTTGCCCTTGCCCTTGGTCTGCGTGACGCGGGTCAACAGCACACCGGCCTCCGCCACCAGGTAACGGCCGGGCTCCATCCACAGCTTGTAATGTGGATAAGCTGCCTTCACCTCGCGCAACACCTTGTCCAGCGCGGCGATGTCCAGCCGCGCCTCACCCGGATGCGAGGGCACGCCAAGACCGCCGCCGATATCCAGGAAGGTCACGCTGCCGATGCGCTCGGCAATGCTGGCCAGCTGGCCATAGACCTCGCCCCAGTGCCCGTCGTCGAGGATGCCCGAACCCAGGTGCGCGTGCAGGCCGCGCACCGTGACGCCATGCGTGTCGGCCAGGCGCAGGCACGCATCCAATTGTTCCACCGGCAAGCCGAACTTGCTGCCGCTGCCGCCGGTGCGGACCTTCTCGTGATGGCCCAGGCCGCGGCCGAGATCAAGGCGCAGCACGACCTCGCGCCCGCGGAACAACTCGCCCCACTGCTCCAGCTGATAGATGGAATCCAGCGACAGCGTGGCGCGGGTAGTGAGTGCCCACTCGTAGTCTTCGCGCGGCGCGAAATTGGGCGTGAACAACAGCGGCGCGGATTCGGGCACCACCGCCATCACCGCCTTCAGCTCGCCCGGCGATACGCACTCGAAACCGAAGCCCTCTTCCGCCAGCGCCTTGAGGATGGCCGGATGCGTGTTGGCCTTCACCGCGTAATGCAGGCGATCGACGGCCGCCAGCGTCTTGAGCTCACGCGCCTGCTGACGCACGGTCGGCAGGTGATAGACGTAACGCGGGGTCCGCTCGGCGCCCAGCTTAAGCAGGTCGCCGCGTCGGCCATCGCGCCACCATGACGCCGTCGGCGGCAACACGTCACCGCTGCCATATAGGGCCTGCCAGCTCGGACCGAACAGCGCGCTGTCGTCGGTGCGCAGCGCGCCCGCCGTGATCAGCAGCTCATGCAGATGCGGCAGCAGTTCGTCGACGACGTTCTCGTCCACCACGAAGGTGAGATTGAGGTTGTTGGATGACTGCGAAATCATGTGCACGCGCAGCTGGCCGAACTCGGCAAGCACACCGGACAGCGTGTGCAGCATCGAACGCATGCCACGGCCCACCAGGGTGATGGCCGCACACGGCGCAATCACCTTCACGCGGCACACCTTGGCGAGATCACTGGCCAGCGCGGCGAGTGCGTCGGAGTCGAGCAGGTTCTCGGTGGGATCGAGCGAGACCGTCACGTTGGTTTCGGCCGAACCAATCATGTCCACCGACAGGCCGTGCTGCTTGAAGTGCGCGAACACGTCGGCGAGAAAGCCGACCTGCTGCCACATGCCCACCGATTCCATCGACACCAGGGTGATGCCCTTGCGCGCGCTGATCGCCTTGACGCTGGGCGCGTGCTCGCGCACCTCCGGGCCGATGAGGGTGCCTTCCAGCTCGGGCCGGTTGGTGTCCTTGATCAGCAGCGGCACGCGCGGCTCGCGCAGTGGCGACAGGCAACGCGGATGCAGCACCTTGGCGCCGGTGGAGGCGATTTCCTGGGCTTCCTCGTAGTCCAGTCGCTGCAGCAGGCGCGCGCTTGGCACCTGGCGAGGATTGGCGGTGAACATGCCCGCCACGTCGGTCCAGATTTCCACCCGTTGCGCCTTCAACAGCGCGCCGAAGTACGAGGCGGAGGTGTCCGAACCGCCGCGTCCGAGCAACACCGTGCGGCCCTGCGATTCACGCGCGATGAAGCCTTGCGTGATGAACACGTCACCCAGGTTGGCGAGCCGCGCATTAAGCGCCGGGTCCGGCTTGCACTCGACCATTGCCGAGAGCAGTTTGGTGCGCTCGTTCTGGTTGGGCAGTGCGATGGCCGAGAGGCAATCTCGTGCATCCAACCACTGCGTGGCGAGGCCGCTGTGGGTGAGGAACGCCGAGCCCAGCGCACTGGACATCAGCTCACCGTGCCCCTGCACCAACGCCGACCAGGCCAGCTCGCCCAGCAGCGACGGGCCGTCTTCGGCCAGCTGCGCAAGCTCCGCCAGACGGGCGCCCAAGGTGTCCGGAACCGCCAGCTGCATGTGATCGAGCAGGTCGTAATGACGCTGCGCGATCGCCTTGGCAGCCTCGATGCGTTTGCCCTTGTCTTCCTGTGCGCACAGTTGTTTGAGTGCGTCGGTGATGCCGGAGAGCGCCGAAACGACAACGAGCACGCGGGCGCCTTCGGCGCGGCGGCTGGCTACCAGCTCCAGAATGTTCTGCCAGCGAGGCAGGGTGGCGACACTGGTGCCGCCAAACTTCATCACGATCCAGGATGCGTCAGCGGGAAGCGACGCGGGGCTTTGCGGGTTCACGAGTACCTTCGTTGGTGGTTGGGGAAGACAATCGGGTGAGTGTTGCGCCGCAGCAGGCGGAATGCAACTGTCGCAGGCGATGGACGTTTGGATGGCTAAATGCGGCTGCGCATGGCACCGCGAAGAACTCCCTCTCCCCTCCGGGGAGAGGGCTGGGGCGAGGGGCCGGGGCGTGCGCCGCGCAACGCTCTCGCAAGCACCCGCCCCTCACCTCGATCCTCTCCCCGCAGGGGAGAGGAAGCAGATCTTCAGGCCACCACCACGGGGATTTTCCCGATGCGCGCCTGCCATTCTTTCGGACCCGTCTGGTGCACAGACGTACCCGCCGAGTCGACGGCGACGGTCACCGGCATGTCCTGCACTTCGAACTCGTAGATCGCTTCCATGCCCAGATCGGCGAAGCCGACGACGCGCGAGGCCTTGATCGCCTTGGACACCAGGTACGCCGCGCCGCCCACGGCCATCAGGTACACCGACTGGTGCTTCTTGATCGCCTCGATGGCGGCCGGGCCACGCTCGGCCTTGCCGACCATGCCCAGCAGACCGGTCTGCGCCAGCACCTGCTCGGTGAACTTGTCCATGCGGGTGGCCGTGGTCGGGCCGGCAGGACCCACCACCTCGTCACGCACCGGATCGACCGGGCCGACGTAGTAGATGAAGCGACCCTTGAAATCGACCGGCAGCGGCTCGCCCTTGTTGAGCATGTCGACCATGCGCTTGTGCGCGGCGTCGCGCCCGGTGAGCAGCTTGCCGTTGAGCAGCAGCACTTCGCCCGGCTTCCAGCTGGCCACGTCCTCGCGGGTAACGGTGTCGAGGTTCACGCGACGGCCCTTGCTGGCGTCGTAGGTGAGCTTGGGCCAGTCTTCCAGCGATGGCGGATCGAGCATCACCGGACCCGAACCATCCAGCGTGAAGTGCGCGTGGCGCGTGGCGGCGCAGTTGGGGATCAGCGCAACCGGCAGGTTGGCCGCATGGGTCGGGTAGTCCTTCACCTTGATGTCGAGCACGGTGGTGAGACCGCCCAGGCCCTGCGCACCGATGCCCAGCGCATTGACCTTCTCGTACAGCTCGATGCGCAGCTCTTCGGCGCGGTTCTCCGGGCCACGGGCGATCAGGTCCTGGATGTCGATCGGCTCCATCAGCGCTTCCTTGGCCAGCAGCATCGCCTTCTCGGCGGTGCCACCGATGCCGATGCCCAGCATGCCCGGCGGGCACCAGCCGGCGCCCATGGTCGGCACGGTCTTGATGACCCAGTCGACGATGGAGTCGGACGGGTTGAGCATGGCGAACTTGGACTTGGCCTCCGAACCGCCGCCCTTGGCCGCGACGATCACATCGACGGTGTTACCCGGCACGATCGAGACGTTGATGACGGCAGGCGTGTTGTCCTTGGTGTTGGTGCGCTTGCCAGCCGGGTCGGCCAGCACGCTGGCGCGCAGCTTGTTGTCCGGATCGTTGTAGGCGCGGCGCACGCCCTCGTTGATCATGTCCTCCAGCGACATCGTCGCGTCCCACTGCACGTTCATGCCGACCTTGACGAACACCGTCACGATGCCGGTGTCCTGGCACAGCGGACGGTGGCCTTCGGCGGCCATGCGCGAGTTGATCAGGATCTGCGCCATCGCGTCCTTCGCGGCCGGCGACTCCTCGCGCTCATAGGCGGCGGCGAGATTGGTGATGTAGTCGACGGGGTGGTAGTAGCTGATGTACTGCAGGGCGTCGGCGACGGACTGGATCAGATCGTCTTGCTTGATGGTGGTCATGGCGGCTGCTTCGACTCCGGGGGAAACGGCGTCGAAAACCGGAATGTTGACGACGCACAACCCTCCTATTGTGCCGCAAAACCGTCTCTTCCCCTCGGGAAGCGGGCCATTGGCGCTTTCCTGGGCTATTCCTGGCTGCCCTCGGCCAAAAGACATAGCCGCAATTCTTTGCGCCAAGGATTGAGGCAGTGCGTCGATTTCGCATTTTTTTGCGTCAAGTCAGTCACTTCCATGATGGTCGACAGAGCGCTAGCTTCCGCCAGACCAGCGCGATGTTTCTCCAGGGGGCTGCTGGGTTTTGGGGAATGTGTCTCACGACTGTCTGGCTCTCGGCCTGCCGAAAGCGTGTCGGTGCGCAATGCGTCGGCAGCTCGGCCCGGGCCGTAACTACCCTGGAGAAACAACATGCTCTCGACGTTGCATCGCAAGTCGCTCGCAGTCTCTCTCGGCCTTCTGCTCTTCGGTGGCGCTACGTCCGTAGCGATGGCCGCGGGCAGCTCGTCACCGGCCGACCTCGGCCCCAGTAACACGAATCAGAGGGTAAACGTCACGCTGGTACTGGGACTGCGCAACCAGGCCGCGCTGGAAAGTCTCATCTTCAGCTCGGTGACCCAGGGTAGTCCTTCGTATCATCGCTTCCTCACCACGGCGCAATTTGCAGATCGCTTCGGCGCTTCCGCCGATGACATCGCCAAGGTACAGGCCTTCGTCAAGCAGCAAGGGCTCACGCAGGTCGAGCTGTTGCCCAATCACCTGGCCATCAAGGTGAGCGGCACCATCGGCCAGTTCAACCAGGCCTTCCAGACGTCTATCCATGATTTTCGCAATGCCGACGGCACGACGTTCCATCGTCCCAACGCGACGCCGAAATTGCCCTCGTCGCTTTCCAGCACGCTGATCGTCGCTTCGGGCCTCAGCACCGAGGCGAAGTATCGGTCGCATCGCGTGTCGGCTTATTCGCCAACGACGCCTGCCGCCAGTTCGACCATGAGCCCGATGGCCAAGGCCGCCAAGGCAGCGCCGGCTGCACCGGCCTGCACGGGCAATCCCACGGCGACCTGCTCGCCGGGCGATTTCACCGTCGGTGACGTGGCCAATCGCTACAACATCAATCCGCTCTACAAGGCTGGCGTCACAGGCAAGGGTTCGACCATCGGCATTGCCACGCTGGCCGATTTCCTGCCCTCGGATGCGTATGCGTACTGGAGCGCCATCGGCCTGGCCGTCAAACCCAACCGCATCACCCAGGTGCATGTGGATGGCGGCGGCGAACTGAGCGGCCCGGCCGGTTCGGGCGAGACCTCGCTGGACGTGGAACAGTCGGGCGGCCTGGCGCCGTGGGCGGACATCGTCGTGTATGACGCGCCCAATACCGACGCCGGCTTTTTCGATGTCTTCAACCAGGCAGTTTCCGACAACAAGGTCGACAGCCTGTCGGTGAGCTGGGGCGAGCCGGAAATCCTGTACTTCCCGCAGACGGAAGGCGGCGTCGACTACACCGACGAACTGCGCGCCTTCCACCAGGTGTTCATGGAAGCGGCGATACAAGGCATCTCGATGTTCGCTACCTCCGGCGACTCCGGCGCATACGACACGGTGCGCGGCTTTGGCGGCTCGCTCTCCGATCCGGTCCCGCCGCCGCTGACTGCCGACGCCCCAGGCTCCGATCCGTTCATCACGACGGCCGGCGGCACGACGGTGCCCTTCACTTATAGCTTCAGCGGCGGGCCCAAGGCATCGCTCACGCAGGAAAGCGTATGGGGCTGGGACTATATCTCCGCCTATTTCAAGAAGAACCTGGGCGTGGACATCACCGATGAGGTGTTCTCGGTGGGCGGCGGCGGCGGCGTGAGCGTGTTCTGGCCGTTGCCGGTCTACCAGGCGTTCACCTCGGGCATCCGCAAGAGCGAAAAGAACCAGACGTGGCTGTTCCCGTTCTATGACATCAACTACACGCTGCCGGCCAATTTCAAGGGCCGCAACGTGCCTGATCTCTCGTTGAACGCCGATCCGGAAACCGGCTACCTGTTCTACTCGACGGAAGACGGCGGCCTGCTGGACTTCGAAGGCGGCACCAGCTTCGTCGCGCCGCAGCTCAATGGCATCTCGGCGTTGCTCACGCAGGCGACGCATGGCCGCCAGGGTTTGTGGAACCCGCAGCTGTATGCATTCCAGAACCTGTTCCACTACGGCGCGTTCTCGCCCTTCAACGACATCAAGGCGGGTGACAACTGGTTCTACAAGGGTGTTTCGGGATATGAGCCCGGCGCCGGCATCGGCACGCTCAATGTCACCAACCTGGCATTGTTCATGACCGTGTTCTGATCGCGGGCACGCGATGTTCGACGAAGGGCCGGCCTACGCCGGCCCTTCCCTTTTCCGGGCATACCCTTTGGCGAGGGCTTGCTGACAGCGCCCCCAGTTGCGATGCTCGCGGCACTTTCCCGCAGCGGGTATTTCATGAGCGACACTTCGACGTCCGGCGGCTACGTGCGCCGCCTTCGCCCGTGGGACGCGGCCATGATCGTGGTCGGCGGCATCATCGGCGGCGGCATTTTTCTCAACCCTTATGTGGTGGCGATGCGCACGTCGTCCGGGTTGTCGCTGCTGCTGATGTGGATCGGCGCGGGCCTGCTCACCCTGATCGGCGCGCTCTGCTATGCGGAACTGGGGGCCCGGCGCCCGCACGCGGGCGGCAGCTATGTCTACCTGCGCGAAGCGTTCGGCCCGCTGGCCGGCTTCCTGTTCGGCTGGAGCATGCTGCTGGTGATCTATTCGGGATCGACGGCAGCGGTGGCGACGATCTTCGCCAGCTACGCGACGTCACTGTTCGGCCTACCCGCCAGCGCCACCACGAGCCTGGCCATTGGCGCACTGGTATTCGTGGCGCTGATCAACCTGTTCGGCCTGCGCCTGGGCGCGCAGGTGCAGAACCTGTTCACCCTGCTCAAGCTGCTGGCGGTAACGGTGCTGGTGGTGTGCGGCCTGCTGCTGGCCGGCGTCAGCGGCCATGGCATCCTGGCGACCGACCCGGCAACGGCCGACGTGGGCTTCATGGGCGCGGCGCTGCCCGTGCTGTTCGCCTATTCCGGGTTCACCTATCTCAACAACCTCGCGGGTGAGGTCAGCGAGCCGCAACGCACGCTGCCGCGCGCCCTGCTGATCGGCATGTTGCTGGTCATCGCGGCGTATGCGCTGGTCAACCTGGCCTATCTGTCCGTGCTGGGCCATGCGGGACTCGCCGCCAGCCGCGCCCCGGCTGCCGACGTGATGCAGCGCGTGTTCGGTGTCGCGGGCGCCAAGCTGATCGCGGTGGGCGTGGCGATCTCGGCGCTGGGTTTCTGCAACATCACCTTGGTGGCGGGCGCGCGCGTATTGCAGGTGATGGGCGAGGACGGCCTGTTTTTCCGCAGCGTGGCGCGTCTGCACCCTGTCCACCGCACGCCCAATGTCGCGCTGCTGCTGCTTTCGGGCTGGGCCATCGTGCTGGTGTGGTCGGGCAGCTATGGTCAGTTGCTCGACTACGCGACCTTCGGTGACTGGCTCGCCTGTGCCTTCGGCGTGGGCACGCTGTTCTGGTATCGCCGCCACGAGGGCGCCCAGGCGAGCTTCCGCGTGCCGGGTTATCCGCTGCTGCCGCTCATTTTCATCGCCACCATCGGCCTGGTGATGGTGCAGAGCCTGCGCTCCAGCCCGCTGAACACCGGCATCGGCCTGCTGATCATGGCTGCCGGAGCGCCGGTTTACATGGTGTGGCGCCGCCTGTTCAGCCGGGTCCCCTCCTAAGCATCGCGCTGCGATGCCACAATGAGCGGACAAGGTAAGGGAGAGCTTCACCGATGGCGCAAGTGCAAGACCAGATCCTGACGCCGCGGCTGACCGGCACGATCGTGCCGGAAAAGGTGCGCGAAGGGGTCGATCTGGAGATCAATGGCCGGTCCTACCGCCACACGGGCGACGATCAGATGCCCTTGCTGTGGTACCTGCGCGATGTGCTGCACCTTACCGGCACCAAGTACAGCGGCGAACACGGCGAAGGCGGCTACGACCTCGTGCTGGTCGACGGCAAGCTCGCCGCCGCGGGCGGCCTGCCGATGCTGCAGCTTGCCGGCAAGTCGGTCACCACGGTGGAAGGCCTCGCTGCTCCGGACGGCAAGCTGCATCCGCTGCAGCAGGCCTTCATCGACGAGAACGCCATCGGCTGCGGCTATTGCACGCCCGGCTGGCTGATGGCCTCGCTCGACCTGCTCAACCGCCATTCGCAACCCAGCGACAACGAGATCGACCAGTTGCCCAACCTGTGCCGCTGCGGTTGCCAGACGCGCGTGCGCCGTGCCATCAAGCGCGTTGCCAACGGAGCGCGTGCATGAGCCGGCAGGACGATCACATCGCGCCGCTCTCGCGCCGCCGCTTCCTGCAGGTGCTCGCCGGTACCGCCGGCGCGCTGGTGGTGGGCATCCGCCTCGCCGACGCCGCGGATCTGCCGGTGCCGCCCGCCATGCTGGGCGACACGCTGTACGGCATCGGCGCCTACGTGCGCATCGACGCCGACGGCAACATCATCATCGGTGCGCGTGATCCGGATACCGGCACGGGCACCGCCACCGCCCTGCCCCGCATCATCGCCGACGAGCTGGACGCCGACTGGACCCGCGTAAGCGTGGTGCCGCTGGGCCTGGGCGTGGAAGACGACAACGGCAAGCCGCGCTGGATCTATGGCCACCAGACCGGTGGCATGGGTGACTCCATCCCCGCCGCATGGGCCGATCTGCGCGGTGCCGGTGCGCTCGCGCGCTGGCTGCTGTTGCAGGCCGCGGCACGCCGACTGGGCGTGCCCGCCGATCGCCTGCGTTGCGACGAAGGCAATGTCATCGCACCGGACGGACGCCGCCTGGGATATGGCGCACTGGCCGAAGCCGCCGCCAAGATCGCCCCGCCCGCATCGCCCGTTCCGCTGAAGACACCCGATCGCTACACGCTGATCGGACAGCCCGCGGCAGATGTCGACGCACGCGCCATCGTCACCGGCCAGGCCGCGTACGCACTCGACAACTACGCTGGCGACGCGCTGATCGCTGTGCTCAGTCACTGCCCCTGGGTTGACGGCGGCGTCGAATCGCTGGATACCACCGACACCATGGCCGTGAAGGGCGTGGTCAAGGTAGTGCAGCTCAAGCCTGAGGCTGGCGTGCCGCTGGGACAGACCTTGCGCGCGCCCGCCGTGGCCGTACTCGCCGAGAACACCTGGGCGGCCTTGCAGGGCCGCGCCAAGCTCAAGCTGCAATGGAAGTCGGGCACGCAGAACGAAAACAGCGCCTGGTTCGAGCAGCAGGCTTCCGACCTGGTCAACGACAAGAACGCCGCGCCGACCACGCGCGTGCGCAACGATGGCGATGTCGATGTCGCCGGCAGAAAAGTCGCGCGCCGCATTGAGGCCACCTACGTCCAGCCCTGGCTTGCGCACGCCACGCCCGAGCCGATGAACTGTCTTGCACGCGTGGACAAGGACGGCGCGACGCTGGTGGTGCCCACGCAGGCACCGCAACAGGCATGGCAGGTCGTGCGTCGGCTGACCGGTCTTGCGCCCGCGCAGATCGACATCAAGGTGCCGCGCGTCGGTGGCGGTTATGGCCGCCGGCTCGACCACGACTACGTGGCCGAAGCAGTCATGCTGGCCAAGCAGGTCGACAAGCCCGTCAAGCTGATGTGGACCCGCGACGAGGACATGGCGCAGGACTACTACCGCTCGGCCTGCGTGCACAAGTTCAGTGCGACGCTCGATGGCAAGCGCCAGATCGTGACGTGGAACCAGCGCATGGCCAGCGCGTCGGCACTCGCGCAGCGCGGCGTGCCGGACAACCGCTTGTGGACGTCCGAAGTGGACGGGCATCAACTGCCCGCCGGCCTGGTGCCCAACCTGCGCAGCGACTGGTACCAGCTGCCGTCGGTGATGCCGCGCGGTCCTGCGCGCGGCATGCCGCACCTGAGCAATGCGTTCGCCGTCGAAAGCTTCGTGGACGAAATCGCGCAATCGCTGAAGGAAGATCCGCTGGTGACGCGCCTGCGCCTCATCGGCGAGCCGCGCCAGATTCCGCTGGGCAACGATCGCGTGCTCGACACCGGTCGCCTCGCCAACGTGCTCAAGCTGGTCGCCGACCGCATCGAGTGGAAGAACTGGCTGCGCACCGTGAATGGCCTGGGCATCGCGTGCTGGTACGTGGATGGTGCCTACGTGGCACATGCCATCGAAACATCGCTGCAGGGCGAGCGCCTCAACATCGAGCGCGTGGTCTGCGCCGTCGACGTTGGTCGCGTGATCAACCCGGCAGGCCTCGAAGGCCAGGTCGCGGGCGCCACGCTCGATGCGCTGTCCACCGCATTGAACCTGTCGGTCACCTACAAGGACAGCCAGGTGCAGCAGCACAGCTGGAAGGATTATCCGCTCGCCAGCATGGCGCAGCTGCCCGACACCACTGACGTCATCATCGTGCCGGGCCAGGGCGATCCGGCTGGCGCCAGCTTCCTCGGCATGCCGACGGCGGCTCCCGCATTGGCCAACGCGGTGTTCCGTGTAAGCGCAGTGCGCGTGCGTCGCCTGCCGCTGCTGAAGGAAATGCTGCGCATGCTGTGAAGTGATCGCGGCACGAAGCGCCGCGATCCACAGACAGCTTTGTGAGGAAAACGTGCACGCCGCGCGTGATGCATGTCGCGTGCCCGCGTGCACGTACACGATGCATCGTTATGCCTTAGGATGCGGCGCATGCAGCGATGTCGGGCTCGCTGCCATCACGCGCCAAGGACAATCAATGCGTTGCCTCGCACTGATCGCGTTGCTGTTGTGCCTCTCCCTGCCGGTGGCGGCACAGACATCCGTCGCCACCGCGACGACACCTTGCATCGGATTGGTATTGGGCGGCGGAGGCGCGCGCGGCGCGGCGCACATCGGCGTGCTCGAAGTGCTCGAACGCGAACACATCCCGGTGTGCCGTGTCGCCGGCACCAGCATGGGTTCGATCGTCGGCGGCATGTATGCGGCCGGCTACACGCCGGACGAGATGCATCGCATCATCACTTCGCTGGACTGGAACGAACTGTTCTCCGACGACCCCGCGCGCGAAGAAATGCCCATGCGCCGCAAGGATGCGGACTACCGCTACCTGCTGAACTTCGAGGTTGGCTACAAGAACGGGCACATCATCACGCCCGCCGGCGTCGTGCAGGGCCAGAAGCTGCTGCTGTTGCTGCGCCGCCTGCTGATCTCGACTTGGGACGTGCACGATTTCGACAAACTTTCGATCCCTTTCCGCGCCGTGGCCACCGACATCGTGGCGGGCAAGCCGGTGGTGTTCGATTCGGGTGATCTCGCGCTGGCGATCCGGTCCAGCATGTCGGTGCCCGGTGCGTTTGCGCCGACCAATGTCAATGACCTCCTGCTGGTCGACGGCGGCCTGATGGACAACGTGCCGATCGACGTCGTTCGCACGATGGGCGCGCAGCAGCTCATCGTCGTCAACGTCGGCTCGCCGCTGGCCAAGCGCGAGCAACTCAGCAATCCCGTCGCCGTGCTCAACCAGATGGTGAGCGCGCTGATGGAAGAAAAGACCCAGCGCCAGCTCGATACGCTGGGACCCAACGACATCCTCATCACGCCGGCGCTGGGCGACATGAGCGCCTCCGAATTCAACCGCGGCACCGAAGCCATCGCCATCGGTCGCGCCGCCGCCGAAGCCGCCCTGCCCAGGCTGCGCGCGCTCGCGGTGGGGCCGGAGCAGTGGAGCCGCTTCATCGCCAACCACCGGCAGCGCCAGTTCGACCCGGGCCTGGTCGCGTTCCTGAAGGTGGATCCGAAACACACGCAGACGGCCGACTACGTGGCCGAGCGCCTGCAGAAGGACGTCAACAAGCCGTTCGACCCCAACAAGCTGGAAGACCAGATCGGCGAAATCTACGGGCGCGGCAACTACCAGCAGATCGACTACCACCTGCAGCAGCAGGATAGCCAGCGTGGTTTGCTGATCGTGCCGCGCGACAAGCCGTGGGGCCCGATCTACGGCAAGGTCGGCTTCCAGCTCGACGACGACTTCCAGGGGCGTAGCGAATACCTGCTCTCCGGCGAACTCACCGCCACCAACGTCAATCGTTACGGCGGCGAGTGGCGCAATACGCTTTGGGCGGGACGCATCGGCGGCCTGGCCAGCGAGTTCTACCAGCCGTTCGGGCAAGGTGCGTCGGCCTACGTGATGCCATCGCTCTTGTTCCGCAACGAGGACATTCCCTACTTCGACGACAGCGGCGATCACCAGCTCGCCGAATACCGCGTGAAACGGCGTGCCGTTGGACTGGAAGGCGGATGGTCGCCCACCAGCACCTGGCGACTGCTCGCGTCGGTCAGCCGCGGCAGCGACAACGGCGACCTGCGCATCGGCGTGCCCTCCACCTCGGTCCCCTCGGGTGACGGCAGCAACGCCGTCGTCTTTCCGCCAAGCCAGACCAACGAGTACAGCATGGTACGCGTGGGCATGGACTGGGATAGCCTGGACAACGCGCAATTTCCGACGCGCGGCGCACACGTCAACCTTTACTACGACATGTATCGCCCGTTCCTTGGCGGCCACCAGGAGGGTGACGTCGCGCGACTGGTCGCGGACTGGGTTCCCGACCTGTGGCCACAGAACGGACGCTATCGCCTGCTGCTGGGCGTGCGCGCCAGCAGTGCGCTGGACAACACCAAGTTCTTCGAGGCGCAGAGCTTCCTCGGCGGGTTCCTCAACCTCTCCGGATTTTCCGAGCGCTCGCTCTACGGCAACCAATCGGCGCTTGCACGTGCCGTGCTGTACCGGCGCACCGGCACCATGGATGCGATCTTCTCCACGCCCATCTATGTCGGCGCGAGCCTGGAAGCGGGCAATACCTGGCATGACAAGAACGACGTGCGCTTCGACTCGCTGATCTACGCGGGCAGCATGTTCCTGGGCATTCAGACGCCACTGGGTCCGCTGTTCCTCGGCTATGGCTACGCGGAGGGTGGCCGCAATTCGATCTACCTGACATTCGGCTCGCTGCTGCGCCCACAGCTGTAAGCCAAGCGCGCGCCACGGGGCACCCACGCAAGCCAGGGAGCGGTTGGCAATCGCGTGGCCTGCACAAATGGCTCCGCACAATTCTGCCGCCGCCCACCGTTCCGCGTGGGCTTTCGCCATGGAGCCATGCCATGAAACTCCTGCGTCTGTTCGTTGTGGCCGCCAGCCTGGTGCTTGCGGCGTGTTCGACCGTCAGCGTCACCAACCAGTGGCGGGATCCGTCATGGGCCGGCCCACCGGCAACCAATGTGGTAGTGGTCGGCATCTCGCGCAGCGACACCATGCGGCGCGTGTTCGAAGACACCTTCGCACAGCAGCTGCAGGCGGCCGGCGTGCAGGCGTCCGCCAGCTATACCCAGATCCCGCCCGGCAATGACGGCGCTGTGCGGTTGCGTGATCTGGTGAAGGGCACGGGTGCACAGGCCGTACTGGTGACGCGCGTGCAGCGCGTGCAGCAGAAGGTGAGCGTCACGCCCAGCGGCCCGGCCTACGGCGGCTTCTACGGTTGGTACGGTGGCGCCTGGGCATCGACGCCCGACATCAATCAGTACGAGGTGGTGACGCTGGAAACCAGCGTGTGGGATGCACGCAACGAAAAGCTCATCTGGACGGTGACGACGGAGAACGTCGCCACCAACGACATTCCCAAGACGTCCACCCAGCTCGCGCAGACGCTGATCCCGAAGATGAAGGCAGACGGCATCGTGCGTTGATGCAACGCCGACCCGGCGGGTTGCCGGCCTAGCGCCGGAACCCGCCACCCATGCGGCCACCTCCGAAGCGACCACCGCCCATGGATGGGCGGAACCCGCCCATCTGGCCGTGATAGCGGTTGTTGTAGTTGCTGCGATCGAACTGTTGGCGCTGTGGCTGCGGGCGATCCTCGCGTTGCTGGAACGAGGCACTGTCAGCACCGCGATCGCGCGCCATGCGGTCGCGATCCGTGTCGACGCTGTCAGGTCCATTCACGCGATTGAAGCCACCCTTGTTGTCGACCTTCTGCCAACCCTGGTCCTTGTCGTAACGATAGACGTTGCCGTCCTTGCCTGCGTAGACCTGGTCATTGATGTCCACCACGCCACCGCGGCTCACGTCACCACTGGCCTTGTCGTAGTGCACGTAGCCGGCGCCACGCGCGTCGCCACCCGCGCCTTGCGAATTGAACGCGCCCGCCGCGCCAGCACCCTGGTCCGTGCGACCCGCGACACCCGCCTGCTGGGTGACGCGTCCGGTGTTGGTGTTTGCAACGGTGCGCTGTCCGCCCGCCACGGCATTGCCGGTATACGGATTCACCGCGGCAGCGCCCTGCCCCGCGACGACGCGACCGGTCTGCGGGTTGTAGCGGATGCCGCCCGCGGTGGCGGTCGTCGTACCGGTGTAGATGTTGGTGTTGCGTCCCGCATAACCGACGCCGCGGCCACCGGTGGCTTCGTTGTAGTAGCCGCCACGTCCGGCGCGACCGATGTTGCCCGTCCACGGATTGGCCCAGCCGGCGACGCGCCCTGACACCACCGCGTTGCCCCAGCGCCCGTACACGTTGGCCGCCGCGATCGCACCGCCCCAGTAACCGGGGTAGTAGCCCGGGTAGTAGCCCCACGGCCCCCACCACGGTCCATACCACGCCGACGCCCAGGCCCAGCCCCAGGCATAGCCGAAGCCCCAGCCAGCCCACGGCGTCCAGCCGAACGAAACGCCGAAGCCATAAGTGGCCGGGCAGCCGTACCAGATGTCGTTGCCCACCCAGGGATTGCACGTATAGCCGGTGCCGTAGACCACCACGCCATCGCTCACCACGGTGCCGTAATAGCCGGGTGAATAACCCACGTAGACCTGGTTGCCCTCGTGGCCATACACGTAGACGTAGGTGACGTAATGCAACGGCGAACTGGGCGGAATCGAATAGATCACCGACGGCACTTCCATCGCCACCGCCCACGGACCACTGGGGCTGCCCGCGGTGAACCACACGCCGTTCTGCACCGCGTAGTAGGCGCTGGCATCCACGCGGATCACTGGCACGTCCGTGTTCCACGCATAGGAGAGCGCCGTGCCATCGATGGGACGAAACTGCGGCGCACCGTCATAGCTCAGGTGCAGCGTCGCGGTATGGCCGTCCACGGTGGCGGTCTGCGGGACGCTGTTGGCGATTAGTGACTCGCGTGCCTCGGGCGTGCCCGGGATGGAGGCGAGCACCGCGCTCTTGGGACTGTCCGAAGGAATGTTGGCGAAATCCGCCGGCAACGATTCGCCCGCCACGTAACGCCACGGGCCGTTGGTCGATTCGGCGGTGAACCAGCGACCGGAAACCAGCACGTACCAGGTGAGTCCATGCGCCTGGTCCACGAACACATCCGAAGCCGTGTTCGCCACGTAGGCGAGCTGCGTGCCGGCAATCGCATCGAACTGCGGTTCGCCATCGACCATGATCAATTCGGACGGCTGCGTGCGCACCACCAGATCAGGCAACTGGCCGGCATCGAGCACCTTCTTCAAGGCATCGGACGGATTGTCCAGCGTGTCCACCTGCTTGGCCTGCACCGCGGCCCGGGCGGCCTTGGCCACGGCGGCGGGCGGCGTTTTCATCGGCATCCACGGGCCGTCCAGCGTGGCCGACGATACCCATTTGCCGGCGAAGGTGACGAAGTATTGCTGGCCCTGCTGCAACACCAGCG
>Ga0335083_10004784_pt1 | contig 17205 bp, 12 predicted proteins | sample Lox_Sample_42_FD_206716 | JGI IMG/M metagenome (GOLD analysis project Ga0335083, IMG submission 206716) | Soil microbial communities from Loxahatchee National Wildlife Refuge, Florida, United States - Lox_Sample_4.2 | ecosystem: Environmental > Terrestrial > Soil > Wetlands | place: USA... | reverse complement strand
AAGTGTGCCAGCCTTGCCCTCAAAACCCGGCCCGGCCTCGACAGCACCAGCGGACGAGCTTCCGCCACAACCAACCGAAAATGATTCGTATAAATCGCGGGGACCGCGCATTGCGCGTATCCGAATGGCGGATGGCAGTATTCTCGGTGAAAAAAGCCCCGGCCAGACGCCGTAGGAACTTTCCTGCCGTGACCAACGCTTGCGCAGACGCGGCTGCGCGTTCGTCACGGCGGCCCCGTTTCCGTCTGGCATTGGCAGCGCCGCTCCGGCGCGCGACTCCACTCATGCCGTTTCGCGCATCGCCGACCGCTTTCCACCGCCAATACCAGACCGAAGCATATTCTTCACATCCGTTATTTGGCGAATAGCCAATCAAGGCTCAATGGAATTCAATTTTCACCAGCGACCGTGACACTTCCCGCGTGAATTTCTAGTCGCCATCGGTCTTTGGCGAAGCGAGCATCGTCAAGGTGGAAGCCGAAGGGTGACAGGGCGGAACGACCTTGACGACGCGCAGCGAGCCATACAATGGGACGGCGATTCACGCGAGGTTAGCAAAGCGTTAGCATTGTTGTTAGCAATGGCGAAGCAACAGGGTTAGCAACAGGTGGTGAACGCGCGAAGCAACGTCGGAAGCACCACCATTGGCAACACACGGGGCAACATCCGAAGCAACAAAGTTCGCAACGCGGTTAGCAACACGGTGAGATGACCGGGTTAATATCCGACGCAACATTGCGGTTGGCACAAATGAAGCACTTCGCGCGACATCGGCCGAGATTTGAGTGAGCCGTAAAAACCTCGTCCTGACGAGGGGTAACGCGTGCCCTGCCTAAAATGGTAAATTGCTCATTGAAAATAAACCGCGCGCCTAGCGACAAAAGGCGGCAAAAAGCAACAAGTTGAAGTGACAAATTGCGACAAATTCGTTGCCGCTTTTTGTCGCTTTTTGCCGCTCGGGTTCGAGCCGCGCTTTTTCCGAACGATTTCGTTAGGGGATGGTGTCTCCAAAAAATTACTTCTACGGGCTTCCGCTTTTCATGCGATTTACCTTTCCTATGAACGTATAATTTTCGCCGGTGGCAGCGATGGCGCTGGTTATCGGATGGGATTGGCGTTCATTGTTGGCTTGGTTCGTTCGCTTTTGGTCATTCATGCCTGACGCGGGCGTTTGCTTTCTAGCGCCGTGTTTCCCAAACGTAGATGGGAACAGAAGCCACCTATGCGTGTTCGGTTGCCAGTGGGCAGCACGTCTGCACCTCCACATTCACATGAACCAGTTCTTCATGAATTTTCAACTTCTGCCGGTATTCGTCCGGTGTTTTTGGATGATGAGCAACAACGCTGATAATGGCGGCGAACTTGTTGACACCTACCTGCCAGATGTGCAGGTCGGCAATCACGGAATCGTCATCGTTTTCAATACCTTCACGAATCACCATAGGCAAATCCGAGCCGTCAGGAGTCCGATCCAAAAGAATTACCGTCGTCTGGCGAACAAGTGAATAAGCCCACTGGCCGATGACCACGCTGCCAACCAAGCCCATGATAGCGTCCATCCAATACCAGCCGAAAAATTTGCCAGAAAGCAGAGCGGCAATTGCCAGGAGTGAAGTCACGGCATCCGCAATCACATGGAGATAAGCCGACCGCAGATTCAAATCGTGGGACTGTTCATGCCCATCTTGGTGATGGTCATGGCCGTGATGATGGCCCTGATGTTGATCTTTCAAAATCAACGCGCTTACGACATTGACGGCCAATCCCAAACACGCGACAAAAATTGCTTGATTGAACTGAATTGGAAGCGGGTGAATAAGTCGTCCGATGGATTCACCGGCCATCACCAGACCGACACCGCCCAAAACAATGGCGCTGGTGAATGCACCCAGCACACCAAATTTACCTGTGCCAAAACTGAAACTGGCGTCCGTTGCGTGTCGTCGGGCGAAGAAATAGGCGAGAACGGTTATCAAGAAGGCCGCAACATGGGTTCCCATGTGCAGACCGTCGGCAAACAGAGCCATTGAATGAAACTTCAGGCCGAAGATAATTTCGGCGATCATCATTATCGCCGTCAACATCAAGACGCGCCGCGTGTTCTTTTCAGAGGCCGAAAAGTCAGCGGTGAAATCGTGGCCGTGTTTCCAGTGGGAGATATTTGTCGTGTGCATAACGATTTAATTTTCGGCAAGGTCGCTCTTGGTAATGATTTTGCAATACGAGTTTTGCAATTCCAGCCACCAGATCAAAACTTTACGTCCCACAGTCCGGCGGCGCGTTCGAGTTCCATGAGCGCGTTGGCGGCGTCGGCCAGCGCGCTGTTGTAGGCTTGGTGAACATCGTTATCGGCGCTTTGCGCCATCAACAGATCGTCCAGCGTGGAATTTCCGTGTTCGTAGCTAAACCGTTTTGCGGCCAGCACGTCATCCGCGCCCTTGAGGGTCTCACTTTGAAACTTTTGCACACGCTCTTGCATGAGTTGGTAGGTATTGAACGACTCCCGCACTTGCACCTCGGCTTTGAGTTCGGCGGACTCGACCTGTTTTTGAGTTTGTTCGGCCACCGACCGGGCGGTGGTGATTTCGGCCTTGTTACGGTTCCACAGTGGCAGCTGAAAGGAAAGACTCACGCCAAGATAATCCATTTGGGGCGTCGGGTTGACAAAGTTTTCTGTCGCGGTGCTGTAAGTGTAACCCACCCCCACGGTTGGGTCGGGAATGCGATTGGCTTTGGCAAGATGAACTCCGCTCTGCGCGCCATCCCGTGCGTGACGCAAGGCGACCAGGTCGGGCCGGGTTTGCAGCGCGTTTTCGATAAGCTGGCTCAAATCAAACGAGCGCGGCTCAAGTTCCAGTTTCCCCCGCAATATGAACGTGGTCTGGCCACGGTCCCGACCGAGAAAATTATTTAGGTTCAGTTGCGCCACCTGTGCGTCGTTTTCCGCGTTGAGCAAGTCGCTTTCCGATTGCAGTTCGTCCACGCGCGATTGTGTCAGGTCAGTCTCGCCAATGTCTCCGGCCTTGAAACGGTGATCTTGCACGGCGACTAGCTGGCGAAGGTAATCAGTGGTTTTATGCTGTTGTTCCAGTTCCCGTTGTGCGGCGAGCGCCCCGACAAAGGCTTCGGACGCGTTGAGTTTCAGGTTGCGCACGAAGTCATCCAACGTGGCGGCGGCAGAATGATAGTTCTGTGTGGCCATGCGAATGCCCCATTTACGTTTGCCGCCGATTGGAATCGTCTGCGCGATACCGACGTTCAATGCCTCCGGTTCGCTCTGGTCCACCCCGTTCACATAACGTCCTGCAAAACGCAGTTCGTGACTATCGCCAAGGTTGAGCGTCGGGTTTTGAAACTCCCTGGCAATGGCGACGGCGGCCTTGGCGATGTCCACGTTGTAACGCTGTGCGGCATAATCTAGGTTTGCCTCAGCAACCTCGTTGAGAAATTCATCGAGCGTGATTTCATTGGTCGCCGGAATGGAATTGGTCACAACCCAGCTTGCCAGCGGTGCGGCTGGGTTCGTTGAATTGGAATCGGCGAGAACAACATTTGCCGACAGCAACGAAATGACCAAGATGGTCAGGGTTTTGTGCTTCATATATTTGGGAGTTCTTTCTGCTCCGGCTCGCTGCCTTTCTTCGCGTCCACCCGTCGTTCCACGACGTAATAGACGGCAGGCAACACCAGCAGGGTCAGCGCCGTGGCGGTGATGAGTCCGCCAACAATCACGGTTGCCAGCGGCCTTTGCACGTCGCTGCCGACCGCATGAGAAAGCGCGGCGGGCAGCAATCCCAGAATGGCGACGGCGGCAGTCATCAGCACCGGACGCAGACGTTCGCTGGCACCGCGCAGCACCGCACTTTCAAGCGGCGCACCCGACGCGCGCCAGCGATTGAGATTGGAAACCATGATGACACCGTTTTGCACCGCCACGCCAAACAGCGCGATGAAGCCGACGGCACTAGAAACATTGAGTGTCATTCCCCGCAGATGCAGCGCGGCAAATCCACCCAGCAAGGCGAGCGGCACCGTGAGCATGATGACAGAGGCGAAGCGGCCTTTGCCAAATGCGGCGAACAAAATCAAAAAGATTAAACCTAGCACCGCCGGGACGATGATGGCCAGACGCGACTGCGCTCGTTGTTCGTTTTCAAACTGGCCGCCCCAAACGATTTCAAATTTCTCGTGGTCGTATTTGACCTTGCCGTCAATTTCACGCTGGGCTTCCGCGAGAAATGAAGAGAGATCGCGCCCACGCAAATCCAGTTTGACGGTTGTGTAGCGGCGTCCCATTTCGCGGGCAATCGTGCTTTCACCCGGCCCAACATTTATTTCGGCGATGTCCGATAGCGGAATGCGTCCGCCGTTGGGGGACAAAATGGTCAGGTCGGAAATGGCTTGGGCATTGTCGCGGGCGGACGCGATGAAGCGGACGTTTACGTCATAACTTTTGTCACCGACAAAGACGCTGCTCAAAGCCTTGCCACCGATGGCGGTTTCAATCAGATCGTCCACGTCCGCCACATTGATGCCGTAACGCGCGGCGGCCTGACGGTTCACCTTGATTTGAAGTTGTGGCAGCGGCGGTTCCTGATCCACGGCCACATCCACCGCGCCGCGCACATTTTGCAGCACGTTGACAATGTTCCCCGATATGCGGCGGCTTTCATCCAAATCGTCGCCAAAAACCTTGACGACCAGTTCGGAATGCGCCCCGGCAATCATGTCATAGATGCCGTCAATCATCGGCTGGGTGAATCCGAAACTCATGCCGGGCAGTTCAGCGTTGAGCTTGTCATTCATGCGCTTAATGAGCGCCTGCTTATCACCGCCCCACTGGTCGTAAGGTTTCAGGCCAACGGAACTTTCGATATGCGAAAAAGTGAATGGGTCAGTCCCGTCGTCATTGCGCCCGGTTTGAGTGACCACATAGGAAACCTCTGGGAAGGTGCGCATTACCTTGCGGAAATCGCGTGCCATCTCCGTGGCTTTTTGGATTGAAATGCCAGCGGGCAGTTCGATTTGCATCCAAATTGAGCCTTCGTCGAGGTAGGGCAAAAATTCGCGCCCAACCGTGAGTGCCAAGACGATGGCAATCACCGTCGCAGCAAGGCCGGGATAGATGGCAATTTTGGGACGCTTGATGATTCGCAAAAGCTGCGCGTCATATTTCTCATGCAGCCATTCAAAGACCGGATTTTGCCAGATTCTTCCGGGCTTGCGATAGGTAACAAACGTCAAAGCAGGGATGGCTGCCAAAGCGAACAGCAGCCCGCCAAGCAACGAGTAACCCACCGCAAAGGCCATCGGGGTGAACAGCTTTTTCTCCACCGACTCAAAAGCAAACAACGGCAGGTAAGCGGTGATGATGATCAGCGTGGCAAAGAACATCGGCTTGGCGACTTCCAGAACCGCTTTCAGCGTGCCAGCCTCGTTCAAAACTTTGTTCGGATTTTGTTCAAAGCGACTGATGATGACTTCCATCAGCACGATGGAACCATTGACGATGATGCCAAAATCAATTGCGCCCAAAGACAGCAGGTTCGCGGGGATATGCGTGTAATACATCGCCACAAATGCGAACAGCAATGAAAAGGGAATGGTCAGCGCGACCAAAAGCGATCCGCGCAGGCTGCCAAGAAAAAGCATCAACACGACAACTACTAACGTCATGCCCTCCAGCAGAGTCCGGCTGACGGTGTGCAACGTCGTATTCACCAGCGCGGTGCGGTCGAGATACGGCACGACCTTGACATCCGGCGGCAGAACTTTGGTGTTCAATTCTTCGACCTTCTGGTGGACGCCGGCAAGGACTTTTGAGGGATTCGCGCCAAGCAACAGCAGGGTGATACCCTCAACCGCGTCATCATTGTCGTCTTTGCCGAGAATACCCTGACGTTCAAGCACACCCATTTCCGCATGCCCGATGTCTTTCACGAAAACCGGCGCTCCATTTTTTTGCGTGATGACGATGTTGTTCAAATCGTCAACCTTGGTGATGGCACCCAAGCCACGCACGACGAAACCTTGTTCGCCGCGCACAATCAAACTGCCGCCGGAGTTGATGTTGTTCGCCGTAATCGCATTTTCAACCTGCGCCAGTGAAAGGTTATATTGCGCCAGTTTGTTCGGATCAACGAACACTTGGAATTGATAATTTTCACCGCCGAAAGGATTGACATCAATGACACCGGGCACTTGCTTGATGCGGGGCATGACCACCCAATTGTTCAAGTCACGCAGTTCTCGCGCATCACGCAGTTTTGATTCAACCGTGTAACGGTAAATTTCGCCGATGGGTGAAGTGGGTGAGTCCAGCCCCGCTTGCACTCCCGGCGGCAAGGTGACGTTGCCAATCTGGTCATACACACGCTGGCGCTCGAAGTAATAATCTGTGCCGTCGTTAAAAACCAAGGTGATCAACGACAACGCAAAGGTGCTTTTCGAGCGCATGACATGCAGGCCGGGAAGACCGTTCAGCTCGCGTTCCAAAGGAATGGTGATTTGCTGCTCCACTTCTTCGGCGGCGTGACCCGGATCTTGCGTGATGACCTGAATCGTCACCGCGCCGATGTCGGGATACGCCTCCACGTTCAGTTCCCGCAACGTGTAGAAACCAAAGATGGAGAGGCCGATGAACACGGCCAGCATCAGCGCGCGCCGACGCAGACAGAAGGCGACAAAACCGGCAATCATTGAAACAACACTCCTTCCTTTACAAGAATGTTTGCACCCGCATCAAGCCCGTCGGTGATGATGATTCGGTCGTCTTGTTGTGCGCCCACTTTCACTTCGCGCGGTTGGAGCATCCACGGTTTGACCTGTTCAAAGACAAAGGCCGAGTTGCCGCTTTGCACCACAGCAGTCGCGGGCACAGTGACTTGCGTTTGCGGGAAACCGAGAAAATTCACCGTCGCAAACATGCCGGGCTTGAGGCGGCGTTCCGGGTTGTCAAAGGCGACGCGAACTTTCGCGACACGAATGTCGGGATCAATGAGGTCGCCAATGAACAAAATTTTTCCGGTGAAAGCTTCGCCGGGATAGGCTGCAATGGCCGCGCTGATTTCCTGTCCCTTCGTCAAGAATCGCAGGTCTTTTTCCTGCACGCTTGCCGTCACCCAGACCGTGGACAAATCGGCCACTGTCATCAAAGAAACGGTGTTGTCATTGCGAAATTCGCCGTGCGCGGAAGCCATGTCAACTACCTGCCCGGACAACGGAGAAAAAACCTGCAATGGCTGGCCGAGCTTGTCGGTTTCAGGATTGAAACCGTAAGCAAGCAATTGCTGAACCGCCGTGTCGAGATCAATTTTTGCGGATTCATAATCGCTCGTGGCCTGCTCCACGTCCTTTTGCGCGGCGATTTTGTTTTCCAAAAGTTCCTGCTGCCGTTTCAGCGCACGACGGGTCAGTTCCTCGACGCTTTTGGCCTTCACATAATTGTCCTGTGCCGCAAAAAAATCCGGCGATTGCAGCGAGGCCAGCAATTGTCCGTTGGTGACCGTGTCGCCAAGTTGCACATGTAATTTGATCAAACGTCCGGTCAACGGCGGAAAAACATTCGCGTATTTCTGCGGGTCGGCCTCCACCACCGCTGGCGCGGAAAGCCGGCTTTGGATTTTCTCCGCGCGCGCCGTGTCAAATTTCAACCGGTCGCGCAAAATGGATTGCTCCGGTATGACGACCAGGTCGCCCTGCCGCTCAAATTGGCTGGCTGGGGCGGCAGGTTCAGAACGCTTGCAACCAGTCAGGACGACAGCCAGCAACAGAAGCGGCATCCAGGCCACAAAGAAAATATATTTGGTCTTCGTTTTCATTCTCCAATTTCGGTTTCGACTTTCACCGTTCATAACACGAATACGCCCGCCCTTGCCGGAACGCACAAATAATCCGTTGAAAAAATAAATGAAGCCGCGATGAAGTGTTACTTAAGGTAGCCTTAAGAATTTTTAAGAATTGGAGGCACGACCGGCGTTCAACCGTTCCGCCTGGATGGCAACAATTGCCAGTTCAGGCCGCCGACGCTTTTTAAGGCTCAAACGGCTGGCGATGCCGCAAAGCGGCGCACAACCCAGATGCAAAGAAAATTCCCATGCGCTCATTTTGACATTAAATGCGACGACGATCTTCTTCTGATAATCCAAAGAATGGAACTGGCATCGGGAGCCTGTTCAACGGCTTCACGAAAATGCGTCGTCTTCAGAAGCTTGGCGATTTCCGCCACGGTGTGCAGGTGCTTTTGAAACTGTCCCTGCGGAATGAGGAAAAGAATCACGAGCGTCACAGGTTGCCCATCTAAAGCATCAAAGGCGATGCCCTTTTTGGAACGGCCCAGCGCCGCAATCGGATCGTTAATCAAATCAGTTGAAGCATGTGGGATTCCGATGCCATATCCGATGCCGGTGCTCATGGATGACTCGCGCTTTCTGACGACGGCGGTGATGGCGTCCCGGTGCTCGGGTTTTATTTTACCCGTTTCCACCAGATTGTTAATCAGCTCGTCAATCGCTTCCCAACGGTTCGTTGCCCGCAAGTCAGCCAGGATTTGAGACTCGCTCAAACAGTCAGTTAAGCCAATGTTCATAAAATCATGCGACGGAAATGCGCCGCTTAATGAAGATAGAAGAAAATATGCCGCCCGTTACTTAAGACCATCTGAAGATTTGTTAAGGGAAGTGGCGCGTTCAATTCCTACAAAGACTGCCATTCAGCCTTTGCGAGGCGGCTCACATTTCGCAATCGCGTTCTTTGAGTGCCAATCGGTAACGGCGGACTTCATTTTTTCAACCTGCGAAACAGCCCCCTGAAGTTTTGCGAAATCAGCTTTCAGTCGCTTGATTTGACGCTGAAGAACCCGCGCCCGAATTCGTTCAGAAATCCAAAAGAAAAACCAACCAAACAAGGCGATAACAACCACGGTTGAAGCAATTTCCAGCATGATGATTTGACATTCATCTAGTTGCGCCTCGTTCCCCAAAAAACGGCCAAGACAATCAACGCTACGCCCATGACGACAAGCATCCAACCAAGCCCGCAGGCTTTATGAGATATGAATAGCTCGGCGGCGCAATTCAGCGAGAAAAGTCCGATACAAGCCAGCGGGAATGCAATGTTGGGGAGCCTCTTTCGCGGCGGTCTGTATTCCTTCTCCATAGGCCATTTTCAAATCCATTTTTTCCGCAACAGCCACACTTTGATCAATTGTGTCAAGCCGACGTAGCAAACGAGTGTGACTGCGAGGAGCGGCCAGAATTGCCACGGCAACGGAACGAATCCCAAATAGTGCGCCAGCGGTGAATACGGAAGGAACGCGCCGATGGCCATGATGCCAAATGTCGTCATCGTCAACTGCCAGCTCGCGCGCGACTGGATGAAGGGAATCTGGTTGGTGCGGATGACGTGGACGATGAGCGTCTGCGTCATCAGCGATTCGACAAACCAGCCGGTGCTGAACAATGCGGCGGCATAAGTGTGGTCGGCGACGTCCGTGCCGGGAAAGCGCGCAGCCAGTTCCGGCGGCGCGGCCAGAAGCAGATTGTTGCATTTGAAGAAAAACCACATCAAGAAATATGTCGTGTAATCGAAAATGGAACTGATCGGGCCGATGAACAGGATGAATTTTCCAATCTCACCCATATTCCACGGGCGAGGTTTGGAGATGACCGCCACACCGACGTTGTCGGTCGGAATCGGCACTTGTGAAAAATCGTAGAGCAGATTGTTCGACAAAACCTGAATCGGCTGCATAGGCAAAAACGGCAGCCAGGCACTCGCGCCCAGCACGCTGAACATATTGCCAAAGTTGGAACTCGCGCCCATGCGGATGTATTTCAAAATGTTCGCAAAGACTTTCCGACCTTCGAGCACACCTTCTTCCAACACCATCAAATTCTTTTCCAACAAAATCATATCGGCGGATTCCTTGGCGATGTCCACGGCGGTATCCACGGAAATGCCCACGTCGGCGGCGCGCAAGGCGGGCGCGTCGTTGATGCCGTCACCCATGAAACCGACGACGTGCTTGTTGCGTTGCAATGCCTGCACGACGCGCTTTTTGTGCGCGGGCGAGAGGCGGGCGAAAACGTCCGTGGCTTCAACTTCTTTGGCCAATTCGTCGTCCGTTAATTTTTCAACTTGAATGCCCAGCAAAATCTTTTCGGCGTGGATGCCCACTTCAGTGCAAACCTTGCGCGTGACGAGGTCGTTGTCGCCGGTGAGCACTTTGATGGTGACACCGTGCTGGCGTAATGCAGTGATGGCCTTGGATGCGGAGTCTTTCGGTGGATCAAGGAAGGCAAGATAGCCAGTCAAAATCAGTTCGCTTTCGTCCGCTTTGGTGAATGTGGTTTGCGCTCCTAATTTTTTCGTGGCAACGGCGAGAACGCGAAAACCATCTTCGCTTAATGAATTGACCTGTTCGATAATGTCGCCGACAAGGATTGGCTCCATCGGCAGGATTTCTCCGTCGTTCTCGAAGTGCGTGCATTTGGCGAAGACAGCTTCGGGTGCGCCTTTGGTCAACAACTGACGTTCACCATTTGGACACTCGATGGCGACGGACATCATGCGGCGCGAAAAGTCGAATGGAATTTCGTCCACCATCTTGTAATTGGCGATGCCTAGTTCGCCATGCAGTTCCTTGTATTTCAACACCGCGCGGTCGAGGACGTTTTTCAAGCCGGTCTGGAAATGACTGATCAAATAAGCATCGCGCAGCACGGCCTCGCTCTCGTTTTTGAAAACGTCCACATGCAGTTCCAAGATTACATGGTCAATGGTGAGAGTGCCGGTCTTGTCGGTGCAAAGAACATCCATCGCGCCGAAGTTCTGGATTGAATTTAACTTTTTGACGATGACTTTTTTCTTCGCCATCGCCAGCGCGCCTTTTGACAGGCAGACGGAAACAATCATCGGCAGCATTTCCGGCGTAAGACCGACGGCCACGGCCATCGCAAAGAAAAAGGCGTCACCCCATTTGTGCTTCATCAGGCCATTGATGAGGAAAACCATCGGGACCATCACCAGCATGAACGTGAGCATCAACCAGACGTATTTTTTGACACCCTTGTCAAAGGCCGTCTCGACTTGCTGGCCCGCGAGGCTGCTGGCCATTTTGCCGAAATATGTCTTCGTGCCGGTAGCAACAATGACTGCCGTGGCCGCACCACTTTCTACGCTCGTGCCAAGAAAACAAATGTTGGTGTGCTCGATGGACGAGACATTTGTTCGGGGGTCACGTGCATCTGATTTTTCCACCGGCAGCGATTCGCCAGTAAGTGTGGCTTGGATGATGAACAAATCCTTGGCGGCAATCAGCCGCACGTCACCGGGAATCATGTCGCCTGCGGAAAGTTTCACGATGTCGCCAGGAACAAGTTGCTGAAGGGGGATTTCCTTGGCCTTACCATCGCGCACGACAGTGGCAGTGACTTTGATCATTGCCTTGAGTTTGGCCGCCGCAGTGTTGGCCTTGGTCTCCTGCACAAACCGCAGCGTGACGCCCAGCACAACCATCAATAACATCACTGTTCCAGCGCGTAAATCGCCGGTGGCATACGAGATTGTCGCCAGCACCGTGAGCAGGATTACCAGCGGATTGCGGACGGCGACCCAAAGCCGGTGCAGCCACTCGTGCTTTCTCTCTTGCGCGACTTCGTTCGGGCCATATTTTTCCAGCCGCGCGACCGCTTCTGTTTCATCCAATCCGTTCGGGGACGTTCCAAGTGCTTGCAGAACTTCGGGAATGTCCTTAACCGCCGCCTCGTGGACAAGATCGGCAGCCTGTTCGCCATCGGAATTTTTTACAGCAGTCATAATTGTTCAATCAACATATCGCTCCAACACGGTAAGCAACGAGCGCAAATTGTGGCGGTGTTCTGACTGGCTCGGAAAACTTTCGACAAACGCGTATAGGTGTGACTCGATGAGTTTCTCGCTAAACGATTTCAACGCCCGGCGCGCCGAGACGGCCTGCATGAGCACATCCGAACACTCTGCGGAAGATTCCACCATTTTTCTAACACCTTCAATCTGGCCTTGTATCTTCCGCAAGCGGATACTCAACGCTCTTTTCTCCGCATCAGGATGAATCCGCTTGGTTTTCATGGATAATCGCTGGCATTTTCAATGGCCGCAAACGTAGCGGCTGTCCTATCCGCATTTTTACAAAAAAAGATTAAGCTGCTGCGCTGAAAACAAATAGTTAAGAAGTCTGAAGAATTCTTAAGGATTCGCCACGCTGAAAACCTTCAACGAAACACACTTCAAGCAACTGCTTGAGGCAAACGAATACAGAAAATACTGCCCCGTCCGACTTGGCTTTGAAGTTCCACCGTGCCGCCCATTCGTTCGACTGCCCATTTAACTATTGCCAGTCCCAAACCCACGCCGCCTTCGGCGCGTGATCGCGCATCATCTACACGATAAAATCGCTGGAAAACTTTTTGCTGATGCTCCGGCGCAATGCCTGGCCCTTCGTCGGCAATTTCAATGACCGCTTTGTTATCCACTACTTCACCCCGCATGATGATGGGTTTGCCCAACGGGCTATAACGAATCGCGTTTTGTGTCAGGTTCATCAACGCGAGTCGGAGCAACGCCGGATCAAAAATGGCCAGTAACTTGTCGGGGCAGATGACTTGAAGCCGTTGCTGTTTTTCTTCCGCGACCAATCCCAGCGTTTCGCTCACTTCCAGCAAGACCTGCCGCACCGAGCCTTTTTTGGGGCGCACCGGAATTTGATCCCGCTCGTTTCGCATCAGCATCAGCAGCCGGTCTATCATCTGATTCATCCGCCGGACTTCCTCCAACATACTGCCGACCGCATTGAAAAGAATGGCCGGATTAGGGTCACGCAATGCGACTTCACCCACGGTTCGCATGGCTGTCAACGGCGTGCGTAGTTCGTGTGACGCATCCGCCGCCAGCCGGTCTAATTCCACAAAAGAGCCTTGGAGCCGCTGAAGCAGTTCGTTCAAAAAAATCTCCAGTTCGCCAATCTCGTCGTGTGGATTCGTTACGGGAATTTGTTTGCCGTTGGATTGGGCAGAAAGTCGCCGCGCCAGTTCAATTGTCTCCCGCACCGGCTCCAACGCAAAACCAGCGATGACATATCCGATGAAAATAAACAGGAGCGTTACCACGCCGCCGCCGCCAATCAATACGAGTAACGCGCTCTGGTGATCTGCGGGTTTCCAAATGCCCAAGCCATACGCTGCGGCGACGCAGAGTGCCAATACCACGTCACCCGCCGTCGCATACAAGAGTGCCAGCCATGTCCGCCGCGAATGTTTTTGCCACCACAACCTCATGTGCGCATCTCCTCTCGCAAAACGAAACCAACACCGCGCACGGTATGGACCAGCTTCATAGCGTGGCCGTCATCCAGTTTTTTGCGCAAATGCGCCACATGAACGTCAATGACGTTATCAAGCGGCGTGACGCGATTGGTTTCCGCCCATACTTCTTTTGCCAGCATTTCGCGCGTCACGACCTGGCCGGGTTGCCGCATCAGATAAACCAGCAGATCAAATTCGCGCGGTGTTAGTTCAATGGCTTTTCCTGCCCGCCAGACACGCCGTGTCTCCAAATCCACAACCAGATCAGCGATACTTTTTCGCAGGGGTTCAGCCGGTTCCGCACGGCGTAACAATGAGCGGATGCGCGCAACCAATTCCGCGAAGGCAAACGGTTTGACCAGGTAATCATCCGCGCCGCTTTCCAGCCCCAGAACCCGGTCTTCAATGGCATCGCGCGCGGTCAACAGCAGCACAGGTGTTTTTGTTCCTCGTTCCCGCAATGTCTTCAACACTTGAATGCCGTCTCGCCCCGGTAACATCCAGTCCAACACCACCAAATCGAATTTTTCCGAGTTCAAAAGGAAAAAACCTTCTTCGCCTGCGGACGCTGTGGCGGTGGAAAAGCCCTCGCTTTCCAACCCCGTCTTCAGGGCGCCGGACGTTTTCTCATCATCCTCAACAATCAAAAGGCGCATAACTCCACCAGTAAAGGCTAACCGGGCGGAAAATACCAGCCGTTGTGGATTGTTGACGAATGAAGATTTCTTAAGGATTGGCCGCCTGACGTTGATTCCGCAGTCAAATTTAGTCAACCCAGATTGTCCTAGTGACAAACGGCTTCTCGAAGGGAACATCGTCGCGGTGGAAGTCGAGTTCACATTTCCTGATTTGCATTTGCAAGGACTGACTCCGGCGCGCCTCGTTTCGTCCATTATGTGGCTCGCCTGTGCCTGTCAAGGTTGTCCAAATAGAACGAGGCGCTTCGCGCGGGGTTTTCTTTTTGTGGCTCCACCTGGACAGTGCTCGCCGAGCCGGGGACGTGGCTGGTTAGGAAGGCGCGTCGGGATTTCCAGCCGAAGATTTCTGCAAGCACATTCAGACGCAAGCTATGCGCAAGGTGGCATACAAGCAGATGGCTGGAAATCTCGAAATACGATTTCAAGATTGTGTGTTGACAACTGTATCCATAGTGCTACGATAGGGAATATGCCGTTTATTCAGTTTCCTTTCATCGAAGTGCCGAAGGAATTGCGCAAGCTGGTCGGCGAGCCGACGCCCGGCACTCGTGCCTATCGGCGGGAGGGATCGTTCAAGGAATGCGGCGAGTGGCTCGAAAAACTCGGTGAGTATTACAAAGGGGACGTGGGGCTTTCAACCAGCAGCGTCGTTCTGTTCGTTCCCGTGTCTCGCGCCAGTGTCTATAAACGCATCAAGGAAGGTAAATTGACGGCTTTTTTCTTTTACGTCACTCACGAAGAAACCAGGTTGTTCGGCGCAAAGCGCAGAGCCAAGGAACGCCCTTTCATTGTCGTGTCGGTCAGCGAGTGCAAGGCTTGGGCGGAAGAAATCAAGCGCCGGGTCGGGTTTGTGGACGACCCGGATGAGGGTTTGTTTAAGGAAAGTGAACGTCTGTTGCAAGCGGGCGGCGGGGATGAGCCAACGGAGCGAGAAGCCAAAGAAGCGGTGGAATTCACCGAACGTGACCCGAAGGACAAGGGCAACCGGAAGGTGACGTATCAAAAGGAACGAAGCACTATTTACGAGGACTACAAGCAGCAGGATATGCTTTATCTGCTGACAGAATTGAAGGCGGCAATGGCTTCCCCTGCAAAAGCTGCTGCTTTGCGGAGACGGCTGCGAAAGGGAGTAGAATGGGACAAGGAAAACAAGACTTGGAAATTAAAGGAGGAGAAATGATGTTTTATGCCAGTCGAGTATCAATTTAATGACCGTCTGATACGGTTCCCGGAATTGGAGAAGATTTTCGGTGTGTGCAAGCGGACGGTGAGACGAAGGGCAGAAAGCGGCGAGCTGCCCCCGTTGCGGCGGATTGGCCGCGCCGTGGGAATGTTGGAAAGTCAGGTCAAAGCGTATTTTCAAAAATTGAGTCAACCAAGTTAATCGAAAGGAGAATATATGATTGCTTACATTTACCGCCCCAAACGGCAACGCAACGGCAAGCTAGTTTCCAGCCGGATTTGGCGGGCGCGGCTGAAATTGGACGGCGACGTTAAGGCGCGGGACATTTCCCTTGGCGTTTCCGACCGGCAGGTTGCCGAGCAAAAAATGCGGGAAAACATCCGCGACCAAGAACGAGTGTCGGTTGGTTTAATGGCTCCGGCGGCACAACGCGAGACGTTTGAAAACCCAATGGAAAAGCTGGTGGACAGCTATGTGGCCGATTTGAAAGCTTTGGGCCGCTCCACCGATCACGTTCGGCATGTGGACAAGCGGTTACGGCGGCTCATGCGGGAATGCCACTGGCAGAGCCTCCGCGATGCCACGGCGGATTCGTTCCTGTGCTGGCGCGCCGAACAAACGCAGGCCCCCAAAACCATCAATGAATATCACGCTGTTTTGTCGGCCTTGTTCACCTGGCTGCGTAAACAAAACCGCGTTGTGGCCAATCCATTTGAAATCATCAGCAAAGTGGATACGCGCGGCAAGCAACGCATCCAGCGGCGGGCTTTGAACGATGATGAGGCCAAGCGATTGCTGGCGGGGCCGCGCAAGCTGCTTTATCTGCTGGCCATGCACACGGGTTTGCGGCGTGGTGAAATCAACGCCTTGCATGGCGGCGATTTTCATTTGGATACGGTTAATCCGTATTGGGTGCTGCCCGCTGCCTTCGTCAAGAATCGCAAGGAGCAACCGCGCCCGTTGCATCCCGAACTGGTGGCGGAACTGCATAAGCTGAACGCCGCCGGAAAACTCAAGCCGGAAGATTTGGTGTTTCCCGCTGGTGTCCCGACGATGAAAGAAATTCGCAAGGATTTCAAAAAGGCGGAAATTCCGTTGAAGGATGAGCGCGGCCATGTGGTGGACTTCCACGCGCTGCGGACGACCTACATTACCCGCCTGCAACGCGCTGGTGTTTCGCCTCGTGAAGCGATGGAACTGGCGCGGCACAGTGACATGCGGCTGACGATGAAAACCTATACGGACGTGGCGCAGTTGCCCTTGGCGGCAACCGTTCGCGGATTGCCTTCGATTGGCGACTCACAAATAGACTCACAAACTTTAGTCGCCGACCGTCCTGCCGTGTCACCTGCCGTCATTGGTTTGAAGGCCATCAAAGTAGGTGAAACCATTGAAAACATTGATGAAAGTCGCGGCTTGACTTCGACTGTCACAAACCGTCACTCTGAGCAATCAAACGGCGAAATGGGGTTCGAATCCCCCTCTCTCCGCCATTCCCTTTGTTTGCTTGGTAAATTGAGGCTTTCTAAGTTTCAATCGCTCAAAACCGGCTGAAAATGTCTGCGGACTGTATGCACATGGGGTCAACTATTCACTATTGTTCAAAATGGTTCGACGCACTGCCCGCCGCAATGGTTTGACCAGCGAAGAACAGGCGAATGACATACGGCCGACGGACGTGCTTTAGGAATAACAGTTGCTTGCTTAAGAAGCGGAAAACCATGAAACCTCAACGAAAGTTGGTTCATATATGCCTGCTGAGTGCGATGCTGCTTCAAGCCATCGCCAGTCAGGCGCAACCTGTGACTAAGATTAGCGCCGGAAATTATCATAGCCTGTTCCTAAAGAGTGACGGAAGCCTCTGGGCCATGGGCGAAAACCAGCATGGCCAATTCGGCACAGGCACTTACTACGTCACGGACCAACCCCAAGAGATTCAGGCCAGTAACGTCACGGCGATTGCCGGAGGATTTTTCTACAGTTT
>Ga0335083_10004783_pt1 | contig 17206 bp, 15 predicted proteins | sample Lox_Sample_42_FD_206716 | JGI IMG/M metagenome (GOLD analysis project Ga0335083, IMG submission 206716) | Soil microbial communities from Loxahatchee National Wildlife Refuge, Florida, United States - Lox_Sample_4.2 | ecosystem: Environmental > Terrestrial > Soil > Wetlands | place: USA... | reverse complement strand
AAACGTTGCTCGATCACGGTGGCGACATGTGGGCCGACTCCGACGGCCCGGGCGCCAAGTTCTGCCTGCGCCTGCCACGCGAACGCCGTAGCGTTGCGCCCGAGACCAACACCGTCAACCTGGCTGGAGACTAAGCCGCGTGCCGGCCAGCTTGCGGCACTCCCGCGCGATTTCCCATTCCTCCTGCGCCCGTATAACCAGCACTCGCACTAGCGATTCAGCGGCCGAAATATCTTGATCCAGTTTCGGATTGGCATTGCTACCGGAGTCCAGCTTGAGGCCGACAAAACCCAACCCCGCGCACACCGTCTCGCGCAGCGGCGCGCAATTCTCCCCGATTCCCGCGGTGAAGACCAGCGCGTCCAACCCGCCCAGAACCGCGAGCATCGCCCCGATCTCGCGCGTCAAACGGTGCGCAAACACATCGTACGCCAACTGCCCGCGCTCATTGCCCTTCTGCATCGCTTGCACGATTTCGCGCATGTCCCCCGACACGCCAGACACACCCAGCAGCCCGGATTCCTGATTCAGAATGCGATCCAGCTGCTCGGCCGTGTAGCCGCGATGCCGCAGCAGATAAATCACGATACCGGGATCGATGGACCCCGAGCGCGTCCCCATCATGAGTCCTTCGAGCGGCGTGAATCCCATCGTTGTATCCACGCTCTTCCCGCCCCGCACCGCCGCCAGCGACGCGCCATTGCCGAGATGGCAGGTCACGATTTTCAAAGTCCGCGCATCGCGCCCCAGCAGTTCCGCCGCACGCGCCGTCGCGTATTGGTGGCTGATGCCATGGAATCCATATCGCCTTACGCCTTGCTCCAGCCATTCATACGGCCCGGCATACACGTACGCGGCCGGCTCCAGCGTGGCATGAAACCCGGTATCGAACGCCGCCACTTGCAGCACGCCCTTTCCAACCACACGATCCACGGTTTCCACCGCCTCCAGCTCAAAGCGATTGTGAGCCGGCGCAAATTCCACCTCGCGTGCGATGGCCGCGCGCACCTCCGCCGTGAGCGGAGTGCTGGACCGATACTTGGGACCGCCATGTACGATGCGATGCCCAACCACGTCGATGGCTGATGGCGCGTCCAGGCAGGCCGCATCGCCTTTCCACAACGATTCGAGCACCGGCTCCAACACCGCCACCGGCGACCCGACTTGCATCTTGCGCTCCACCCTGGCGCCATCCCCGCGCGTAATGCGTATATCAGCCACACCCGAGTGACGGCTCCAGTCCGCTTGCGCGCTCCACTCCGGCTGCGGCGCCTCCACCGGCAACGGCCCCTCCGGCATGTTCCGAAACCAGCATTTGAAACTGCTCGACCCGCCGTTGAGCACCAGCACTCGCATGCTAGCCTCGATGGTCCGGCCAATGCCAGTTGCGAATCTCCGGCATATCGTCGCCATACTGCGAGATGTACAGCTTGTGCTCGATCAACCGATTTCGCAGCCATTGCTTTTGATGGCCCGCGATACCCTGCAGGCGCGGCACGCGATCGATCACGTCGCCCGCCAGGTGAAACCGGTCCAGATCGTTCAGCACGGTCATGTCGAACGGCGTCGTAGTAGTCCCAAATTCCTTATATCCGCGCACGTGCATGTTGTCATGATTGGTGCGCCGGTACGTCAGACGATGGATCAGCCACGGGTAGCCGTGAAACGCAAACACGACCGGCTTGTTCGCTGTGAAGATGGCATCGAAATCGCGATCCGGTAAACCGTGCGGGTGCTCGCTCTGGGGCTGCAAGGTCATCAGGTCGACCACGTTCACCACCCGAATCTTCAAATCTGGAATTCGTTGGCGCAAAAGATCCACCGCCGCCAGCGTCTCCAGCGTGGGAACGTCGCCGCAGCAGGCCATCACGACGTCCGGTTCCCCGCCCTCGTCATTGCTGGCCCAATCCCAAATGCCGACGCCCGTAGTGCAATGCTGGATCGCTGCCGTCATGTCGAGATATTGCAGCGCCGGTTGTTTCCCCGCCACGATTACATTCACGTAATGCCGGCTGCGCAAGCAATGATCGGCCACCGAAAGAAGGCAATTGGCATCCGGCGGCAGGTAGACGCGCACCACGTCCGCCTTCTTGTTCACCACATGATCGATGAAGCCCGGATCCTGATGGCTGAAGCCGTTGTGATCCTGCCGCCACACGTGCGACGTCAGCAGATAGTTCAAAGACGCGATGGGACGCCGCCATGGAATGCTTCGCGAACTGTTCAACCATTTAGCGTGCTGGTTGAACATGGAATCGACAATGTGGATGAAAGCTTCGTAACAGGAGAAAAACCCGTGCCGGCCTGTAAGCAGATAGCCCTCCAGCCAGCCTTGGCATATGTGCTCGCTCAGCACTTCCATCACGCGGCCATCGGGCGAGACGTGATCGTCATTGGGCAGAATCATCGCCGTAGACGTGCGGCTGGTCACGTCGAACACCGCATCCAGTCGATTGGAACTGGTTTCATCCGGACCGACGATGCGGAAATTGCGGCCATCCTTATTGAGCGTCAGAACATCGCGCAGCATCTTCCCCAGAACGCGCGTCGCCTCCGCAACCACCACGCCCGGCTTGGGAACGTCTACCGCATAACTGCGGAAATCCGGCAGGTGCAGATCCTTCAGCAATAGCCCGCCGTTGGCGTTCGGATTCGCTCCCATGCGCCGCTCGCCTTTGGGCGCCAACTCGCGCAGCTCCCGGATCAACGTGCCATTCTCGTCGAAGAGCTCCTCGGGACGATAGCTCCTCATCCAGTCTTCCAGGATCTTCAGATGTTCCGGATTGGTTCGCACATCCGCAACCGGCACCTGATGCGCGCGAAAGGTGCCTTCAATCTGAAGACCGTCTACAACCTTCGGGCCGGTCCAGCCCTTGGGCGTTTCCATCACGATCATCGGCCACTGTGGGCGCCCGGAAAATCCGTGCTCGCGCGCCTCTTTCTGAATAGCGCGAATTTCCTCCATTACCGTTTCCATCGTCCAGGCCATCAACTGGTGCATCGGCTCCGGCTCGTGTCCGGCGACAAAATAAGGCTTATAGCCGCAGCCGCGCAGCAACTCGCTTAATTCTTCCGGCGGAATGCGCGCCAGCACCGTAGGACCTGCGATTTTATACCCGTTCAGATGCAGGATCGGGATCACCGCGCCGTCGCGCTCCGGATTCAGAAACTTGTTGGAGTGCCAGCTGGTCGCCAGCGCCCCGGTCTCCGCTTCCCCATCGCCGATCACGCAGCAGGCCACCAGATCCGGATTGTCGAACACCGCCCCGTGCGCGTGCAGCAGCGAATAACCCAGTTCGCCTCCTTCGTGGATCGAACCGGGAGTTTCGGGCGCGGCGTGGCTCGGAATCCCGCCCGGAAATGAAAATTGCGTGAACAGCCGCTTCATTCCCTCGGCGTCCTGCCCGATGTTGGGAAAGAATTCCGAATACGTGCCTTCCATCCAGGTGTTCGCCACCATGCCCGGACCACCGTGCCCCGGCCCGCAAATGTAAATCATGTTCAGGTCGTACTTCTTGATGATGCGATTGGCGTGAACGTAGACAAAATTCAGCCCGGGCGTGGTTCCGAAATGTCCCAGCAATCGCGGTTTGGTATGCTCTGCGAGCAGCGGCTCCGTGAGCAGGGGATTGGCGTAAAGATAGATCTGTCCAACCGACAGGTAGTTCGCCGCGCGCCAATACGCGTCGATCTTGCGGAGCTCTTCAGCCGACAACGGGCTTTGAGGAACGCTGGGAGCTTCCGTGGATAGAGTAGCGGCCATGCTGCCTCCGAGGAATGAATTGCCATCTACTATGATGGCTGCGCGCGACCCTGTGTGTCAGAACTTTAATGACAGACTCGTGAAAAATTGCAGCCTGCCAGGTTACTTCCGCACCGAAACCGTCTGATCGCCCTCGGTGTAGCCGATGTACTCGGTCCCTTTCAGCGCCGCATAGCCCTTGGCTTTGCGGCCGTTGGGTGTTTCAAAGGCGTGCAACACCGGCCCGTCCGGATTGCGCCCCGCCGTGCCTCGAACGTTGAGCTTCTTTCCATCCACGGCGTCCACCTTCTGCAGTTCGTACGCCATTTTGCCGCCGCCGATCCCCAGGAATTTCTTCTTTCCTGTCGGTGTGGCCACAACTCCTATCACCGTTGCACCCTTGGCGATCACCACTTTGTTGTTGGAGAGAAAATCGTCAGCTACGGTAAAGTGCACTGCGGTTCCCTCGGGAGCCGTGAGAGGGACGTCGTCAGCGAGCGTCATGCGAAACGGCAAGCCGTCGCCGACCAAAATCGGTACTGCCTGCACCGGACGCGGCGGCGGAGGCTTGGGAGGCGGCGCTGGTTCCACCGGCTTCTCCGCTTGCGGCGGGCTGGCAGGAGGCGCGGGCGTGGCAGACGGGCTCGACACCGGCGGCGGCGCCGTCTTCTTTGCATTCGGTACGGTCTTCTTGGCGACCCGGGCCGGCTTCTTGGTTGCAGGAGGCGCCTCAGGGGTGCCGTTCGCGGGTGTGTTTACGTCCGGACCCGTGGGCTGCACCGGATTCTCCGGCGCCGGGGGAGTCTCAGGCGCTTTGGGAATGGCCGGCTGCACATTCGAAACTTGAGGCGGCTGCGGGCGCGATTGTTTCCAAAAGTACCATCCACCCACCGCCGCTGCTCCCAATAGCACCATGCCAAGCAGCCCATAGATCAGGGCGATCAGTTTGGAGGGCTGAGCCTGCGGCAACTGGGAGGGCGGTCGCGTACCCGGAACTGTCGCGGTCGACGGGCTTGGAACGCTCGACACAAGTTGAGTCGGCTGATCTTCCGCGGTCGGGGAAGCTTGACCGGCAGCGGCCGCGGGCACCCCCGGCTTCGGAGCAACCGGGCCTGCCGCCTGCAACCCTGCCGCTGGAGCAACCGGCGCCGGCGCACTTGGCCCCGCCATCGCCGTCGTCGACAAGGGTGGCGCGTATTGACCAGCCGGGTCCAGTTGACGCTGTAATGTACCCAGCGCTCCCTGCACTTGCTGCATGGATTGCCAGCGCGCGTTAGGATCTTTTTGAAGACACCGCAAGACAATCTGCTCCAGCAGGGGTGGAACATCGGGCGCGGTCTCATAAATCGGTTTCACATCATCGCGCAGAATCGCCGACAGCGTCGAAATCCCCGATGATCCTTCGAACGCGCGCTTCCCCGTCAGCATCTCGTACAGCACCGATCCAAATGCGAAAATGTCCGAGCGGGCGTCCACGCGCTTGCCTTCGGCCTGCTCCGGGGACATGTAACTGACCGTCCCGATGATGGAGCCCTCGCGCGTCAGCTGCGCCTGGTCCACCGTCGAGGCTTCACCGGACGGCCCCACCGGGTCCAGGAATTTCGCCAACCCGAAATCCAGAATCTTCACCAGATTCGAGGGCGTGATCATCACATTGGACGGCTTCAAATCGCGATGGATAATGCCGGCGGCGTGAGCGGCGCTCAAAGCGCTGGCGATCTGGACCGCGTATTGCAGCGCCTGTGGAACCGGCAGCCCACCGGCCGGAATGGCGTCCCGCAACGTCTTTCCAGCCACGTACTCCATCACCATGCACTGCGTCTCGCCTTCCGAAACAATGTCGTAGACCGTGATGATGTTGGGATGATTCAGCGCCGATGCTGCTTGCGCTTCCTGTAAGAAACGTTTGCGCCGTTCCGGATCGCTCGCAACCGCCGGCGACAAGACTTTGATGGCCACCACTCGATGCAGCCGCGTGTCTTCGGCCTTGTAAATCTCGCCCATCCCGCCGGCGCCCAGCAGTTCGCGCAACTTGTAATGATCGATCGTTTGGCCGTCCATGATGAACTTACGAGCCGATTATGACTCCAATCAGCAGTGCGGCGCAAATCGCCGGGTTTACACGCCGCTGGTTTACAAGCCGCCTTCTTGATTGCTTTCAGAAGTAGTATGATGGCGCGTGTAAAGACAAGAGCGGTTCGCTATGCCTCGTTTCATTCTCGGTTTCGCTGCTGCGCTGCTCTTACCGATTCAGCCTGCAAAGACAGAATGCCTCACCACCCTTCCACCCAGTCCGGCCTTCGCTCCCCCAACTCCCTATGATTCGGTCCATCCATCGAATAACATGTTTTGGTACGGAACCGATGCGCTCTGGACCCTGCTCGGAGTAGATGGTGTTTGGCACACCAAAAACAACGTAGATAAACACGGCGGCTATTCGACGAAACTGGTCTTTTGGCGAAATGGCTTCGATTGGCGAAAGGAACCGGAGCCGGCCTTGATCGTTACCGCCCGCCGCCTGGATGGTGATTCCCCTTCGGTCGCGGTGGCGCACGCAAATGCGGTGTTTGTGACGAGTAACACCCCGGCAATGATGACGGGCATTCGCATCCCGGCCGGGTGTTGGGAAGTGACCGGTCACTATAGTGGCCATACGCTCAGCTTCATAGTCTCAGTCGAGTAGAGCGAAGCTAATCCATCCGTATGCAAGACTACTAACCAGAAGACACACAATATTAACGATTCTTCAGTTTTGTTGCGAACGTTCCCGCGCGGTTCTCGTCTATTACAGAGGATGCCCAGGCTCAACAAAAGCGCGATCGCCGTTCTCGGGCTGCTGGCTCTCGCGGCTGGACTGTATTGTGAAGGGTCCGCGACACCTGCCGTCTCCCGCAGGGCTTTCTTCGGCAACTCGGTGCGCGCGGCGGGAAGCGTTCATGGGCTCTTCCAAGGCTCGCGAAAGCTGCGCTCCGTCACGCGGGCAACTGCGCCAGGCAGCCTCGAATTCACATCCGGGACCTCCCTTTCACGCCACTTGCATTTCGCCGGATACACGGCTCCAACCGATGTATCGTGCGGATGTGTCGCGCTCGGAGGTTCCAACTCCACGCGCGCACCGCCAATCTCCTAGCCCGCCCACAACCTCCAAAAGTTTTCCGGCAGGGCCGAAGCCGGCAATCAGCCGAACCCTGTAAGTCCGGGTGTATTTACAAACTACAAACTTACTTTCTTAAGGAGATTGAAAATGAAGTCGAAAAATCTTGTGGGAACTACGTGTGCCTTGATGGCCGGAATGATGGCGGCCGGATCGCTGTTCGCCGCACCGGCGGCCGCTTCTGCGCCGCGTGAAACGTGCGTCGTAGCCGAGGATTGGAACTATCAGCAGGAAGCGTCACGCCTGCTCAAGGAGGTCCAGGTCCATGCGAACGCGCTGTCTAGCGAAGCCGACGTACTTTTTATTTACGCGCGCGGGAGCATCAGCCGCCACAGCCACGCTATTCAAGTGAACCTGGTGAAGGATCGCGTCAACGCGGTCGGCAAACCGCTCAACCGGCTCCAGGCTATCCGGCATGTCGCTGCGCCGTGGCAGCGGCAGGCGATCGACTCGGTTGTGCCCATCGCGGCCAGCCTGGCTGCACAAACCGAGGCGGCGATCCAGCACCTGAATGAGACCGGCAAACCGCTCTGGGCGCCGGACTACACCGATCTTCTCAGATCGATTTCCGATCGATCGGATCAGGTGAAGACAACCATTGATCTGCATTTGGACCTGGCCGGCACCCAGGAGAAGCTCGAAGATCTGCGGGGTCGCGTCAACCAGATCGGTTCGTGAAGACCAAACCAAACAGCACCGGGGCCGGCGCCCGCGGCTGGCCTCGGGGCTGAAATCAAGAAACAGCCAAGACACCAATAGGAGACAACTATGTTTCAGACCCTGGACGAACGAATGGAGCGGAACCGCTCCCGTCTGCAGCTCTTTCGGGAGGCGCTGAGCGGCGCTGCGGCAGTTCTGCTAGCCGGCGCAGGTTTTCAAGCCATCTACTCGCTCATATTCGCGCTCGACTAACGGCGGGATTGGATTCGACTCGTAAACTTGACACGTCCAATCCGCCCCCACTTACCCATTTCGGCTGCTGTCCGACCAGGCGGCAGCCGAAGCACCCGCTTGGTGCGTAACACCTCTTGGAGCTTCGTGCTACCATTTCGAACCAGTAGCACGTTCGTCATTTCTGTAGCACCAGAGGAAAGGAGCCATGCCGCGGCACCAGGCCATCATCACGTCCGTCCTATTGGCAACAATGTGCTGTGCCTGGGCCGCGGACGTGGTTGTCTCGGGAACTGTCGTCGATTCGTCCGGCGCCGCGATCGCCGGGGCCGCCGTCGAGGTTCAAAGCGCGAACCGGACCGTACTCAGAGTCACCGAGTCGGATATGAACGGCTCCTTCACGATTTCCGGACTCGCGGCGGGTAATTATCGAGTCGTTGTATCTCATGCAAATTTTGTAGCCAAGGAAATCCCCCTCACCATAGGGACCGCTCCGGCGCCAGCCCCGCTGCGCATCGCTCTGGCGGTGGGCTCCGTGAGCACCACCGTAAACGTGCAAGGCCGCGAGGATGACCTTGATCGTCCCATTCTTCGTTCGGGAGAAGTTTTGGAGACGGTTCCCGGCCTCATCATCACTCAACATGCCGGCGGCGGCAAGGTCAACCAATATTTCTTCGCGGCTTCAATCTCGACCACGGTACAGATTTCGCCGTTTCCCTCGACGATATGCCGCTGAACCTGCCGTCGCACGCACACGGCGAGGGGTACGCGGACATGAATACCGTCATCCCAGAGTTTGTGCAGCGGGTGAATTACGAGAAGGGCCCTTATTACGCTGATGTCGGCAACTATGGTTCGGCTGGATCCGCCCGTCTGGATCTTTTCAAGACGCTACCCGAGAACTTCTTTCAGGTGGAAAGCGGCACGTATGGCTATGAGCGGGCCGTCTTCGGCGTATCGGAGAAGCTAGGTCCGGGCAATTTGCTCTACGGCGGAGAGGTGTCTCAGGATGACGGTCCATGGAATCGACCGGATGACTATTTGAAATTCAACGGCACCCTAACCTACAGCCAGGGCGACGACGCTAATGGCTTCAGCATTACGGCCCGCGGTTACCACGGAAAATGGAACTCGAGCGATCAAATCGCGGATAACGCCGTGCCCCTGGTTGGTTTCTTCGGCACACTGAATCCGACCGACGGCGGCAACTCCCAGCGTTACAGCTTGCAGGCTGAATGGCATCGTCAAGATGCCAATTCCGCGACGAAAATCGTGGCCTACGGGTTTTATTATGACCTCGATCCATTTTCTGATTTCACCTACTACCTGACGGACCCGGTTCGCGGCGATCAGTTTGAACAGCAAGACCGACGCTGGGTGGTTGGATTGGACGCACGCCACACTATTTTCAGCCAATGGTTTGGCCGCAAGGTGGGAAATACGTTCGGGCTTCAAGTCCGCAATGATTGGATCCAAAACGGCCTTTTCCAGACGGAAAATCGCGTGCGCGTGGATAAGACTGATTCCGACACCGGCAGCACTCTGCCGGCGACCACCCAGGAGGATCGTTTTACGGACACGCTGGTCGGCTTTTATTGGGAAAACAAAATGCAGTGGGCGGACAAATTCCGCACAGTCGCGGCGCTGCGCGGCGACGTCGGGCACGTTGACGTCACCAGCCTGGTCACCCCGGCCAATTCCGGCACGGCCACCAAGGTACCGCCCAGCCCAAAATTGAGTTTGATCTTCGGCCCGTGGTCCAAGACTGAGTTCTATGTGCAGGGCGGATTCAGCTTCCACAGCAACGACGCGCGCGGCGCAACGCAAACGGTAGAGCCGGTTTCAGCGGACAATCCCTACCCCAATACACCCGTCTCGAGAATTCCACTTCTGATCCCAACCAAAGGCGCGGAAATCGGCGTGCGCACTGCGGCCGTCCCGCATCTGCAAACTACACTTTCACTGCGGTATCTCCGCAGTGCTTCCGAACTGCAGCAGGATGGCGACACGGGAGGAACAGTTGCTTCAGTATCGCCGAGCAACCGCTATGGCGTCGAATGGGCGAACTACTACACGCCACTGGAACATCTGGCGTTTGATTTTGACTTTGCGGATTCCAGAGCTTTTTTCACCGAAATCGACCCGGATGACGCCGCGCCGAACAGCCCAGGTGGCAGGCGTGTACCCGAAGCGGTTGGGTTGGTGGCCTCCGCGGGCGTCACGATGCACGACTACAAACGCGTTTCCTCAAGCCTGCGCCTGCGCGCTTTTGGCCCGCGCGATTTGACATCCGACGGAATTTATCGCTCCAGCGCGACGGTTCTGCTCAATGCGGAGGTCCGTTATCGAATTACCAAAAAATGGAGTTTCGTCGTCGAAGCCTTGAATTTGCTGAACCGCCGGGACCACGACATTGACTACGCCTACACTTCCCAAATAACGCCGGCAGCTTCGCCGGCATTCACAGACGTTTTCCACCCGGTCGAACCGTTTCAGATGCGATTCGGGCTACGAAGAACCTTTTGAGATATGGTCCTTCGCCCTCCCGGCTAAAGCTCTGGGCGTCGCCGGGTCGCGGCCCCGCGCAGCACGCCAAAACGTTAACCGCCTTACCAAACAACGCCTTGTAAAGAAATTGTTTTACACATAACTGAAGCTTTTGTTACCACTTGCCGATTACCCAGTCACGTGCAAGCTCGAGCAGGACGCCGACATTGCCCGCCGTGGCATTCCCGCCATCTGGACCAGCATCGTTGCCATCCAGTTCATCGTTTTGTCCGGGACCTACTTCAGGGACCATCCCGCGGCCATCACTGGCTTCGCTGGCATGGCGACCGCCGCCTGCCTGGCTCGCCTGTTCTTGCTGATTGCCAAGGATGCGCTCTACGCCAGCGCGCCCCGGCGTTGGCGAGCCGCCTTCTGCGGCTGCCAGTTGATTTTCTCGTTCACCTGGGGAACTTTTGTCGCCTGCTGTTATTTTTGGTACGGCTACACCAGTTGGAATTCCGTGCTGGTCACCTTCTGCACCCTGGGCCTCAGCGCCGGAGCGTTGATCTCCCTGACACCGCGCCTGCTGTATCTTTACGGACACCTGATCCCGTTGCTATTGCCCTGCACCATCATCGCGTTGGGCCAAGCCGGAGACGGCTACATCATCGGCGGGCTGTTGATGATCTATGCCGCCTTCCTGCTGGTCCAAGGCCGGCATCTCAATACGCAGTATTGCCGAGCCTTCGATGACCGCCTGCAACTGGAATCCGCTAAGCAGCTCGCCGAGGCCGCCAACCAAGCCAAGAGCCGTTTCCTGGCCAATGTCAGCCACGAGCTGAGAACGCCGATGAACGGGATCATCGGCATGACCGAACTGGCGCTCGATACCGAGCTTTCCTCCGAGCAGCGCGTTTTGCTCGACACGGCACGCAATTCAGCCCTGGCGCTGCTGGAGCTGATCAACGACGTGCTGGATTTCTCGGAAATCGAGGCGCATCGCGTCAATCTCGGGCACTCCGCTTTCGATCTGCGCCAGTTGATCGCGGAAACGATCTGCGCGTTTATGCCCCAGGCTCGTGCCAAGAATCTGAAGCTCAGCGATGAAATAGCGCTGCGCGTTCCCAATCGCGTCAGCGGCGATCCGGCCCGGCTGCGCCAGGTGCTCGTCAATTTGCTAAGCAACGCGGTCAAGTTCAGCCACTTCGGCCTGGTGACCTTGCGCGTGGGAGTGGAATCCATCGAAGCCCATCAGGTTTGCCTGCATTTCGCGGTGAAGGATACCGGCATTGGAATCCCTCCAGACAAGCGCGAGATCATCTTCCACGCCTTCTCGCAAGCCGACGAATCCATGACCAGGCCTTACGGCGGCACCGGGCTGGGACTCACCATTTCGGCCCGGCTGGTGGCCATGATGGGCGGCAGAATCTGGCTCGAAAGCGAGCCGGGCGCGGGCAGCACGTTTCATTTCACCGCCTGCCTGCAATTGCCGCAAACGGCCCTAGCGGACTCCCCGGCGCCCCCGGCATTGGACCAGGGCGAGGCGGTACTGACCAGCGCCGAATCTGCCCGGGCCGGAAGTTAAGCGCTCGGCCAGTCCTCCAGTCACGTGCCGTCCCAAGGATTTTTCCTCCCGGCTATCTCCAATTCTTCGTGTTTCTTCCAGAGAATCTCCGGCGTCCGGGCCCCGCGCCGCCGGCCGGCCAGCTTGCGATCATTCTGTAGACTGCTTCTAGGACTCAGGTTCATGGAATGCAGCCACTCATTCCCGTTTACAATTTCCCCCAACCCGGTGAAACCTGGCTGCTTGCGCCGGACGAACGCAGCCCCGACTTTTTCCCCGCATTCGCCCGCATTTCGGTCGCTCTTCAACAGGCTCTGCGCGATCGCGTGCCGGCCGCCTATTTTGAAAACCTGGAGAACTATCGCGATACGAAAAAGGCTTACCCGATGCTCATCTATCGGTCCAGCCGCCCCTTTCGCGCAAGGATGCGCACTGAGCTGAATTACGATGTCCTGAATCCGGCGGCGTTGGTGCGCGTCTTCCGCAGCGCCAAGCAGTGTCTCCCCGAATTGTTGACCCAAACCGAGAATCTCCTGAGCGACGCCGGCCGCTACGATCTTACGCGTTACTACCAGCCCAGACGGACGCCCGATATTATCGATTCGGTCCAGCGCCTCAGCAAGAGCCGCCGCTGCTTGTACGTGCTAATCCGATCTGAAAGCGTCCTGGTGAACGCGCTGATCGAGCTGGGCGGATTGGGAGCGCTCAGTCCAAGAAATCAGCTCAAGCGAAGGGCCGCGTTTGAGAAACGCTGGACTTTCCAACTGCGCACGCTCTACCCCGGGACTGACTGCCGCAGCCTCGCGCCCTCGCTCCTCGATGCCGCCACCAACGCGTTGGTCGAGTTTCTGAATCGTCCGGCTACTGCTGAGGATGTCCCGCCGCCGGAGAACCCGGACGAGAGCGCGCTTTAGGAACCTCTATTCGATGTATCCCAAACGGCGCAGCGTCGCGGCCGGCTCGGGATCTTCGAAGGCGGCAGCGGCGATAGCTGCCTTCTGATGCCCGCGCTCCAGCGCCACGCCATAAGGCGCATCCACAAACTTGAACGTGCCGCGCAGCAGATCCAGATCGTTGGATGTGCCCGCCTTCAGCCCTGTGTCGCGGAGAAACGCCTTCGCAAATTGCGGATCCTGGACCGGAATCGCCACCACTTTCGTGTCCTTCCAGTTCAGCTTCGACATCCGCCGCGCCGCCGCATCGCAGTGCATGCATTCCGGATTGTAGAAAAACAGAAAAACGCGCCCCTGATTGAGGGCGAAGGCCTGGCCGTCCACCGTGATCGAATCCGGAGCTTTGAGCCCGGTTTCACGGGCCGAGTTGACGCCATAGGAAACGCCCGCGAACACGGCCACGATCCCTAGGATCACCGCCGCCGCTCTAAGATTCTCCGACGCTCGCGCCCACCAGCCCGCCAGCACCGCTCCGGCCAGCATTAAACCGTCGCCGATGAACAATCCTGGTCCGACCGATCGTTTCACCAGTGGGAAGCAACTGCAGTCCTTCCCGACCAATGTGGCATAGTTGGCGCCAATGTAAAGCATGAAGATGACCAGCAACAGTCCGACTATCCAGCTCCCCCAACGCCGGAAGCGGGGCACCAACACCAGAACCGCGCCGACCGTCTCAGCGATCCCCAGCGCAATCGTGCCAGGGAGTGCCAAGGCCGCAGGCACGTGAAACTCGCTCAGGAATTGCGACCACCGGAACGGATCTGACAGCTTCCAGGCGCCCGAGCTGAAGAAAATAACGGCAAGCAGTACTGCCGCCGTGCTTCCAATGGCTTTTTTCCAAGCCGGTACATCCAGGCTAGCGGCCGCCAACCCAAGTGCGGCTGGGTCCGCTGTGCTTTGGCTCATAGATAGCTCTATTTTACCCCTTGCCGGGGCGGGGGGCCCGGGGGGAGCCTTACCGCCCTGAATCCGCCGACGCAAAGAACTCTCGGGCCGCCGCAACCGTCCGGGCGATGTCTTCCTCGCTATGCGCCGCCGAAACGAAGCCAGCCTCGAACTGCGACGGCGCCAGATACACCCCCCGCTCCAGCATCCAATGGAAAAACTGGCGAAACCGGCCGGTGTCCGCGCGTTTGGCCGTCTCCCAGTCCGTCACCGGTTCCGGCGTAAAGAAGAACGTGAACATTGACCCCACGCGGTTCACCGTGACCCCCGCCGGCGGATCGGCCGCCAGTTGCGCGGTGCGCTGCTCCAACTGGCTGTAGATCTCCGGATGCGCCTTCAAGTGCCGCAGCATCGCGATCCCGGCGCTGACCGCCAGCGGATTGCCCGACAGCGTTCCGGCCTGATAGATGGGCCCCAGCGGCGCGACTTTGCTCATCACATCGGCCCGCCCGCCGTAGGCCGCGATCGGCAGGCCGCCTCCAATGATCTTGCCCAGCGTAGTCAGATCGGGCTTGATCCCGTAAAGCTCCTGCGCGCCGCCCAGCGCCAGCCGGAACCCGGTCATGACTTCGTCGATGATCAGCAAGGCCCCGTGCCCCTCGGTAATGCGCCGCAAGGCTTCCAAAAAGCCGGCGCGCGGCGGGACGCAACCCATGTTGCCCACCACCGGTTCGACAATCACCGCGGCAATCTGGCCACCTCGCTCGCGAAACGCCGTCTCAACCGCCTCCACCGAGTTGTAAGGAAGCGCCAGCGTGGTGGCGGCGAATGCCTCGGGTACACCGGCTGTATCGGCGATGCCCAGCGTCGCCATGCCGCTGCCGGCCTTCACCAGCAGAGAATCCACGTGCCCGTGATAGCAGCCCTCGAATTTGACGATCAGATCGCGCCCGGTGAACCCGCGCGCCACCCGCAGCGCGCTCATGGTAGCTTCGGTGCCGGAGTTAACCAGCCGCACCATCTCCACCGACGGCACGCATTCGCGGATCAGTCCGGCCAGCTCCACCTCGCGCTCGGTGGGCGCTCCGAAACTGGTTCCAATCTCCAGCACCTGACGCAGGGCCTCGATCACCGGCGGGAAGCGATGGCCGAGGATTAGCGGCCCCCACGACCCGACGTAGTCGATGTACTCGTTGCCATCCACATCGTAAATGCGCGACCCTTCCCCGCGCTCGATGAACAGCGGCGTCCCGCCCACGCCGCGAAACGCCCGAACCGGCGAATTGACCCCGCCCGGGATCAGTTCCTGGGCGCAGGCAAACAGTTCTTCAGATTTTCTGTGCTGCATGAGGCTAGATAGCCATTTTACGCGACGGACCGGTGCGCCGACCGCGTGCGAAGATTATCTAGCGGCAGGATGACTCCATGAGGCCCATTAAGGATGTAATCGAAGAAAAGCTTCCGTGGCTGTTCAGCGAATTAGGCTTCCGAATTGTGTCCTATTCCGTCGACCGTCGGGACACGTCTACGGTTGTGCTCGAATCCGATGGGTTCCGCCTTCCCTTCCGGCGCGAACTCGGGATGGTTGACGCGCAGGTCGCGGCGGACGATACCCGACATTCAGAGGGCCGGTTTACGAAAGAGGCTCTATCGGCAGCCGGCCCACTGTGATCCCCTCCGACCGGACGTTACTGCGCGATGGTGGGGTTCACCCAGCCGTTCTTCATCACGCCGTGCGACGGACGGAAGCTGAGATAGTCCACATGATCGGGAATATCGACCCAGCCGTGTATCACTCCCGGCGGAACGATGACCACGTCACCGACCTTCAATTCGATTTTGCGTGCGCCAACCGCCAAGCCGCCGCAGCCCGGACCATTCGGTCCGCCGTCGGGGTTGGATGTGCTGTGCCGGCCATTGACGATATGGCCATCAATGAACGCCGTGCCGCCGCCGGAGATGATGTAATAGCCTTCGGTCTGATTATCATGCGTAATGGCGCCCCGAATTGCATCCGCCGGCGGATTTGCCATTTGTTCTCCACACGGGATGATTTGGGCCGCTGCTTTGCCCCTCCCGGCGGTAGGCGCGGGCGGCGGGTTTCGAGTGGAGGCGCGATGAATGATGCCCACCTCCATGCTCCAGCCGTCGCCGATATCGACAACTTTGGCATTCTCGTCACGGACCCGCTGAGATTGCTCAGAGGCGCTGATCTTGTCGATCTCAGCCTTGGTGATGACAGTCGCGGTCGTCGGGTTTCCCGGCCTGGGCTGGGCGTAGACCGCCACAGGAATCAGAGCCGCCGCCGTAAGCAAAACTTTCAGTGCAGGGTTTTTCATAGCTTCCTCCTGAACCTTTATAGCTGATCGCTGACCGTCGGTCCACATTCCGCGGCAACTTCAGCGCGGTGACACGCGTTTCCCAGGTTGGCCCTAAGGAAGAGCGCTGCCGCCGCACTTCTAGGCCGAATAGGCAGTCGAGTGAAAGACCTAGCACGCCAGGTTGTGTTAAATCTCACCCGCGGCTTGATACGGGACCGACGCGGCTCATTGCGCCGAAGCTCGCGATAGCGTCCTTTATCATTCGCTATTTTGTTTCGTCGGCAAGAGCATAGCGTTCATCGGAACGCATGTTCAATAAGAAGCGAGAACCGACTCCGTGGAGACTTCTCGGCCTGGCTTGACGTTGAGCGGAAGCGCGATGGCTATTCGAGCGCCTCCCTCGTGCTGGTTGGACGCCTCAATCGTTCCTCCATGAGCACGCACGACAGCGTCGACAAATGCGAGGCCTAGGCCGTGCCCGTTCGAGTTCCATCGCGTCCTCGGCCGCATCTATGTTATGTCCGTCTTCATCGGTGTCTTGACCGGAATCGCCCTCGCCGCCGGCCGCCCCGGCTTGCCGGGAACCTCCATGCAGGCCGCCGCTTGAATGGCCTGCACCGGCGCCGCCTTGATAACCGCGCGTAACCGCCAAATCGACCGGCATCGCCAGTGGATGGTTCGCTCCTATGCGGTCACGTTTACCTTCGTCTCTAGCCGCGTGCTCAATCTCTGCCCCCCCTACTGGAGCCATCTCGGCGACACTCTGGCCGCCGTCGGGGTCATCGCTTTCACGCTGGCTTCCCTGCTGGTCGCCGAACTCGGCCTCAATTGGCGCGAGCTCACCACCCGCCGGGCCTGATGGGTCGCCGGCCTTGGCTCGGTCGCCGCCGGCTCACTCCACCAGCGCCAGCGCGATGCGGTCGATCGCACGCCTCACGTCCGCCCCCGGTGCGGTTGCGTTGTTCACCAGTAGCGAGAACGCCAGCGGATCATGTCCCAGCAAGGTCACGTATCCCGACAGGCTTCGCACGTGCGCCAAAGAGCCAGTCTTAGCATGAATTGCCCGCGCCTCCGCATGGTCTTCGAAGCGAGTCGCAAGCGTTCCATCGGCACCCGCGATCGGAAGCAAGTTCAACCAAACGTCGCGATAGCTGGATTTGTACATGTACGCAAGCAGTCTCACGACCGCGGCCGGAGTCACCAGCGTGC